>Ga0272441_10015235_pt1 | contig 10783 bp, 8 predicted proteins | sample SSMProp6N_FD_193582 | JGI IMG/M metagenome (GOLD analysis project Ga0272441, IMG submission 193582) | Marine sediment archaeal communities from Little Sippewissett salt marsh, Falmouth, MA, United States - SSM-Prop-6N | ecosystem: Environmental > Aquatic > Marine > Wetlands > Sediment ...
TAATATTACTCAGGAACCCCTGGCAAATCGAATAGAGAATCTGGAAATTATTCTATTCGGGGAGATATCAAATGATGTATTGGCAATGCGGGCAGAAAGCATTTTTGAGGTATGTTTTAAGGAAGGGACTCCACAGGTAGAAGAGGTCATCGTTCCATCAGGTACATTGATTCCTGTCCGGTTTCTAACTGAGTTAAGTTCGAAAAAAAACGAAACCGGAGATATGTTTAATATTCAAATAACAGAAAATGTCTTCTTGGAAGATAGATTAATCATTCCGGAAAATGCAATAGCAACCGGAAAAATAAATAAGGCAAAGAATGCTTCTCTGTTGTTGCAGAAAGGTAAATTAGAGATAGAATTTGAATCTGTTCCCGCTTTGGATGGTTCATTAATCGATTTAATGCTTGGAGAAGAGGCAGAAGAGGAAAATAAAAGATTGGCTGTTGCTGTCGGTGTAGGAATATTGGGGTTAGTTGTGCTTAGCAATCCTATAGGTTTAATCGCCGGAGCTTTGGTTCCCGGCAAAAATGTGACCATCGAGGAAGGAACCGAGATGTTTCTGCAAGTAGAAAGAGATACTCCAGTTATAGCCTTGGTGCAATAATTCATCGGCATTGAGTATCGCGTAAATAGTATATAGTATAAGAAAAAATAAAGAATGAAAAGAAATGACAAGCTACTGATTATAAATTTATTAAAAAGTAGTTTGTCATTTCTTTTATTCACAAACCATTAATTTTTTAATGTTAGTTGTTAACATTTAATTTTAAGCTTGCGTTAATCTGATTATTTAACCAGTTAAACGATCTGCCTGTAAATAATTCTAACACCTTAATTAAATACTCAACACTATTGGTAGAAACTTCAACACACATTTCGCGAGCGGACCATTCACTGCTTGCTTTTCGTTAACGACTATTTTAGTATTCCACAATTGTAAATGAGGAGTCATCAGGGAAGACCTGAACATCCTGGTAAATATTATAATTAGCAACCCAATCTTTCACAAATAGATATGCTTCCTGTAAGCTGACCCTGGTATCCAGATTGGCATCTGCCGGATAATTTCCATAATATCCACAACCGGAGATTAATGCCATAGTAAATACACCGAATGGATCGCCTTCTTCAGGGGTCAACTCATAGCAGTATTGATAATAGTGACATGAGGCAAGAACCTTATACTGGTTAGTTGTTAACAGGGCTTTCGGCTGTTGTTGTGAAAAGACATCAATGATGTTTTCATTGAAAGATGCTATTTCCTCTTGGGGTGTGATTAATTCCGCTTGTCCTTTTCCGATAAATCCACCGGAGTGACACGTATCAAGAAATACTATTTTTGTTCCCGGAATAGAACTGAGAGCATTTTCAAGTTCATCAGTGCTGATGGCTGAACCTGTGTAAAAAGTAATATCAGCAGGGCAAATAAAAGATTCGTTTCCGACCAGGCTTCCATGGCCACTGAAGTAGAAATAGGAAACATCGTTACTGTCTGCACCCATGAAAGTCGAAGAAATACTTTGAAGAATATTTAACTTCGTTGCCTGCAAATCTTTTAGATAGGATATAATCGAAAAAGTTGTATTTGATACTCCAAATTTACAATTATCAAAAACTTGCATCATTCTGTCAACATCATAAGGTGGAGCCGATAAATCATTTTCACTGCCTTGAATATAATCTCCAATTCCTACACAGAGAGCCCGATACACCACATCATCACTTTCTACTATTCCCACATTTACTTCAATAGTATCCGTTTCAGTGATATTATTTTCGGTGTAGCTTACAGTGATGATAGTGGAACCTTTGGAAATTGCACTAACATTACCACTGTTGCTTACAGTAGCTACATCGGGATTTGCCGAGCTGTAAGCACATGAAAGAATATCTATATCATTGATAGTACTATCCTTATAAAAGGCTGTAACTGAATTGATGGATTGAGTTTCTCCAGTATTTAAATTCATTTCTGTAGGCATAACCGTAATATAATTCAGTTCAGCTGGCAAAGCAGATGAATCGGTTATATTAACAACAATAGTATCAATCTTGCTGACCGAATTTTCGGTATAAATCACTGAAATAATTGCTGCACCGGCTGATACACCGGTGATTAATCCATCGGAACTAACGGTTGAAAAAAGAGGGTTGTTGCTATTATAAATACAGGTGGTTACTGGAATGTTTGCAATACTTGCATCAGAATAAAAAGCGGTTATCGACATAATAGATTGCGTTTCACCAACCTCTAAAACCATAATATCTGGTTGAACATTGATCTCTGTAAGAAAAAGAGGCAAATCCTGGGGAACAGGAGTAGCAGGAGGATAAAGATAATCCGAACAACCGCTAAGAAAAAAAATAAATATTAAAACGAGTAACAAAACTAAGCTATTTTTACCTGAACAAAAATATTCAATCACGGGAGAAAACCTCAAATAAAAGATTAACTATATTATATACCATATATCATAAAAGATATGCAATTACTAAAATATTTATCACCATTTTACTTAATAATCACTAGGATTTTAATTGAAAAAAAAAGGTTTGGTCATTTGATTTAAAAATATGACTTCAAAAAGAACCAAACCTTTTTTTTGATGTATCTGATTTGTTACTTTCAATTATTTCCCAGGAGTAACGTAGGGACTATTTATAAAGATATACATAGTTTGCACCAGCAGTTATGTATTGTGTAACAGAATCATAGCCCCAAGTCCATCCCCAGTCATCAATTGCTTCGAAGAAATGAGTGCCTATTGGAACATTATACAATGTATAAGTGCCTGTATAAATGTTGTTAAATTTTTGGATGTAATCCATGTAAATATCAGTTGCCCAACCACCTGCGTCAACATAGATATAAACTGTTCCTGTTGTGGGAATAGGAATTACCGCACCGCAACCTGTAAATCCCATAATCATCAATGAAACTACTATTAATAACAAAAAGCTTTTTAAAACAGTATTCTTTTTCATAATATTTTCCTCCTTTTTTTACTTTTTAATAATGGAATCAATTTTAATAGCATAATGAAAAAGTTCATTTTTGTAAAAGATAATTTATTCCAAGCAAATCCTCCTTCCTTCAATTTTATTTAACAAAAATTATCTATAATGGTGATTATATAACAATTGCTAAATAAATACCTTATATTTATATTCTATAAAAACAAATTGAATCCTTCTTTATTTTTGAATTTTTTTACTTTTATTATTTTTTTAGTAAAAAAATATCATTTGTCCTATTAATTTTATTGGATAATCTATTTTGATTGTTATCTTAGATTTACCGGATCATAAAATGTTTCATCAATTGACAATCATTAAATTGAATTTTAGTATTCAATTTTTCGACTTAATATTGAATATATGTTATATTATAAAACAATAAAAAGAAAATCTACATTTTACACAAATTCAATATTTTCTATATTCACGAATTGATTAAATCTCAAACAGAATAACCGGAAAATTATATTTATATTAATTTTCCAACTGGTATATCATGATTTAGCTTTCACAGTATTCAATTTTGATAGACTTTTTTGTTTGTGATATTATATATAGACTAGATTAATGGATTACAGTAGCTATATAAATTAATCCGCTTTTGATGTTAGCTGACAACAGCAAAAGCAATACGAATGATGAATGAATTTAAATTAATATGAAACAACAAACTAAAGAACTAGCTAACCAGCTAACTAAATAATAGGAGAGATAATCTATGAAAATCAAATTAATATTTATTATAATTTTGCTAATTGTAGTATTTGCTTTGACCGGCTGCTTTTTATTTCCTCCGGTCAACAATACTGCAGAATGGACGGTAATGGTTTACCTCGATTCTGATAATAACTTGGAAAGCGTAGGCATTGATGACATAAATGAAATGGAAATGGCCGGGTCAACTTCAGATGTAAATATTGTAGTCCAAATGGACCGCATTCCGTACAATGTTTTAGCATCCAACAATGAAGGTTATGCGGATGATGCTTCCAATGGAGATTGGACGACTACAAGAAGATATTACATAACTCAAGACTTCGACCCTATTCAGATTAATTCTCAATTGTTGAATAATTTGGGAGAATTAAATATGGGAGACCCCCAAACCTTAATTGATTTTGCTAACTGGGGTGCAGTTAATTATCCAGCTAAAAAATATTTACTGGTTATCTGGAATCATGGAGGGGGATTTAGGTCTTCATCATCAAATCTGGCAAGAGATATAGCCTGGGATGACACAAATGGCGGAGACAAAATAACGATGCCTGAGCTGGAAAGCGCTCTATCAGCTATCAGCACGCAACTAGGCAGGAAAATAGATATTGTAGGGATGGATGCCTGTTTTATGGCCATGACGGAGGTAGCTTACCAGATAAAGGACCATGTTGATATCCTTATATCTTCAGAGGAGTCAGAGCCTAGTGCCGGTTGGCCTTATGATGCTATTTTAGAAGAATTGGTGAGTAATCCTCTTATATTTCCCGAGCAGTTAGCAGAAAACATTGTGGACAATTATATTTATTCCTATCCCTTTAACAATGTTACTCAATCTGCCATTGATTTAAGTTACATGGATGCTTTAGCGGTTCAATTATCAGATTTAGCTCTCGCAATTATGAATGATTCTTTCACTTCAAAAAGCAAATATATTTTTGCCTCCATGGACAGCCAATATTATATTGATTATGATTTTATAGACCTGTATGATTTCTGTAACAAAGTATTGGCTAATTCGAATAATAATAATGTAAAGAGTATAGCTTTAAATATTCAGCAAACATTAAATACGGCAGTGATTAAATCCGGATACAGTGGTTCCAAAGTAAGCGACTCTTACGGACTTTCAATTTATTTTCCGTACAATTATTACCATTATTATTACAATAATACTAATTTTTCTATCGATACTTTTTGGGATGAAATGCTTTTATATTTAGGATTTTGATGATAAAATATACAATATGCTTAAACAAAAAAACTTGTGGTTTGTTTTAATAATAATAATAATAATATTAATAATATCTCTTTCGATATATCTAATTTACAATCAAAAAAAGAATAATAATCCCCAGACAGAGGAAAAAATTGAGGAAACAGAGAATTTCGTCGAAGTGGATGAAGCCCCTGTAAAAATTGAACAGGGTATTGTATCCGGAATTAAAGATGGACAGAGAGAATGGGAGATTGAAGCAGAAAAAATATCTTTTGGGAAGGACAGAAAAAATACCATCTTTGAAGAGATTAAAAATATTCTTATTTTTAAAGATGAAAAACCACATCTTAAAATAGTAGCAGATAGATGTATTGCAGACATGAACACTAAAAGCATGGAATTGGTGGGAGATGTAGTGATTGAGACCGAAGAAGGGGATGTGTTGAAGGGAATGGGATTTTTTTGGGATTCTAACGAAGAAGTACTTTCCAGTACGGCTCCGGTAGAAATTTTTGTAAAAGATACCATTATTTCTGCGGAAAGATTTTTGAGTGATACAGAATTAATTAACTTACACTTAGAAGGTAATGCAAGTGTGATATTAAAAATAAATGGTGCAGAATAAACCTTTGGAAATAAAATAAAAAAACAATAAACTTGTTACCTTTGTAACGATATTGCGTATTATAATACAGACTATTTGATATTTAGGAATGAATCCAAAGTAAATGCAATCGAAAAGGAGTTATTTAAATGATGATAAATGGTTTAAAATTAAATTATGGTAAATTTGCAATGATTATACTTGTTTTTGGTTTATTGATGACTGCATCATTTTGTGCCTTTGCTCAGGAAGAGAAAAAAGAGGATTCAACCGTTAACCTTACTTCCGATAAAGTAGTCTATGATAAAAGTACAGATAAAATGGTATTTACCGGGAATGTCAGAATCACCCAGGAGGATATTATTTTAACTGCTCTGGAAGCAGAATTTGATGTCGACAAAAAAATAGGGCAGATTAAAGGTGATATTAAAATGGTACAATCAGATATTAATATAACCGGTGATTTTCTTGAAGCATATCTTAATGATAAAAGATATATTTTCAGTGAAAATGTAAATTTGATTCAAGAAAGAACCGATGAAGAAGAAAGTGAAGATAATATTATTTGGGATTGCAACAATTTGGAAATATTTACCGATACAAGAAACTTAACTGCAACAGAAAATGTGAAGATTTTAAAGAGCGATTATACGATAACCGCCGAGGCAGCAGTATACAATGATGCAGAAGAAAAAATAGATTTAACCGGCAATGTTAGAATAGAAGAAGAGAGCGGCAGGTGGATTAGCGGTAATAAAGCTGTCTTTTATATAGAAAATGAAAGATTGGAAGTTCAGGGGAATGTTCAAAGCGGCATTGAATTAGACTAAATGACAACTTTAGTGCAGGTGCCAAAATTGTCATTGGAGGATACTTATGGGTAAATTAAAAAAAATAAAACCGGGAATATTTTTATTCATTATTATTTGTATTGCTTTACTATGTACCGGATGTGCCAGGTGGCCGTACGATCCGCCGGGACCTGGTGAGACGGAATACCAATTAAAAATTACGGTAGAAGTAGCAGGGGAAGTGAATGCTGAAGATGGATACTATTATATCGTTCTCGATGCTGATGGAAACTCTGCTGATGGACCGGACGAGGATATTTATTTTTGGGAAGATGAATATTACTATGTTCAATTAGATGATTGGGGTTTTGAGTTTACCCGGGTCGAGGAAGGTTCATCATCAATAGCATTAACCGGTTCATCGATTAGCGATGACGAATTTCAAGTCATTATTAATCTTAATGATTTAGATAATCCGGGAAATAGCATTGATTTTAATGTTGTAACTACTGACACAGATAATAACACTTACGACTATTTGGATAATTACCTTACCATTGGAACGGCATTAGGGTCAACGGTGGAAGATGATGATTTATCAGGCGATTCAGAAAGCGAAGAGGATAATTTTGATATTATTGGGGTAACAGCAGAAATAGTAATATTATAATCAATTAGATAATTGATTAGTTAGAATATATAAATAATATTTTTTCTACTACATGGGATTGCTGCGGCTTCGCCTCGCAATGACAGGTTCGTTGATTCTAAAATATTTAGTTTCCTGTTTTTAGTTTTAGTTTTTGGTTCTTTTATTGAAGATCGTTAGACATTTCAATGTTTAAGTTAATGATTATATTCTTTTTAATTTTGTATTTAACCAGCTAACAGAGAACCAGTGAACAAATATACTCACAATTCTCACCAACATCTTAACTATTCACTATATACTGACGACTAATTTTTTATCCCCCGATAGTTATCTTTTCCGTCGGAAAAGCTTTAATAAAAAATTCTACCCAGAAGGACTTGTTGGATTGCCTATAATTTAAGGTAAATTCGCGGCAGTGAAGGTCTCGGGTAATTCCAACAATGCTATTGGAAAGTTTGAAATCTTCCAGGTCTACAGTTCCTTTATATTTTACCCGCCAGTCTTCGGATAGTTGCAGGTCTAATTGAGATTTAATCTGTTTATTCCATTCCATATCATTCAAATCATAAGAAGTGTTGAAATTCATTTTCCAATCAGTTTTTGGTTTATATTCAAGTTTAGCGGTCAGATTTCCAAAGCTATCTGTCACAAAATTATATTTAGTGGATAAATCCAATTTAACTTTATCGTTTGGTTTAAATGTTAACTTCCCCGATATGCTATGTGTCAAAGGTTCGATATAATCAAAATTAAATGGAGTAGGTCCTTCCGATTTATTGTAACTGTATGAAATGCTGCCTGTAATATCAGAATTGTAAGCTGCTTTTAAATCAATTTTTCCTCCAACAAGATAGCGGGCTTCGCCGGTTAAATAGACATCTTGTCTAAAAATCCCTGAAGGCGTTAGTGTCAAGTATTCTCCCAGGTCAAAAGATTTCTTCAGGTTAACAATATATTCTCCCCGCGTATTTTCTTCTTCGGTTGAACCTTCATAAAAACGACCCACTGATCCTTCCATGCTATATACTATTCCTGTATCTCCAAAAGTAGCAGAATTTTTCTTGAAAATAAATTCCGGCAAGCGGTCAATAATCTTGGATGTGCTGTCTCCCGTAAAACTATCTCCGTCTAAATCGATTCTTTTTTCTGTAAGTAGATTTAAAGTATATCCCTGTCCGTTAAATCCTAAATTCCATTTAGGTCTGAGTTCAAGGTCGGATTCTTCATCTGAAGGATTGTCGTCTGTGTATACCAAAGTCAGAGCAGAGTTTATTTTATCACTAATCGAATAATTGTGCTTTAAAGTAATTTTGCCATCAACATCTAAATCATTCAGCTCCTGACCTTTAAAGGTGTATTTTCCGGTAACTTTAAGGTTATACTTTTCACCCGATTTATTGATATTAAATTGTGATTTTAAAGTGTTATTCAGGGGATTTGAACCGCTGCTTTTTGCCCCTGTATAATCCAGGGATATCTTTGTTGTGATATCATTATTAAAGTCCTGTTCATAATCCATTTCTCCCAAAATGGTGAATTTGCCGGTACTTTTCTTTTTGATCATATAAAAATAAACGGCAGCTTCGCCGGGCTGGTTGTTTTCTTCTCCTAATTCAAAAGTATGTTCTGCTCCTATTCCAATTCCTTTTTCTTCCAGCCAGTCGAGATAAAAAGTGCCATAAGATTTTTCGTCGATATAATAGTTGAAATTGGCTTTTACAAACCAACCATCTGAGCCATTCTGTCCAATTTTTGGGAGAATCGGCATCTGGGTCTTACGGTCCAGGAAGACTAAAAAGTAGGGCAGTGTAAAAATTTTAGTATTGCCTTCATACCAGGAGATATTACGTGCGATAATTTTATCTTTAGGATAAATGATCATTTCGGTGGCAACAATATGATAGTGAGGTTCCTCTAAATCGCAGGTGGTAAAGTTTCCCCCGGTAATTTCAACAGTTTCAGGGAAATTTTCCATTACCTCTCCCTGGTAATACAAATAGCCTTCTATGCCTTCACCGGTAATTTTACCCTTTAATCTTTGTAAAATTACTTTTTTAGTCTTCCAATTATAGGTAAGTTCTTCGCAGTCAGTTTCAGAATCGCCTTGAAGGAAATACACTTCTCCGGAGGCATAAAAAAGATTGGTGGATAAATTGATCTTCAAATAATCAGTCTTTACTTCGATGTCCTGATAATTAAGCTGTACACCATCCTGGGCGATGATTAAATCTTCTCCATCTACTTTTTCATAAGTGATAAACTCCGCCTTCAAAGAAAGGTCTAACTCTTCTTCTGTTTCAACTTCTTCTGCCAATTCTTCTATTTCCCCGGAATTTTCAATTGAGGGTACTTCCTGGCTGTCTTCTGTTTGTGCTTTTTCGCCGATATTCTCTGTTTCTAAAACCTCTTGGGCGGAAGTCACCAGAATAAAACCGGGCTTAAAATGATACAGGTTTATCGAAAAAATCATCATAAAAATAATTAAGAAAAATGTTAAATAATTTACTATTTTTCTTACCATAATATAAGTGTCCTTTTATAATTATATAATTAAAAATTCAAATATTCGTCAAACAATTCCAAAAGACAGGAATTAGTATACATTTTTCGTTTTAAATTATTTGTTTGTAATTTATAATTTATGTTGTTTCTTTTCGCTTTTTTGTTGCTTCCACTTTTAGTTTACATCATTCCCGCATCTTCTCTAATTGCTAGTTATTCACAATATATCATTACATTTGTCTATCAACTATTTACTGGCGCTAATTTACTTTTTCTCCGACTTAAACATAATTATAACCCCTAATACTGCAAAAAATATATTTGTTAACCAGGCAGCAAAAAACGGGGAAATCATTCCTCCGCGACCAAAAGAACGGGCTGTAGAAAGAAAAATATAATAGAACAAGACCAGCAAGATGCTAATGATTACTCCGGTAGCTTTGCTTCCCCGTTTTACTCGCAATCCCAGCGGAACTCCCAGTAATACAAAAATCAATCCACTGAAAGGAATGGAATATTTCATATGATAGTCTACTTCAAAATATTTAGTATCAGCTCCTGCTTGTTGCAATATAGCAATCTGTTGTTTTAATTCTTTACTGCTCATTTCCTGGGGAGTCCTTTGATTTTGAAAGAATTTTTTTAAATCTTCTTTAACAATGATATCCAGATTGTTAAAGCTCATTTCATAAGTGATTTTTCCCTCTTCATCATAATTATAGATAGTGCCGTTTTCTAATTTCCAGGTATCAACTACCCATTTTCCTGTTTTGGCAGTGATGGTTCGGGGAAATTTTTCTTTGGTCATTTCATAGACCATGATGTCCTGCATAACCATGTTTTTTTCATCAAAGCGATTGATGTAGAAGTAGCGATTTTCAGCATCACGGAAAAATACATTTCTTTTAATATTGGGAGGCCCTTTTTTTAATACGATTTCTCGAATAATATTTTGAGATATGTGATTTGCCTCAGGAACAATATAATCATTAATGGCAAAAGATAGCACACTGATACTGAAAGCGGCAACCAAAAAAGGAAAAATTATTCTGCGGAGACTAATGCCTCCGGCTCTCATGGCAGTTATTTCCCCATTTGTCGAAAGGTTGCCGATAGCTAATTCGCTGGCTGCAAGAAGGGAAATGGGGAAGGTGACAACTAAAAATGCCGGAAGACGATAAGCCAATAATTTGACAATATACACCCATCCTACTTTTTTATTGATTAACATTTCCATTAATTCAAAAAGCGTTTGCATGATTAACATGATAGTCAGAGCT
>Ga0272441_10015236_pt1 | contig 10782 bp, 7 predicted proteins | sample SSMProp6N_FD_193582 | JGI IMG/M metagenome (GOLD analysis project Ga0272441, IMG submission 193582) | Marine sediment archaeal communities from Little Sippewissett salt marsh, Falmouth, MA, United States - SSM-Prop-6N | ecosystem: Environmental > Aquatic > Marine > Wetlands > Sediment ...
AATAATTAAGTATGGTGTCCCTAAATTACGCGCCGAGACCGTTGTGGGCGGGGCGTCCCCGCCCCGCACCCTCGCCTCCAGGCGAGATCATCGCCTTCTCCTCCCCGGTGCCCCAGGTCTCGCCCCCGCGCCGAGACCGTTGTGGGCGGGGCGTCCCTGCCCCGCGACCTCGCCTCCCGGCGAGATGATCGCCTCCTCCCCCTCCTCGTCCCCACGCTCCGCGTGGGGACGCCATGCATCGATGCTCCAGCGTCAGAAAAGGGCCGGCCGCGTTCGCCGAGAAGCCTCGTGCGGGAACCCACCTCCAGCGGCCCGCGGCAGCCTCCGCCCGACCTTCCGTGACGTCGGCGCGGCAATAATTTAATGGGGCTATCCGCTTGACTCGCGTAGGCACAAGATGTAGCATGAGGGGATGGAAGACTACCCGAGGACGCTCCTGGAGTTCGAAGAGCGGTTCGCCACCGAACGCGCGTGCCGGGACTACCTGGCTGAGTTGCGTTGGCCGGGCGGGTTCCGTTGTCCGTGCTGTGGGCATGGGAGAGCGTGGGCGACCCACAGAGGTCTGTACCGCTGTTGCGGGTGCGACCATCAGGTTTCGGTCACGGCGGGGACGATCTTCCAGGACACCCGCAAGCCGCTTCGGCTGTGGTTCCGAGCCATCTGGGCCGTCACCAGCCAGAAGCACGGAGTGAGTGCGTTGGGTCTTCAGAGGGTCCTGGGCCTGCCGAGGTATGAAACGGTGTGGCTGTGGCTGCACAAGCTGCGCACGGCGATGGTGCGTCCCGGCCGCGAGCGGCTGTCGGGGATCGTCGAGGTCGATGAGACCTACATCGGCGGCAAGAAGCCGGGCAAGCGTGGCCGCGGAGCGGCGGGAAAGGCCCTGGTGGTCATTGCGGGGGAGGACAAAGGCAACCGCTTGGGACGCATTCGCCTTCGTCGTGTGTCCAACGCCTCGGCGGAGAGTCTGGGAGCGGCGGTCGAGGAGAGCGTGGCACCGGGCAGTGTGGTGCGCACGGATGGCTGGGACGGCTACGTGAGATTGCCTTCGCGGGGGTACAAGCACACGGTGGTGCGACAGGACGCGGATGTGGGCGACAACCTGCTGCCGCTTGCGCACCGGGTGGCGGCGTTGCTCAAGCGCTGGCTCGCGGGCACCCATCAGGGGGCCGTGCGTGCGTCCCATCTCGACTACTACCTCGACGAGTTCACGTTCCGGTTCAACCGAAGAGCCTCCCGCTCGCGCGGCAAGCTCTTCTATCGGTTGGTTCAGCAGGCCGCAGCCGTTGAGCCCGTGACGGCTCAGGACATCCGCGGCGGCCATCCGCCGCACCACTAGATGTAGTGCCTACGGGAGTCACGCGGATAGCCCCATAATTTAATATGGTGTCCCGAAATTATAGTGTCCGCAAGATCACGTGCGGCGGCCAGTGGTGCCCAGAGCTGGTGAGAAATGCGGGCTAGGCGTGCTCGAAGATCATCTTCTGCACGTCCACACCCTCGATGGCGTCCAGGCGGTCGGTGAGCTGCGCCAGCGTGGCGTCGTCGCCCACCACCTCGATCAGGATCAGCCCGTTGCCCGGTGTGGGGGCGCCAGGGCCTACCTCGTGGAGGCCGATGCGGGTCTTGATGGCGGCACCAAACTCCGTGAGCACGTGCTGCACGGGCACCGCGTGACCCACGCGGTCGGTGATGTGGATGCCGACGATCACGTGTCGATCCATAGTCCAATCTCCTGAAAACGCATCTCGCGGAGCGGGTTCTTCCATACTCCTGGCTCTGCGCGGCCCGGGCAGGCTCACGGTGAGCAGGTCGGCCGTGACTGCGCCTGAGATCGCACGCACCACTTGCAATGGACGGCCCGGGCGGCCATTATACTGCGCGGAAACGGGTTCGGGAACTGCAAAGCCGAACATTGCTGGAGGACGCCGGCGTGAAGCACGCCCGCCTCGTGGGATGCGTTCTTGGCCTCGTGCTCGTCGCCGTGAGCGGCCTGACCGCCGAAGGCCCGGTCGGCTCGTTCATCGGCCTGCCCCAGAAGGATCACTGCCGCGATCTGTTCCTGCGCAAGCAGGTCGTGTTGCCCGAGGAGAAGGTGGTTCGCGCGTGGACGGCGATCACCGCCACCCATGAGTTCGTGCTCTACGTGAACGGCCGCGAGGCGTGCCGCAGCCGCTTCGGCCGCGTGCCCAGCGCCTTCCGCCGCGCGGAGGAGGTGGAGGATCTCGGCAGCTTCTTCAGGCCGGGCGCCAACACGCTGGCGCTCCACGTGCGCCGCTGGAGCGAGGGAGTGCCGAGCGTCTTCCTGCGCGCCGACGTGCAGTACGCCGCCCGCACCGGCCTCCCCACTGTGTCGATCGCCACGGACCCCACCTGGCTCGCATCCCGCGACGCACCCGCCGAGTGGGCCGAGGCCGACTTCGAGCCCGCTGGCTGGCAGCCCGTCCAGGTGGTGCCGGGTGACCGTCTGCGCCCGCGCATCCGCCGCGACGAGCAGGCCCTCATCGCGCCCGAGATCCCCCCGCCGCTCCCTGCCGTCGTCCTCGAATCGCTCCCCCAGATCGCCGAGATGAGCGACTGGCGCCAGCACGTCGTCTGGCGCGACCTCCAGGCCGACACCACCCGCCTGATGAAGCGCTTCCATACCCCCTTCGTCGCCCGTGCCTACGCCAAGGCCATCCAGCGCGGAAACACCCACATGGGCGATTCCTACAGCATCCACGGCTACCCCGTGGGCAACGGCCTCGTCTTCACCACCATCGGCCCGTGGCCCTTCCACAACTCCACCTGGACCGTCGGTCCCGAATACCAGTATCCCTGCCAGTGGAACCCCGGCTCCACCTTCGGCGGCGATGCCGTGACCCTCTCCGTCGGCGGCAAGCCAGTGGCGCTCGAAGACCAGTGGATGTGGAAGATCCGCGGCACCGACGTCGTGGTCACCGCCGCGACCGACCGCGCACGCACCCTCGTGCTCACCACCCTCACCTTCGCGCCCCCCAGGCTCAAAGCCCTCCTGCGGATCTACGCCGTCGCCAACACCTGCCAGACCCGCTTCACCGACGTGGCGATCGTCAACTCCGTCCACGGCGCCTCCGCCGACGGCAACCGCCTCGTTCAGACCGTCAAGCACATCCCCATAGCCGACGCCAGGGGCGACGCCAACGTCCGCAGGATGATCACGGGCGCGCTCGACGACGTGCAGGCCGCGGCCACCACCCTGGAGAAGCCGAAGCGGGGGGTGCTTCGCCTCCGCCTCGGAGCCCTCGTGCCCGGGGCGTCCCGCATGTGCCTCGTCTACCACGTTGCCACCCTCGACTCGCTCAACGGCAAGCCCGTGAAGCCCGACGACAAGGAGACCCTCGCCGTCGTGAACTCCCGCCGCTACCGCCTCCTCGACGAGACGATCGGCTACTGGCGCGACTACAACGCCACCACCACCTCCCTCGAAGCCCCCGGCCCCTGGGGCCGACGCACGGCCGACTTCATCGACGACGTGAAGATGCTCGTCCAGGTCCAGCAGTTCGAGCGCACGGGCGCTGTCGGGCCGATTTGGTTCTTCTCCGACCAGTGGATCCGCGACGCCTGCGGCCCCGTCAAGTCGTTCCTCCGCACGGGACGCTTCGAGGCCGCCCGACGCGTGCTCGACTACCACTACCTCTCCTCCATCGCCTGCCGCAAGATCCTCAACTGGCTGCCTATGGACGTGGGGATCGCCGGGCCGCTCCCGCCCGTGGACGACTGGTCGAAGATCACGATGAACTACGCCGACCGCCACGCCAACTGCGAGGTGCCGAGCTGGATCATCCTCCAGCACTACTGGTACTTCCAGTTCACCGGCGACACCCAGACCATCGCCGACCACTGGGGCTACCTCGAGCGCTGCTTCACCGGCCAGTTCGACAACCCGACGGACAAGGTGCTGCGCCCCGACTTCAAGATCCCCTTCCACGGCGACGAGACCTACATCTACTCCGGCGGAGAAGCCCTCTGGCGCGACCGCTACGCCCTCACCCAGACCAGCTATCCCGGCGGCAACATCCATTCGGCCGATTCCTCCTTCGAGCTCGTCGCCGCCGGCGACGCACTGGCCGCCATGGCCAGGGCCATCGGGCGCGACGCCGACGCCGACCGCATCGCCATCCTCGCCGCCAAAGCACGCCAGGCCACCGAACGCTACTACTGGATGGACGACCTGGGCTTCTACGCCCAGGGCATGAGCCGCCTGTTCGACGGCCAGCTCAACCGCTATCCCATGGCCAACATCCTGGCGAACGTCGTCTGGAGCGGCTACGGCTCGCCCACGGACCCGAAGACCGTCTCGAACGCCCTCCGAATGGTCGAGTACCTCTGCGAGGACTCGGGCGTCGTCAACCCCATCGTCGGCTACGACGTCACCGTGGGCATGCTCCAGGGCCAGGCCCTCCACACCCTGGCGGCCATCAACCACCCGTGGGCCGAGAGAGCCTTCCACGCCCTCCTCATGATCGCCGGCGACACCACGGAGTTCAGCGAGTGGATGGCCCCCGGCCCCGACTTCCGCACCGTTTACCGAGCCAACCGCATCCGACCCTGGGAGGCGGGCATCAACCTTGATGCGCTCCTGTACTACTTGACCGGCTTCGAGCCCGACGCCCCGGCACGCCGCTTCGCCCTCACCCCCCGCCTGCCCACGGGCGTCTACTCGCCCATCCGCTGGCACCGCATGGCCGTGAAGCACCTGCCGATGGGCAAGGGGCACTTCGACCTCGCCGTCGCACAGACCGAGCGCACCAGCGGCGGCCGCCGCGTCTACACCCTCACCAGCCACAGCCCCGACGACGTGACCGTGGACCTCCACGCCCTCGTGCCCTTCGCACGGATCCGCAGCATCGAGATCGACGGCCAGGCCGTGCGCGCCCGCTCCTCCGACGTCTTCTCGCAGGCGCTCGCCACCGTGCCCGTGCCGCTCCCCGCGGGCAAGACCGTCGCCGTCGCCGTCCACTACCGCCCCCGGAAGGCCCGCCCCGTGGAGGTCGACCTCAAGCCCTTCGTCGCATCGAAGCCAAGCTTCCCCAAGAGCGACATCGTGGTCTTCACCTCCCTGCGTCCCGACCCCAAGCGCACGCTGCTCCGCGACGAGCTGGCCAAGACCCGCAACGTGGTGATGATCGATGCCACGCTGCCCACCAATCCCGAGACGTTCGAGGCGGCGCTCCTCACCCGCTTCGGCCTGCGCACGCAGATGCTCATCATGGACGAGGGCACGATGGCCTCGCCCCAGCGCAAGCCCAGCTTCTGGTGGAACCCCCGCTTCGACGCGATCCTGGGCACGTTCCTGCGCCGCGGCGGTGTGGTGCTCGAGGCCAGCAGCCGCAACCCGTCCAGCAAGTGGCTGGAAACCACCCTCGCACCCGCCCGCTTCCAGGTCGACTACCAGCGCGGCGCCGACGTGCTGGCGCTCGACGCCACCGCCCCCGATCTCGACCGCCAGTTCTTCTGGCTCGACGAGAAGCAGGCCGAGGCCTGCGGCAAGTGGTCGGGCTACTGGGCTGGCAACTACACGATGCGCTACATCGGCGGCGGCCCGCCCATCACCGACCGCGCCCTCATCTGGGGCACCCAGGAGCAGCCCCACGGCTGCATGCAGTACACGATGAAAACCACCCCGGGCAAGGACCACCTGATCCGAATCCGCACCTGGCCGCGGCCCAGGAAGGGCTTCACCCTACAGGCCACCGAGGACGGCGGAAAGACCTGGAAACTCGTCGAGACCATCTGGGTGCCGCAGCTGAAGGACGCCAAGACCAACGGCTGGATCGACGTCTTCCTCACCCTGCCGGGCAAGTATGTGACGAAGAGCCCCACCGTGTTCCGCATCGGGCAGCCCGAGGGCTCGAGCGGCGGCATCGGCTACGCCGGACACCACTCCACGGGCGCCGCCCGCGTGTGGATCCGCGACAACCTGGGGAAGCCGTCCTCGATGGCCAACCTGGCCACCGAAAGCCCCGCAGCCGCGAGGCTCGGCCTCCCCGGTAAGGGCATCGTGGGCTACAGCAGCGGGCGGATCGACTTCACGGGCTTTGCCGCACCCTACCGCATCCTGGGCGACAGCTCGAAGGCGGCGGTCATCCTGCGGCCCGTCGGCCGCGGCCTCTACGTCAAGAGCGAGCTCACCTCCCACTTCCCCGTCGAACGCATGGCCGCCTTCATCCACGTCCTCCTCGACCGCTCGAAGCGGCGAGCCGCACTCGCCGACCAGTTCTGAGCCACCGGCCCACGACAGCCTTCGCCTGACTTTCCCTGGCGCGAGGTGGCAATAATTTAATATGGTGTCCCGAAATTATTGATGCTGCTCCTCGGAGACGACCGTGCGCTTCGTCTGGTCCCGCCGCCAGAGCATTGTGGGCGGGGCGTCCCTGCCCCGCGACCTCGCCTTCAGGCGAGATCATCGCCTCCTCGCGCTCCAATCCACCCCTGGCAACGGCTCGCAGGGCCGCCACGTTCCGCCACGGCGCCCTCTTGTTCGTAGTTCCGCGTTTACACGGTTCTTCGCTGCCCCCTGCGAGGTTACCGCCCACCCCATACCCTTCCTCGTCCCCACGCTCCGCGCGGGGACGCCATGCATCGACGCTCCAGCGTCAGAAAAGGGCTGGCCGCGTTCGCCGTGGAGCCTCACGTGGGAACCCGCGTCCACCGGCCTGCGACAGCCTCCGCCCGACCTTCCCTGGCGCGAGGCGGCAATAATTAAGGTCCTTCCGAGTTTGGTGTGGGTAGCCCCCACAGGTTGTGGTTCGCTCTCCTGACGGAGCGGCGGAAGCCGGTCAAGGAGGAACGCACCGCAAGGGCTCGCGGAGCGAGGGCGAAGCCCAGCCGCTTCGGCTGCCCTGAGGAGCGTAGTATCCTTGACGGGCGACGACGCGAAGTACAATGGAGGCCAGGATGGAGGGGGGCGAGGCCAGCCAACGCCCAATCCTGCGATAGGACATCGCACAACGTGTCCATTCCGCCCCCCCATCCGATAGATGCCGGCCCTCGTCCCGTCTTCCGAAGGTGCGTGACTGACGCAGACAAAACCACAACATGCAGTAGGTACCCACACTAAACTCGGAAGAGCCAAAATACACATATGCTATCCCGACGACGCAAGCGGCTCGGCCGTCTCCGCGGGCACCGACGGCGCGCTGCGCTACGACTTCGCGCGGGGCGACTGGGGCGGCGTCCGCCGCGCCAAGTGCCCCGTGAAACTCCACACCGGCGAAGGCGCCGACCAGCTCTACATCGAGAAGAAAGCCATGGTCTTCGTGCCCGACCCACGCACCAAGGGCGGGCCGGTGGAGAGGTGGGCACTCGACCTCAAGACAGGCGAGTGGCGCGACCTCAAGCCGGCGGGCCGCCCCCCCCAGGCATCCCCACGGCGCTCGCCTTCTGCGAGGCGGACAACTGCGTCTACGCCGGCTGCTTCACAGGCTTCGACCAGAAGACTCTCGAAGGTCAGGAGGCCGTCTACTCCTTAGGCGCAACGCCTGGCTCGTCCTGCCCACCCGGGTGGACAAGCGGGTGCGCAGGAGGGGGCAGCCCTACCGCCCCGAGGGGATGGGCGCCTACCACTGCGCCTGGAGCAAAGTGGTCTACAGTCCCCGCCAGAACCTCCTGATGAACTTCCAGGACGGCAGCGGCCTCCGGGTGATGCGCCCCGAGCTCAAGACGCTCGCCTGGGGCAAGTAGCCCGCCCGCACTTCCCACCAACTCCCCTCGCCACACCCCCAGAAAGGGAGAGGGCCTCCCCTGCGCCGCGTGTCGCGCTCTCGCGCGAAAGCGCGACAATGCTTTCGGGACACCATACTTCACTTTCGGGCTTCCCAGACTTCAGACTTGAGTACGCGGCCGCAGGGCTTTACCAGATCAACCGGACCAGTTGGGAGTACGGCCGATAGTAAGACTTGTGCCGCCATGAATCGATGCCTGCGTAGTGGGTGGGCGCGGGGTTGAGCGTCAGGGGTAGCTTCGCCTCGCTGCCGTCGGCGCGGTGGAAGGTCTTGCCGCCGTCGTCGGACCAGGCGTAGACCTGCGAATCGACGATCCGCCCCGCTTCGCCCAGGCCCCGGATGTCCAGGAAGAGGTGCATGCGATTGGCGCGGTCGAAGCGGATCGCGAATCCCGATCGGCAGTAGTTGTAGAAGTGGGGTTGCCAGGCCCAGACCAGCGCCTGCTGGCCCCCGGGTTTCGTGGGCGTGCCGCCGCGGATCATGTGGTGCAGGTATCCACCCCAGCGGGAGTCGTGCTTCAGCGCGTCGTTGATCACATCGCAGGGCTGGCCGCCGATGGTCGCCCACCGCCGCGCCTCGGCGTCGTAACGGAACAGGCCCCAGCTCTGCCGGCCGGCGGCATTCACGCGGCCGTACGTGTAGAGCCGGCCGTCGTTGTCCTGAAGGAAATTCATGTAGTTGAAGTAGCCGGCGGGGATCTTGCTTTGGCTGTCGCGCCGGCCCACGCACTCGAAGGATGTGATGTCGTGGGGCTTCTTCGAGATGAAGTACAACTGTTCGGGGAACTCCCTGCTCTTTCCGTCACGCGAGAGCCCGAATTGCTCCCAACTGCCGGGGATGAAGGCCCCGGGATTCGGCCGGTTGTGCTGGCCGCCGGAGATGTGGAGGAAGCCCCTGTCGTCGACCGCCACAGACCAGCCCTGGACCTTGGCGTCCGTGCCGTCGAAGATGAAATCCTGGCCGCCGAAGAATGCGCTCTGCTTTCCGCCTTTGGGGTCGGTCTTGGTGATCCGCAGCCGGAAGACGTTCGGGAAGTCGGCCTTGCGCCAGTTCCTGGCCGCGGGGTGTTTCGCTGCGATGCGCTCGACGGCGGCGGTGAATTGGGCCGGGGGGATCTTCTCTGCGGCGCTGAAGCCCTTTCCCGTGCCCAGGATATACGTGTAGCCGTTGCGGGTGGCGGCTGGGCAGTAGGCGCGCTGGTGGATGTTGCCGCGTGCGTTGCGGTGCTCGTCGCCCTGCGAGTAGTAGTGCTGGTCGGCGGGGGGCCGCTCGGAGCGGGTTTGGACAAAGGTGTGGAGCGCGGCGAGGTGGTTGCCCTTGTCGAGTCTCGATTGCACGGCGTTCAGGTGCGGCTGGGTGACGTCGATTTGCGCGAAGACGGGCTTGACCAGCGCGTCGCCCAGGAGCGCGTCGACCTCGGGGTTGCTGCCATCGATCTCGCGCAATGCCAGGATGAGGCGGTTGCGCAGGAGGTCCTCGGGCCGCGGCAGGTGGGCGCCGTGGCGATCGAGCATCTGCCGGAGCATCCTGAGCATGACGGGAACGGCTTCCCTGGCGGTGGGATCGCGCCCCAACCCGCCGGCCAGCGCCGCCAGAGCGGCGGCGCGTTCCTCGTCGGTCGCCTCTTCGTCCGCGAGGGTCCGGAGCCAGCGCGGTGCGGCTTGCTGGAGGATGGCCTTCGCGTCATCGGTATGGAGGCGGCGCAGGAGCTCTGCGGCCGGCGCGCGCGTCGGGATCGGCGTGAGCGCCTGCCTGAGGAGCGGCAGCAGGCCGGCGGTCTGGGCGCGCAGCGCATCGTCCTTTCGCCTGAGGAGCTGATCGAGAAGCGCGCGCTGTCGGTCCGGCGACGACGCCGCGAAGTCGGCGAGGCCTGGGGGCGTGGCCGGGCGCCCCTGGGGACGGGTGGCCTAGACCAGGCGGGTGATTTCGGCGGCGGTCAGCGCGCGGTTGAAGAGGACGAGATGCCGGACCGAGCCGTCGAGCGAGCGGGATCCGTTCGGGTAGAGCATCCACCAGCTTGCATCGGCGCCGACCAGCAGGCCCCGTTTGGACCGGATGCCGGCGATCCCCTTCGCCGTCCACGCGGGCCGCCCATTCACGTAGAGCTTCCCTGTGCCGCCTTCGCCGGTGAGAAGGAGATGCTCCCAGCGGCCTGGCTGGATGGCCGCCTTGTCCCCCGGCGGGCCGACGGCCACCGGCTTGGCGTCTCGCAGAACTCCGATGCGGCACTCGTTCCTCAGGAACAGGGCAAGCGCGCAGGCGCGTCCGCTCCACGGGCCGGCCCCGTCGCCGATGAAGATCATGCCGTCCGCGTGGCCGTAGTCCGTGTAGCCCTCGGCGCGGCTGAAAATCCAGCCGCCGATTGAGAACGTTTCGCACCGATGGGCCGGGTGGTCGGGGATCTCGAGCCACTGGAATGCGCCGGTGAAGTCCAGGAAATCGCTCTTCCAGGGGACATGGTAGATTCTCCCGTGCTTGCTGTTCCCCGACAGGTCGTGCACGACCTCGCCCTTGCCCTCATCGGCTGGCCAGTAGCCGACGGGTTTCATGGCCAGCACGGCCGCGTGAGGCCCCGTTTCCGGGATGTTCTGCGCGGCCCGCAGGACGGGGCCGGCGAAGAGGAGGGCTGCGATGAGAAGGCCAGTGGGACGAACGTGCGTGGTTTCCATCGCTCGTGCCTGCTTGTGCAGTGGGCGGCCTCCCGACAGTCTGTGCCCCCGCACTTTGGGCAGATCGCCTGCCAAATGCAAGTCCCGGTCCGGGTGCATCGATGAGCAAGCCCGTCGCCGTACGCAGGTTCCGATGCCTGGCTCGTACTTCCACGGGCCTTTGGAGCGGCGCTTACGGGGCGAATGACAAGCCCAGGCAGGGAAGAACGCCGTGACGTGGACCCGGCTGTCGTGCCACCCGTCCCAGGACAACCAGGCACGACTTCAGCTCTTCGCATGAGCCGTTCGGCCGTCTTGCAGCGGGGCCGTGGTGTTCCGACGATTCAAGCAGGGGCATCCCGCTTGCATGCTGCGGGGGAGGGCTACAATTA
>Ga0272441_10015237_pt1 | contig 10782 bp, 6 predicted proteins | sample SSMProp6N_FD_193582 | JGI IMG/M metagenome (GOLD analysis project Ga0272441, IMG submission 193582) | Marine sediment archaeal communities from Little Sippewissett salt marsh, Falmouth, MA, United States - SSM-Prop-6N | ecosystem: Environmental > Aquatic > Marine > Wetlands > Sediment ...
CAGGTAGTCCCGGTGAGCGTCCTGTTCCACAATACCCGCCTCAAGCAGTACATTGACAAAAGGCTGCGCACTTCCGTCTCCTACCGGAGGTTCATTGGAGTTCAGTTCAACCAGTACGTTGTCAATCTGAAGCCCGTAAAGCGCTGCCAGTACATGCTCCACCTGACGAATATGCACATCGCCGATACCGAGTGTTGTATCCCGAAAATTGTCAACCACATGATCAATATCCGCAGGAATCAGAGGACAGCCGTCTATATCAGTCCGCCTGAACTGAACACCTGTATCCGGATCTGCCGGTAAAAAAGTGACTTTCACTTTGTTCCCGGTATGAAGTCCGGCTCCGGACAATGAAGCTGATTTGGCTATGGTTCTTTGTGATTCCAGCATTATTTCCTCGTCTTTTTCTCCAGCGCCTTCATGCGTTCCCGCATCTGCCGGATTTCCCTGATCAAATCAGGAAGTCTGTTCAGGGCGGCCATGACACGCATGGTTTCACGAATCGGCCTGGCCGGATATCCGAAAACCATTTCCCCGTCGGGAATGGATTTATCCACACCGGACTGTGCACCAACCGCCGCATCATCCCCCACAGTCAGATGCCCGGCAAATCCAACCTGCCCGCCAATGCGATTCCGCTTGCCAAGATGTGTGCTGCCGGAAAGACCCGCCTGTGCAGCGATCACAGTGTCCTCCCCGACAGTACAGTTATGTGCAATCTGAATCAGGTTGTCGAGTTTTGCACCCCTTTTAATCCTTGTTTCTCCCAAAGTCGCGCGATCAATGGTGACATTGGCCCCGATTTCAACATCATCTTCAATAACCACGATCCCGGTCTGAGGTATCTTTTCATATTTCTGACCCACACGGGCAAATCCGAATCCATCACTGCCGACAACCGAACCGCAATGGATAATCACCCGCCGGCCGATACGCGTCTTTTCCCTGATGCAGACATTGGCATGGAGAACACACTGATCACCAATGCACACATCATCTCCGATGACTGTGCCCGGCATCAATACGGTGCCGTGCCCGATACGACATCGTTTCCCGATCACGACATAAGGACCGACAGCCAGATCATCACCCAGATCCGTTTCCGCTCCCACAACCGCTGTGGGATGAATTCCCTTTTCCAGCAGGGGATGTGGCGGGTGAAACAGAACCACTGCTTTTAAAAAAGCAAAATAGGGATCCGGACATCGGATCAAAGCTCTTGATGAAGCGGAGGAAAAATCGGCCGGTACAATCACCGCGGATGCACCGGTTGTTTCAACAAACCGGGCATATTTCGGATTGGCCAGAAATGTGATCTGATCCTTCCCGGCTTCCTCAATTTTCGCCACGCCGGAAATGCCTATTTCCCCGTCACCCTCGAGGATGCCGCCGACATGATCTGCTATTTTACCTAAAGAAATCTGCATGTCCGTAAAGTCATCTATTGCGTATTTTCACTGGTTGTTTTTTTCTCAAGAATTTGCAAAACCTTGTCCGTCACATCAAATTCCTCTTTGGCAAACACAAGATTCCCGGCCACCGCATCAAAAATAAAATGGAATCCTTCATCCTCACCCACAACATTGATGGCCACATTGATTTGATCAAAAATCGGCTTCAGCAACTGCTCTCTGAGTTTGAAATATTCTCCCTGTTCACCCCATTTTTCATTCTGGTATTGCTGGGCTTCCAGGGCAAGCTGCTGGAGCTCCTGGGTTTTTTCCTTCTTTTTTTCCTCGCTTAAAAGCAGACTTTGTTTCTCCAGCTCTTCCTGGCGCGTCTGAAAATCCGTTTCCATTTTTTGCAGGCTGTCCATCCACTTCTTGTTTTCTGCTTCCAGCTGTTTTTCAGCATCCACAGCCGGGGCATACGTGGCTAAAATTTTCTGTGAATCAATATAACCAATTTTTGCCTGCCCATGAACAATCAGTGCCGGTAAAAGAAAGACCGCCGAAATGAGTAAATAAGTCCGCTTCGATGTACAAGTCACCTTCTCCTCCTTCGAAATCTATGAACAGATCAAACCGGTATTGCCGGCAAACAGGATATGGCAATGATGCTGATTGTTGGCTTCCGTTGCAAATAATATCACATGATCAATACAGCAAAAGTCCGCTCCCTTATCATAAAGAGAGAGGACTTGTGCAATACAGGAAATCTGCCGAAACGCGTGACAATAACCCTAAAAGATGCTGCATCATGTTCCCCGGAAATTCCGGTTAATTCACGGTGCTGCCTGTTAACCGCTTCAGTACTTTATCGGTCAGATCATGATCTTCCTTTGCATAAACAATATTGCCGGCCATGGCACCATTGAAAATGAAATCATAGCCTTCTGCATCTCCGATGGCATTGATCGCATCGTTGATTTTATCGAAAACCGGCTGCAAAAGTTCTTCCTGCCGCTTGTTCAGCTCTTCCTGTTTCTGCTGGCCGTACTGCTGCATCTGTATATATTTTGTCTGAAGCTCCTGGGCCTTTTCACGTCTCTTGTCTTCGTTTAAAAGCAGTCTTTGCTGTTCCAGCCTTTCATTCTCGGTCCGGATTTCCTCTTCCATCTTTCTCAATTCCTCGGCTACCTGAGCAGTCTCCCCTTCAAGGATTTTTTGAGCATTAACCGCACCGGCATACGTTGCCAGAATCCGCTGTGAATCGATATACCCGATTTTCATCTGAGAAAAGGCCGATCCGGCAAACAGAATGATCATCAGTACAAACCAGACCGTCCGGGTGTGAGATAATTTGCGCGTCACGTGGTCCTCCGTTTAATTGTTTTTGAGAATCGTATTGTCACACAAAGGGGCGCTGATTAAAAACTGCGTCCGAAAACAAAATGACTTTTCCATTTTCCGGATGTGCGCCGTCCGTATTCATCAAAATAATCAAATCCATATGCATAATCAAATCCGATAATTCCAACCATGGGCATAAAAATACGACCGCCGATACCCACGGACCGCCTTAAATCATATGGATCCGTATGTTCCAGATCCAGCCAGGTATTGCCGGCCTCGGCGAAAATCAGTCCGAATGTGGTCGGGTTGCTGATGATGGGGAAACGCAACTCGAGCGTTGCCTGTAACATGGTCCGGCCGCCCCAGTCACGGTATCCGCCGCCGGCCAGAGGATCTTCATAACCGCGAAGCGGAATGGAACGTGACAGGCCGCTGCCCCCCATGAAAAAATACTCTGTATAGGGTATTTTACCCTTGCCTGTCAATGTACCGATAAATCCGCATTGCGCCCGTGCAAGCACAATCAGCTTACGGAAAATCACCGGCAGAAACCGTTCCGCGCTGAAAATATGCTTGTGATATCCCACATTGCCGCCAAGAGGTCCGCCGGCTATTTCGGTAGAAAGACTGATACGGCTTCCGGTTGTCGGGAATTCCACCTGATCGAGAGAATTCCTGGAAATCACCTGCGTGATCCCGCTGGATGTCAGGGGCCAGTCTTCATTGATAATATTGTTTGGATTCAGATCGATCATATACTGGCTGAAATCGCCCAGTTCCGTGTTGTCGAGACGGTAATACCAGTCCCCCCGGAAATAATTGTCCGGCCATGTAAACCGTTTGCCATACTGCAATGAAAATCCCCGGCTCTGCTGACTGTAACCAATATAGTAGGCATCGCGCTTGGTATCATACACATTGACACCGATCAAGGTGGGTGTACTGCGAAACCAGGGTTCTGTAAATCCAATACTGAACGAACGGTAATATCGTCCGAAATTCCAGTCCAGAGACAAGCGCTGGCCGTTCCCGAAAAAATTGTTCATCCCGATCCCGATGCTGCCGATAAGCCGGTCCAGCTCACTCCATCCTGCAGACAGATTGGCTGTGTCGGTCGATTTTTCTTCAACTTTAAATGACAGATCCAGCTCTTCCTCATTGACCGGATGAACATTGGGTTCCACAACAGAAAAATAGTTCAGCATCATCAACTCACGGTGACTTCGCATGAGCAATTCCTTGCTGAACACATCCCCGGGCCGTATCATCAATTGGCGACGAATTACCCTTTCCTTGGTGCGTGTATTGCCTGTAATTCTTATTTTCCGGATTTTAACGGGATTTTTCTTGTCGATAATAAAGTGGACATCCACCGTGTCCCCACGGAATGTTTCTCTCGGATAAATTTGGGCATAAATATATCCACGGTCATAATATGCCCCTCCCAGATTCTCATTCCGGGATTTTTCAAATTCCTCCTCGCTGAACACATCGCCTTTTTTGAATTCAAGCTTGGACCTGAACTCCGCATCCGAAAACAGTGTGTCGCCCTCCCAGGTGATGTTGCCGAAATAATAGCACTGCCCCTCATTGATCCATATGTCAATAAACATATCTTTTCTTTCAACGTCATAGTAGAGGGAATCCTTTAAAATAGCCGCATCCCGGTATCCATGATTCCTGTAATAGGCCAGCACTTTTTCCTTGTCCTCGGCATATTCCTCCTTGTTAAAGTCCGCACCGCGCCACCATCTGTCTTCCTTGGTCTTCTTCATCTGCTTTCTCAGCCTGCCATCGTCATACACAGCGTTGCCGAAAAAACGGATCCGCTTGACCTGTACCTTTTTCCCTTCATTGATTTTTATCTGCAGGATCACCCGGCCTTCACGCTCGGACTCGTAAGTCGATGCATCAATCTCGGCCAGTGTATATCCCTTTTCAGCATACTTGACTTTCAGTTTTTTAACAAGTTTTGCCACGAATGATGGAGAAACCACCTGTCCCCGGAACAATCCGACTTCCTTTTCGAGCTCATCGGTCTTAAACCGGTTATTACCTTCTATGGTCAGTTTTTCAAGACGCGGGTATTCTTCCAGGCGGATTGTGAGTTCAACACCCTCCACCGTTTTTTCATTCAGAACAATTTGAATATCGGAAAACAGATTCAGCGCCCACAGATTTTTAACCGCCTGTTGAATATCATCCCAATTGGTTTCTTTCCCCTCGCTCAAACCGGCGCTTAATCGAATGGTGCTTTCATCGGCTGTTTTATTGCCGACAATGTTCAGTTTGTTGATTCTGCCAATATCATTTCCCTGACCCATGGCAGTTGCTGCCAATGCCATCACGGTCAGAATTACCAATGCAATAAAATATTTGGACTTAAAAGACATCAAAACAAGCCGCCTCCTCAAGTAAATAGCAGTGTAAAATAAGAAATTATTTGTGTTTTGTAAAGCAGAAAATCCATTCCATTTAAAAAGGGAATATGTGCCTGATCCACAATCTTTTATCTTCCCGGCGTTCAGACAGAAGCTGGCTGTCATACCGATATTCCATTTCGAGAAACAAATTGGGCCGGATTGTGTATTCCATGGTCAGGGCATGCCGGAATCCAAGACCGTGCATATGATACTGCAATCCGATATCTCTCTGAACCTCACCTGAATAGGTGACGAAAAAACCGGGACCGAGATACTTGCCAACCATGAACCGGCTGCTTTGCAGCAGCATCATGGGATCGAATCCCAGCTGGTTCACATTTCTGAGCTGAACCAGATTCCTGCTGAACATCGACGAAAATCGCACCACATCCAGTCCCAGATGCTTCCTCAGGCCCCGTTCCAGAGGACGTATAATGGGCCGAAACACCATGTTGTCAACCTGAACTCCCAGTGCCTGATAGGCCCTTTCTGTCAGCCGGTCTGTGGCAAAACCCAGCGCCGCCAGCAAATCCGCCTGGGTTCTTCCTATGTGTGGATTGTCGGTTGAAAACTGAAAATTCAGTTTGTCCCAATCCCCTTCATTCAGAACCACACCAGTTTGTGCATCCAGTTCCGAAACTGTCAGCCATATGGTTGCCGGTATACCGGTTGAATCGATTATGGTTGTAAACGCGCGTACTGAAAGCAGCGGGCTTTCCGCACCTTTTGGATAGTCAAAGGTAATTTCCTCAGGCCGGAAAAAATGATCGAGCACTTCAATCGATCCCTCTGTCGAAAGAAGATTGCCCCAGACCTGAAGCGAACCGTCATCGTTGATGCCCTGCACATAAAAGGCGCCGTAATGATCCTGAAGCTTCAAATCAACAAACACGTTTCCAAACGGACTGGCCATCTCACGCACGTAATGCACATCTCTTTTCGGAACAATACGCAAATTCCAGTCCACGGTCCCAAGAAAATGCATGACCGGATCTTCCGTTTTATCGTCACCGGAAGAAAGAAACGGATAGGTCAGTCTGGTATCCGTGCAGAGAAGCGTGCCCTGAAACCTGGGAGCATCCGATGGTCCCATAAGAAGAAACGGTTCATCCGGATTGGTATATCCCTGAAAGCCGATCCAGCCTTCATCGCCCGTCTCCATCAGTCCGGGAAGATGGATCCGGAGGCCCCGCCCCCCGGTTTTGATACCAAGTTCGCCCAGATGGATACCAAGACGGGGAAGGGCCAGCGGCTCCAAAGCCAGAGATGATTCCGGAAGATCCCGGTTGGAAATAGTAAATGGCTGATTCTGAATTTCACCTGACAGATATTCAATGTGCAAAAACCTGTTTTCATTGTCCATGGTGATTTTTGTTTTTAATGCGTCTATTTCGCGTATGAATGAGGCAAGGGCAATGTGCCCGTCTTCAAATTGAATTTGGGCACTTCCCAGAGTCAGATCATTGATTTTTCCGGCCAGGCGAAATGATGCTTCCCCCAGGGCACCCGACCGGATCACCCATTTGCTCAGTTCCGGCAGGGGCGCCAGCAGGTTTCCTTCTGCATTGATGGTCACATCCAGGTCCGTATCAGGATCATGCGGGATGATTCCACGGCACTGTATTGAAAGACCGTCATCCCGGGTGATGACACTGCTGGATATTTCCAGTTCACCGCCTGAAATGCCTTCCGGTCCAAGAATCCTGTCCTCCAACGACGCAGAAATATTCTTGAAACGGAATCCGCCAACATGTCCAGAATCGATATTCACAGCACCCACAAAACGGGGATTGCGCGGTGTTCCCCAGCACTGTATATCCAGACTGCCCTTGCCCGACACATAATCATCCCTGCCAAGTAACGCCTGGAAGAACTCTCCGAAATCAATTTCCTTGCCGGTAATTCTTCCGGCCAGGGAATCACCCGCCACGGCCCTGCAGTTGGCGGCAACAAGAACATGATCATTCTGTTTCCAATCCAGTTTCATGTATTCCAGTGCACTGGGGGTTCCCTGAAAAGTCACATCCCCGCTATACATACCGACATCGTGAAACCAGGCATTCCGGAGATGCAAATCCCCCCGGATATTCACGTCGCTTTCTTCCCCTGTGAAAGACACCGCTCCGTTCATCACGCCCGTATAGGGCATACTCTGTGGAAATATATCATGCAAATCCTCAAAGACCATATTGTTCAGCGAAAACTCGGCGTCGACATTGTTATCCCCGTTTTTCGGAAAAACCCCCCTGGCAATCAGCCATTCTCCCACGCGTCCCTCGGTCAGTTTCCACCGGAGAACATTGCGGGTTCCATACAACGCAATGGGCAGGCTTTCTCCTGCAGGGCCATAGTAATTTGCTTTCACCTGAAAAGGAATTTCTTCATCATGTGAGGATTCGGAAAGCATGGTCAGGTCAAACCTGGGAATGGTATCATGGGGAGACAGGGCCAAACCTTTCATGAACATCTGCCATGAATGGTCATCACCGGTCAGATCACCCTGAATATTCAGAGTCTGCAGTGATTTTCGCAGATGATCCGGTACAAACGGCATAAACAGATGCGGAACATTTGAATAGGAAAAACGGTAGGCTCTGGCTCCTCCAAATGGAGACTTCACCATCCCCTTCAGATTGAAGCCGCTGGTGGATGTCATTTCAAGATTGAGGCTGTTGTTTTCCAGCACAGCCACTGGCACGATACTCTCTTCATAATCCCCTGCAGAAACCAATGTCAGAAGACCCTGGAGATTCGCCTTCGTCCCTTCCCCGGTTGTTACACTCTCTATGGCAAATTCGCCCCGAAAACGGTCAATGCCGTTGCCCAGCCATGCATAAGCTTCCGGGAATCCATTGCTGTTGAGCTTCATATTTAAAGCACCCAGAATTGTATCCCCGCTGAAAGACATTTCTCCATTCAGGCTGATTTCGGTTCCGGCACTCTCCCGTGCCTCTCCTTTCATGGTCACGATGCGGTTTTTCATGCCGATCTCAAGCAGGGTATGCGGGAAGAATGCCCCGACCAGATCCAGGTTCTCGATCTTAATATCCCCGGTGATAACGGGCTCCTGAAAAGGTCCGCTCACATTGAGATTCAGTTCGCCTTTCCCGGTCGGTACAGGATGCTTCCCGGGCAGTGTATTCCTGATAAAAGTATTGATATCCAGAGATGACCCGCTTAACCGGATATGATACTCGGGCTGAAGTATGTTTTCCAGACGACCGGAAAGTTTCAGGGGAACACCATTAAAACTGTTCACCGTTCCTTCAACTGTCAAATCACCCTGCTTTAAAAAGCACTGAATATCCATATTTTTAAAAGAAAAATGGCCTTCCCTCAGTGCCAGCATGGCATTTTCAATCTCATATAAACCTGTAATACCGCTTTCAGGCTCATAATATACATGACCCCGCATATCACCGGAATTCACACGAAGGAAATCCGGGAAAAGAAACTGGTATTCCGGAGTCAATGCAAACCGCTGCAGCTGGACATCCAGGTGAACGGGTTTCATGTTGACCAGATCCATTTTCCCTTCGAGCCGCGTATTGTTGATTTTGGCGCCAAAAACCCGTCCCGCCAGCCGGACAATGGCCGAATCCAGCGGTACTGTCTCCACCCAGCCGTTGAGCGCCTCGGCAACAGGGGTATGTTCGCGCCGGGCATTTTCCACCAGAATTTCAGCATTCGAAATCATGATGCGCCTGAGAGGAACCAGTTCTTCAAGGGCATGCCGCAAATTAACATCCTGTAACTGATTCTCACCGTTTGGAAAAACCAGAGAATCCGCCCTGAAAATAATCCGGGGATGGATAAAAACGACCTGGTGGGTCAGTTTCTGGGGCGTGAATCCATACCGGAAAATATTCAGAATACGGTATCCGATACGTACATCATCCACCTTTATTACAAAAGAACGGTTCTTGGGTGTCAGGGTTACACCTTTCAGATGAAGGCTGACCAGGTCCATACCCACTTTTTCAATGTCCGAATTCTCATCCAGAAATGGCCGGATCTTCTGAAGAAGAACCGATTTCAGTTTTTCGTTGGCTCTGGAAAACTGCAGTCCAAAATATGTTGTCAGAGACACCATACAAAACAGCACTGCAATGACCAGTACCCATTTTCGTCGACGCATACCGGTTTTCTTTTATAAAATAAAAATAGGGGTCTTATACCCCTCGTTACATGCAATATTCTCACCCAAGGCATACAGAATATAGACGATTCTACAGCAGCTCGGGTTCCATAAAAATACGCCTTAATCCCTGTCAGACGCCTTCTGAAGGAAACATCCGCCACCGGATGTGGTGGTGCGCCGCACGCGCAAAGGCACGCATGACCGACTGTTTTTCCGATCCATGGCCATCCCGATCTGGCGGGACGGCGTGATTACTCAATAATCCCGCCTTGGGCGGGATTACAGGAATCCGCCTGAGGCGGATTTCAGAAATCTCTGATAAAACCAGAGGTTTCAGGGAACCACCCTTCGGGTGGTTTGACGGTCCATCATGATCGGACCTGCTCACTGACCTTTCCGAACCTTCTTTCCCTTCCAAGATAATCAGAAACAGCCTCAACCAGTGCATCAGTTCGAAAATCCGGCCAGAGAATCGGCGTAATATAAATCTCGGTATACGCAATCTGCCATAAAAGGAAATTCGAAATGCGTGACTCCCCGCTCGTCCTTATCAGCAAATCAGGATCGGGCAAACCGGATGTATACAAATGCTGCTGAATGGTACCCCCGTCAATCTGATCCGGATTCAACTCTCCATTCTTTACACTCAGGGCAATGGCCCGCATGCAGCTCAGGATTTCTTCACGGGCACCATAATTGAGGGCCAGGTTCAGAATCAGACCTGTGTTCCCGCGTGTTTTTTCTATACCTTCCTGTATGCCTTTCCGGGGAACAGGCGGCAGCCTGTCCAGATTGCCCACAGCCATCAGCCGGACGTTGTTCTTCATCAAATCGTTAATCTCTTTCCGCAGGGTCTGGAGCAGCAGTTTCATGAGTGCCGACACCTCGTCTTTCGGACGGTTCCAGTTCTCTGTCGAAAACGTATACAGAGTCAGTACCTGAATACCGATTTCACCGCATGCTTCCACAATTTCGCGAACGGATTTTACCCCTTCCCGGTGTCCGGCCACCCTGGGAAGGCCCCTCTGTTTTGCCCATCTCCCATTCCCGTCCATGATGATTGCAATATGTTTCGGAAGATGCGGATGATGACCTATTTTGTCCAGACCGTTTTTTGCCATGAAAAAGCTTCTTTATCATATAATTATATGAGCAGGGAAAATTACAACCAAAACCCAAAAAAGTCAAGGTTTTCTTTGGGGTTGACATTCATTAAAAAAGTCCTTAATTTTCAAACCCATGAGTCATCATCTGGTCCGAATCCGCCGGACTGCGGCGGTTTTGGCCCCGGCTTCATTGGCAGGAGAGACTTCTATATAAGGAATGGACACCATGGCGGTGAATCAAATAAAAACGGATTCCGATCTGAGACAAATCGAAATCCTGCAGAATGCGTATCATCAAATTATTGAACAGATCGGCCGGATAATTATCGGACAGCGAAAAATCATTGATGAACTCCTTGTCTCGCTTTTTTCACGCG
>Ga0272441_10015239_pt1 | contig 10780 bp, 9 predicted proteins | sample SSMProp6N_FD_193582 | JGI IMG/M metagenome (GOLD analysis project Ga0272441, IMG submission 193582) | Marine sediment archaeal communities from Little Sippewissett salt marsh, Falmouth, MA, United States - SSM-Prop-6N | ecosystem: Environmental > Aquatic > Marine > Wetlands > Sediment ...
CACATCTCGTACATGGGCGCGCTGCTCACCGACTTCACCATGATCAAGGAGGGCGCGCTGCATCGCGCGAACGGCGGCTACCTGGTGGTGGACGCGCTGGCCATCCTCACCCGACCCTTCGCCTGGGAGGCGCTCAAGCGCGCCCTCAAGGAGCAGGAGATCTGCCCCGAGTCGGTGCGCGAGCACCTGCGGCTGATCTCCACCGTCTCGCTCGAGCCCGAGCCGATCCCGCTCAGGGTCAAGGTGGCGCTGGTCGGCACGCCGATGGTCTACTACCTGCTGCACGCCCACGACGAGGAGTTCCGCAAGCTCTTCAAGGTCAAGGCCGACTTCAACCTGCAGATGGACCGCACCGACGACGCCGCGCGCCGCTACGCGGAGTTCATCGCCGCCTGCTGCCACCGCGAGGGCCTGCCCCACTTCGCGCCCGATGCGGTGGCGCTGGTGGCCGAGGAGGGCGCGCGCCTCGCCGGCGACCAGGGCAAGCTGTCCACGCTGTTCATCGACGTGGCCGACCTGGTGCGCGAGGCGGCGTACTGGGCGCAGCACGGCGGGCAGTCGGTGGTGCGCGCCGCGCACGTGCGCCAGGCGGCGGACGAGGGCGTCTTCCGCGCCAACCGCATCGAGCAGCGGCTGCTGGAGCTGATCGAGCAGGGCACGCTGATGGTGCAGGTCGCCGGTGCGGTGGTGGGCCAGGTCAACGGCGTGGCGGTGCTGCCGCTGGGCGACTACGCCTTCGGCAAGCCCACGCGCATCACCGCACGCAGCTTCCTGGGCAAGCCCGGCGTGATCAGCATCGACCGCGAGGCGGACATGGCCGGGCCGATCCACAACAAGGCCAGCCTGATCCTGGGCGGCTACCTGGGCGAGAAGTTCGCGGTGGACCATCCGCTCAGCGCCGCGGTGACGCTGGCCTTCGAGCAGGTCTACGAGGAGGTCGAGGGCGACAGCGCGGCCGCGGCGGAGCTGTACGCGCTGCTATCCACGCTCGGCGAGGTGGCGCTGCGCCAGGACCTGGCGGTCACCGGCTCGGTCAACCAGCACGGGCAGATCCAGGCGGTGGGCGGGATCAACCAGAAGATCGAGGGCTTCTTCCGCGCCTGTCGCCTGCTGGGGCTGACCGGCACCCAGGGGGTCATCATCCCGGCGGCCAACGTGCGCCACCTGATGCTGCGCGAGGAGGTGCTGGAGGCGATGGCCGAGGGGCGCTTCCACGTCTACGCGGCCGCGACGGTGGACGAGGCGGTGGAGCTGCTCACCGGCATGCCACTGGGCGAGCGCGACGCGGAGGGACGCTTTGCCGAGGGCGCCCTGGGCGCGCTGGTCGCGCAGCGCCTGGAGGCGATGGCCGAGGCGCACCGGCGCTACCAGGGTGGCGGTGACAGCCCGGAGGACACGCAGAGCGATTGACGAGGCGGGGAAAGTCAGGGGCCGGCGGGCAGTCCCGGGGGGGGAGGACATTCCGCCGGCCCGTGCCTCACGCAGCAGAGCCGCGCGAGGAAACCTTTGTCTCACCCCCATTATACCACATTACAGATTGTTACCAACATCTTAAGGCAAAAAACCGGAGAAGAATCTTTCCCGGGCCCCATCCACCCGCGCACGAGCCCCCTCTGCCCCACCGACAGCGGAGGCGCGCCTGCACGTCCAGGCGGGCAGGAATCGCGCGCTACGGCCCTTGCAATGCGCGTGCGCTTGCGCTATAATGCTCGCAGACGAAACCACATCTCAGGGCCTTCTTCTGGGAGTGGGCCGCGCGGCCCACTCCCTTCGTTTTCCGCGACCTGTTGACGGTCGCGGCGGGAGCGCCGGAGCGGGCATGAACACCAGGAAGCATCCGGTTGTGCGCAAGATCGAGGACGAGGTCGAGCGTCTGCTCGCGGACTTCGGGTACGAGCTGGTGCAGCTCAAGTACGGCGGCGGGGGCGGCGGCCGGTCGCTGATGGTGCTGATCGACCGACCCGACGGCGTCACGGCCGAGGACTGCTCGGAGATGAGCCGGCGGCTGTCGATGCTGCTGGACACGCTGGACCCGATCCCGAGCGCCTACACACTGATCGTGTCATCGCCGGGCCTGGATCGCCCGTTGACGCACGACGGGGACTTCCAGCGCTTCGCGGGCGAACTCGCGGCGGTACGACACGTGGCTGCGGATGGGGCGCGGCGCACCGACACCGGTGTGCTGCAGGGCGTCGAGGACGAGCAGGTGGTTCTGCAGGTAGATGGCGAGCCCGTGCACATCCCGCTTGCGCAGGTCGAGGAGGCGAACCTGGTCTACGACTGGGACGCCCACGACGGACGATGAGACCAGCCTTCGAGCAGGCTGATATCAGCCTTCCCGCAAGGAGTGTAGTCGAATGAACGGCGAGTTTCTCGACGCACTGGAGCAGCTCCAGCGCGAGAAGGACATTCCGATGACCGCCCTCATCGAGACGGTGGAGGCCGCCATGGCGTCGGCCTATCGGAAGCACTACGGGGTCAACGACGACGTGCGGCTCGAGATCGACTTCGAGAAGCGCACGGTGCGCATGATCGCGCGCACGCTGGTGGACGACGAGGCCCTCGACGACGGTCTGGGCGTGGACCAGACGGCGAGCGTGAAGGCCGAGGAGCACGAGGTGGACGCCGCCGACTTCGGGCGCATCGCGGCGCAGACCGCCAAGCAGGTGGTCATGCAGCGCGTGCGCGAGGCCGAGCGCGAGATCGTGTTCGACGAGTTCAGCCACCGCGTGGGCGAGATGATCACGGGCGAGGTGCAGCGCAAGGACGCGCGCAACGCCTACATCGCGGTCGGGCGCACCGAGGCGCTGCTGCCCGCCAACGAGCAGATCCCGGGCGAGACCTTCCGCTTCGGCGACCGGCTCAAGCTCTACGTGCTGGACGTGCGCAAGACCACACGCAACCCGCAGATCATCCTGTCGCGCCGCCACCCCGGGCTGGTGGTCCGGCTCTTCGAGCAGGAGGTGCCGGAGGTCTTCGACGGCGTGGTCGAGATCAAGTCGGTGGCGCGCGAGGCCGGGGCGCGCTCCAAGGTTGCGGTCATGTCGCGCGATGCGCAGATTGACCCGGTGGGCGCGTGCGTCGGCCACCGGGGCGCACGGGTGCAGTCGATCGTCGATGAGCTGCGCGGCGAGAAGATCGACATCGTGCGCCACTCCGATGAGCCGGCGGAATACCTTAAGAGTTCGTTATCGCCCGCCAAAGTCTCGCAGGTGGTTCTGAACGAGGAGGACCGCTCGGCGGTGGTGGTGGCGCCCGACGATCAGCTCTCGCTGGCCATCGGCCGTCGCGGGCAGAACGTGCGGCTGGCGGCCCAGCTCACCGGCTGGCGCATCGACATCCAGAGCCACACGCAGTGGGCGACGCAGGCCGAGCGCGCGGCCGAACAGGAGGCCAAGGCGGCCGCCGCGGAGGCCAGGCGGGTGCGCGTCTACGAGCTGGCCAAGGAGCTGGACGTGCCCAGCCCGGAGCTGGTGGAGATCATGAAGGAAGAGGGCATGGACGTGACCAGCCATGCCAGCTCGGTGACCGCCGAGGAGGCGGACATCATCCGCGACCTGCTGCTCGGCGGCGAGGGCACGCTCGACGACATCGAGCTGGGCAACATCGAGATCGAGCTGTAGATGATGCGGGACGCGGCGCCCACGCCCGACCCGCACAGCAGCATCCAGGCGAAGGACGTGCCGGAGGTGGACGTATTGGCTGACCAGGTCCGAATCTTCCAACTCGCGAGGAAGCTTGGACTGCGCAGCGAGGCTCTGCTGAAGGTTCTCGGCGACCTCGGACTTGAGGACGTGAGCGCGGCCTCGAGCATCGACATCGAGACCGCCCGGGCGGCCGCCGAGATTCTGGCGGACCAGGCCCGGGAGGCGCGCAAGCGTGCCGAGGAAGAGGCCGCCCGCGAGGCTGAGGCCGCGGAGGCGGCTGCGCGCGCGGCAGCGGCGGCCGCCGAGGAGGCGGAGGAGGCGGCTGAGGAGGAGGCCGAGCCGGCCGAAGGGGAGGCCGTGGCCGCGGAGGGCGGGGAGGAGGCCGCCGAGGCCGAGCAGGAAGAGGAGGGCGAGGAGGAAGAGGAGGCGCCGCAGCGCTGGGTGCCGGCCTGGGCCGCCCCGGAGAGCCTGCGCAGCCTGGAGGAGCAGCTCGCGGAACTCGAGTTCGATGAGGAGGAAGAGGCGGAGGAGTGGGCCGTCACGCTCCCGGAGGAGGCGCGCCGCCCCTCAGGAGACCGGCCCGAGCACGCCATCGACGTGCCGCCGGTCGTCTCCGTGCTGGGTCACGTTGACCACGGCAAGACCACGCTGCTCGACGCCCTGCGCGAGACCGACGTGGTCTCGACCGAGGCGGGCGGCATCACGCAGCACATCGGCGCCTCCGAGATCCAGCTTGCCGACGGCCACAGCATCGTCTTCGTGGACACCCCGGGGCATGCCGCGTTCACCGCGATGCGCGCGCGCGGCGGCCAGGTGGCGGACATCGTCGTGCTGGTGGTGGCGGCCGATGACGGCGTCATGCCGCAGACCGCCGAGGCGATCGGCCACGCCCGCGCGGCGGGCGTGCCCATCATCGTGGCCATCAACAAGATCGACATGCCCGGCGCCGACGCCGGTCGGGCCAAGCAGCAGTTGCTGGAGCACGAGCTGGTCGCCGAGGACTTCGGCGGCGACACCATCATGGTCCCGGTCTCGGCCCTCAAGAAGGAGGGCCTGGACGACCTGCTCGAGATGATCCTGCTGCTGGCGGAAGTGCAGGAGCTGTGGGCCGATCCCGAGGCACCGTTCACGGGCGTGGTGGTGGAGGCGGGCCGGGACGACAGTCGCGGTCCGGTGGCCACCATCCTGGTGCGCAACGGCGAGATCAAGGTCGGCGACGTGGTCATGTGCGGCACCGGGCACGGCCGCGTGCGGCGGCTCAATGACTGGCGCGGCAAGTCGGTCAAGCGCATGGGACCCGGGCATCCGGTCGAGGTCATCGGCCTGTCGGAGGTGCCGGAGGCCGGAGAGATCATCACCGTGGCCGAGAACGTGAAGGTGGCGCGCGAGATCGCCTCCGAGCGCGAGGAGGAGCTGCGCGAGGCCGGCCTGGAAGGCAGCGGACGCGCGTCGCTCAAGGACCTCTACCGCGAGCTGGGCGAGCTGGCGGTCAAGGACCTGAACCTGGTGGTCAAGGCCGATGTGTCCGGCTCGGTGCAGGTGCTGGCGAGCCAACTGCGGGCTCTGGACCGGCAGCTCGAAGAGGTGGACATCAACGTCATCCACTCGGGCGTGGGCGAGGTCAACGAGTCGGATGTGCTGTTGGCGGTGGCCTCGAATGCCATCATCCTCGGCTTCCACGTGGGCGTGACCGAGGCGGCGGAGCGCACCGCCGAGACCGAGCACGTGGAGATCCGCACCTACGACATCATCTACGAAGCCCTCGACGATATCCAGCGGGCGATGCTGGGCATGCTCGACCCGATCTACGAGGAGCAGCTCATCGGTCGCGGCCGCGTGCTGCGGATCTTCCGCATCTCGCGCGTGGGCGTCATCGCCGGCTGCGTCATCACCGACGGCTACGCGCAGCGCGGCGCCAAGATGGTGGTGACGCGCGGGCGCGACGAAGTGGTGTTCGAGGGCACGCTCGACTCGCTCCGGCGCTTCGACGACGAGGCCCGGCGGGTGGAGACCCCGAACGAGTGCGGCATCTCCACCCCCGACTTCCGCGGCTGGGAAGAGGACGACCGGATCGAGTTCTTCGCGGAGGTCGAGGTGCCGCGCACCACGACCTTCAAGAGCACGCGCTGACGACGGCCGGCCGCTGGGGTGGCGCCGATGCCCACCGTGGTAGGGCTGCTGACGGTCGAGCTGTTCATCTCCGATGCCGCCTCCCTCAAGGACAGGCGCCGGGTGGTCAAGAGCCTGCTTGACCGCCTGGCCAACCGGCACAACGTGGCGGTGGCGGACATGGGTCCGGACAACTCCCCGACGCGCGCCGAGCTGGCCATCGTGACCGTCGCCAACCAGGAGGCCCATGTGCACCGCGTGTTGAACGGAGCGCTGGGGCTCATCGAGGCTGAGCCGCGCGCGGTGTGCGAGCGCAGCGGGATCGAGATGTTGTAGCCGGAGCGACGGTCGCCGCCGGCCCGGCCGTCCGCGGGCGCGAGGAGGATCGGCCGCCATGACCACGCACCGCATGGAGAGCGTCGGGCGCGAGCTGCAGGAGGAGATCGCCGAGATCGTCCGCACCGAGATCGATGACCCGCTGATCGGCTTCGTGACGATCACCGACGTGGAGATGTCCCCCGACCTCAAGCACGCCCGCGTGTACTTCAGCGTGCTGGGCGACGAGCAGGAGAAGCGCGACAGCGCGCGCGGCATCCGGCGTGCGGCCAAGTTCATCCGTGGCCGCATCGCCGAGCGCGTCGAGCTGCGCTATGTGCCGACGCTGCGTTTCGTGCTCGACGAGACCGCCGAGCGCGCCCAGCGCATCGAGATGCTCCTGCGCCGGGAGGCCGAGGAGCTGCACCTCGAGGAGCTGGAGCCTGATGACCAGCAGTGACGCCTGCGCGCGGGTGGCGCGGGCCGTCCGCGGGGCCGGCACCATCTTCCTGGCGGCGCACGAGAACCCGGACGCGGACAGCGTCGGCTCGCTGCTGGCGCTGCGCGCCATGCTGCTGGCGCTGGGCAAGACCGTGCACGCCGCGACCCCGAACCCGCCCCCCGAACGTTTCCGCTTCCTGGACGGCTTCGCCGCGCTGACCACCGAGCCGCCGCCGGGGACGCCCGACCTGGCCATCGCCCTCGACTGCGACGGCGCCGGCCGGCTGGCCGGGCTCGAGGAGGCCTTCATGGCCGCCGCGCTCACCGTGGACATCGACCACCACCGCGGCGTCTCGGCCTTCGGCGACATCCGCTGGGTGGCGCCCGACGCGCCCGCGACCGCCTCGCTGGTGGCGCAGCTCGCCCGCGAGCTGGAGCTGCCCCTGACGCCCGCGCGTGCTGCGGCGCTCTACGTGGGCCTGATCGCCGACACCGGCGGCTTCCGCTTCACCAACACCTCGCCCGAGGCGCTGCGCCTGGGCGCCGAGCTGATCGAGGCCGGCGCCGACCCGTCCACGCTGGCGCGCTGTGTCTTCACCAGCCGACCGCTGTCCGCGGCCCTGCTGGAGGCGCGCGCGCTGGCGTCGCTCGACATGGCCGGCGACGGCGTGCTGATCGCGACCCTCAGCCGGGACGACTTCGTGGCGACCGGCGCGAGCCCGGCCGACACGGACGGATTGATCGACTCCTTCCGCGACGTCGTCGGCGTGCGCACCGCGGTGTTGATGAAGGAGAGCGAGCCCGGCACCTGGCAGGTGAGCCTGCGCGGGAACGGCGTGGACGTGGCAGGCGTGGCCGCGCGCTTCGGCGGCGGGGGGCACAGGTTCGCCGCCGGCTTCACCGCTGAGGGCGAACGCGAGGCCGTCGAGCGCCGCGTGCTCGAGGCGCTCGCGCCTGCGCCGGACGGGGGAGCCGCGGATGCCTGAGGGCCTGCTGAACGTGCTCAAGCCCCCGGGCATGACCTCGCACGACATCGTCGATGCGGTGCGGCGCATCCTCGGGACGCGGCGCGTCGGGCACACGGGAACACTCGACCCGGCCGCCGCCGGGGTGATGGTGCTGATGGTGGGCACGACCACGCGGCTGAGCGAGTTCCTCACCGCCCGCCCCAAGGTCTACCGTGCGGAGATCACCTTCGGCATCGCCACCGACACGCTCGACGGCGAGGGCGCGGTGGTCGAGCGCGCGGATGCGTCCGCGCTGCGCGAGGAGACGGTGCGCGAGGCGCTGGCGGCGCTCACCGGTGAGCTGCAGATCGTGCCGCCCATGTATTCAGCCGTCCGGCACGAGGGCCGCCGGCTCTACGACATCGCGCGCAGCGGCAGGACGGTCGAGGTGGAGACACGCACCAGCGTCATCGACCGCTTCGAGCTGCTGGACTTCCAGCCCGGCGACCCGGCGCGCGCGTTGACCGAGGTCGCTTGCTCCAGCGGCACCTACGTGCGCTCGCTGGCGGCGCTGGCGGGCGCGATCGTGGGGCTGCCGGCCTGCCTGTCGCTGCTGGTGCGCACGCGTGTGGGTACGCAGGAGATCGCGGACGCACTCACCGGCCGCGAGCTGATCGAGGCCGTGCGCGACGGGCGGCTGGACGAGGTGCTGATCCCTCCGGCGGACGCGCTGGCCGAGTGGCCGCGGCTGGTGGCCGACGAGCAGGCCGCGCTGGCGTTGATTGACGGTGCGCGGGTCCCCGCGTGGGCGCCGGTCGATGCCGGCCAGGTGCTGGTGATGCTCGAAGATGGACGGCTGCTGTGCGTGGCCGAGGCGCTCGAGGGCGACGGTGCGATGACGATCCAGCCCCGGCGCGTGCTGCTGAGCGAGGACGTGCTGCGGTGATGAGGATCGTGCGCTGGACGCCGGAGATGGCTCTGCCCCGGCGGCCACGAGTGGCCGCGCTGGGGGCCTTCGACGGCGTGCACCTCGGCCATGCGCGTACCATCCGCGCCATGCGCGCCATCGCTCACCAACACGATGCCGAGGCGGCGGTGCTTACCTTCGAGCCGAGCCCGCGCGAGTTCCGCGACGGCGTGCGCCAGCCCGGCCAGCGCCTGACCACCAGAGACGAGCAGATGTACTACCTGCGCCGCCTCGGCGTGGACCTGGTGGTGGTCTTCGAGTTCCCGGACGAGATCCACGTGGTCGAGCCCGAGGACTTCGTACACGACGTGCTGGTCAGGCAGCTCAACGTCATGCACATGTCCGCGAGCGAGACCCATCGCTTCGGGCACCGCGGCGCGGGCGACCTGGCGCTGCTGCGCAAGCTCGGCGAGGAGCTGGGCTTCGGCGTGGAGTCGGTGCCACCGGTCATCGTCGGCGGCGAGCGCGTGTCGAGCACGCGCGTGCGCGCATTGCTGGCCGAGGGCAAGGCCGGCGAGGCGGGCGCGCTGCTGGGCCGGCCCTATGCGCTGTGCGCGCCGGTGGTGCCGGGCCGGGGCACGGGCACGAAGCTGGGCTTCCCGACCGCCAACCTGGACATCCCGCCCGAGAAGATCCTGCCGCGTGACGGAGTGTACGCCGGCCTGTGCGGCGTGGTGCGCGAGGGCGACCTGGGCGAGATGGAGCAGCCGCGCGCGGCCGCGATCAACGTCGGGGTGGCGCCCACGGTGCGTGGCGACGAGCGCATCGTCGAGGTGCACATCGTCGGCCGGCACTGCGACCTGCGCGGGGCGTGCATCAAGACCGACTTCCTGCGCTGGCTGCGCGGCGAGGAGCGCTTCGCGGACATGGCGGCGCTGGCCGAGCAGATCGGGCGCGACGCCGCCCTGGCGGGCGAGCTGGCGTGCGAGCCCCCGGGCGAGGAGCTGTGCCGGTTCGAGCGCGAGTGCGCCATCGACTACGTCATCCGCCCGGGGGATGGGGGCTGAGCGGGCGCTCGCGGTCAGCGGTCCCGCAGCTCAAGCAGGAACGGGTTGGTGCGCCGCTCGTCGCCCAGCGTTGACTCGGGCCCGTGCCCGGGCAGCAGGCGCGTCTCCTCGCCGAACTCCGCCACGATGCGCCGCAGCGATTCCTGCAGGGCCGGCATCGATCCCCCCGGCAGGTCCGTGCGGCCGACGCTCCCCGCGAAGAGCGTGTCGCCGGTCAGCAGCACCCCGTCGATCGCCAGGCAGACGCAGCCCGGGGTATGCCCGGGCGTGTGCACCACGCGCACCATCAGGTCGCCCACCTGCAGCTCGTCGCCCTCCGCCAGCCTACCGTCGGACTCGGAGGGCTCGACTCCGCCGACCATCGCCGACCAGAACGGGTGCGGGCGCTGGATCAGCTCGCGGTCGCCCTCGTGGATCAGCAGCCTCGCGCCGGTGGCGCGCTGGATCGCGGCGTTGGCCGCGACGTGATCGACGTGCCCGTGCGTGTCGCAGATGCACTGCACCTGCAGCCCCAGCCGCTCGATGGCACCGAGGATGCGGGGCGCCTCGCCGCCCGGATCGACGACCACCCCGGCGTGCGTGCGCTCGCAGCCGATCAGGTAGCAGTTGGCCTGCAGAGGTCCGACGGCGAGAGTCTCGACGATCATCGGGGGACCTTCCTCACGCCGGGGTCTCGACGGCGCTGATGAGCACCAGCTTCTCGTCCTCGCGAAGCTGGCCCGAGCGCCGCTTGGCGCGGCGCACGAAGTCGCGGTCGTAGTCGTCCAGCCGCCCGGCCCGGCGGAGTTGCTCGCTGCCCGCCTCGAGGTCGCCGATGAGCACCAGCAGCTCGCCCAGCAGGTAGCGGTAGGCGCGGTTGTCGGGCGCGATGCGCACCGTGCGGCGCAGCACCTTGGCCGCCGCCTCGCGCCGGTTGAGCCGGATCAGCACCGAGGCCAGGCGCACGTGGTAGAAGTCGTCGAGCGGAGCGCACTCGGTGGCGCGCAGGTACGCCTGGGCGGCCGGCAGCCACTGGGCGGAGCGCGCGTGCAGCTCGCCCAGCTTGTAGCGGTAGAGGCCCTCCCCGGGGTCGCCGGCGATGGCGGCCATCAGGGCGGCCTCGGCCATCTCGTCGTCTCCCGCCAGCGCGTACAGCTCCGCCAGGCGGTAGCAGTAGTAGGGGCGCTCGGGATCGGCCTCGACCGCCAACTCCATCTCGCCGATCGCGTCCTGCAGGCGCCCGGAGCGGGCGAGCAGGTCGGCCATGCAGAAGTGCGCGTCGGCGTTGCCGGGATGCGCGTGCAGCGCCCGCTGGTAGGCGCGGAAGGCCTCGTCGTCGCGCTCGGCGAGGGCGTACGAATCGCCCAG
>Ga0272441_10015241_pt1 | contig 10779 bp, 9 predicted proteins | sample SSMProp6N_FD_193582 | JGI IMG/M metagenome (GOLD analysis project Ga0272441, IMG submission 193582) | Marine sediment archaeal communities from Little Sippewissett salt marsh, Falmouth, MA, United States - SSM-Prop-6N | ecosystem: Environmental > Aquatic > Marine > Wetlands > Sediment ...
AAGAACCGGATGAGCCCCTCTTTTACCTGGCTGGTTTGGACGTGCTGAGTTCCTCTGAGTATTTCCCGTGGCCTCAGGGCCTGAAGGTCGAATAGGCATCGAACAGGTCCGGCGGCCCTCCCGACCGATCGTCCCAGTCGAGGGAGCTGCCAGGCACATCCTGCGGGGCGTACATGCGCTGCTCGGACGACTCCGGCGTCATCATCCTGCTTCGATACAGCGTGTACCCGCCGGTGTCGGAGCGGTAGCTGTGCGGAGAACACCCCACCAGAGACGCCAACAAAATGACGGCAACCAACATCTTCTTCATGGCACAAGCACTCCCCAACAACCTTCGCCGCCGATGTCTGCCTGCGAGGATACGCAGCGATCGGCGGTATTCGAAAGCGGCATCGCGTCTTTTCCCATGCCTGTATTGTACAAAGCCAACCCAAGCGGGTCAACCATCATGCCAGCCGCGCCCGCCGCGCCGCCTGACGCGGACCTTTCTGATCCCGGTGCCTCGCCCCGCCGCCTGATCGCTGATCGAGCTCCGACGGTAATTCTCTCCCTGTTCCAACCTCCGAATCCGCGAAGTCGGGTTAGAAGAACACCGACAAACGACCTGTTCGACCTTGCCCAGGGCATAGTTCAACCTGCCTTCTCCGTGGCCTCTGTGTCTCTGTGGTGAGTCCTTCTCTCGGGGCGGGAGTCTCAGCGGACGAAGCCGAGCTTTTCGGGGAGCCACATGGAAATCTCGGGGACGAAGGTGACGATCAGCAGGGCGAGAATCATCGCGATGAAGAAGGGCAGGATGGGCCGGATCACCTTGGTGACGGTGGTCTCCGCGATGCCGCAGCCGAGGAACAGGCACGTACCGACCGGCGGCGTGCACAGGCCGATGCACAGGTTCATGATCAGGATGATGCCGAAGTGCAGCGGGTGGATGCCCAGCTTGCCGACGATGGGCAGCAGGATCGGCGTGAAGATCAGGATCGCCGGCGTCATGTCCATGAACGTCCCGACCACGAGCAGGATGGCGTTGATCAGCAACAGCAGGACCACCCGGCTGCTCGTCCAGCTCACCAGGGCGGTACTGATGCCCTGCGGGACGTTCTCCGAGGCGAGGACCCAGGACATGGCCATGCTCGTGCCGATCAGCAGGAAGACGACCGAGGTCGTGACGCCGCACTGGAGCAGGATCGCTCCCAGATCGCGGAGCTTCACCTCGCGGTACACGACGACGGCCAGGAAGAACGAGTACAGCACCGCCACCGCGGAGGCCTCCGTCGGCGTGAACCAGCCGAGAAGAATACCGCCGATGACGATGAAGATCAGCAGCATGGCGGGGATGGCACGGAGGAATCGGATGACGCTCTCCCAGAACGGGAAGGTCTCGCCCTTGCCATAGTTGTGACGAACGGAGATGAACCCGCTGACGATCAGCAGGCCCAGGCCGACGAGGATGCCGGGCAGGTAGCCCGCCATGAAGATCGCGGCGATGGAGACGCTGCCGCCGGTGGCGAGCGAGTAGACGATCATGACGTTGCTCGGCGGGATCAGCAGGCCCGTCGTGGCGGCGGTGATGGTGACGGAGGCGTTGAAGTCCCGGTCGTAGCCCATCTTGTTCATCAGGGGGACCATGAAGCCGCCGACGGAGGAGACCGCCGCGGTGGCCGAACCCGAGATGGCGCCGAAGAGCATGCAGGTCACCACGTTCACGTAGGCCAGCCCCCCACGGAAGCGACCGACGAGGACGTTGGCGAAATCGATCAGCCGGCGGGCGATGCCGCCGTGACCCATGAACAGGCCCGAGAGGATGAAGAACGGGATTGCCAGCAGCGCGAAGCTGTCGATGCCGGTGGCAATGTTGTGCGCGACGGCCACGAACGCCGGGGCTCCCATCGTCAGAAACGCCAGCACCGTGGCGATGCCCATGCAGAACGCCACGGGCACGTTCAGCAGCAGCAGGATCACGAAGCTGACAACCAGTACCAGAACGGGTAAATCCACCGGGCCTTCCTTCAACGTCCGGATTGCGGGTTTCGGATTTGGGATTGCGGATTCGCGCCGGCCGGTTCAATCGGCAATCCGCAATCATCAATCCGCAATCGCGAGAGCCGTTCCACGAGACCGATGACCGCGTAGAGCGTGAGGAAGAATCCGCTGATCGGCACGGCCAAGTACACGTAGCCCATCTTCACGCGCAGGGCGGGCGACTCCTGACCTAATTCCAGGTTGCTGGCCACCAGGTCGATGCCGCCAACGATCATCACGAACAGCGAGAACGCGGCCACCGCGAAGAATACGAATACCTCCGTCGCCAGTCTCGTCCGAGCCGGCAGCCTGCCGACGAAGTAGTCGATGCCGAGATGCGCCCCGCGACCGAGCGCCACGGCGGCGCCCAGCAGCGCGACCCAGACGAGCATGAACTGCGCCAGTTCCTCCGTCCACGAGCTGGGGTCCTTCAGGATCAGCCGCGTGAAGACCTGCCAGAGCACGTCGAGGACGAGGACCGCCATGACCACGATCACCAGTACCTCCAGCGACCAGTCCAGGATTCGCTTGACGACTCGCAGCGCGTTCATTGCACCTCCTGGATCTGCCCAATGAGGTCGCCGATCTCGGTCCCCTCGAACTCCTGCCAGACGGACTTCACCGACTCGCGAAACGGAGCCTTGTCCGGCCGCAGGACCGTGACCCCCTCGTCCTGCACGATCTGGAGGTCCTTCTCCTCGGCCTCCGCCCAGATCTTCCGCTGGTACTCGACCGATTCGTCCACGGCCTCCTGGAGAATCCGCTGCTGCTCGGGCGACAGATGGCTCCAGACCCTCGTGCTGATGACGAGGATGTCCGGCAGGCACGTGTGCTCGTCGAGACAGTAGTACTTGCAGACTTCATAGTGCCGCGAGGTCCGCAGCGAGGGCGTATTGTTCTCCGCGCCATCGACGACGCCCTGGTCGAGCGCGGTGTAAAGTTCTCCCCACGGGACGGGCGTCGCGGCGCCGCCCATGGCCTGGACCATCTTGATCGACATGATGCTGTTCTGCACGCGAATCTTCATGCCGGCAAGATCGGCCGGCCGATTGATCTCCTTCTTTGCGTAGAAACTCCGGGCACCCGCGTCGTAATAGCAGAGGCCCCGAAGTCGCTTCGACTCGCCCGCCAGGAGTAGCTTCTTGCCGACCGAGCCGTTGAGGACCTTCCACAGATGTTCGGCGTCGCGGAACAGGTACGGGATGCCGAAAATCTTCATCTGCGGCACGAACCCCTCCATCGGGGCGCTGGAGGTCTTGGTCATCGCGAGGTAACCAAGCTGGAGGGCCTCGATGCACTCCTTCTCGTTGCCGAGCTGCTCGCTGGGAAAGACCTGGACCTGCATGCGCCCGTCCGACTTTTCCCTGACCTTCTCCGCCATGAAGACCATCGCCTTGTGTACCGGGTGCGTGATGTCCAGCCCGTGCCCGAGCTTGAGGACCACGTCCGGGGCCGCCGGCGCGTCGGTCCGGGAGCAGGAACACACGAAGGCAAGAGCCAACGCGGTGAGAAGGACCAGGCCTGCAAGATAGCGGTCACGCGTTCTTCGCATTCGATCGTCCATGCTAACGTTCATCGTCCCGCCGCAACACCGTGCGCGGCCGACGGTGATGTTATACGTCCACGTGCCCGCCGCGTCAAGCACACCCAGTCGCTAACGCACTCCCGTCAGGACGGCCCGCCGGTACCGCGTCAGCGGAGGGGCGCCGTCATCGGTCACCTGGAGGACAACGTGTATCGTCCGGCCCCTGGCGTCCCTGGGCACGTGTACCGTGCAATCGCGCTGCGTCGCGCGATCGATGACAACGTTGCCGCCATAGGTACCCGCTTCCGCGTAGTACCTCCACAAATACGAAAGCTCGTCGCCGTCGGGATCGGAGCTGCCTGCCGCCGAGAGCGTCAGTCTGGTGCCGACGGCGGCGTCGATCAGAAGCACGTCGCGGGAGGCATCCCCTTGCAGAACCGGGACCGGCTCGTGATTGGCGGCGCCGAAGGTCCTGGCCACGCACCAGTCGGCGCGGGCCCGGAAGTCGTTCTGGATGTGCGCGACCCAGGGGATGAGCGTGTTGTCCCGATGCGTTTTGCCCTGCCAGGCGTCGCGCACGTCGCACCACCACATGTTCAGATCCTCGTTGAAGCGGTAGCGTCCGGCCCAGCCGCCCCAGTCGGGCCGCAGCGGCGTGCCCAGCCCGTTCGGAATCAGGTGCATGAACGCCGGCGTGTCCCCTTCTTTCTGGATCGTGTAGTTGGCCGAAAGCGGGCCGTGGTCGCGCTTGAGGTCGCGATCGACGTCGAACCCGCCGGCTCGCTCGGTCAGCGGCCGCCAGCGATGGTACCAGCGTCCGCCATCCATGTCCGGCCAGAAGGTGTCCATGTAGAAAGCCAGCGCATGCCGATGCGATCCCAGGTGGTTCTGCTTGTAGACCTCCACGTAATGAATCTTGTCGGTGAAACGAGCGTAGTCCTCGGCGCTGCCGGTGGCCTTGACGTAATCCAGCGCTTCGCGCAGGGCGGTCGGTTTGTCGTCCCGCTCGTTGGTCCCCCAATTGAGATACCAGACGGGCCGGGGGTCGTCTTTCCGAACGATCGCGAGCACCAGGTCCCTGCCCTCCGTGCCGGTATAACATTGCCTGGTGATGTCACGGAGACGCTCGGGAGGCGGATAGTCCGGGTCGTGCATCTTCAGGTTGGCATAGACTTGGGCGTAGTCGTCGATGTACTGGCCGATGCGCTCCTTGCCCGAGAGTTTGAGCCGGCTCTGCTTTGGCCCGCGCGTCCCGATGAGCCCTTCGACGTCCCATTCGTTCAGATAGAGGAAGAAGCGGACGAGCGAACCTTCGTCGTCCGGATCGCCGCCCGGCGCATCGGTCTCGACGACCACGCGCAACCGGGTCGATGGAATCGATCCCGCCACGGACGTGCGCGGGTCGGCGTTGGCGCCGACGCACAGGAGTCCACTAATGACAAAAAGACACCAATTGAACGGCGATGTCCTGGCCCAATATGCACAATGCGTCACGGTGAATTCTCCTTCGGAACGCCTACGGCCTCGTCAGGTGGTCCAGATCCCACTGGTCGGGATCGAACGGCGCTCGCGTCGGTTCGACGCGCGGGTAGCCGCCGACTTCCTGCTCGCTGTCGATGATGCGTCCGGTGCCCCGCAGAGCTTCCGTGACAATACGCTTGTCGATCGCATCGCGGTCCCAGGGTCGCGCTCCGGCGTGCCTGGTGACGTATTCCCTTACACGGCCAGCCGGCAGCGGCTCGAGTTCCGGCGGCCACAGCGGCGGTGCGTCCAACAGTCGGCACCGGGGGCCCAGCGCTTCACCCGCCGCATCGGTGCGACGTCGCCGACCGTCCCGGTCGTAGATAATGTTGTCCCTCAGGGTCACGTCACAAGGCGCGTCGCCGCGGGCGTAGAGTAGCGGCAGGTCCGCTACCGTGCTCGGACCGTACCTCAAGACGTTCCCGACGACGACCACCTGACCGGCGACGCGCTCGCGGTCGCCCCACTCGCTGGGCACCAGGGCATAGTGGATAGCCCGCGCGCCGGGATCGTAGATGTAGTTGTTGACGACCACGCCGCGCGCCCCGCCTTTGAACAGGGCATTGCGCTCGCGATTGTGGGCATAGAGGTTTCCGATGATGGCGATCTCGGTGGCGTTGTCGTGAATGAGCGTCCCTTTGGAATGGCGGCCTTTGCCATGGGTTGAGTTGGCGAGCCCCTCGGCGATGATGTTGTTGCTGAACGTGATACAGCGCGAGGTCCCCTGCCGCCATTGCTCGACTGTCTCGCCCTCGAAGCGCGGGCCGGAGGCGGAGAGGTTCTCGTCCGTAGACCAGGTGCAGGAGCAATGGTCGATGATGACATTGCATGCGCCGCTGGTGGCGATGCCATCGACTTCCCAACCGCTCTTCTTGGCGGCGCCGGCCTCGCCCGGCCGGACGCGGATGTGCTGAACGACCACATCGTGCGTCTGAATGCCGATGCCGCCCCGAATGAAGGTGATGCCGGGGCTCGGCGCCGTCTGTCCGGCGATCGTGACGTAAGGCTCACCGATGTTCACCGTGCGCCGGTCCAGGTCGATCACGCCGCCGACCTCGAAGACGATGATCCTGGGACCTGCGGCGCGAACGGCTTCAGCGAACGAGCCGGGCCCGTCGCGATCCAGCGTGGTGACCCGAACGATTCTCCCGCCTCGGCCTCCAGGCGTGTACGCCGCCCACCCCTGCGCGCCGGGGAATGCCTCTTTCGACAAGCCTGCCACAACGACAGGACAACAGGCTGCCCACAACACACCGCCCCAGAGAACCGCCAGTAGTACTCCGACAGCGTTTCGTTCCTTATGGTCGTTCTGATCGGCCTCGTGCATGTTCAGCGGCCCCCCCAGACGATCACATCGTCGATGTTGCCTGTGTCGTCGAAGGAACCGAAACCGATCCCGCCGGACAGGAACGTCTTGTCCTGCGCTTGCATGATCGGCTTATCCATATCGTCGTAGTAGACCTCGATGGCGCCGGTCGAGACGTTGCGGACGATTCGCACGTCGTGAAAGCCCGTGCTCCAGTCGGTGCCGTCGGTCCGCTCTTTCGCGATGGACAGGCGGGGTGCATCGTTGACGATGAAGATCGAATTCGCGTGCGCGTCGGCCTTCGTCGCGATGTGGGCGTAGTAGAAGTGGGCCGGGTCCTGGTAACCGAAGATGATGCACATGTCCCGATGGCCGTACTCCTTGCCCGTCTGCTCCATTCGCGCCTGGACCACGAAGTCGGAGACGTTCAGGTCCGCGATGCGGGCGATGTTGAACGGTGAACGTACGGGTGGCTTGTACTTGCTCTGCTGGTAGAGCGAATAGACGTGGCCGCCGGCCTGCTCGCCGACCTTCCACGCGTTGGGATCGGTCTGCGTCCATCGGCCGGCACCGCTCTCGAAGTCCTCGAAGAGCACAAGCGGCAGGCCGTTCCTGGTTTCCGCCATGGCCTTGGGGACAGTCAACTCCCGGATGCGCAAGTTCCGAAACCTGTAGATCTGGCCGTCTTCGCCATGATGCTGCACAGCAAGGAAGCCCTCGCGATCGGTCGTATCCACGTAGTCCGTCGTCAATACGTCGTTCAGGTAGATCCGGAGGTTCGGGCCCACGCAATGAATGCGATATCGGTTCCACCCGTACCGCTTGAAAGCACCCTGGGTCCGCTCGACGAAGGCCTTGCCGGCGGCGCCTTTCCCGGTGGGATGGAGCCAGCCGCGACGCCCCTCATCGTAGAGGCCGCCGGACCACTGCCGGTCGGAGGGATCGACCTCCGCCTGGTAGCCGAAAACCTTGTTCGGCCGAACGTGACAGCGGAACATGAATCCGGAGTTGGACTTGCCCTCCGGCATCTTCACCTCGCCCTCGAAGATGAAATCGCGGTAGGTCTTGTCCGTCACAAGGAAGAACTTCTTGTCGGCCCGGAGCACGATCTGGCCGTCCTCGACCCAGGCCTTGCCCCAGTCGTACGGATTCGTCCAGCCCGCCAGGGTCTGCCCGTCGAACAACGGTTTCCACTGTCCGCCGGAATCCGCCGCCGCGCAAACAGCGGAAATCGCCAACAACAATATGCAAGCGACAAATGTTACTCCGCGCTCCGATCTGTCACGTTCCCAGGATCTCATTTCTTGCACTCCTATAGTGTACGGTCTTGCCATTCAAGTGTCCGCCGATGCGTGGCACCCGTATCAGAGTGTACCCGATTCCGGCAGTTTTCCAAGTGGAGAGGCGAAATCTTCCCTCTCTACGCCTCCTTCCCGGCGTGCTCGACAATTCGATCGATCTCGCGAACCAGTGCATTGTCGAGTGGCTTGGACTCGTGTGTCTTGAGAATGTCGCCTACCTGGCTGTGCAGCCGGTCGGCGAAGGAGGTGGCGCCGTCGCCTTGCCAGAGGTCGTAGGGTTGGCGGGTCCAGGCGGACGAGGGGAGCCATATCGCCTCGCGGAAGTGGCGGACCGTGTGCTCCTCAGCCAGGAAGTTGCCGGCCGGACCGACCGCGTCAATGACACCCGCCGCCAGGTGCTCGTCATCCACAGCGAAGCCCTGAGTCATCCGACGGACGTAGTGCATCAGCTCGTTGTCGAAGGCGAGCCACAGGAGGCTGCCCGCGTGGTCGGTGCCGCAGATACCACAGTGGCCGAACGTGTCCGCGCCGGCCAGCGTGCCCATGAGCAGAGTCGCTGCCTTCTCCGCGCCGGCCTGGGCATCGGGCACTTTTGCATCGGTCAGCCCGACATTGACGTACGCCGGGAAGCCATACGCGCGGGCGATCTGCGCCATCGCCACGGCCATCATGCCCTGCTCCGGCGAGCCGAACGAGCAGATGCCCGTCCGCGGGTCCATGATGTGCGGGATGCCGCCGTAGGTGATCGCGGTGCCGGGGGCGAGCAACTGCGTGATGACAATGCCGGCCAGGATCTCCGCGTTCTCTTGGGCGAGCGTGCCCGCCAGCGTCCCGGGGGCGGTGCCGGCGGTCATCGCCATCGGGCCGATGCTCACGGGCTGGCCCGCCTGCGCGAATTCGCGGATGATGTCGAGACCGTCTTTCGGGAGTTGGAGCGGGCTGATCGGCTCCATGAAGGCCTCGATCATCGGATGCTCGCGGAGGGCCGCTTCGCCTCCGGCGACGGCGCGATAGATTTCGAGAACATACCGGGCGGTGGCGCCGTTGCGGACCCAGCAGCGGGTGGGTTTGTCCGTCCCCTTGACCAGCTCCGCCGTGAGGACTACGTCCCGGTGCTTCTCCGAGACCGACTCCGGCTGGGCCATCGCGCCGACGATCGTGATGTTTTTGAGCGCATCGCCCAGGTGAATCGCCTCGCGGGTGTCCTGGATCGTCGCGGGGCGGCGCTGGCCGGTTTGCAGGTCGATCCAGGCGTACTGCCCGGGACTGGACATCAGGACGAGATCGCCATATCCGAAACGGGCCGTGCGATGGCGGTCCCGCCCGTAGAGAACGTATTGCTTGCCGGCCTGTGCGATGCTGTCCATCACCAGTTTCTCGGACAGGCGGGCAATCCGGTGGTCGCCGTCGATCTTTGCCCCGGCCTCGCCGAGGATGCGCAGCATCTCGTCGTGATGGACCATGACACCGGTGTCGCGCAGGATGGCGCAACTGGTGTCCTGGATCGCTTTGATTTCCGGGTCTGACAGGACTTGTAATCGCTGGATTTGCGCCATGATCGCCTACGGAAGAAAAGGACCCAAAGGACCTAAGGGACCTAAATGGGCTTGAACCACAGGTCGATGGGCCTTTGAACGTTCTGGGGTCGGAACGGCAAGTCGGTCTTTTGGCCCGTCCCGGCGGACTGGTAGCCGGCGCACAGGACCTCCTGCACGAGCCGGCCGTCCTCGCCGGTCGCCTGGGGTTGCTCCTTGCCGCGCACGCACCGCGCGAAGTGATGCATCTCCTGGGGAAATCCGTAGTTCCACAGCTCCCCGAAGACGGGATACGTCCAGCCCTTCGTGGTCGGGGCCTTCTCGACCGCGTAGCCATAGCCGTACTCGCTGAAGGTCGGCAGGGCGTTGCCCATGTGCAGGTCGGCATAGGTGACGCCGCCCTCGCCGTAGACCTCGATGCAGTCGTCCATGCCACCCCGACGGGCCCAGCTATCCTCAACTACGCCGACCTCGCCATTCTCGAATTCGAGGATGCAGAGCGAGTTGTCCTCGCCCTTCGTTCGACCGCCGTGGACGTGCGTGCCCATCTGGCAATAGACCGTCTTGATCTTCGGCCGGCCGAGGAACCAGTAGCAGAAAGCGACGCCGTGACAGCCCATGTCCATGAAGACGCCGCCGCCGGACTTCTCGACATCCCAAAACCAGTCCGCGTGCGGCCCGAAGTGCTTCTCGCTCTGCTTGACCATAAAGACCTTGCCGAACGCGCCCTGGTCGGCCATCTCCTTGGCCTTGACGTACTTCGGCGTGAAGAACAGCTCCTCCGCATACATCAACAGCACGCCCTTCTTGCGGCAGATGTCGATCATCCGATCCGCCTCTTCGAGCGTCATGCACAGCGGCTTCTCGCACACGACGTGCTTGCCCGCCTCCGCGATCTCGGCCGTCATCTCCGCGTGCAGGTAGTTCGGGGCCGCGATCGTCACCATCTCGATGTCCTTCTCCGCGAGCATCTTGCGGTAGTCGGTGAACACACGCGGAACGCCGTATTCCTTTGCCAGCTTCTCGGCATTGCCCGGCGTCGGCGAGGCAATCGCGACGACCTCGGCCTCATCCGGCAGGATGCGGAAGGCTTCCGCATGGATCTGCGCCTCGAACCGCGACCCGATGATCCCGACCTTGACTCTTTCTTTTCTCGGCATGTCTCTCGCACCTCCGATCCTAAGTCCTATGGGTCCCATTCGCCCCATCGGTCCCATTCTTCTGAACTCTCGTTACAGCGTCCAACCTTTGCGGTACTCGTAGTGCAGGTACCGATTCGCCTCGGGCAGATTCGTAACCTTGAGATTCCTGCTGTCCCAGACGAGCCTCCGGCCGCCCATGCGCACGCAGACGGTCCCGAGCAGCACGGCCTCCGTCAGCGGACCCGCGAAATCGGCGAAGTCGGACCGCGTGGGCGTCCCTTCCTTGCAGGCCCTGATCCACTCGGCGTGGTGCCCGATGGAGCGAGGCAGCGTCTTGGGCGGTCGCTGGTACGCCTGCATCTTCGACTCGGGAATCAGGCGGGGGCTGTTGCCGCCCCAGCCCTCGACGTACATCCTGCCTTTGTCACCGACG
>Ga0272441_10015244_pt1 | contig 10776 bp, 7 predicted proteins | sample SSMProp6N_FD_193582 | JGI IMG/M metagenome (GOLD analysis project Ga0272441, IMG submission 193582) | Marine sediment archaeal communities from Little Sippewissett salt marsh, Falmouth, MA, United States - SSM-Prop-6N | ecosystem: Environmental > Aquatic > Marine > Wetlands > Sediment ...
TTTGAAATTGTATTAGATCTAATTGTTTCTGTTGCATTTATTTTCTCTCCAACGTTAGTTAGTTTCACGCATTAGTATAACATATTTCGGAGCTAAAGAGATGATCATAAAAATTTATTTGATAAATTTATAACACAATATGAGCTTTTTTTGGACTTGTCGTTCGAAAAAAGATTCTTTGAGATGAAGAGAGAGATATCGGAAACGTTAAAAGACTTTTCAAAGGATCTTGGATATTTTAGGGCTTCCCCACGTGACATTATTGAAATCCATACAAAAGCTCTTCTAAAAAAATTAAAACAAGTCATTCCCGAAAAAGAAAAAATCTATACCCAAGAAAGTCGATTTATTATGATTGAACTTCTTGGTTATTTAGCATCTTATTACAGGAGTTCTCTCTTAGAAAAATCAGAAAATAAATCGCTAGATAAACATAAACAAACAAGATAGAAGGAGAAAAGATGAAAATGGGAAAAATTCTTCTAAAACTTTACATATCAGGAAAATCATCGATGGCAACCATGGTGATAAAGAATATTAATCGTTTAATTAAAGAAGAGCTGAAAGGTAATTATGAATTAGAAATTATTGATGTTATTGAAAAACCTCATCTTGCAGAAGAGGAGAAAATTTTTGCAACACCTACTTTGGTAAAAAAACTCCCCCTCCCATTACGGAAAATTATTGGAGACTTAACCAATATTGACAAAGTATTATTAGGACTTGATATCGTTAAAATAGATCGAGATTCTAATTCAGGAGGTAATAGCAATGAAAAGTGATAGCAGAGAAAAATATTTGACTAAATTAATAACTGGAATTTCAGGACTTGATTTTATTACTTTGGGGGGATTACCCAAAAACCGTACAACTTTAGTTTCCGGAACTGCTGGAAGTGCTAAAACGGTATTAGCTGCACAATTCCTGGTTGAAGGTGTAAAAAGAGGAGAAAGCGGTGTTTTTATAACTTTTGAAGAAACACCTGCTGATATTAAAAAAAACCTGAATAATTTTGGTTGGGATATAGAAAAATATGAGAAAGAAGGTTTATGGATTTTTGTTGATGCATCCTATCAACCAGATGTGGAGATAATTGAAATTGGGAATTATGATTTAGGTGCTTTAATGGCAAGAATAGAGTATGCCATTAGAAAAGTTAATGCAAAGAGACTATCTGTGGATTCTGTTGGAGCAATTTTTAGTCAATTTCAAAATGCTTCAATAATACGCCGAGAACTTTTCAGAATTACTTACAATTTAAAAAAGATAGGTGTAACGTCCATTATTACTACTGAACGGACTGAAGAATATGGAGATATTGGAAGATATGGTGTGGAAGAGTTTGTAACAGATAACGTATTAATAATTCGAAATGTATTGGAAGATGAAAAAAGAAGGCGTACTATTGAGGTTTTGAAATTGAGAGGGACAGTTCATCAAAAGGGTGAATATCCTTTTACAATCGATCCTTCAAAAGGAATAATAGTGATTCCCTTATCTGCTATTGAATTAAAGCAAAAGTCTACAAATACAAGAGTGACCTCTGGAAATAAGGAATTAGACAATATTTGTGGAGGGGGATTTTTTAGAGATTCAATAATACTTGTTTCCGGTGCTACAGGGACAGGAAAAACTTTAATGGTTTCGGAATTTATCAGTGGTGCTATAAAAAATAAAGAAACGGCCTTGTTATTTGCTTTTGAGGAAAGCCGCGAACAAATGTTTCGAAATGCTACCGGTTGGGGTATTAACTTCGAAAAAATGGAAAAAAATAAAAATCTAAAAATTATTTGCGAATATCCTGAAGCTAAAAGTCTCGAGGATCACTTGATAAACATTAAATCAATTATTGATGAATATGGCCCCAGTCGTGTTGCCATTGACAGCCTGTCAGCTTTAGAGAGGGTTTCAACGCGTAATGGATTTCGTGAATTTGTTATCTCGATAACTTCTTTTATCAAACACAAGGAAATAGTTGGTTTATTTACCTCTACAACCCCATCTTTATTTGGTGGAACTTCCATAACAGAAGCTCATATTTCAACGATAACTGATTCAATAATTCTGCTTCGTTATGTTGAAATGTATGGAGAAATGCGCAGGGGTTTGACAGTTTTAAAGATGCGAGGCTCAATGCATCGAAAGGATATATGTGAGTTTAATATTGATTCATCTGGAATGCATATAGGAAAACCTTTTAGAAATGTCATTGGTATTCTATCCGGTCATCCAACTCATTTAAATGAAAGCGAAGTAGAACGTATTTCTGGTCTTTTTTCAGAAGAATGAAATATTTATAAGGATATTGAATTTGATGAAAAATGAATGGGAAGATGTATTTCTATGCACAATATTATTATGGCTGAAGAATTAGAATAAACCATTTTTTACAAAGAAATGCTTTTCAGAAATATTGTAGAAAAGATTGTAGATGGAATTGTTATTGTTAATAAAGATGGAAAAGTCCTTTATTTAAATCCTGCTGCTGAGAGTTTACTTGCTAGAAAAGCAAACAATATAATCGGAGAATCCTTCGGATTTCCTATAATAACGAAAGAAGCTTCTGAAATAGATATTGTCAAAAAAGGAGGGAAACTTTTGACAGCAGAAATGCGTGTCGTTGCTATTGATTGGGAGGTAGAAAAGGATTATTTACTTTCATTAAGGGATGTTACACAGCGCAAAAAACTTTATGATCAATTAAAGATTGCTAACGATAAAATAATAGAGCAACAAAAATCGGTAATTGAAGAAGAAAGACTCAAAGTCTTACTGCAGATGTCAGGTGCCAGTGCCCATGAGTTAAATCAATCGCTCAATGTACTTATTGGTAATATTGAACTTATGAAACTTAACATGGGAAATCTTGAAAAAACTAAAGTTTATATGAAGCGGATTCAAGAGGCAGGTTTCATGATTTCAAAAGTTGCACAAAAAATTCAATCTATACAAACATGTGAAACTCCATCTCCTGCAAAAGGTCAATCTTTTGTAAGTAGTTTAAACCAACAAATAAAAATACTCTTAATTGAGGATTCTGAAAATGATTTTGACAAAACAAAAAAGATTTTAAAGGCTCAGAAGTTAATTATATTATCGAGAGCTAAGACCATCAAAGATGCCTTTGAAAAGACTAATAAGAGCAATTTTGATCTTATATTATTGGACTACATACTTCCAGATGGAAACGGTATAGAATTCATGAAATTGATGAAAGAAAAAAGAAGATTTATTCCGGTAATAGTAATTACAGGTCAGGGAAATGAAATAATAGCATCACAGTTGATTCAAGAAGGAGCTTTAGGGTATTTAACCAAGGATAATCTAAAACCAGATTTTTTGATAAAAACCATTGAGAATGCATTTGAAAAAAGTCGACTTGAAAAGGAAATCAGACTGGCAAACAAAAAGTTAGCCCAAATGTCTACCCATGATGATTTAACAGGTCTTTACAATCGAAGATACTTTATGGATACAATTCAAAAGGAAGTAGAAAGAGCTATAAGGTATAAAACAAATTTAACGCTTTGCATGATAGATATAGATTACTTTAAAAAAGTTAATGATACATATGGTCATCCTGCTGGTGATTATGTTTTATGTCGAATTAGCGAAATACTTTCAGAGTCCATACGTCAAAGTGATATTTTATGCCGTTATGGAGGTGAAGAATTTATTATAATTCTTCCTTCTATTGATGCTAAAGGAGCAAGAATATTGTGTGAGCGTTTCAGGAAGCAGATAGATTATCAACAGTTCCAGTTTAACTCAAATACGATCAGCTTGACAATTAGTATTGGTATTGCATCTCTGGATTTTTCAAATCATACAACTTATAACCAATTGCTTTCAAATGCCGACAAGGCTCTTTATAAAGCTAAAAACAACGGAAGAAATAGAATTGAAGACTATAATAAATAAAACCAAGATATAAACGAGACATTCAGGAGTTATTATTTATTATGAATGATGTCGCCTCATCAAAAGAATTAAATCAAAAAAATCAACTCAAAGATAATCAATTTAAAAAAATGATTGAAAATAATGCTGATGGAATTGTAATAATTGATATGAATGGGATAGTCCTATATTTAAATCCATCAGCCGAAAATCTATTCGAAAAAAAAGCCAGTGATATGTTGGGAGAAGTTTTTGGATTTCCTATATTGTCAAAAGAAGTTTCTGAAATTGAAATTATAAAGGAAAGGGGGAATATTTCAATAGCAGAAATAAGAATTGCAAATATTGTATGGGAAGAAAAGAATACTTATTTATTATCTCTTAGAGATATATCCCAACGAAAAAATGCAGAAGAACAACTTCAAAAATACACAAAGAATATCGAGGAACTAGCAGGAATTGGGCAATGGGAATTAGATCTTGTTTCAAATAAATTATCCTGGTCAGACGGCACACATATCATATTCGGATTAAACTGCCCTTCTTCTATTGAATCTTTTTATGAATTGGTCCATCCAGATGATAGAGAGTTTGTAATAAGATCTTACGAGGATTCAGTTAAAAAGAAAAAACCATATAATATTGTACATCGTATTTTACTTAAGGATGGTACTATAAAATATGTGAATGAGAATGGTCGCACAGATTATGATAATGATGGCAATCCTTTGTATTCGATTGGTATAATTCAGGATATCACAAAGATAAAAAAAGCAGAGGAAGCTCTCAGGGAGAGTGAGAATCGCTATCGCACCCTTGTAGAACTTGCCCCTGATATTATTTACCTTCTTAATGAAAATGGTAGGGTAGTCTTTATCAGCAATGCAGTGGAGTCAATCGGTTACAATCAGGATGATATTATTGGAAACAAATTTGAGGAATACATTTATCCTGATGACAGGGACAATATTGCTTATGGATTAGTTGAAAGAAGAGTTGGCGACCGGGCTGTAAAGGGTCAGGAAGTTCGCCTTCTTACAAAAGAAGGAAAATCCATAGATTATTCATTAAGTTACAAATCCGTGTCAATAAGTGCTCGAGGGATGTGGAATGTACCAGACGATGAGATGGATCACTCGGATAAAGTTTTCTTAGGAACGCAAGGTATTGCTCATGATGTTACTGATCGTAAACAGATCGAAGAAGAAAAAGAAAAAGTTCTGAATGAATTAAATAAACGGATTAAAGAACTTAATTGTCTTTATAAGACATCTATAGCTATTCACGAAAAAACTTCGATAGCTGAAGCTTGTACAAACATCTTAGATATTATTGTATCTTCCTGGTTTTATTCAGATATCACATCTGCAAGAATACGATACTATGACGAAGAGTATTTGAGCAAACCATTTGCAGAATCAGAATGGAAGTTATCCAGTGATATTGTTATTGACAAAGAAGTTGTTGGTTCTATTGATGTTTTTTATTTAGAGAAGAAACCCACAATATTGGAGGGACCATTTTCAAAAGAGGAGAGATATTTACTAGATGCGATTTGTAGAATGTTAACTCAAATGTTCATTCGTAATATTACTACGCTTAATCTGATTGAAGCACGTAATGAATCTGAAAGAGCAAATAAAGCTAAAAGTGATTTTTTAGCAAACATGAGCCATGAGATTCGCACACCATTGAACGCAATAATCGGGATGACACATTTAACCCTGCAAACAAATTTAACTCCAAAACAGGAAGATAATTTAAAAAAGATAAACTTTTCTTCACAAACCCTTCTGTTATTAATAAATGATATTCTTGACTTTTCCAAGATTGAAGCAGAAAAATTGGTAATGGATTCCACAGAGTTTCTTTTAATTCAAGTTATCAATGATATTTATTGTATGACAGCAGAAAAAGTTCGACGAAAAGGATTGCTCTTTGTATATGCGATCTCAAATGAAATTCCTGAAACTATGATTGGCGATCCATTACGTTTGGGACAGATTCTAACAAATTTATTAAGTAATGCTATAAAATTTACAAATTCCGGAGAAGTAATCCTTGATATTAAAAGCCTTAAAAGAGATTCAGAAAGAATAACAATTCAATTTTCTGTTATAGATACTGGAATAGGTTTGAGTGAGAAACAGATATCAAACCTCTTCAAACCCTTTTCACAGGCAGATTCAACGATAACCCGTAAATATGGAGGTACAGGTTTGGGTTTAGCAATAAGCAATAAACTTGTGAAATCGATGGGTGGAGAGTTCAATGTAAAGAGTGAACCAAACAAAGGCAGTAATTTTACTTTTACTGCTGAATTCGTATTAAATCCAAAGAGAAAAGAGAAATTGTTTAGACCATCCTCTGACTTATTAAATTTAAAGGTGATATCCCTCGATAAACATAAAGTTTCGAGTAGATACTTTGAAGAATTATTGAAGTCATTTACATTCCAGGCAACATCAGTTAGGAATGAAACTCGGTTATTTAAGGAACTCGAGAAAGCATCGGATGATAATCCATTTAAACTTCTTGTTATAAATCTGCATGATAATGAATTTGATGTCAAAAGGCTTGTCAAAAAGGTTAAAGGTCATCCGGATTTAGTCCACAAACCAAAAGTCATAATCCTTACATTGCCTGGAAGGGAAGAGCTATTAAATGATGCAATAAAACTGGGTTTAGATAATTTTATTGTTAAACCGTTAAGCAATTATTCATTATTTAGTCAAATAATTGGACTTTTTTCTAAAAAAGATGAGAGTATTTCATCTAAGCTAAAAGAAAATGAAAAAATGGAATCCAGTCTATTTGAAAGAATTCAGGGAGCTAAAATTCTTCTCGTTGAAGATAACGAGTTAAACCAGGAAGTTGCAAAGGAACTTATGGAAAATGTTGGACTTGATGTCACGATTGCAAATAATGGTCAGGAAGCTGTGTTAAAAGTCCAGGGATCTAATTTTGACCTGGTTTTAATGGACATACAAATGCCCGTCATGGATGGATATATAGCAACAATGGAAATCCGCAATTTTACTGAAACAACAGGGGACTCAAAATATAATGAAATACCCATTATAGCGATGACAGCTCATGCTATGACAAGAGACATAAGAAAGAGTGTAAAAGCAGGAATGAATGATCATATTACAAAACCCATTGTTCTTGATCAGTTTTATTCCACCCTATTAAAATGGATAGAACCAAAACATAAAGATAAATTCGTGGATGAAGATATTCAAAAGGTCAAAAAGTCCGACGAAAATGATATTCGAATCCCTGTTTTAGATGGGATAGATATAGAGGATGGGTTAAATCGCATTGCTGGTAACAGGAAGTTGTACAAAGAACTTCTTTTTAAATTCAGAAATCATAATGAAAACTTCATAGACCAACTTGAAGAAGCCCTTTCATCTGGGAAAAAGGAAGAATCAATTCGCATTGTCCACACTCTGAAAGGTGTATCAGGGAATATAGGAGTGAATGAGCTGTTTCTTTTAACCAGCAAACTCGAAGCTTTATTAAGAGATGAAAAAAGTGATAATGCTCTAATAGACAGGCAAATTGAGATGGTTTCAAAGGAACTGAGTAAGACCTTATCTGCGATAGGAGATTATGAAAGAAGCCTGTTATCGGTTCTTCCTAAAAGTGGTGAAGGTGATATAAAAGAAAGAGAGACCAACCTTCCAGAAATATTATCGCAACTTGATTTGTTGAAGGAACACATTGAAAATTATAACGCTGATATAGGTGAATATTTTGAAACTATAGAGGGAAAGTTACGGGGTATAGGTTTTGATCTTGAATTATCCAAATTAAAGATATTTATAGAAGAATACAATTTTGAAAGTGCTTTAGAGATGATGAAACGTATAGTTAATGGCCTTAAAAAGCAAAAATGATTTTATGTTGATTATATATTGAAGGGACGATATGGTTGAAAGATTCACAAAAAAAACAATTTTAATTGTTGACGATGCATCGGAAAATATTGATCATCTTAAAGAGTTTTTAAGACTTGATTATGGCATTAGAGGTGCAACTAGTGGGGAAATGGCTATTAAAATAGCTTTATCACAAAATCCTGATCTTATACTTCTGGATATTATGATGCCCGAAATGGATGGTTATGAGGTTTGCAAGAAATTTAAGTCAATTGAAACAACAAAAGTTATACCAATAATTTTTGTTACGACAAAAAGTGAAATTGACGATGAGACTAAGGGACTCGGATTAGGAGCTGTTGATTATATCACTAAGCCTTTTGTTCCAGCCATTGTTAAAGCAAGAGTTGCGACTCAATTAGAGTTAAAGGAAGCCCGGGATGATTTACAGAATCTTCTGAAAAATACCCTTATGGGCAGCTTAAAAGTCATGATGGATATATTATCGCTGCTAAATCCCATTATGTTTAGCCAGGCGTCAAGGCTGAGGATGTATACCAAACAAATTACAAAACTGTTAAATATAAAAAATGGGTGGTATTATGAATTAGCAGCTATGCTTTCTCATATAGGCTGCATCAACCTTTCAGCAGAAATTTTGAATAAGCTTTATACTGGTAAGACATTGACAGATAGAGAGCAAAAAATATTTGAAATGGGTTCTAAGATAGGTTATGAACTTTTAGCAAATATACCAAAAATTGAAACAATAGCTGATATGATTTTACACCAGCATGATTCAGTAGATAAAAATTTCAATTCATCGGAAATTGAAGAGGAAGATCCTGGAATACTTGGGGGGCAAATTCTGAAAATCATTATATATTTTGATCAACTAATTACCAGGGGGAATTCATATGAGGTAGCCCTCAAACAAATGAAAAAAGACCCAAATAAATTTGATCCTTTAATTTTAGATGCTCTTAAGAGATCATTAGAAATAAGAGAATTAGAAATGGATGTAAGAATTCTAAATGTGAACGAACTTTGTGAAGGAATGATACTTGATGAAAATATATATTCTCATAAAGAACTACTCGTCGTGAATAAGGGAACAGAGATAACCCTTCTTTTATTAAAGAAACTTCAACAATTCTCGAGTATGGCAGAAATAAATGAACCTATTCGCGTTTTGGTTCCATTCAAACATGTTACTATATAAATTTAAAAGTTTTAAAACTCTAATAAATTAAGTAACTCACTATTATTGAGCCCATATTCAACTATAAAAAGGATATTTTTATGATAGATAATATTTTTAGACACACAATTCTGATAGTTGACGATCAACCTGAAAACATCGATATAATCAAAGAAATATTACGTTATAAGTATGATGTAACAGCTGCAGCTAATGGAACCACTGCTCTTAATATTGTTAAAACTAAATTTCCCGATTTAATCCTCTTAGATGTTGTTATGCCGGGAATGGATGGATATGAGATCTGTAAACTTCTTAAGAAAGATGAAAAAACAAAAGATATCCCAATAATTTTCATAACAAGCAAAGATGAAGAAGGCGATGAAACAAGAGGATTGGAACTTGGTGCAGTCGATTATATCGCTAAACCTATTGTTCCATCAATTATTCTTGCAAGAGTGAAAAACCATATTGAATTAAAGCTACATCAAGATCATTTGGAAGAACTAGTTGCAAAAAGAACAAGACAGCTAACAAACGGTTATATTGATACCGTACACCGTTTGACCATGGCTGCTGAATTCAAGGATGAAGAAACCGGTTTACATATTAAGCGTATAAGCTATTATACTAAAGAAATATCCTCAAATTTGGGAATGGATAAAGAGTTTGTCGAAACAATGTTTTACGCATCTCCGATGCATGACATAGGAAAAGTTGCAATACCTGATTCTATTATACTTAAACCAAGCCCTCTTGATGATTCAGAATGTAAAATAATGAAAGGTCACACAACCCTGGGTGCAAAATTACTCGACGGTTCTCTATCCCCTTATCTGAAGATGGCAAAGGAGATTGCTTTAAGCCATCATGAACGTTGGGACGGTGAAGGTTACCCTCAAAATCTTAAGGGTGAAGAAATACCTCTAACTGCAAGAATTATGAATATTACCGACCAATATGATGCCTTAAGAAGTAAAAGACCATACAAACCTCCTTTTGATCATTTTAAGGTTTATGAAATCTTAACAAAGGGTGATGGAAGAACAATGCCTGAGCACTTCGATCCAACAATTCTTCAAGCATTTAAAAAGTCAAACAAAATCTTTGAAGATATTTATGAAACTCACAAGGATGAATAACCTTCTATAATCCTATTTTTCCATTTAAAGTTCAATTTTAAATTTATAAAAATCTTGAATTTATAAAACTTTTTTACAAACTTAAATAGACATTAGCTTCAGGTAAGAACTCAAGTCTCTTGCAATTAGATTTACCTTTGAATTTGAAAATATCACATCCCAAAATAGATGTAAAGACGTGAAATTTCCCATCTAAAAACCTTTTTTATTCTTTTAGCGATAACACCTCCTTTAAAATCCAACCATTATTGATATTTTTAGCTATATCAAACATTACACTAACGTGTTCCATAGCCTTAATGCTGTCAATGCCAATATTCCGAACATCAAATGAGCAGTAACTTTTTTATGTCCCTTTACTCGAACCGTACAATCACCGAAGTTATCCTTCAGCAAAGAAAAACCCCGTTCAGCTTAGGACGCCCCCTCTTATGCTTCGGTTCATCTTCATCCTTTACCTTAAACATTGCCTTCTCTCTTGCAACGATATCTGTGCTGTCCCGAGAGATATGATACACAACGTTAGACTCCGTAAACTTTTTTATCATCGCTTCATGAAAAAGTTTCGGCAATCCATTCTCTGCAAATTAACCGAAGCTGCGGGAAAAAGTAGATTCACAGGGTATATCAACCTTCTTTTCCCAAA
>Ga0272441_10015245_pt1 | contig 10775 bp, 8 predicted proteins | sample SSMProp6N_FD_193582 | JGI IMG/M metagenome (GOLD analysis project Ga0272441, IMG submission 193582) | Marine sediment archaeal communities from Little Sippewissett salt marsh, Falmouth, MA, United States - SSM-Prop-6N | ecosystem: Environmental > Aquatic > Marine > Wetlands > Sediment ...
AAAGCTCATCGACAATCTTCATTCCGCCTTTGGTGTCAATCTCATTAATGGCGTATGGGTTCGAAGCAAAACTGCAATGTAAACAATTATAGTTACATGCTCTCGTACATCGCCAAGTCATCATGTACAAGAGGGGTCTTTCGGTCATGGAACGTACCATCAGTAAACCATCCGGGATTATGTAGGAACTTGTGAAATTGTATTTAACTTTTCCGTTAATAAGGGTTATCGAATTTAGTTCTATACAAAATGCTTAGTTTTTTTGGCAAAAAACTGGCGCCTACAGATTTAGAGACACTAAAATAGAGTTTAGACGACAAATTCACAGATAGAAACTGAGTAATAAACTGTTTCTCTAGCGCAAATGAATTATTATCCATACAGGGAATGGTTTAGAAACATTTAATTCAGAATGTAGAGTAAAAACCGTTAGGGTAAAACCACATCGAGAAATTGCCTGTGATGTGAAGAACTTGCGGTTTTGCTCTGCACAGAAAGGCACCTTGAAGTGAAAAAATGATGCCCCCCAAACATAACTACCTTAAAATTGCAGTCACATTGGTTTCGTTACTGGTTTTGTCCTCTTTTATGGTGTTCCCTGATTCTGTGAGCGGCGTCGTCAATGGAAGTAACCCCGTATATGAGTATGGTGATTTACTTCAGTATGAATGGCCACAAATTCATGGAGATTCAGGTTTCACACGTTTCTCAGAAGGACCAGCCCCAGAAACATCAGAAATTTTATGGAAAACAACCATAGAAGGAATAGAAAGCTATGTTACGGCCTTTAATGGCAAAGTTTTGGTCACAACAGCAACAAGCGTTATTGCCTTAGACAAGGACACCGGAGTTATCGTATGGAACACCTCCCTTCCATCCACACAACGGTGGCCAGCAATATTCAAAATAGATGAAACCCACCTTGTGGTATCAAATTACTGTCTTGAAATTGAAAGCGGAGACATTCTATGGACCAGTGAAGACTTTTCTGCAAAAGTGTCCTACTGGGCTGAAAGCGTTTACAGTCCAAAAGAAAAATTATTTTATGTTCAAGACGACTCAGCAGTTCAAGCTTGGAACTTCTCTAATCCCACAGAACCTCCTACACTAACCTGGGAAACCTATGTACCAGGCAGTACCTCGTCAGGAACTGGAATACAGTATGGTGACGGAAGAGTGTTCCCTGGGTCATTTGAGACCCACCAAATGGCACTTAATGCCACTACAGGCGATGTTCTTTGGGACACATCCACAACAGGAGCAATGAGCTTCTCTGGCTCCTATATTGACGGCAAGCTGCTCAAAGCAGGTGAACACGACAATGTGTTCTATTGTTTCGATGCTGAGACGGGTCACATATTGTGGAAATACAAGGCAGACAGTCAGCTGGGATACTGGGTCAGCGGCAGCGCCACAGCATACAATATGGTATATGAGCTTAACAAGGATGGAAATCTTTATGCTTTGGATGTGAACAGTGGCCAGTTAGTTTGGAAGTATGAAGGCCCAGGTTACTTCTTTTGGCCAGGCTGGCCAGTGGTTGCGGATGGAAAAGTCTATGCCACAACAGGTCAAAGAGTATCCTATGACCCTTACACTTTTGAGTACAGCAAATCCGAGTTTGTGTGCCTTGATGCCTTCACTGGATCCCTTGTATGGAAATTGCCTATAGAAACTCATCCTCCAAGAGATTCTATTGCGATTGCCTACGGTAACTTGTACATTATACCCGGCTTCATCAAAGAAATGACAATGGACCAATACGAAACCCTTAACGAGGTGTGGGCTATCGGCAGTTCTTCATGGCCAATGTGGCGCAAAGACTCGGAAAACAGTGGGGCAGGTCAGTCAGGTCCCACTCAACTTTACCTCCGATGGAAGTTTACTACAGGGGGAGGAGTCAGCTCCACCCCGGTCATTTTAGATGGCAGAGTCTATACGGGTTCACAGGATAAGAACATCTACTGCACCGACGCAAGAAACGGCAGACTATTATGGACATTCACAACTGGTGCGCGAATCAAATCGTCGTTGACTGTAGCTGACGGCAAGGTGTATGTTGGACCTGACGATGGGAACGTTTATTGTTTGGATGCAAAAAGTGGCAGCATGTTATGGACTACAGAAGCTGGAGGCTACATTGAAGCTTCCTTTAAGGCTGTAACAGGAATCCGTTCTTCTCCCATTGTAGTAGAGGATAGGGTGTATGTTGGGTCCCTGGACACGAACTTGTACTGTCTTGATTCTAACTCTGGAGAGATTGTTTGGCAATTTGAAACAGAAGGCTACATAACTTCTTCTCCAGCCGTATCAGCCGGCGTAGTCTATGTCACTTCGAAGGAGCCAGGCAGCGGCACACTTTACAAGATAGATGCCAATAAAGGAACACAAATCTGGGAATGCGATATTCCTTATGTGCTTGTGGCGGATAGGGGTACTGACTTGCAGGTATCCCCAACAGTTGCAGATGACATGATTTGTGTTGGAGCAAACAAACAGAATTATTATGGCATAAACGCGTCCACTGGCGAGATTGAGTGGACATATGTTACAACTGAGGGCACAGAAGGCATAGGAGGATATCTGGTTGCCTCTGCGGGATATCATGATGACCAATTCTTTGTTGTGGACATGTTCTTCATTACGTCCGTTAATGCCAGCAATGGTGAGCTTATTTGGCAGAGCTGGATAGGAACTGAATTGTATACTTCGCCGACCTATGCTGACGGCAAAGTATACGTTACCACAGACAGGCGCTTCGTTTATGTTCTTAATGCTACAGACGGAAACAGGCTCTCATTCTTTGAAACAGGTTCTAACAGCTGGTCAGCTCCCTCTGTCTATGAAGGAAGAGTATATCTCGGAAGCAACGACGGCAACATCTACTGCCTAGACGATTACCCAATAGCAACTGGTCAAATTCTCAAGGGAATAGAAACGAATGAGATTGAAGTGAACACGACCATTACGGTTTGCGGTCAACTTATGCCAGAAATCTCCTATGCACCAGTAACTGTAACTTTAGAAACCTCCGATGGCAGGGTAGAAAACATTGAGGTTACAGCACAAAAGGATGGAACCTTCAGTTTTGATTATACGCCAGTTGTGATTGGCGACGTAAAGGTTTCCTTTAGGTGTTCAGGAGCAACCTTCATCATGGAAGATGCTGAACTGCAATTCACTGTGACTGAGGCTCAGCAAGAACCCGACCAATCATCAGACCAAAATCAGGATCAGGACCAGCAAGAAGATTCACAGGAAACTGGAATTCCTTTGGAATACGTGATTGTGGCAGTTATTGCGGTGGTTGCGGTTTTGATTGCTTTTGTTGCCTACATGATTATCAAGAAGAGGGATACAAGTTCGCCTATTGTAATTAGCGACTGAGCAAGATTGCTTGAGCGCTAGATTTCTGTTGCTTCAGAGTAGACCTGCCTCATTTTTTGGGCACAAATATCCCACGAGTATGTTTTGGTAACGAATTCTCTACCAGAACGTCCCAGCTTTTCCCGCAAACTTTGGTTTGAAAGAAGCGCTAATAGAGCATCAGCTAGTTCACGGCTATCAGGTTCAACCAACAGCCCAGTTTCTTTATTTTTCACAACTTCTTTTATTGCTGTAACGTTGAAAGCAACAACAGGCTTGCCCGTGGCTTGAGCCTCCAACAATGTGATGCCTTGTCCCTCCTGAATTGACGGGGAAGCAAAAACTTCAGCGCAACTATATAATTGGTGAAGCAAATCTTCGGTAACACTGCCCAAGAAAACAAAGTTGTCCGAGACACCCTGCTCTCTTGAGTACTCAATCAGGTGGCTTTTGAGGGGGCCGTCTCCAACCACAACAAATTTTGTTTCATGTATCTCTTCTGTTAAATGCTTGGCTGCTTCAATCAGGTAATGCAAACCTTTTCTAGGTATCAGGTTGCCAACAAAAAGCACTACATGTTTGCTGTAGCCGCCGACAACATTTTTGATGCTGCTGCAATCTTCAGTGGGCTTGAATCTTTGGGTGTCCACACCATTCGGAACTACCCGAATTTTTGCCTCATCCACTTCATACAATTGAATCAGCTTCTGAAGGGAGTATTGGCTGACCGTAACAATCAGGTCCGCTTCTTTGGCGGCATCCTTTTCGATTTTTGCGAGACGCCCCATGAAAACGTTAGAGAGCTTCATTCGGAGGGACGGAGACATACTTTTTGATGCTTGAATATGTTCATCTGCCAGAACGCCGTGAACAGTCTGTATGAAAGGCTTGCTTGTTTTCTGTTTCCTGAGGCACTTTAGAAATTTGTAGCCGCTAACCGTGTGGGCTTCATAGACGTTGGCCTCTATTGTGTCAACCATTTTGGAGATGGATCTGTTGAAAAGCCAGTTGTCTAGCGGAAATATTCTGTCAGTAGAGGAACAGGGAACAATGGTTATTCCATCAACCACGGCGGTTTCTTTGAAGCCCTTTTTTGTTCCACTATAGACGGTTGTCTCGAAGTCATTGACTAACCGTTTGGCAACCTCAATTATACGTCGCTCAACACCTCCAAAGTAAAGGTGAGGCGGCTGCGTGTTAAAGACGGCTACCTTAAGCTTCTGGCTCATTGGCGTATGCCCCATTGTTTGAATCAGATTCTATGCCATTCTTTGGCAGCACTAACTATTAAAATGAAGCACAGATTTCTGAGTTGGACTCAGATAGCGTTGCGGTTCAGGACCTGAAAACTTACGCAAAATTTAAGGTTTATTAGCAACTTTGACAGGGCAATATGAACAAGGGACAGAAGGGACTTTTGTGCAGGTCAGTTTGGTTCACATGCAAATCAGCGAATCAATGGAGAAGAACTTGGAAACCGTAGAACAGATGTTGTATAGAGCGGCGGATTCAGGTTCCAAATTCATTTGTCTTCCAGAATATTTTGCGTTTCCAGCCAGCTTAGAAGACAACAACCAAATTGAAAAGATATCAGACACAATTCACAATCAGGCAGTTCAGCTTCTGAAGCGGGTTTCAACGGAAGTGGACGCCTACATTGTAGGAGGCACCATCTTCGAGAAGTACAGAGGCAACTACTATAACACTTGCCTCTTTCTAAGGCATGGAAAGATTCTTGGAAAGTTCAGGAAAATGCACCGTACAATTTGGGAAAAGAAGGTGGGATTGCATGTGGGAAGCACCTTCAGTGTCTTTGAAACTGAATTCTGCAAGGCTGGAATCCTGATATGTGCTGACGTCTTTTATCCAAGAACTGTCCGGAAGTTGGCGTTTTTAGGAGCTGAAGTTATCTTTTTGCCTGTGTCTGCGTCGAGGACTCATCCGCCTGTGAAGGGGCATCCTCTCACCGAAAAGAGGGCACAAGAGCATAAGGTGTTTATTCTCAAAAATGGCAATACGCGTTCAAATTCTAGAGGCGGAAACAGTGCAATAATTTCTCCATGGGGAATAATTAATCAAGCAAAAGAAGAACTGAATACAAAAATTATCTCTGCTTACTTGGACATGACCAAACTAAGAAAACTTCGTGCATCAACTTAACCGAAGACTATTCTCCGTATATGCTGTCCCACTTGTCAATGATTTTGTTCATGTTTTTGAAGCCGAATTTTTCGAGCCAGCCCCTGTAATTGTTGTCATTTACTGCTGTTCTGGCTATCTCTTTGGCGCGTTCTGCGTCGTGTACAAGAAGAAGAATAGCTTCTAGGTTATGTCGTGAAAGGTATGCCACTGCCCTTAGCATGGCTTTTGTTTCAACTGGCCGTGGGATTTCGGCGCTTAACTCAATGAACACTGGCTTTTTAAGCAACTTCACAAAGTCTTGCGTCAACGTGTCCACCCAATACAGGGTTACATAGTTGTTGGCAGAAAGGGGAACATGGAAAAAGTCTACGTAATCCGCAATTGCATCAAAATCCAAACCAAACCGTTCGTTAGCTAGCACGGGATCAGGCCATATTTCGATGCCAAAACGTTGCGGAACCAGTTTCCTTGCTTGTCTAAGAAAGTCTGTGACAGTTTCTGCTCGCCAATCCAACCAATCCAATCCGCTAGCTTTATACATTTTTTGGCAACGGGGGCAAGTGCAGAAGCCTTCTTCTGGAAAGTGGAAAAGATTCAAGGTTACGCCTTCCACGTCTGTTTTTGCGGTTTCTTTGATGAAGTCTAGAACCTGGGCTCGGTACTCTTCGTTGGTTGGGCACACAAAATCCCATGGCAAAGTGTAAGCTTTGTTTGTTCTTGTTGCAGGCCCCTTCGGCGAAACAGCTACCAAATCGGGGTCTTCTCGTATAGCTTTTGCGTCAACAAAGCAGGTGATGTCATTGTACATGGCTTTTGCAGGTTTTCCCAGTACGCCATCGACTCGTTTTGAGTAGTAAACGTTCATGTCGAAGCCGTCAACAATTGTGGGCTCGTAGATTACTGTTCCAATCTTCAACACACTTAACCTCGGAGCACTGTATCTTTAACTTTAAATCTGATGACGTTAATTAGTGTGACGTAAAAGATTGCTGGTGCTCTCTGATGAAGATAACAATCGATTATTTCAAATGCACGGACTGCAAATCATACACCTGCGTTGACTGCTGCGCAATGGCAGTTTTCAGACTAAAAGATGACAAACCAGAGATAATTGATTTAGATTCATGCACGCTATGTGGAATCTGCGCAGACTTATGCCCAGAGAAGGCAATAACAATAGAAAGCTAGTTTTTGGATTAACGCTTCAATGAATGTTTCTTGTGAGGCATAAACGTCAAAAGGGAGTTCCGCGTAGGAATCATCCCGTAATCGTGAATACGATGGCCCAAAAATCATATAATTGACATTTAATTTCTGAAAATTGAAAGAAGGAACGCAACAAAATGAAGTTAGAAATCAACATCAAGTCTGTCGAAGCTGAAATACGAGACAATAAACTAATTCTGAAATCAAAAACCCCTATGAAAATCTTGAGCTCCGCTGTCCTGAATGGCGGTCTGCGGGAAGCAAACTCGATAGTGAGCGTGCATGTACCCGAAGAAACTGGACTCAATGTAGACGACGATGTCCACATGGAAGCCGGAGACTATCTGCGGAAAGAAACAGGAACACTAGGCATCCCTCAAGACCAACTTGTAGGAATAATGACTGCCGCCAAAATGAAAAACGTGGACATAGCCACCAGCAAATTTGAAGACATCACCCTAACAGCAATAGCCACTGCTGGGGTCCACTTCGCAGCCACAGCAGGCGACGAAATAGCTTCAAAACAAAGCGCTTTCCCTCCCATAAAATGGGGTACAATTAACATCATAGTCATAGTTGATGGCGACCTAACAGACAGTTGCATGGTCAACGCAGTAAGCACAATCACAGAAGCAAAAACAGTTGCATTACGAGAATTGGATGTAAGAAGCCGCTTCTCCGGAGAAATCGCAACCAGCACTGTTACAGACAGCGTTGTGCTGGCTTGCACGAAAAAGGGACAGAAAATTGAGTTTGCTGGAACTGCTACGCCTTTAGGAGAATTAATTGGGAAATCTGTACGAAAGGCAGTGAAGGAGGCTCTTCGTAATCAGGAAAACATAGTCTCTGATAGACCTCTCATACGTAGATTGAAGGAAAGAGGAATAACGGTTGAGAACATGACGACTCTCTTTTCACAAATCAGTTCTATCCTTGACGAGAATGATGAACTGCGGAGGCAGTTCATTAAAGAGGTTAAGAAGGTTTTGTCTGACCAGAATATTGCAGCGCTGGTTATTGCAAGTCTCAGACTTGATGAAGATGCAAAAACGGGTTTGATTCCTGAGAATCCAGCAAACGGGTATGGACGAAATTTTGTGCTCAGCAAAATTCTCCAGAAAGCTGTTACAGATTACCTTTCAAAAGAAAATAAGGCATACAAATACATTAGGCCTGACTACCTCAGTTCAGTCTTTGCAGAAAAAATGGGCTGGTTCACTAGAAGCATCCTTTCCGCTGTCATGTATTCTGTTTATTCAGATTTTCTCGAAAAACATGCTAAAGAACAGAAAGAATGAAATAGAAAACATTTGGTGGTCTGTGGATTCTTCCGTAAAATTCGAGTAGGAATGCTTAAATATTTTACTTCAGGTAGTTCCACGCTCCTAAAGAGGAATCAGCTTTGAAGTTCGGAATGTTCATTTATGAGCCTACACCCGTTGAAGGATTTGATCTGCAAGTATACCGCCTTAAATCTGAACGGGGAATCATTGGAACCCCCAACCCTGAAATGACCACAAACATCGCCTGCTTCGGCGACAACAACATGGCAGCAAAACATCCTGACTGGGTTCAAACATCAGAAATGGGACCTGCACTAAGAACTAACAAGAAATACAATTTACGATGGGACATCGTCTGCAACAACGAAAAACAGATGGTTGACTACATGCTCGACATAATCGAAGACACTGCAGAAAAAACCCGAGGTATAACAGTTAGCAGCATGCACGTTGCAGACCACGGCTTCTGCCAATGCCCCAGATGCAAAGCAGCACACAAAAAAAGTGGTCTAGACTGGCTAGAGTTCAGAGCACAGACAGTAACAGACTTTATAGGTGCAGCCAAGGAACGCGTGAAGAACAAGCCGTTCTATGTTGGATTGCTTCCTGACCCCGTTAATGCCTATGAACGGTTCGGAATGGATTTTGATGCCCTAGCAGAATATGCAACCGCCTTTGTTGTTCCACACTGGTCTAAAACTTACGCAACTCCATGGTATTTCGAATCCCTGTCTCGTGCATTCAAGAAATTGCTGAAGAAGCCCGTGTTTCCAGGACTCTACATCCGTGGACCAGGCGACGACCCCAACGAACTTGAGAACCACACACAGATACTCAAAACAGCATGCCGAATAGCAAGAACAGGCGTAGACGGAATCATCTTCCTAGCTGCAAACGCAACAATCATGAAAGACTTCCAGAAAGCTTGTGTAGCAGACACGGAACTTCGGGAAGATTTGGAAGGCTACGGCGGCAAACCAGTCCTAGACTTGGTAGACAAATGGGAAAGTATCCTCGAGTAAAGGCTCAACCGCGTTTTTTACGCGCCCCTTCTCATTTTTTCTTTTCTAACTGCTACGGCTAAGCAGATTGCATGCCGTTTTCTCATGTTTTTGCGCCTATAAAGCAAATTGGCTTTGATTTCAAGTTAGAAAAATTATGTTGCAGTTTGGGGGGTATTTGAAGCAAAGCTTATATAACATGCATCGAAGTATTTTGCAGTTCTAGAACGAGGTATGAAGATGGAATTCGGCAATTACCTTTTCGAAGCAAAGAAGGTTAAAGGATTCGACTTTGACGTGTACCGACTGAAACCAGAAACAGGAAGACGCGGAACACCACAAAACGACATGTGGAACAACATCGCAGTTTTTGGAGACAACGTATCTGGCCGTGCACACCCAGAATGGGTCTCTGTATCAAAACGTGGACGAGCAGTACGAGGCAACAACCAATACAACCTCCACTGGGACGTTCTCTGTCCAACCGTTCCAGAATTCAGAGCAGAACAACTAGACTATATCGAAAATGCTGCTGAAACTACAGGTCAACCAATCTTTCTGAACAGCTGGCACTTCGCTGACCACGGACACTGCACCTGTGACCGATGCAACAAACTATGGAAAAAGAGTGGACTTGACTGGTTCACATGGCGCAACCAAGTCATTACAGAATTCATCAGAGACGTAAAAGACCGCGTGAAAACCAAACTGGTTTTGGCAGTTCTACCTGACCCAGCAAACGCAGACCAACGTTTCGGCATGGACTTCCCTGAACTCTACAAGATATGTGACGCATTCAACATAGTTATGTTCTCTCAGAACTATGCAACTTCATGGTATTGGGAGATGATTGCTCGGGCATTCAGGAGGATTTTCCCAGAGAAGCCAGTGTACTCCAATATCTACGTTTGTGGTCCAGGAGACGACCCTGCTCAATGCTCACCAGTTGATCAACTGATCCGAGTTTCGGTTCGTGTAATGAGAACAGGCATCGACGGCATCATCTACTTGGCAGACGTTGCAGAAAACATGGTAAAGTTCCAGAAAGCAGTATCCGAAATGGGCGAATACAGAGATACGCTGAGCGATTACGGCGGTCAAGGCGCACTCGATCTGTTTAACAGATGGGACAAACTCTTCTAGAGTGAATCCAAGAATCTTCAACGTAGGCTTTAGCCTATTTCTTCTTTTTTTATTTTTCATAAAAAGAGTTCTATTTATGCTCTATTGCAGGTTATGGGCTGAAGAAGAGTTTACTGTTTAATGTATTTTCTGATTAAGGCTACAACAGCCAAAAAGATTACCACGAAACCTAACGTAGGAAGGGCTGTGCCAAGAGTTAATCTGGGCGGAGTGAAACTCAAGAAGAGCCCCACTAGAGCTGTGACTGCAAAGCTTAATCCAATTGAGAAAGTAAGTCTTTCAATTATATCCAGGGAATCTTCAATTGGGAACAGTGTTTCAGTTAGGCAATAGCCAGGCAGAAAAGCTACAAAGATGAAGGCAAATATGTACCGAATATATGACAGGGGAGTGCCAGTTTCAGGAATGAAGAGGATTGAAAGGAAAGAAAGAAGTGTTGTTCCTATGACAATCCAGAACCATCGACCTTTTGGCAGAGAAATAAAGCTGACGAAAGGTTCCTTATGGTGTGTGGATGCATCAAGTGATACCAAACCTTTTCGGTGAAGACTCTTCACTGCTTTTTCTATATCCTCAAGTTTGGCGTCAGTCTGTTCTTGGACTAGTTGAACCAGTTCTTTCACGTTCTCTGGCT
>Ga0272441_10015246_pt1 | contig 10775 bp, 9 predicted proteins | sample SSMProp6N_FD_193582 | JGI IMG/M metagenome (GOLD analysis project Ga0272441, IMG submission 193582) | Marine sediment archaeal communities from Little Sippewissett salt marsh, Falmouth, MA, United States - SSM-Prop-6N | ecosystem: Environmental > Aquatic > Marine > Wetlands > Sediment ...
TTGCGTATATGTATCCAGGCACTGAAGGCAGGAACCGTACAATATTACCTGGACAGCATGATACCTCAAACCATGGACTTCTTTCATATCCACCCTGTGATTCGAGTGGATTGGTATAGAAGAACAGATTGCCACTGAGGCTAACGCCTGATATCAGACCATTATACATTGTTCTCTCCATAACGTCAATGTATTCGCCACTGCCTGTTGAAAGGAACATCCTGTAATTCCAGAATACATTACCTATAGCTGCGCATGTTTCATTGTATGCCTCAGCATTTGGCAATTCATAGTCTTCTCCAAAAGCTTCACTTGTATGTCTTGAACCTACTCCGCCTGTCAGGTACATTTTCTTGCTGACCACGTTATTCCATATCCTGTCAATTGCTTCACGGTATTTTTCATCACCGGTGAGGGCTGCTATATCTGCCATTCCTGCATACATGTATGTTGCACGAACGGCATGCCCCCATGCTTCACTCTGGTCTTTCACAGGCTTATGATCCTGCATATAGAAATCGCCGTTATACAGCGCAAAAGGGGAATCTTCAGGATATGGTTTCCTTTCATGTGGTTTACCTCTCTGGTCGAGAAAGAATTTTGCCAGGTCCAGATACTGTTTATTTCCTGTAGCCCTGTATAATTTGGCAAGCCCCATCTCAATTACCTGATGACCGGGGGCATCCTGTTTTTTACCCGGACCGAAGGTATCAAGAAGAAGGTCAGCGTTCCTTACCGCTATATCAAGGAAGTTGGTTTTTCCGGTAGCATCATAATAAGCTACAGCAGCCTCGTACAGATGACCTGAATTATACAGTTCATGGCTCCCCTGCAAATGTATCCATCTTTCACTTCCAAGGCCCGGAGCCGGATTCAGAGGATCAATTGTCCTGCCTGTCATCAGGTAACCATCTTCTTCCTGTGCTAAAGCAATAATAGCAATAAGGCTATCTGCATGCTCCTCAAGCTCATCGTCGGGATGGACTGCGAGTGAATAAGCTACACCTTCCAGTACTTTATACACATCAGTATCGTTAAAGCGCCTTCCCTGGTGAGGTCCATCCATTATACCCGCAGCTTTTCTGAAATTGTCCATTCTCCCTGTCTCTTCATTTTTCCGGAGGGCAAAAGGTATTGTTACAGTCCTGTTTGTCTCTATCCTGGGAGCCCAATAATTATCGTTTACCGTCACCTCGGTAAATTTTACAGGTGTTACGGCGTAGTAAGAATCTACACCGGGATTTTCCGAGCAGCCCGATAACAATAAAAATAGTATAATAAAAATGTATATATTCCTGTACATTTATTTCACCTGTTTTTTTATATCCTTCAGCCTTTTCATCACATCGTTTTCTCCCCTGCCGAAGTAATCGTGAAGAATCTTATATTCACTGTATAGTTTATCATAGGCCTTAACATTTTCCGCTGAAGGTTTATATACTATGTCTTTGACTTTTCCCATCACCTTTGCAGCATCAACAATATTTTCATATCCACCTCTTTCCTTCCCTGCTGCCACTGCTCCAAACATGGCAGATCCGAGCGCCGGCGTCTGGGGAGATCCGGATATCCTTATCTCCCTGTTCGTTACATCAGCATATATCTGCATAATAAATGGATTCTTTTCGGCAATACCTCCTGCAGCATACAGTTCATTAACAGGCACCCCATTTTCATGGAATGTATCTATTATCATCCTCGTGCCATAAGCTGTAGCTTCAATAAGGGCCAGGTATATTTCTTCGGGTTTTGTTGCCAGGGTCATTCCAATCATCATGCCTGTAAGGTCGACATCAACCAGTACTGACCTGTTACCGTTCCACCAGTCAAGTGCAATAAGTCCACTCTCTCCGGGTTTTAGTTTTTTTGCCTTTTCTGTAAGGATATCATGTATATCCATGTCTCTCTGCTCTGCCTCACTGAAATATTCAGGCGGACTGCAATTTTCGACAAACCACTGAAAGTGATCACCTACACATGACTGGCCTGCCTCGTATCCAAAATAGCCTTCGATTATACCATCCTCTACCACTCCACACATACCTGGTACAGTTTTTTCATTTTCTCCCAGTACCATATGGCATGTAGATGTCCCCATTATCATAAGCATCTTACCAGGGCCTGTTATACCTACGGCAGGAACAGAAACATGAGCATCGACATTCGCTACAGCTACAGCCGTTCCCTCCAGCAAACCTGTCAGTTTAGCTGCCTCCGGAGTTATTTCACCTGCCTTTGTCCCAACAGGGAATAATTCACGTGAAAGCTTATCATCTACCAGGTCTCGCAGTCCCGGGGCAAGTGAAGCAAAAAAGTTCTCATCCGGATATCCCTCATGTTTATGCCATATTGCCTTATAGCCGGCCGTGCATGTATTTCTTATTTCATTGCCTGTTAGCTGCCATACTATCCAGTCGGCAGCTTCAATAAACCTGTCAGCAGCATGATATACTTCAGGAGCTTCATTAAGTGTCTGCCAGACTTTAGGAACAAGCCATTCCGATGATATTTTTCCTCCGTATCTTTTGAGAAATTTCTGCCCTTGCTTTTCTGCAATCTCATTCAGCATATTAGCTTCAGGTTGGGCAGCATGATGCTTCCATAATTTTATCCATGCATTGGGTTCACCTGAAAATTCGCTGATTTTACATAAAGGTGTTCCATCGGCCTTTACCGGCAACACCGTACATGCCGTAAAGTCAATCCCGACTCCTATTACCTCTTCGGGGTTTATCCCTGCCTGGTTCAGGATAGCAGGAATAGTCTTTTTCATCACTTCAAGGTAATCGTTGGGATGTTGCAGAGCCCAGTCAACACCGAGCTTCGTACCATCAGGCAATTCAGAGTCCATTACACCATGTGGGTAATCAAGTACATCCGTAGCAATTACGTTGCCATTTTCAACATTTATCAGGACTGAGCGTCCGGAAAGTGTTCCAAAATCAATTCCAATAACATACTTACTCATGATCTGGCTTTTTTTTCTGGCCATAATATGCATCCCGGCCATGTTTTCTTAAATAATGTTTATCAAGCAGGTATTTATCAATAATATCGTTACCGGCAATAAAGTGAGTTAAGAAAGCCATTTTTGCCACTTCTTCAAGGACGATGGCATTGTAAACGGCCTCTTCAGCACTTTTGCCCCAGGCAAAAGGGCCATGGTCATTAACGATTACACCGGGAACAGATGATGCATCAATTGTTTTGAATGTTTCAATAATTACCTTACCCGTATTTAGTTCATACTCCTTTTGTACCTCTTCAGGGCTCAGTTTCCTTGTACAGGGTATGTCACCATAAAAATGATCGGCATGAGTTGTACCCATCGCAGGTATTGACCTTCCAGCCTGGGCCCAGGCAGTTGCATGTGTAGAGTGTGTGTGTACTATTCCTCCCACTTCCGGAAAATTCCTGTAAAGTTCGAGATGAGTAGGCGTATCAGATGAAGGGTTAAGATTTCCTTCAATGACTTTGCCATCTATATCCACAACTATCATATCATCAGCAGTCATGAAATCATACTCTATCCCTGACGGCTTGATTACGACCAGATTCTTACCCCTGTCAAATCCGCTTACATTACCCCAGGTGAGTATAACAAGCCCCGATTTTTTAAGATCTATATTAGCCCTGAGAACTTCTTCTTTAAGTTTTTGCAGCATACTAGGATATTTTTTATTTGTAGTAGTAACGGCTAATTAATTACCGGGTCTATAATCAGCGTGACTATGATGTTTTACTGGACATCAAGATTAAAGTAAAATCCCTGCCTTTTGAAATCTTCATATCTCGATGGTATAAACCTGTAGTAATAAGCTCCTTTCTTGGATGTTTCTTTTTCTTTCTCATCCAGTTTCTCAAGCAGATTCATAGAAATTATTTTCTTCCTGAAATTTCTCTTATCTATTTTTCGCTGGTAAATAGCTTCATAAAGATCCTGGAGTTGTACCAGTGTAAATTTTTCAGGCAGCAGCTCAAAACCTACAGGTTTAACCTTTATCCTGTCGATCAGTTCTTTATATGCCCTGTCTATTATCTTACGATGGTCAAAAATAAGTTTAGGCAGCCGGGATATGGAGCGCCAATGAGCAACGCTTGCTTCAATCATTACAGGGTCCAGTTCATGAGTCTTTATAAGCGCAAAATGTGAGATGGTTATTACTCTTCCACCTGAATCCCTGTCAACATCTCCCCATGCATACGATTGCTCCATGTAAACATCCTTCAGGCCTGTAAGCTGGTACAGGACCCTGCAGGCAGCTTCCAGCACGCCTTCATCCTTTTTTACAAAACCACCGGGGAGTGTCCACTTACCATATTCTGGTTCAAATTTTCTTCTGACTAGGAGTAATTTTAGCTCCTTATCCGATATATCATATCCAAAGATAACACAATCAACTGCTACAAGGTTTTTATCCAGTACTTCGTAATAATTAGTCATTGTCTGCTTGAATGGTAAGAAATGGAGGTAATAGTTTAAGCCATTCCCCCTGTAAGATGGTAGAATACCTCATTCCACCTGAGTTCGTTTTTAAATTCTTCTATTCTTGTATCTCTGTCAATATTCACAATTTCGATGCCCAGCATCGAACCAAAATCATGTAAATAGCGCTTATCAAGTGCAGTTGAAAACCCCGTATGGTGTGCACCTCCGGCAATAATCCATGCAGATGCCGCCGTTTTAAGATCGGGAGCCGGCTCCCATAGTACACGTGCAACAGGTAGTTTAGGCATGTCAGGGCATTCTATCACCCTGACAGGGTTAAGTAGCATGCGGAATCTGTTGCCAAGATCAATTACTGAAGCATTAATACCATTAGCCGGACCTGCTTTAAATACCAGCCTGGCAGGATCTTCCTTTCCTCCTATGGAAAGGGGATGAATTTCCAGCTTTGGCTTTTCCCCACTTATACTTGGGCATATCTCAAGCATATGCGCCCCCAGTACTGCATTTTTACCGGGTTCAAGATGGTAAGTATAGTCTTCCATGAACGAAGTACCTCCGTCGAGACCATATGCCATCACTTTCATTGACCGCACAAGAGCAGAGGTTTTCCAATCTCCTTCGGCTCCGAATCCGTATCCCTCAGACATCAATCTCTGAACTGCCACTCCTGGTAACTGAGGTAAACCATGCAGATCTTCAAATGTTGTGGTAAAGGCTTTAAATCCACCCCTGACAAGAAAATTCCGTAATCCTACTTCGATTTGAGCAGCATTTTTCAGAAAGTCTGATTTTAATATGGTCTTATCTGCAAAGCTATATGAATCAGCATATTCATTTATCATGTTTTGAATATCCTTTTCAGAGATATTGTTGCATTCCTTGACCAGATCACCAATGCCATATCCATGTACAGAATAGTTCATCTGTACCTGGGCTGATACCTTATCTCCTTCAGTAACCGCCACATCCCTCATATTATCACCAAAGCGTGCTATCTTTAGCTTCTTAGTATCAGCAAGAGCAACGGCTGCACGTGACCATATTGCTATATCTTCAATACATTGTTTATCTTTCCAGTGACCCGTAACAACTTTCCTTTCCAGCCTCAGCCGTGAGCCACCAAACCCGTACTCCCTTCCTCCATGAGCCGATTGATTCAGGTTCATGAAGTCCATATCGATTTCCTTCCATGGGATATCGCGGTTAAACTGGGTATGAAAATGCAATATGGGCTTTGTAAGTGACTTCAGACCGTTGATCCACATCTTTGCAGGGGAAAAAGTGTGCATCCATGTGATCAGGCCAATACATTTATCATCATTGTTTGCCTGCGAGCATAATGCTGTTATTGCATCCGCTGATGTAAGAACAGGCTTGAACCCTACCTTAACAGGAATATTGCTGCTCTTGTTAAGATATTCCGTTATTATTTCAGAATCTTCATTGACTTTTTTGAGCACTTCCTCACCATAAAGGTGCTGGCTACCAGTGATAAACCAGATTTCAGAATTTTCATAAATATCCATTACCCTAATTTTTTCTACCAGAAATATGCGTAAAATATAATAACTATAGTTATAACAATTGCTGAATTAACGAGATCCCAGTTGCTCCAGCTTGCCCTTGTAATAGCTTTTTGTTCAGGAGAAGCAGAACGAAGATACAGTCCCTGTATTGATTCTGCATCTTTCTTTTTGGTATATATACTTACAATTATCATAAGTATTATCACGAAGATGAAAAGTACAACCTCGTAATGATAAACGTTTGTAGCAACAAATATTTTGTACCATATGGTTTCCGGGCCTATACTAGTCTCAAATACCATAAATCCCAGTTTAATCATTCCCAGGACAAATCCTGTAATAAGCCCTGTCAGGCCTGCAGCCGGAGTAGTCCTCTTTGAAAGTATACCAAGCAGAAAAACAGCGGCTATACCCGGTGCAAGCATAGACTGTACTTCCTGCAGATATTGATACAATACATTGCCCAGCCCTCTCATTACCGGTATCCAGAGAACTCCCAAAATTACAACCACAGCAGTGGCAATCCTTCCCACCAATACCAAACGCTTTTCGGTGGCATCCGGCTTGAATTTCTTATAGAAATCCACTGTGAAAAGGGTAGCTGACGAGTTAAAAAGCGATGATAAAGAGCTCATTAATGCCGCCAGAATACCTCCAACTACTATTCCCTTAAACCCTATAGGTAATAATTCAGTAATAAGGGCAGGAAATGCGGCATCAGAATTAGATAACTCCATTAATCCCTTCTGATTCAATGCAAAAGCTATCATCCCGGGGATTAAAAATATGAATACAGGTGTCAGTTTCAGGTAAGAGCCGAAAATGGTACCGCGCCGTGATTGTTTCTGGTCTCTTCCTGATAACACTCTCTGTACAATATACTGATCGGTGCACCAATACCAGAAACCGATTATCGCAGACCCGAACAGTACTCCCGTCCATGGAAACTCAGTATCTTTTGCTGACCTGACAAGTGAAGTCATATCGTCTCCAAACTCATTTACCGGCACCGCACGACAGATCTCCATCATCTCATTCCAGCCTCCCAGTTTAATTAATCCCATAATCAGGATGACTATTGAACCAATTAATAATACCGGTGTCTGAACAACCGAGGTTGCCAGTACCGCTTTCATTCCCCCCAGAATGGTGTATATACCTGTAAGCAAAACGAGTCCGACGGCACTTATCCAGAAAAAATCAATCCCAAACATAGATTCTATGCCAAACACCTCCTTAAATACAACCCCGCCGGCATACACTGTAACGGCAACCTTCGTCAGTACATAGCTGACAAGAGAAATAATGGAAAGGATGGACCTGGATCCAGAATTATATCTCTTTTCCAGAAATTCTGGCATGGTGAATACACCACTCCTGGCATAAAAAGGAACAAACAACCAGCCGAGGATGAGAATCACCCATGCATGTATCTCCCAGTGGGCCATTGCCATACCGCTTGATGCGCCTGTGCCGGCCAGACCAACAAGATGTTCGGAGCCAATATTCGAAGCGAATATGGAAGCGCCTATGGCTAACCATGTTGCATCACGTCCGGCAAGAAAATAATCTGATGAAGTTTCATCCTTCTTTCTTACCACCCAGACAATTACACCAATTAAGAAAATACAAAACAGTCCGAGTACTAGCCAGTCAATTAATGTCATTTCATTCTAGAGTTAGTTATTATAAATCCTGGAAAAGCTGTACCCTGTAATATACCCTTTCTACAATACCCTGGTCCTTTTGAGTGATGGTAACAGACTTTTACTCAATATTAAATTTATAAAACAAATATAAAAAAAATATTTAATGTATATTATACACTTAAATTTATTTTTATAAGATATGGATAAATTAAAAAATGAAAAAATATTACCCTATATTTCTGATAATATATGTTATGAATTCTGATACTCCTGAAGACGACAAACAGTCTTAAAGTGGTATAAAAGCCCTCCTATATCAGAAGGAAAGAGATTGTCTATTATTAAGGAATAGGTTAGAACTTTTTTTGGAGGGTGTTCCGGGATGGTATTAAAAGCAGGGGATGCATAAAATAATGATATACACCCCCTTTAATATTTTATTTCCTGGGTGTGACCAGATAATAAACCAGCAATCCTAAACCTCCAAAAATAAATATCATACTGGGATAGGATGCACCCATGTGCATGCCAAGCTGTCCGACAAAATATCCTGCTGCAACACCAATGCCAAGCCCTATCATGAACAATCCAATCTTCAGTGGGTGAAAAAACCTCCTGGAATCATCCTTCTCCTTTGGTATCTTGAATACAGATGCTTCAGCACCTTTGTCAATGAGTGCCAGTCTTTCTTTATTCCTTGTGGTGAAATACATATAATATATCCCAAAGACCATAGCAAAGAATGCGATAAAAGCTATTAATACTTCCATGATTTGAATTTTTATGATTAATATTTTCCCTTTAGACAAATATTTTTCCTGCTGGTTACAATTTTTCTTAACTTTCTTTGTAACCAGAGATTATTTCCTGGCGTCTAAATGAAAAATGGAAAGCATCGATAGCGACAGATATTATATCAACCTGATTTTATCGGGCAATAGGGAAGCATTTGCACCTATTGTTGAACGTCACAAGGATAATGTTTATAATCTTGCCCTTAAGATCTGCGGCAACCGCGAGGATGCGGAAGAAGTAGCACAGGACTCTTTCGTTAAAGCTTTTCGTTCATTGAGCTCTTTCAAAGGAAAGAGCAGCTTTGCCACCTGGTTGTACCGCATAGTGTACAATACCTCTATGACTTTCGTAAGGAAGAATAAACTTGATATCCTGAGACTTGAGGATTTCCCGGTTGACTCGGTTGATTTCATAAGAAGCAACGCCATGGAGGAGGAAGCAGAGATTGAATACATGAAGATACTCCTCAGCTATTCAATGCAAAAACTTGATCATGAAGATCGTGCAATCATCACAATGCATTATTACCAGGATCTGAGTCATTCCGAGATATGTTCGGTAACGGGATTATCCAGGTCAAATATCAAAGTACGTCTATTCAGGGCAAGAAAAAGGATGCAGGAAATAATAGAAAAGAACATGATAAAAGAATTGAAATATGAAAAAGTCTGATGTAGATATTATAAAACAATGGATTGAATATACTGGCGATGAATCTGCTCCTGAGGGCTTTTCAAAGAAAGTGATGTCACGCATAGAATTAGAGAGGGCTTACACATATACCAATCCAATAAACAAAAAATTTGTTCTAGGAACCATTCTTGTTTTTACAGCTCTCATTATACTGGCTCTCACTTTACCATCAGCCGGTGAGTATTCATTGATAAAAAGCATCATCGAAAGAATATCAGGGTTTATTAATGATATGTCTGAGACTTTTTCATTTCCCGGAATAATGATTGCTGCGAGGTATTTTTTTTATGTTTCGGGAGCTATAATAGTTTTTGTACTGATTGACCGCTTTTTAGCAAAATTTGTTGTTTCAGGGAAAGAATATACCGGTTAGGTATGATCTTATTTCCGAAGTAAAAAAATCCCCCTTTGTTCTCAAAGGGGGACCATTTATGTAAATTAGTTTAAATCCGTGCTAATTGGTATTATTTCTTCTTATCATCAGGTTTCGAAAGTGAATCTCTCATATTGGTGTCAGCCTCGATATTTTTATACCTGTAATAATCCATTATACCCAGATTGCCTTTCTTGAATGCATCAGCGATAGCAAGAGGTACTTTAACTTCAGCTTCAATAACCTTTGCTCTTGCTTCCTGTGCTTTTGCTACCATTTCCTGCTCAAGTGCCACGGCCATAGCCCTTCTTTCTTCGGCTTTAGCCTGGGCAATATTCTTATCAGCATTTGCCTGGTCCATCTGCAGTACAGCACCAATATTTTTACCGATATCTATATCAGCTATATCAATAGAGAGTATTTCAAAAGCAGTTCCTGCATCAAGGCCTTTCTCCAATACCACTTTTGAGATAAAATCCGGATTTTCCAGTACTTTTTTATGACTATCGGCTGATCCTATGGAAGATACTATACCCTCACCCACCCGCGCAAGTACTGTCTCTTCTCCTGCTCCGCCAACCAGCTGCCTGATATTCGCCCTGACGGTAACCCTTGCCTTGGCTATCAGCTGAATCCCATCTTTAGCGACAGCTGTAACCGGTGGTGTATCGATTACTTTTGGATTTACTGACATTTGCACCGCTTCAAATACATCCCTTCCGGCGAGATCAATCGCCGTTGCCATATTAAAAGGAAGTTCAATATTAGCTTTGGAAGCTGACACGAGTGCATGCACCACCTGTGCCACCCTTCCCCCTGCAAGGAAGTGTGCTTCCAGGTCATCCCTGTTCAGTTTCAGTCCTGCCTTATCCCCCTCAATCATTGCGACCACAATAACTGACGGTGGCACTTTACGCCAGCGCATAAAAATAAGTTGCAGGAGTGATATTCTAACCCCGGATACCAGGGCCTGGAACCATAATCCTATTGGTATAAGATACAGCAGCAGCCACAGTAGAATAATAACTCCGACAATAATTATAACATACATTGCTATTGGATTCATACTATTTTGAATTTATTGGTTTTACAATTAGTTTATTTGATTCAATCTTCACAATCTCAACTTCTGTATTCTGGTCTATAAGTTTATCCATGGTTTTGGCTTCATAAAAATCATTACCAACCATAACTTTACCCATGGGATTAAGGCGGGTAATGGCTTTACCCTTATCACCAATCTTTATTCTTCCTTCATCCTTTCTGACAAAATCCACTTTACTGTCTAT
>Ga0272441_10015247_pt1 | contig 10775 bp, 14 predicted proteins | sample SSMProp6N_FD_193582 | JGI IMG/M metagenome (GOLD analysis project Ga0272441, IMG submission 193582) | Marine sediment archaeal communities from Little Sippewissett salt marsh, Falmouth, MA, United States - SSM-Prop-6N | ecosystem: Environmental > Aquatic > Marine > Wetlands > Sediment ...
GATAGGAGTAACTTTATATATTTCTAGATTAGTCCAGATAGTTTTAATATTTTTTAGGCCGTTCAGAAAAGCTTTGCTTTCCACTGAAGCTAAAACCGGTTTTAAAACGTCTACAGCATAAATGATACCTTTGTTTCCGACCAAGCGGGCTGCTGTTAAGGTGAAAAAAGCCGCTCCGCCGCAACCCAAATCAGCTACTTTGTCTCCAAAGCTAATTCCGATTTTTTTCAGTATTTTCTGGGGGTTTAATAGTTCATTACCCCCTGATAGTTGCTCAGCCATATTATTTTACTTCCTTATTATAGCACATTTAACAGAATTTTTAAAGAGTAAGAAAAGTTTGGCGGTGTAAGGGGCAACTTCCCCTTTGTTTGATCATTTTTTGGTGGAAAGCAGTTCCGTAACCTTTGTGTCGGTCAAAACCATAATTGGGAAATTTCTGATGGTTTTTCAACATCTGATTATCTCGGTGGACTTTAGCCAAAATAGAAGCAGCGGCAATACAGTAAATTTTATAATCACCATTAACCACTGATTGATGGGGAATTTGAGACTGGATTATTAGATTACCGTCAATTAATACATAGTGCGGTTTTGATTTAAGTATTTTAATGGCCTTTTGCATAACTAGCCGGTTAGCTGGGTTAATACCGATTTTATCTATTTGTTTATTAGAAACAGAAGCAACGCCCCAAGCCACAGCCTCCTTTTTGATTAATTTAAAGAGGGCTTGCCGTTTTTTGGGGGATAAAAGTTTTGAGTCTTTTATCCCGACAATTCTTTTGGTAGGCATAATCACGGCAGCAGCTACCAGTGGACCGGCTAAAGCACCGCGGCCGGCTTCATCTACTCCGGCGATTCGTTTATAACCTTTCTTCCGAAGTTGATTGGCTAAACGGCAATTAGGAAAACTCATAATTTAATAATAAATTTCGTTTTAAAAAGGAGAAAAGGCCCGTCTAAATGAACAACGGGCCCATGAAGTCAAGACAAAGTCTTGACTGTGAATGATCAAGCGGGCAGGTCCATGAGTTTGAGAGTGCACGGTATTAACAACGTGGAAGAGAGCAACCGGCCTCGTCCAACCCAGGGTTGAGGATCACCCCCGTATTTGCGGACCTGCCCAGATATTTTTGGTCGGAGCTCCGGTTCTAGGGCCCGGAGCTCCAATTATCAAAACGCACCCAGAGGGTATTTGAGGTATTCCCGTGATACTACCCCTCGTCCTCGCAACTAGCATGCGTACATGTGGCCGCGAGTATGGTGCCCCAGTCTGTACGACTTTCCCTGGCCATTAGCGCGTTGACGCTTCAGACCAAGGTGGGGAGTCCGTACTTTCTAGTCATAGTTCTCCCCCTGATCAAGTGGAGCGAGCCGAGACGGATTGCTCGGCTCAGTTCGCAGACGGACCACTTCTGTCATCAGAAGTTCCCTAGACACGACTGATTTCAGAACCGCCGTGAACTATTTTCCATCTTATTCCTCTAAACCTGATTCGTCAATTAGTAAAAGAGAAAAGCCCACCCGCAGCTTGCGCTTTGGGTGGGCTCGGTCGAACGTTGATTGCTAGGTGATCAGAGCTCTGATCGCGATACCGATTTCCGCTCGGGTTGGGGTCCCGTCCACTTGGTGGAAGCGGTCATCGTCTCGGTAGAAGTCGACGACCGGTAGAGTCTTCTCTTCAAACTCCTTCCAGCGCCTGTTGAAGGTCGCTTCTTCCTTGTCGTCAGGCCGACGCTCCAGCTCGGCCCCGCAGTGGTCGCAGATCCCTTCCAGCTTCGGAGGCACATCAGTGCCGAAAGCGGTGCTGCACTGTGGGCAGGTCAGCCGACCAGCCGCTCGCCGCTTGGCCTCCTCCTTAGGGACATCGATGAAGATAACCCAGTCGGGGGGAGCCACTTCTTTCAGCATCTCCGCCTGAGGGACAGTACGAGGGAAGCCGTCCAGGATGACTTTCTGGTCACCCAGACCGTTGAGGGTGTCGGCCAGGACCAGCTTCATCAGATCATCGGGAACCAGCTCTCCCTCTCTCATCAAATCGGCAATTTGACGGCTGGTCTCAGTTCCTTCGTTCTCAGCGCAGAAGCGGCGCAGCAGATCACCAGAAGAGACCTTGCGGTAGCCCAGTCTATCCAGGGAATCACTCTGGGTTCCTTTGCCGCCGGACGGTGCTCCCAGCATCAGTCCTATCACCAGGTACCTCCTCAGTTGAAGACAACTGCTCCGTGATCGGTTTTACATCTTAAACTAAAAAAAATCCGTAGTCAATACTACGATTATTTATTTCTAAAAATGAAGCGCCCTGCCTTCATCATCCCGAAGGACGAATAAAGGCAGGGCGAAAGTCTGGGTGCACTCATAGGTGCAAAGGAACTAAGAAGGTCAGACAGTATGTCTGTTCCTGATTGTGAGTTTGCACCCCCCGTAGCGGATTAGGGCCGCATGATCTAGTTCAGGGTCGGTGCACGAATCCGGATGTAAAGAGGCAATGTTACCTCCTCGAGGGCCTATCACGATACGTTACCGGTTGGCCAGATGGGGGACCAGCCAGCGAATCCGGGCCTCTATGACTGACGACGGAACGGTAACAGAGAAAGGATATGTTCCTTCTCATCTTAGGCCTTGAGGTCTAGTTGAGCGGGTCCGGTGATTCGCTCACGAAGGACTCCTTTCTAAGCTTGTCGGTGGCCGTGGTTGACTTGGTTGTCACTAAGCTGGGCTTATTCGACAAGCCCTTCCAGCTCCGGGTCGTCTCCCTACTGGAAGGTGGTGCCGATGCCCGACGCCCTCGTAGTCTTCTTCTTGACCGTCGACTCGCCCATCGAGATGGAGAAAGAAATAGTGCTACCACGCGTTGTCCGCATGGCCAGCCTCCTTTTGAAGGGCCGATACTATGGCCAGTCGTCTTGTGGTCTGACCTTATTCCAATCCGCGCCCTATCGCAGATGGGAACAAAAGTAGTTTACTATATTTATTATTTTCTTTCAAGTAAATCCCGCACTGGCTAGTGCGGGATAAACAAAAAAATCCCTATTAATGGGATTGAGTTGAGGGGGTAAGTGCTAGACCTACCCCCTCGTGCTCCTGGTGTGCGAACGGTTGGGTCACCTAGGTGACTCCGCGGCGACTTTGCAACTGTCGCCTGATGCGGTTCCATGTCCGCTCACAATCCAGTCAACAACTGTAGATGGCTGTCGGCCGGCTCTGATCAGAGTGCCGATCCGACAAACCTATGGTTGGCATATGCCGGCCTACCGAGGTAGGCTATGTCCGTGCTCGGCGCGGACGCCGGTCACGCAGTCGACGTGTCCAAAGAGTCAAAGGTGTACTGCCGAGTGCGGAGTCGGACATTCATATCTGGGGCCCTCCATCTGGAGACAGCGCGGCCTCCAGGTTGGGGTGAGTTTCTTACAAAAAAGGGTGACGATTCTCTCGCCGACAGGCATGTCAGGCAGCCCACTCCGTCGTGGCAGGCTGGAGAATCGTCTGATCACCAGGCGTCTAAAGAACCGCTCTGATCGGGTACTGGTTGATCACAACCCTCCTCCTTCCAGATTAGCTTAGGGTTTTTAGGGCGGTTTAATCTCCGTGCCCTGTCAGCCCTAAGGTTATTGCATTTAATGAGCAACTGACTATCATATCTTATTTTTTAGGATTTGTCAAGAGGTAAACTAAAAAACCCCGATTTTATCGAGGTTTTTTGGGATATAATTAGATTATTGTCTATCTCTGATGGCCGCCGTAATTCTCTCTAGAGCCAGAACGTAAGCGGCCATTCTGAGGCTAATTTTATGTTTAGTAGCTATCTTGTTTATTTCATCAAAGGCTGATGTTAGCAGACTCTTTAGTTTTTGGTTAACTTCCGTTTTAATCCAAGATTCCCCTTGGATATTTTGCAGCCACTCAAAGTAAGAAACAGTCACTCCACCGGCGTTGGCTAAAATATCCGGAACTACGATCACCTTTTTCTTAATTAATTTAGCATCAGCTTCAGCCGTAAGCGGTCCGTTAGCCATTTCTACAATATACTTGGCCTTAATCTTTCCGGCATTGCTTTTATTGATTACTCCGCCGAGAGCAGCTGGAATTAAAATATCGCAGGGTAAAGTCAGAAGCTGTTTATTGGTAACGTGTTTATGATGTTTAAGGTGATCTGATTCCGGCCGGCAGTCTTTGACCGAACCGTTTAAATAACAATCATCAATAAAACCTTTTGTTAATTTAGTTTTCATAGCTGAAGTGGGGGATAAACCTTTAAAAGAATAAATAGCTCCCCGTGAATCAGCCAAACCGACTATTTTATAGTTCTTTTTAAACAAAATTTCTGCTAGGTTATAGCCAACATTGCCGAATCCCTGGATAATTATTCTGGTTTTAGCCGGATTTAGTTTATATTTTTTAACTAATTGTTCAATGACAAAATATCCGCCCAAAGCGGTGGCTTTCTCTCGGCCTTGGCTGCCGCCAATTGATAAAGGTTTGCCAGTTACTACAGCCGGTTCCGTATAGCCGACCATTTTAGAGTATTCATCCATTAACCAACCCATGATAGTCGGGTTGGTGTTAACATCAGGAGCTAAGACATCTTTATGGGGACCGATGTGCTCAAATAGTCCATGAATTAAATTACGGGAGAGTTGTTTTAGTTCCGGCTTGGATAGATTTTTGGGATTCACTTTAATCCCGCCCTTACCTCCACCCATAGGAATATCAACTACAGCAGTTTTTAAAGTCATTAGAGCGGCTAGAGCTTGAACCGTGTTAAGATTTACCTTTTGATGATAACGAAGACCGCCCTTGTATGGTCCGCGGGCGTTATTGTACTGTACTCGGTAGCCGGTAAAAACTTTAGTTGAACCATTATCAAGATTGACCGGTACTTTGACCTGAATGATTTTGTCTGCCTCTAAAATCTGAGCTAGAATATTATTATTTAGATTGATTATAGCGGCTGCTTGCTTTATATAATTTTTAATTTCAGTAAATGCGTTCATAATTATGATTTTTTCTTACCCCAATCAACTTGAGGTGTTAATCCTTTTTTCTTCTGTAAATAACCATAGGCAGACAAAGCCGCTTTGGCTCCTTCACCAGCTGAAGTGACAATTTGTTTATAAACCATATTAGTTACATCGCCAGCTGCATAAATTCCCGGACAGTCGGTTTCATTAATCGCTGAGATTTTTATTTGATTGCGTTCATCCAAGCCAACTAATCCTTTGATAAATTGAGATTTAACTTCTAAGCCAATTTCCACAAAAACCCCGTCTACTTTTATCTCTCTGGTTTTATTTTCATTGTTTTTGACCACTATTGCCCCTACAACGTCTTTACCTTTTATTTCTTCGGTTTGGGAGTTTAAAACCTGTTCAATATTTTTGGCCTTGTTTAATCTTTTGACCATTACTTCTTCGCCTCGGTATTGATCCCGGCGGTGAATAAGATAAACTTGCTTGGCCATTTCTGACATAAATAAAGCAGTTTCAATCGCTGAGGCGCCGCCTCCGACTACAGCCACTGTTTTATCTCGATAAAGAGGTCCGTCACAAGTGGCACAATAAGAAACACCCTTACCGATCATGTTTTCCTCACCTTTTACCCCCAGGTGACGGTGGGTTAAACCAAAAGCTAAAATAACCGACTCAGCCTCAAAATGTCCGGCTGGGGTTTTTACTGAGAATGAATTTTCTTTTTTCTCAATGCCAATTACTTCCCCAGTTTTGAATTCTGTTCCGAACTTAGCAGCTTGTTCTTTAAATTTTTGCATTAAAGCAAAACCATCGGTCATTTCTACAAAGCCGGGATAGTTTTCCACTTCTGGAGTAGTGGCTGCTTGCCCTCCAATGTCTTGAGAGATAACTAAAGTTTTGAGATTGCGTCGGCTGGTGTAAATGGCAGCTGTTAAACCAGCTGCTCCACCGCCAACAATTATTACATCGTGCATAATATAATTTATTATTGATCGATTACTAAATATCAGGATAACAATCAGAACAGTTGCTACAGCAATCGGAACAACTACTTAGTGAACTACTAAAAGCAGAAACCATTTTTTCAATGTTTGTCTTTTGGCAATTAGGACATACTACTGTGATGTCTGAATTTTTCACTAATTTTTGAAATTTAAAATTACAGTCACGACATTTATACTCAAAGATAGGCATGTTTTAGCTATTAGACTACGGCTTATAGACTACAACAATAGTCAGCAGTCGTTTACCGCAAGCAATTTAATTATAAATGTTTATTTAATAATTCTGTCAGCTTATCTTTTGGCTGTAAACCCATCAAAGTTTCTACCGGTTCCCCATTTTTAAATAAGATGATGGTTGGAATACTCTGAACTTTATATTGAGAAGCGTACTTTTTATTTTGATCGACATCTATTTTTCCGATTTTGACCTTACCGGCAAAATCTTTAGCTAACTCTTCAATGATTGGCGCCAGCATTTTACAGGGTGGACACCAAGTAGCACCGAAATCTACCAGTACTGGTTGATTAGTTTCTTTTAAAACCTCCTGTTCGAAGTTTTCGTCTGTAAATTGAACTTCTGCCATTTATTTCTTTCCTTCTAGTTAATTTTAAAAAGGTTAGAGAGTAATTTTTCCATCCTTTTGCGGTCTTTGAGACTGCAATTATCAAATTCGTGTTTTAAGATTAACACACCGATTCGGTTTAAACCAGCTTTGACAGCCAAAAACTGATTGATGATGTTAGAACATTCTTTTTGGGCCTGAATTTGGCGACCCAAACCCTCCATTTGTCCGCAAGTACGGTTTATTTGACTGATTAGAGGGGATTGTTTAATCATAATATTTAATTTATATACCCCCTAGGGGTATATTAAGAATATCATAGCTAAGATTTCTGTCAAGTTTTTGAACTAAACCGGTAAGTCAAATATTTTACTTAAATGAAAAGGACCCCTTATACCAGCGGGTCCTTATTTATCTTGTCTCTTCCCTAAAGGAGCTTTGCCGCCTGAACTCTGAAAATCTCACTGAGCTTGTTAGCAGCAGAAGAACCACCACTCAATACTCGGCCGCTCAAAACTAGACTGTTGTAGGTTACAGCTAAAGTCAGGTCGAAGGTTCCGTAGGGAGTGCGGACAGTTAAATCGCACTCGAATTTCCTCCACCTTACCCTGGATAAATGAGTTTGAGGACCGAAGAGATCACTTATCCTTCCTTCAATTCTCTTCAAGGCCATAGCTTGACCCAGGGTGTGCTGAGCTCTGATCGGTTTCATCATTATCCTCCCGTTGTTCAAGCAAACTTCTTCTTACCAGCCTTCAGAATACCTGGCTCGTAGAACGGTTTCATTGCCAAGATATTTGCAGGTAGAACACTGGTTGAAATTCGGACATAGGTGGCAGTAACCGTCACGAAGAGGGTGAAGGATTCCCCAATTGCACTTAGCTGGTAAATTCCTTTACCACCTTGCCAGTTGCAGTTTCCGATCGTGAAGTTAGCCGTGACTGTCTCTCTCATTTCCGGGACGAACTCTTGAGCTCGTCTGATAGCTTCTCCTATCGTCAATCGATGCTGGATAGTGACATTGAATCTAAGGAGCGACATTGTTTCCTCCTGAGCGCGGTTGCTTAAGAAATAGCGAGTCTTTGAGCTTAAACTAAAAAAAGACTGAAGTCAATAACCTCAGTGCAGCTTGAATATTTTTTTGTTCTCCAGTGACTTGGTGGACCGAAGGGGACTCGAACCCCTGACCTCCTCCATGCCATGGAGGCGTTCTAGCCAACTGAACTACCGGCCCAAAAATAAACACTTGCTAGAATTATAGCCAAAAGCTAACTAACTAGCAAGTGTTTATGGAATGTTATGTTATTCGGGCTTAACGTCTTTTTTCATTCTTTCCAGCAAACTATGGGCGTGATCTTTTCCACCTAAGCCAAAAGCCAAACCACCGGCCAAGGCCAACATAGCTACGATACCGGTAAATAAGGTTTGCAGTAAATCAGGGGCAACTTTTAGCTGGATTAAAGCGGCAAGTAAACTGAAGATAATAATGGCCCATTTGGCGATAGCGGCCACTAATTCTGGTGAAAACAACTTATAGGCTCTAATTGACCTTTTAACCACATCTTGCACCCATTTAGCGAACATTAGACCTAAAGTGAAGATAATAACAGCAATAATGACATTAGGTAGGTAACCGACAAATTTTCTTAAAAAGAGAGTAACCTCATTCCAACCCATTACGTCGGTGGCGGCGGTCAAAAAGACAAAAATTAAGAACCATTTGGCAATTTGACCCAGAGCAAAGGCAATATCCACCTTAATTCCAGTGCTTTCAATTGCCTCTTTTACCTTAGCTTTTTGTAAAAGGCGATCCACCCACAGGTATTTGACTACTTTATGAATCAATTTACCGATAAAGACAGCTACAATCCAACCAATTACAAAAATTAAAACTGCCCCGACAAATTTAGGCAGAAAATTAACAAAACCATTCCAGATGCTATCCAGAGAGTTATTGATGGCATCACCCCAGGATGTAATAGTATCCATTGTGTTCACCCCCTCTCTTGTTTGAGTTTTTGTTTTATAAACTTAAGACACGCTAAGTTTAGCATACTTTTGCCGAAAAATCAAGCTAATTTTTGGCTTATCTTAGACATTATTTGGTTAGTAGACGGTAGGAGAGTTGCCTTATTATTCAACAGGGTGCTCTGGATTTACACCCGGGTGAACCTTTTTTGTTATGTATTATGGAGATGAGAAGAATTGAACTTCCGATCTTCACAATCTGCCCACTGTACGAAAATGGACCAGAGGGGAGTCGAACCCCTGACCCCTGCAATGCGAATGCAGTGCTCTACCACTGAGCTACTGGCCCCTGATACCCCTGAGAGGAATCAAACTTCTATCTAAAGCTTAGGAGTCTTTTGTTCTATCCGCCTGCCATCGCCCATGCCCCTGAGAGGAATCGAACCTCTATCCAGAGCTTAGGAGTCTCTTGTTCTATCCATTGAACTACAGGGGCTTAGGTCATAGCGGGCAGGTCCATTAGGGACATATTTACTGATTTTGGCTAATATTAGGTAAAAATTAAAACGTTCCACGTGGAACATTGAAGAGGGAAAAAATAGGCAAAACACTATAAAGTTAACTATTTTGTGCTAAAGTAAGCAAAAAACAAGTTTCGCAAAACACTATTTAATGAGAAAGTCAGTAATTTGTTGGCTCCAAAGACTAATTTGTCCACTTCTATTTTCTACAATGGCCAAAATGACCAAAATTGCAATAACCAACAGACCCAGAAAAAAAATGGCAATTAAGTCCTTCCTTAAGTGAGATGAATTTAGTTGTTGTTGATCCATATCTTTAAGATTACTCTGTTAGTTTATACTAAATAAGTAGTCCCAACAAGAAACCCTTTACAAATAGGCACTGATCGCCTAAGATAACCTTACCTAACCACCTATAATTTATTAATAATAAAAACTATGGCCATTTTTCAATCGGAGGAAAACGAAAAAAAAGAAACAGAAACTGTGATTGGACCTTCGGTCAAAGTTGAAGGAAATTTTAAAGGAAAAGGTGATATTTTGGTTGAAGGTGAGTTACACGGAAGTTTGAAGACGAATAAAAGTTTAAAAGTAGGGGCTAGTGCCGTTATTAAAGCGGAAGTGGAGGCCAGTACAATTTTTTTAGCTGGTACCATACGAGGCAATGTCAAGGCTGGTGAAAAAATTGAATTGACAGAATCGGCTAAATTATTTGGCAATGTAGAAACAAAAAATATCTCAATTGCTTCTGGTGCCACCTTTAACGGAAAATGTTTGATGCAATCTGAAGAGACGGTCAGTGAGCCGGAACTGCCAAAAATAAACAATCAAAAAGGCCGTAATAATAAAGCAGAAAAAAATTAAGAGCCGTAATCGGTCTTATGTATCTTTACATTTACGACTCGTACCTGAATGACAAGAAATATCAAACTGTTTTAACCAAGATTGAATCTCGTTTGGCTGATTTGGGAATTAACGGTCGGACCGCCAAAATGACCATTCTTAAAAATATGAGGGAAACAATTCTGGATGGTATCAAAAAAGGAGCGGAGACCATAGTAGCAGTTGGTAATGATAAAACATTATTTGAGGTAATCAGAATTTTGGCCAGGGAACCGGTAACAGTTGGCTATATTCCGGTAGGAACAAGAAGTACAATCGCACCTGTTCTAGCTATTCCCGAGGATGAAAAAGCTTGTGACGTTCTCTCCGCCCGTTTATCTGAGAAAATGGATATTGGTAAGGTTAACAATCAATATTTTCTATCCTCAATCGAAGTGGATAAAGGGAGTGTCTCAATTCAGTGCGATGGACGTTATTGGATCACCCCTACTTCTACCGACAGCCAAATCCAAATCTGTAATTTAACCGCCCAACCCAAAATAGCCAGTCGTAGTACATTCAAATGCAATCCCCAAGACGGTTTTCTGGAAACAATTATCAGTTCCTCGGCTCCCTCAGGAAAGATTGTCGGTTTTTTTCAAAAATCTTTTGCCAGACCTAGCGTTTTTACCGCTCGAAGACTAAAAATTGTCAGTCAATCGGAATCAGTAACTCTCATTGTTGACGGTCAACCAGTTGCTAAAACTCCGGTTACTGTTGAAATATTGCCTAAGCTTTTGAAAGTAATTGTGGGGAAGAAAAGAATGTTTTAAAAGACGAGCGAATTTGTTTTAAGAAAGTCGCCTCGTTTGGCGATTTTTTAAACCTATAGGTTACTACGAATTTTCAAATAGGAAACTAATAGCG
>Ga0272441_10015248_pt1 | contig 10775 bp, 6 predicted proteins | sample SSMProp6N_FD_193582 | JGI IMG/M metagenome (GOLD analysis project Ga0272441, IMG submission 193582) | Marine sediment archaeal communities from Little Sippewissett salt marsh, Falmouth, MA, United States - SSM-Prop-6N | ecosystem: Environmental > Aquatic > Marine > Wetlands > Sediment ...
TTGGGGAATTACAATCTGGCCCGCGGATAAAGATTTTGACCGGGATTATATACGTCCTTATAACGAGACGGAAGATAATGCCATATTAGCCTCCTTAGTTAAACTTGAAAATAATGAACACCGTTGGAAATCATTCGTGTTGCAAAAACCTTCCACGATACGGATTTACGCTTTAGGAGAGGGCGATAAAAGCCAAATGTACGATTACGGCTGGATCGAAGACAAGCAGGGCAAAATAATCTGGCTGATGGAATACGTTGATACCGAACACGCCGGCGGGGCCCGGAAAAACAGATTATATAACAAAGAAATTGAATTGGATGCCGGCGAATATACCGTCCATTTTGAAACGGATGACAGTCATAGTTATGATAACTGGAACAGTGACCGACCGGACGAGTTCCGGTATTGGGGTATAATGGTTCTTTTAAATAAAAATGTACAGGAGTAAAAAATGCAACAAAAAACAACCGAACAATCAAGTGTCAATATGAGCCGCTGGATCAGTAAAAGCTGGGATCTGGTCTTTTCCGATCTGGGTAATTTTGTACTGTTAACCCTGATATATGTTCTTGTCATTGCCGTAATATCCTCTACAATAATTGGCGAAATTCTGGTTATCGGCCCTTTGACTGTCGGATTCTATATCGCGATCAACAAAAAAATCAAGGGAGCGAAATATGAAATCAATGACCTGGGCAAAGGATTTCAATTTTTTGTCGCCGCCTTCCTCTCAAGCATCATTATCAGTTTCTTTATTTCCATCGGATTTATCCTGTTAATAATTCCGGGTATTGTTATATCCGCTTTATATATGTTCACGCCGCTTTTTATTGCCGAACAGAATCTGGATTTTTGGGAGGCCATGGAAGCCAGTCGAAAATTGGTCATGAAAAATATTTTCGATCTAACCGTTTTTATTTTCCTGCTTTATATTATCAACTTTGTTGGGATTTTATTGTGTGGAATAGGACTTTTAATTACCATTCCTTTGTGTTATACGGCCATAGCATTCGCTTATGATCAACTGGTGGGTATAAAAGAAATTGAAAAAAAATAAAGGTAAAAAAAAGCCCGTTATAAATCGGGCTTTTTTAATATAAAGATATATGTATTTAATTATATAGTTTTTGTCTTTTTGGCGGAAGAACAACATTTACCGTCGCAACCGGCTTTTTTGGAAACGTTGTCTTGCTTTTTGGCTTCTTTCACGGAAACCGCTTTAAAACCGGTTGAATTTACGGCCTTGGTTAAAGAGTTCTCATTTGTTTTGTCTACATCATAGGTGACCGTGGCGGAATTGCTCGCCAGCTTTACACTGGTTTCGGAAACACCCTCCACCTTTTTCAGGGTCGATTCAACTTTTTGCACACAACCGTTACATGTCATACCTTCTATATTGATGTTAACTGTCTTTTTTTCACCGGCAAACGCGTTTATCGAAAAAACCAGCATGAGGGTTAGTGCGAGTGAATATACTGCTTTCATTGTACTGCTCCTTAATAATATGAGTCCAAAATACTTATTAATGTTACAACATCAAACAAACGCATGACACACAATATTCCGAAATTCTTTCTTTTTTTATTGCAAAGAATTTCATATAATGGATAAATTTTTAGTTACAGTTCAATAAAATGTTGATTTATGAAAGTTGTACTTTTTTGTTTGATCTTGCTGGTATTATGCTGGATAATCGAATATAGAATCCATCTTTTCAAACTCGGCAAAATTCCGACAAGAATTTTAGTCACGGGGACGAGAGGGAAATCCTCCATAACCCGCCTGATCGCTGCCGGCTTGAACGCGGGCGGGATAGAGACGCTCGCCAAAACTACGGGCAGCGCCACTCAAATTGTTCTGCCGGACAATACAGCTCAAAATTTAAACCGGAACGGGAACGCGACCATACTGGAACAATGCCGCGTCGTTTCAATGGCGGAAAAGCATAAAACACAAGCACTGGTTGTTGAAAGCATGGCGCTGCGTCCGCATTTGCAATGGATTGAATCCTTTCGGATCATTAAACCGCATATTCTCCTCATTTCAAATGTCGGCCCGGACCATCTGGATATAACCGGCCGGGACCTGAAAGAGATCGCGGTTTCTTTTTCAAAAACAATTCCTCCGCGTGGAGAATTATTTACCGGTGAAACAACATATTTTTATATATTGGAAAAACAGGCCCGAGCCGAAAAGTGCAATATTCATTTCCTGCAGAATGAGGAGGGTGAGCCGGATTTTTTATATCATGAACTGCCATATATTGAACATCCCGAAAACATTGAATTGGCCCTCGCTGTTTGTGAATATTTGGGAGTAAACAGGCAAACGGCCCTGGCGGGCATGAAAAAGGTCACCCCCGATATTGGTGCGCTCAGAGTCATAAAAACCACAATCAATTCATTCCCGGTCACTTTTATCAACGCCTTTGCCGCGAACGATCCGTCGGCGATCCGAAAAATATTTTTTCAGTTCAAAGAGAAAATTCGGAATAACAAATTTATTCTTGTTATTAATGTCCGAAATGACCGGCCGCACAGGACTTTACAAATTGCTGAATTACTTTTATCAGACATCAGGGCAGATCTTTATATCTTTTGCGGAGGTGATATAAGATCGGTTATCCTGAATAAAATTAAAAATCGTGTAAAAAAAGAGTGTATTAAAGAGTTTAACAACACGGAAAAGATGCTCAAATTTTTTGAAAAAAATATAGATAAAGAATCAATAATAATGGGAATCGGAAATATAGCCGGCGCCGGAATACAACTGACGAATTATTTTATAAAGAAAGAGGAGACAGATTATGAAAAATTCAATTAAAATGGTTGTTCTATTGCTGTTTTTTAACAGTGTTGCTTTTGCTCAAAAGACGCAATTGCCCGATCATCCCTGGTATTTTCTCAACACGGAAAGAATCGGGGCGTACGATTTTATAAAACAGCATCCGACTTTTGACGGCCGGGGTGTGTTAATCGTTGTCTGCGATTCGGGTGTCGATATGGGTGTGCCGGGTCTTTTAAAAACAAGTGATGATAAAATAAAGGTACTGGACGCGCAGGACTTTTCCGGGCAGGGTGACATCAGGATCAAAAAAGCGGAAGTGGATTCATCCGGTGGGATAACGGCTTTGATCAGCGATCCGGTCCGGTTGACCGGTTTTGCAGAGTTACAATACCAGCCCGAAGATTCGGTATACTGGATCGGTTATATTGATGAAAAAAAGCAGTTTCAAAACGCCGGCGTTGCCGATATTAACAACAACGGAAATGAGAACGACCTGTTTGGTTTTATCACTTTTCCGGTCAAAGTGGATGACGAAGAACGATGGGTATATTATGTCGATGAAAACGCGGACGGCAGTCTGCTCAACGAAAAACCGCGGTTTGATTACAAGTACAACTATGATACGTTTACCCTGTCAGGACGGAATATTAAAACAGCCAAAACACAACTCACGTTTGTATTAAATATTCGCCCGGAAGAAAAAACAGCGTCTCTGCACGCCTGCGATGTGTCTCACGGCACACATTGCGCCGGCATTGCGGCCGGTTACCGGATTTTCGGCGAACCCAGCCAGCATGGGATCGCTCCCGGGGCGCAGGTCATTTCCTGTAAAATAGGCGACGGCACGTTATCCGGCGGGGCCACAACGTCCGGGTCCATGAAAAAGGCTTTCGAGTATGGGATTGAATGGGGAAAAGAGCACAACGTACCGGTGGTGTTTTCAATGAGTTACGGGATCGGCTCCGAATACGAAGGCCGTACGGACATTGAAAAATATCTCAATAAACTCATGTCGGAAAACGAAAATATTCTTGTTGTCACTTCAAACGGCAATGAAGGGCCGGGACTCTCCAGCGCGGGCAATCCGGCCGGCGCGGAACGTATTATATCCGTCGGCGCACTGCTGCCCTATAATACCGCGCGCGATTCCTATGGCTTTACTATAGATAAAGACCGGATATTCCATTTCAGTTCCCGGGGCGGAGAAGTGAACAAACCGGACCTGCTGGCTCCGGGCAGCGCCGCGTCCACCGTCCCGAAACACGCTTCACGGGAAAACATGTGGGGCACATCGATGGCGTGTCCCCAGGTATCCGGGGCGGCGGCGGTGTTGATCAGCGCCTGTATTCAGGAAAAAATACCGTATAACGGCGCCCTGATCAAACGAGCATTAAAATACAGCGCTACTCCGGTACCCGGATACACTCCGCTGGACCAGGGAACCGGCGTGATCAATATCCCGCGGGCTTTTGAAATACTGAAACTCTATGCCCGCAGAAACGAAGCCGGGCAAATACTGGATTATCAAACGGAAACGGATTGCCCGAATTTACCGGACGGACTATCCCGGGCCGCTTTCTGGCGCACCGGTTCCTATTTCCCTCCGGCAACGGAAAAACAGAATTTTACGGTAAAGGCCATTTTCCCGAAAAATTTGACTGCGGACCAGAGAGCAAAATTTTACCGGGCTTACAATCTGAAATCGGACCAGCCCTGGTTCAAACTGGATAAATCTTCCACTTATATCAAAGGGAAAAATTCGGCTCGGTTCGGCGGCTATTACGATCATTCGCAAATGAAAAAGCCGGGACTTTATGTGAATAAAATAACCGCCTACCCGAAATCCGGATCCGGTAAAAACATACCCGAATTTGCAATATTGAATTCCGTCATAGTTCCGTATCAAGTAAGTGAGAACAATAAATATCAGATGAAAATAAAAAACAAAACATTAAAATCCGGAGATTATCACCGGTATTTTGTTTCGGTTCCCCCCGGCGCGTCTTCGATGAATGTTGAATTGTCCGCGTCCCCGGGGAAATGGTGCGGGATCTTTGGGTATATTTATGATCCCGAGGGCGTTGAAATGAAACGTCTCGGGGAAATGGACCCGGAAACCAAAAAACCGTTAACCTGTTATTTTTCCGGTGAGGATATCAAACCCGGCGTGTGGGAGATCATTCCCTATGCGTATCACGATTTGCCCCGGGTTTCGGCTTATGATATGACAGTTAGTTTTGCCGGGGTGGAGGTCCAGCCGGAACGCCTTGAATCGCTGGAATATAAAAACGGTGAAAAACCGGGCGGGGAAGTAACGGTCACGAATTTATACGATAATTTTGAAGGAACCGCGTCGGGCCGGATACAGGGTTACGCGAAAGAAACCCGGAAAACAATCGATTCGGACGTCTTTAACCATCAATTCAAAGTTAACGGGTTTACTGAAAAAGCGGAATTCCGCCTGGAAATGGATAAAGAGACCTGGAATCTTTTCACCGATATTGCCGTGAATATCCGGGACAAAGACAATAAAATCCTGGCCTCAACCGGCTTTACGCAGCGTTCGACCTCGATCACGTTTAATAATCCCTCGCCGGGAGAATACACCCTGGAAATTATTGCCGGATTTACTTATCCGGAAAAGAAAACCGATGAATGGGAAATCTCAATGACGGAAAAATTTTACACAAAAGAAAAAGCGGAAATACTCGTGACCCTGAACGATAAATCAGATTTTAATTTATATCCCGGAGTCCAGTCTGTTTTGAAATATGAACTGGAAATACTGCCGGCAATGATACCCGGCGGATACCGTTATTTTGGGGAAATAAAATTTACGAATATTCATGATAAAGTATTAACTGTTTTACCTGTAAGCTTTTAAGATCAGAGGTTCATTGATATACAAATAAATATTTTATAAAAAGGATCAGGTCAAAATTTTTTATTGCGTCTTAGAAATATATTTATTATATTAACAGCCTTGACCTGAAAGAGGGTGTAGCTCAGCTGGTAGAGCAGCGGCCTTTTAAGCCGTTGGTCGTGGGTTCGATTCCCACCACCCTCACTATTCCTTTCTTTTCAATTATCCCCACTGAACTTTTATTTTTTTTAAAAAATTTATTGCATTCCACGCATTATTTTTCTATTATTTATTATCTATTTCCTCATATACATGTAATGAATAAACAAGTCATTAGTGATTTGTTACTCCACTCCCAACATAAAGGATATGCCAATGAACAGGAAACCTTTATTGTTAGTCGCGGTCCCCATTTTTCTCTTTTTCAGTATATTTGCTTTCGCGTTTGATAATCCCCGGAACCTGAGAGACTGGGAGGCCCCGGACGTTTTCGAACGAAACCAGGAGGAGACCCACACGCCGCTGGTTCCTTTTAATTCAATTCAGGAGGCCCTGAATGAAAGCATGGGATCCTCGCCGTTTTATCAATCCCTGAACGGGACCTGGAAATTTAAATGGGCATCCATCCCCGAAGACGCACCGGCTGAATTTTATATGGCGGATTATAATTCAAGCAATTGGGCCGATATCCATGTGCCGGGCAACTGGCAGATGTTGGGGTTCGGTCACCCGTTGTTCAGGAATGTCAATCAACCGTTCCCATCCACGCCGCCGTTCGTTCCGTCCGATTACAATCCCGTGGGTTCCTATAAACGGTCTTTTACGATTCCGGATTCCTGGGCAGGTCGCCAGGTGTTTTTACATTTTGAAGGCGTAAAGTCCGCGTCATATGTCTGGATCAACGGTCGGGAGGCCGGTTATAACCAGGGCGGCATGGAGCCTGCCGAATACAACATTACTCCGTTTTTACGGCCCGGAGAAAATACCGTGTCGGTGCAGGTATACAGGTACTCGGACGGCACCTACCTTGAGGACCAGGACATGTGGCGGCTGGCCGGTATTTACCGCAGCGTTTACCTGATGTCGACCCCATCCGTTTTTATCCGCGATTTTTTTGTCCACGGCGATCTTGATAACAAATATAAAAACGGAATATTAAAAATTGACGCCGAAATTAATAATTACTCGCTGCAGGTGGTTAACGGCTATTCCGTCAGGGCAAATTTATATGACGCGGACGGAAACGTGGTTTTTGAAGAACCGATTATTAGGGATAATATAACCGTAGAATCCGGGTCAACTGTTACGGTCAATTTGAGCCAAAAGGTTAAAAATCCCCGGAAATGGTCGGCGGAACATCCCAACCTCTACAAAGTCACGCTCGAACTTTTAAAGCCCGACGGAACGGTCACCGAAGCGTTGGGCATCCGGACCGGGTTCCGAAAGGTAGAAGTCAAAAACCGGGCGGTATATGTGAACGGGGTTGCCGTCAAGTTTAACGGCGTCAACAGCCACGTGCATCACCCCGTCACCGGCAGAACCATGGACACGGAAACCATGAAAAAAGACCTGAAACTGATGAAACAGTTCAATATCAACTGTGTGAGGACTTCGCATTATCCGCCGAACAGGGAGTATCTTGATCTGGCGGACGAGATCGGCATGTACATTGTCGATGAAACCGGTGACGAGGCGCATTCGACCATTTACCTGTCGAAGGACCCGGCCTGGCGCGAGGCTTATCTCGATCGCGCCCGGAAAATGGTCAAACGGGACCGCAACCACCCGAGCGTCATCATCTGGAGCGCGGGCAACGAGAGCGGTTCCGGCGAAAATATCGGCGCGCTCATTGGCCTGGGCAAGCAACTGGACCCCAGCCGCCCGGCATGGCTGTACGGCGGCAATACCGATCTGCTGCCCTTTGAGGACATCGTCGGCCCCCGGTATCCGCATCCGGATGAACTGGACAAGGTCGGCCGGGTACCGGTCACGCAGGACGCGCGTCCTTCATTTATGGATGAGTACCTCGCCGCCACAGGCAACAGTCTCGGACACCTCGAGGAATACTGGGAGCTGATCTACAAATATCCGCGGCTCACCGGCGGCGCGATATGGGACTGGGTCAGTCCCGGCATCAGAAGTAAAGTCATCACCACCCCGGACCTGTCCCGATCCGGCAATCCCGGTTATCTAATGGGACGGCCGGATCTGGTCGAAGGTAAATACGGACACGCGGTCGCGTTGAGCGGCCATGACGACTGGGTGGAGCTTTACCGCCATCCCGCGCTGGATATTACCGGCGACCGGTTGACACTTGAAGCCTGGGTGTTCCCGGGAAGCTGGAACGGCACCTGTCCCTTTATCACCAAAGGCAACCACCAGTACGGCCTTTTGCATACCGGCAAAGACACCCTGGAATTTTATATATATAGCGGCGAACGTGTAACCGTCCGGGCCGCGGTACCGGACGACTGGGAAAGTAAATGGCACCACATCGCGGGTGTGTACGACGGCGCCGCCCTGAAACTGTATATCGACAAACAGGAACAGGGGGCCACCGCTTTCAGCGGTAAAATAAACCGTGGTTACTTTCCGGTCAATATCGGCAAAAACGTCGAACTGCACGGCCAGGAACACCCGGGACAATTGTGCAATTCCGTCATGGATAACGTTCGTATATATGATACGGCCCTGACGGCGGCGGAACTCGGTTCGACAGAAAAAGACATTCTGGATAAAGCCGTGCTCTGTCTGAATTTCGATGAGACCGGCGAAGCGGGCGAGTTTTTCTTTCTCGGCATTGGCGGGCGTTCCTACGGACTCATTTGGCCGGACCGCATGGTGCAGCCGGAACTGTGGCAGCTCAAAAAAACGCCGCAGCCGGTCAAAGTGGAGGTGGTCGATCTGCTGAAAGGCAAAGTCAAAATTACTAACAGATACAACTTTACCAACCTGAAAGAACTGTTCACAACCTGGGCGCTGCAGGCCGACGATAAAACCTTACACTCCGGCATATTGAATCTGGACATCTCCGCGGGGGAAAGTAAAAATATTAATTTACCCTATACCGAACCGCAGATCGAACCGGGCGTCGAATACAGACTTTTGCTGGTTTTCGCGCTTGCTAAAGATACCATGTGGGCGCCGAAAGGTCACGAGGTCGCCTGGGAGCAGTTGACGTTGCCCTGGTCCGCGCCGCCGAAACCTCTTATCAATATGGATAATCTGGCTGAGTTAACTTTTACGCAAGAAGACCAGGTGGTAAGAATAAACGGGCAAAAGTTTATATATACATTTGACAAAACAAAAGGGACTTTGTCGTCCATAAAATATAACGGCGCGGAACTGCTCAAAGAGGGCCCGCGGATCAATCTGTGGCGCGCGCCCACGGCAAACGAAACCGAACGCGATTGGGGCGGCGGGCCAATTGTTAATTTATGGCGCGCCGCGGGATTACACGATCTGCGCTACAGCGTGAAAACTGCCGATGTGTCCCAATCCGGCGATAAAATAATAGTGACGGTGGATACCGATGCGTCCGCCCGGGATAATCCGGCTGGATTTAACACTTTATACACTTATACATTTCTGAAAAGCGGCGATATCGTTCTCACATTAAAAACAACACCGTACGGCGACATGCCGGAATGGTTGTCGAAGGTGGGTCTGCAGTTGAAACTTCCCAACCAGTTCGATAATTTTACCTGGTACGGCAGGGGACCTTTTGAGACCTATCCGGACAGGAAAACCGGTGCGAAAATAAATGTTTACTCCGGTATGGTAAAGGACCAGTACACGCCGTACCTCATCCCGCAGGATTACGGCAACAAAACCGACGTTCGGTGGGCGACGCTGACCAATACCTCCGGGACCGGACTGCTTGTGTCGGGGACATCCCTGTTAAATGTCAGCGCGCAGCATTTCTCAACCGATAACCTGTCCCGGGCCTTGTACCCGTTTCAGCTTGTACCCGACAATTCAATTACTTTAAATGTGGATTATTTGGTGTCCGGCGTCGGCGGTACGCCGATCAAAACCCTGAAAAAATACCGGGTGCTGCCCAAAGAATATGAATTCACGCTGCGGTTCCGGCCGTTCAACCGCAATGATCCGGCGCCGCTGGAGCTGGGGAAGCAGCGGTGGGTTGAATAAAAAAATATGTTGTACAGTCATTTAAATTGGTAATAAAGATAATTTTTATATTCCAGGTAGAACTGTCATGCCCGTGAAAACGGGCATCCATTATTTTGAACTGACAAATACTTTGATCGCAGCGGGATGTGCAAAATATTGAGGGCTTTGCCCTCATTGATTAATTTGTTTGAATGGAAGGTGGCATTTGTGAAATGGAAAATTATTGCTATCAAGATATGTTTTTTAACTATGGTTTTTATCCTTATATGCTCAGCGAAAACAAAGGACTCTCATATGGATGCCGGAGATCAGTTTATTGTTAAGCCAATTGGCTCGGTACAAAAAAGTAATGGCAGTACAAAACTTGTTTTGAATAAAAACGTTGCACCAGCTTTGCAGGGACTTGAAGGCTTTTCGCATGTTTGGGTCTTTTGGTGGTTCGACCAAAACGACACACCGGAAAATCGGTCAATTTTGCAAGTACACCCTCAAGGGAACAGAGAAAATCCATTAACCGGCGTGTTTGCCTGTCGCTCACCTTCCCGTCCGAATCCTGTTGCTTTAACATTATGTCGAATTCTCTCAGTCAAAGAAAATACAATTGAAATTGAAAAGATAGATGCATTCGCAAATACACCGATTATAGATCTCAAGCCTTACATCCCGTCAGGTGATTCTGCTGATTCGTCATTTCCTGACTGGCTGAAGAAACCTGAATAAGCAATGGATAAATATTCAAATTTAATTATAGGTAATGGCTTAAAGCCAACAGATTTAAGGATGTCAATGTAAAAGTATAACAAAAAAATGCTACCGACGCCGCGCAGCTGATTTAAACGTTATGCTCAACAACATGAGGAAGACGATTTTCAACGTTCAAAGAGAAACAATTGTTTTGTATTCCCGTATATTTGGGTGCTTTTGATATTCAACTATCATAAAACCAGGGAGAAGTCAGATGATAATGCATTTTAATAAAAGACATATC
>Ga0272441_10015249_pt1 | contig 10774 bp, 7 predicted proteins | sample SSMProp6N_FD_193582 | JGI IMG/M metagenome (GOLD analysis project Ga0272441, IMG submission 193582) | Marine sediment archaeal communities from Little Sippewissett salt marsh, Falmouth, MA, United States - SSM-Prop-6N | ecosystem: Environmental > Aquatic > Marine > Wetlands > Sediment ...
TGGACGAGACCCATTTCCGCATCGACGGCGCAAAATTCACGACCTGCGATCGTGACGATCCGAGCCCGCCGTGGAGCTTCACCATCAAACGCGCGCTGCTCTAGGAGGAAGGCCTGGGCAGGTTCCACAGCACCGCGCTCAGAGTTCAGAATTTTCCGGTGTTCTACCTGCCATACATCGTTTGGCCCATCAAGACCGAGCGCTCCCCGGGGCTCTTGATGCCGACCTTCGGCTATTCGGACCAGCTCGGATTCAACCTCGGCCTGCCGATATACGTTCCGCTGGGTCGCTCCTACGACACGACGGTTCTTTTGGACTATTACTCCAAGGGCCTGTACGGGCTGGGCAACGAGTGGCGCTGGGCACCGCGGGTGGACGCCCAGGGCATCGCCGTTCTGTACGCAGTCTGGCAACAGGAGCAGGACCAGTGGCAGTGGCGTTACAACCTGCTCCACACCCAGGATGACTTCCTCGGTTTTCGGCTTCTGGTGGAGCTCGAGGATCTGTCGGACATCGACTTTTTCCAGGACTTCGACCGGAGCTTCGAGTCCAACACACGGCGGTCACTCTACTCCCAGATTCTCATGACCCGAACCCGAGGCATCTACACCCTGAATCTGCGCGCCGACCGCCGGACCACCTTTCTGACCGCCAATGATGTGGAACTCATGCAGCTCCCCGAGGTGGAACTGAGGGTGCCCTCCAGCCGGCTCGGTAACTCCATGTTCTATTGGGACCTGCTCGCCTCATTGAACAACTTTTCCGTCGATCGTGGCGGCGACCTCAGGGGCGACTATGCGCGCTTCGACGCGTTTCCAACCCTGTCCTACACCCTGCCGAGTCCGCTGTGGTTGTCGGTGACCCCCAGGGTGGGCGCCCGGGGCACCTACTACACCAACAGCTACACCGAGGACCGGACGGCCTTTGCCGACGAGCCCATCAACCGGACCTTTGTCGCCGGCGGTGTGGACGTGGTTGGACCCTCGTTCTCACGAATCTGGGACAAGCCGCTGGGTCCCTATGCCAAGTTCAAGCACCTTGTGGAACCGCGGCTCGAGTATGCCTATCTGGGTGGCACCGACGACACGACCCAGATCCCGATCTTCGACGAGGTGGACTCGACACCGCTCACCAACCGCGCCCGTCTGGTGTTGGCCAATCGGTTGCTGGCGCGGTCCAAAGAGGGCGTCAGTGCCCGCGAGCTGGGCGCCTTCGAGCTGTTCCAGGAGTACTCATTTTCGGAGCCGCTGAACAGGGGTCCGGAGGGTGCGACCAGCCAATGGGGCCCATTGGGCATGCTGTTTCGACTGACCCCGACCGCCGGTACCGGGATCGACGCCCAAGCCACCTGGGACACCCTCAACAACAACCCCCTGACCACCTCCCTTGCCAGCTCCTACAGCCGCCCCGAGGGTTTTATCCGGCTGACCTGGTTCCAGAGCTTTTTCTCGCAGACCGGTGAGAGAACCTCGTCGCAGATGCAGACCATGCTGAATTACACAAACCCCCGATCGCCCTTCGAGGCGCTGCTCCACATCGCCTACGACGTGGAGAAGAGCGAGTTTCAGCAGCAGCGTTACCGCTTCATGTGGAAAGGCAGCTGCTGGAGCATCTCGGCGGAGTATCGCGACTTCCGGCTCGGACAGTTCCCCAACCGCGAGTTCCGCATCGTCATCGATCTCAAGGGTGTCGGCGCCCTGCCCGAGATCAAGGGCTCGCTGGGCGGCGGCTTCGAGTAATAGTTCCGGGTTCCGGGTTCCGGGTTCCGAGTTTTGGTTGTCTTGTCGCTCCCAAATTCCGCAGGTCGGGAAATGGTGGGAGGGGGAGATGGGCGCGGCGAAGTCAGCGAATCGACCCAAGCCCGCGGGCCGTATTTCCTCGAGAAGTTGTAAGATCATGAGCCGACAGTGCGGAGGGATGGCCGAGTGGTCGAAGGCGCCGGTCTTGAAAACCGGTGAGGTTCACGCCTCCGTGGGTTCGAATCCCACTCCCTCCGCCATCTCGCCCCCGCCCGTCCACCGGCCACTCGCTGGTGACGGCTGGTCAACGCGGCCGGAGGCCGCGAGTAACCTCGCGGAGCGCCACGGGGAGAAGGGCGCGTTGGAACCGATTCAACGCTGGTTGCGGTGTCGGCCGTCCATGTCGAGCGGTACCGCGTGCGGTATCCGCCGGAGCTCATCGGGTGGGGTGCAGGTGCACCAGTCGTCGCTGTAGATCCGACAGGAGTTTGTGTGCACCGGGATCGATTCGCTGTCGTCCGTGGTGTGAAAGAACCCCAGAAGTCCACCGGGCGATGACAGGGGATGCAGCGGGGACCGTGGTCGTCGTTTCATGTCTCAACCTTTCCGACCGCCAGCCGAGCGCAGCATATGAGCGATGACCCCGACCGGAAGGGCGTGGACCGAGGTTCTCGGGTCGCTCGCAGAGCGGGTTTGCCGGCTTCCTGTTCGCGTTCGATCATCGGCAAACGATGTTCCGATCACGTGAAGCGGGTCAGTAGCTGACGTCAGAATCTGAGATCGACTTTCGACTTGCCAGAAGTTGTCGTCTACCCCCTTTTCCGGCGTTACCTTTACAGTCGACGACCCCGGACGTACAATACTCCTCCCGGAGCCGGAGAGGTGCTGGAGTGGTCGATCAGGGCTGCCTGCTAAGCAGTTGTCCGGGGCAACTTGGACCGCGGGTTCGAATCCCGCCCTCTCCGCCAACTTCTTGACCGCCGCTTCGTGGCGGCTTTTTTTTGGAGAACAACCATGTCCGGTGTTGTGAGAACCAGGATCGCACCGAGCCCAACCGGTGACCCCCACGTGGGCACGGCATACGTGGCGCTTTTCAACTACGCCATGGCCCGCAAGCACGGCGGCCAGTTCGTGTTGCGCATCGAGGACACCGACCGGCAGCGGAGCAGCGCGGCAAGCGAGGAGATGATCTTCGACAGTCTGCGCTGGCTGGGACTGGACTGGGACGAGGGACCCGATGTGGGCGGACCCTACGGGCCGTACCGGCAGAGCGAGCGTTCGGAGATCTACACCGAGCACGCCAATCGTCTGGTGGACTCGGGTGCCGCCTACCCGTGCTTCTGCAGCCGCGAACGGCTGACGGAACTCCGCGAGGAGCAGCGTCGAGCCAAGGCCCAGCTGGGCTACGACGGCCACTGCCGAACAATACCGCCCGATGAGGCGCAGCGCCGGATCGACAGCGGTGAGGAGCACGTGATCCGGCTTGCCATGCCGAATGAGGGCGAAATCGTGGTCAACGATCTCTTGCGTGGCGAGGTGCGTTTCGATGCGTCGCAGATCGACGATCAGGTGCTGATCAAATCCGACGGTTTCCCCACCTACCACCTGGCCAACGTGGTGGACGACCATCTCATGGACATCAGCCATGTCATCCGGGCCGAGGAGTGGATCTCGTCACTTCCCAAGCACGTCCAGCTCTACCGTGCGTTCGGCTGGGACGAGCCGGTCTTCTGTCACCTTCCGCTGCTGCGCAACACCGACACGTCCAAGATTTCCAAACGGAAGAACCCGGTGAGCCTCAATCACTACCGGCGCGCCGGCTACCTGCCCGAGGCGATGCTCAACTACCTCGCCCTCATGGGTTGGACGATGCCCGACGAACGCGACCAGTTCAGCCTGTCGGAGTTCGTCGATCACTTCGACCCGGCCGAGATCAGCCTCGGTGGCCCGGTCTTCGATCTGGCCAAGCTGACGTGGTTGAACGGCCGGTACCTCCGTGATCTCGAGCCGCAGGAGCTGCTCGAGCGGCTCCGCGCCGGACTGTTGTCCGATGACTATCTGCTCGGGGTGATCCCGTTGGCCCACGAACGTATCGATACGCTGCAGGACTTCTTCAGTTACGCCGATTTCTTCTTCACCGGCGACGTGGAGTACGACGAAGCGGCACGGGCGAAACTGGTCGCCAAGGACCGCACCCCGCCGCAGACGGCCAAGGCTTTCCGGGTGCTGCTCGAGGACCACCTCGATGCGATCCTGGATTGGCAGCCGGAGGCCATCGAGACGGCCCTGAGAGAGTTTTGCGAGCGGCACGACTGGGTGCCGAAACAGCTCTTCATGCCGGTGCGCGTGGCGATCACCGGGCGGTCGGCCACCCCGCCGCTCTTCGAGACCATGGCGGTGCTCGGCAAGGAGGTTTGCCGAAGCCGGCTGCGCGCGGCCATCGAGATCCTCCGGGGCATGAAGGTGTAGGCCAGGACCTGCGCGATCTGGGACCGAGTGAGCGAAGGCGAGGAGGAGTAGATGAGCGATCAGGGATCAGCCGAGAACACCGACTTCATCCGCGACATCATCCGCGGAGATCTGGCCTCGGGCAAGCACGCCGAGGTGGTGACCCGATTCCCTCCCGAACCCAACGGCTATCTCCACATCGGCCACTCCAAGTCCATCTGTCTCAACCACGGTGTGGCGGGTGAGTTCGGCGGCCGTTTCCACCTCCGATTCGACGACACCAATCCCATGAAGGAGGAGATGGAATACATCGAGTCCATCACCCGGGACGTGGCCTGGCTCGGGGCGGATTGGGGCGAGCATCTGTACTTCGCGTCGGATTATTTCGAACAACTCTACGAGTGGGCGGAGGATCTCATCAGGGACGGCAAGGCCTATGTCGACGACCTGACCGCCGAGGAGATCCGCGCCTACCGCGGCACCCTCACCGAGCCGGGAACCAACAGCCCCTTCCGAGATCGCTCGGCGGACGACAATCTGGATCTTTTCCGGCGAATGCGGCAAGGCGAGTTCGCCGATGGCGAGCGGGTGCTGCGGGCCAAGATCGATATGGCCTCGGGCAATATCAATCTTCGCGATCCGGTGCTCTATCGCATCCTGCATACCCCTCACCCGCGCGTCGGTGCGGCCTGGTGCATCTATCCCACCTACGACTACGCGCACGGTCAGTCGGACGCCATCGAGCACATCACTCACAGCCTGTGCACCTTGGAGTTCGAAGACCACCGGCCGCTGTATGACTGGCTGATCGACAACCTGCCGGTACCGTCGCAGCCGCGCCAGATCGAGTTCGCCCGTCTCGAGCTGAGCTACACCGTGCTGTCCAAGCGACGGCTCCTGAAGCTGGTCGAGGAGGGCCATGTCGGCGGTTGGGACGATCCGCGAATGCCCACCCTGTCCGGTCTGCGCCGCCGTGGATATCCACCGGAGGCGATCCGTGATCTTGTGGACAAGGTCGGCGTGGCCAAACGCGACAGCGTGGTGGACGTCGCCCTGCTCGAGCACTGTGTCCGCAGCCGTCTCAACCCAACCGCCGAGCGCCGGATGGCGGTGCTGCGACCGCTCAAGGTGGTTCTCACCAACTATCCCGAGAATGAGGTGGAGGAGCTGGAAGCGGTCAACAACCCGGAGGACGAGACCGCCGGCACCCGCAAGGTGCCGTTTTCGCGGCAGCTTTTCATCGAGCGCGAGGACTTCATGGAGGACCCGCCAAAGAAGTTCTTCCGGCTGGCCCCCGGTCGTGAGGTCCGGCTGCGGTACGGCTACCTCATCACCTGCGACGAGGTGGTGAAGGACGCCGACGGCGAGGTGGTCGAGCTGCGCTGTACCTACGATCCAGAGACCCGTGGCGGCAACGCGCCCGACGGCCGCAAGGTCAAAGCCACCCTACACTGGGTGTCCGCAGCCCACGCGGTCCCCGCCGAGGTCCGGCTCTATGACCACTTGTTCGCCTCTCCCACGCCAGGTGCCGACGGCGATTTCATCGACGACCTCAATCCGGATTCGCTGGTGGTGCTGTCCGACGCCCGGCTCGAGCCCGCACTGGCCGATCTCGGCCCGGGCGACCGGGTCCAGTTCGAGCGCCAGGGGTACTTCTGCGTCGATCCCGATTCGACCAGCGATCGAAGGGTCTTCAATCGCACCGTCACGCTGCGTGACACGTGGGCCAAGCTGCAGCGACAAGGCAAGGCCAACAGCTAGCCCCGCCCGAGGCGGGCGGCGGCCGCGGTCCGTGTGGCGCAGCCGTCTCGACTGCGATGGGCCTCGATCAGTGGCGCGAATGCGGGCCGGAGGCCCGCTCCACAAAGGCGCCCCGGGTGGGACGAAAATCCAGCATCAAGTATCAAGCATCCAGTATCGTCTGGGTGATGGGATCTCATACCCCAAAGCAACAAAAAACGCCGGCTTTCGCCGGCGATTGCGCTCTTGGGGTGGTGCCGAAGGCCGGACTCGAACCGGCACGGATCGCTCCACACGGCCCTCAACCGTGCGCGTCTACCAATTCCGCCACTTCGGCACACGGACGCTTCATTCTAGATTCCCATTCCTCGTGAGACAAGAGGATCACTGGTCGGCGTCAGCGGGCTGGTCGCCGTCCACTGGGATCTGTTCGGGCGCCGGCACCACCTCGCCTTCGGCCGGAGCGGTGAGCTCCTCGCCGGTGTCCTCTGCCGCCGCCGGCGGCGGCACGGCCACGCTCTCCATCACCGAGCTGTGGCGCTTGCCCGACAGGATGGCGAGCGACAGCGACAGCACCACGAACAACACAAAGGAGACCGTGGTCAGCCGGTGCATGATGTTGGTGCCGGTCCTCGGACCGAAGGACGCTTGGCTGCCGCCGCCGCCGAAGGCGCCGGCGAGGTCCGCGCCCTTGCCCTGCTGCAACAGCACCACCAGGATCAGGAAGATGCAGACTAAAACATACAGAATCACGAGCAAAATGGTCACAATCAGTCTCCGGCGGCACATTCGGCCGCAGCGCGGATAATAGCGGAAAACGAGTCAACGTCAAGACTTGCTCCGCCGATCAGGCCTCCGTCCACGTCCGGCTGGCCGATCAGTTCATGGGCATTCGACGGTTTGAGACTGCCGCCGTAGAGGATCCGCAGGGCACTGGCAGCCTCGGATCCGCAGATGTCGGCGAGCCGTGCGCGGAGGAAGGCGTGCGCCTCCTGAGCCTGCTCGGTGGTGGCCGTGCGGCCGGTTCCGATGGCCCACACCGGCTCGTAGGCGACCACGAGCGCTCCTGGGTCGAGGGCGCCGAATGCGGCGGTCTGGGTCTCGAGCACGGCGAAGGTGTCGCCCGCCTCGCGCTCGGCGAGGGTCTCGCCGATGCAGTAGATCACCCGCAGACCGCGACTCTGGGCGTGGACCGCGCGGTCGAGAGCGGTTTGATCGGTCTCGCCGAAGAGGGTCCGGCGCTCGGAGTGGCCGACGATGACCCAACCCACGTCGAGTTCTGCAAGCATGGGTGCGGCCACTTCGCCGGTGAAGGCGCCCTCGTCGGCCCAGTGGACGTTCTGGGCGCCCAGCTCCACCGACGACCCGGTGAGCAGCATGGCCGCTTGACCGAGAGACGTGAAGGGTGGGCAGACCACCACGTCCACCGTTGCGGGCGGTGCGGGATCGAGCAGACCCTCCAGCAGAGCCGAGGTCGCCTCGATGTTCTTGTGCATCTTCCAGTTGCCGGCGATGAGCGGGGTTCGAGCGGCCATCTAGTCCTCCAAGGCCACGAGCGCCGGCAGCGGCTCACCGGTGAGAAACTGGAGAGAGGCGCCACCGCCGGTGGACACGTGATCGATGGCGTCGGCGACGCCGGCGCGCTTGATGGCCATGACCGATTCGCCGCCACCCACCACCGTGAAGGCTTCGGTGTCCGCCATGGCGCGGGCCACCGCAAGGGTCCCCGCGTCGAAGGGGTCCACCTCGAAGACGCCCATGGGTCCGTTCCAGAAGACGGTCTTCGCTCCGAGGATCGCGTTGGCGTAGCGTTGGCGGCTGTCCGGACCGAGATCCACGATCATCAGATCGGAGGGTACCGCGTGTGCGGCCACGACCTCGATCACCTGCGGATCGTCCAGCGAATCGGTGACCACCACATCGGTTGGCAGCGCCACGGTGACGCCGCGCTCCCCGGCCCGTCGGACAACTTCCAGTGCGGTGTCCAGCATCTCGGGCTCCACCAGCGAGCGGCCGACCTCGTGGCCTTGAGCGAGGAGGAAGGTGTTGGCCATGCCGCCGCCGATCAGCAGGGTGGCCACTCGCTCCACCAACGCCTCGAGCGGCGCGGTCTTGGTGGACACCTTGGCGCCGCCCACCACCGCCACGTAGGGTTGCTCGGGGTCCACCACCATCCGGCTGAGGGCGGCCACCTCCCGCTCCATGAGCAGGCCCGCCGCCTTGCGGCCGTCGGCAAAGAGTTCGGCTGCGCCCACCACCGAGGCATGGCTGCGGTGGGCCGTCCCGAACGCGTCGTTCACGTAGTGGGAGAAGGGCTCGGCCAGCCGGCGAGCGAAGTCGTCGTCGTTGGCCTTCTCACCGGGGTGGAAACGGAGGTTCTCCAGCAGCAGCAGCGTCCCGGGCTCGGCGGCGGCGATGCTGTCGTCCAGGCAGTCGGGTACGAAGCGCACCTTCCGGCCAAGGGCCCGTTCCAGGGCTTCGGCCACCGGCGCCAACGAGTACGCCGGATCCGGAGCTCCCTTGGCCTTGCCCAGGTGAGAGCAGGCGGCCACCACCGCCGCGCGATCAAGCACCCAGCGGAGGGTCGGCAGAGCGGCCTCGATCCTGGTCGCGTCCTGGACGCGACCGTCCGAAACCGGCACGTTGAGGTCGAGCCGGAGCAGGACTCGGCCGCCGTCCAGGTCGGTGAGATCGGTCAGCGACGGCAGGGTCATGCGGAGTCCCGGCCCACCATGAAGTCGAGCAGGTCGACGCAACGGACGGCGTAGGCGTTCTCGTTGTCGTACCAACCCACGACCCTGAAGAAATCGGGCGCGGTCTGGGAGATCAGCGGCAGGTCCACCACTGTGGAGTGGTTCTCACCGATGATGTCCGACGACACCAGCGGCTCGTTGGTGGCCCTGAGGATGCCCCGGAGCGAGCCGGCCGCGGCCTCGACGAAGGCCTCGCGCAGTTCCTCTACGGTCCCTTCGCGGTTGGCGACGAAAATCAGATCGCAGACCGACGCGTCGGGCACCGGCACCCGCATGGCGGCGCCGTCGAGCTTGCCGGCCAGCTCGGGATAGACCAGCCCGATGGCCTTTGCCGCACCGGTGGACGTGGGGATGATGTTGATGGCGGCGGCCCTGGCCCGGCGCATGTCCTTGGAGTGCTGTACGTCCAGGATCCTCTGGTCGTTGGTGTAGGCGTGGGTGGTGGTGAGCCAGCCGTGTTTGATCCCCACGGTCTCGTGCAGCACCTTGGCCATGGGCGCCAGACAGTTGGTGGTGCACGACGCGTTGGACACGACGTGATGTGCGTTGGGATCGTAGGTGTCGTTGTTGACGCCCATGACAAAGGTCTCGTCCACATCCTTGCCCGGGGCCGAGATGATGACCTTTTTGGCGCCGGCCTCGAGGTGCTTCCCGGCGGCCTCGCGGGTGCGGAACAGCCCGGTGGATTCAATCACATAGTCCACACCCAGGCTGCCCCACGGCAAATTGGCCGGGTCGCGCTCGGCGAAAACCTGCATCCGGTCGCCGTCGATGACGATGTCCTGGCCGTCCACCTCCACCGATCCGGCATATGTACCGTGTACCGAGTCGTGGGCGAACAGGTAGCCGAGCATGTCCGGCGAGGTCAGATCGTTGATGGCGACAAGGTCAAAGCCCTCACGGGCCTTGATATGGCGGGCGACGAGCCGGCCGATCCTACCGAATCCATTGATTGCCACTTTCACGCTCATTGATGCCTCCGTGGTGATGTCATCGTGGGCGGGGGAGTATAGCAGAAGGCGGGGATAGGGGGCAGGCGATATCTCCCGAGCCCGAGCCCGTTAAGGTTGTCGTTACCGTGACCGAATACGGCGACAGGGACCGGGGACGGCAGAAAACAACGATGATCAGGAACAGCGATCAGCAGCAACAATCAGGATCCCTGCGCCGCACCCCAGGGGTTCAACCTCTGGGCCACATTTTTCTTCGTGGGCCGGGGGTTTATTTCCCGGCGCCAACGGGGCCCCGGCTGAATGGGTATCGTCGTTCTGTGCTATTCGTTCGGAGACGGGCACGGGAAAACCCGCGCCCGCTCCACAATTTCCATACCTTCCACACCCTCCTTACCGGGAGGGTGAACGTTACGGGCTGTACCAGATCGGGCTGGTGTAGGCCCGTTCCTGGGTGGTCATGGGCACCTCGGGATCCATGGTGATGCCGAAGCGCTTGGCCTCGTACGCGGTCCAGCGCGGCGTCGGGATCTCGATCACCCGGGCGTAGTAGAAGGCCGGTTTCGATGGGTCGAAGTCGGGATCGGCCCACACTGCGATCAGCTCGGGCGCGCCGATGGTGTTGGTCCAGGTGGCGTTGGCCACGTCCACCGTGTTCCCCACCGCCGGGAGCTTGCCGTCGGCGCCCGGCTTGCGGTCGCCACTCCACGCCACGTCATAAACCTGCTCGTGGCGATCGCCCTTGGCATCCATCCAGCCCTTGATGATCTGGATCCGGTCGAGGTTGCCCGACAGCGCGTCCTTCATGGCGGCCACCAGGAAGGTGGGCGCCCTGCCCGCCGGTGCCTTGGGCAGATCGCCGCCCATTGGCACGCCCTTGGCGTAGCCCGCAGCGGCCGGTAGCCGCGTCCGGCCATCGGCGGCCTCGAAGTCCCAGCCGCCGAAGAACCGCACCATGATCCGCGACCCGGTGGTGCCGTACACCTCCTTGCGCACCATGGCGTCGAAGATGGCCTCGCGGGTATTGTCCTTGGCCCATACCGCGGCGTAGCCGCTGGCCGCCTGCTGCCAACCCATGATGGTGAAGTCCGGGTCCGGCGCCTCGATGACCAGGTGCTCCCAGCGGTGGGGCTCGGGCTCGACC
>Ga0272441_10015251_pt1 | contig 10773 bp, 7 predicted proteins | sample SSMProp6N_FD_193582 | JGI IMG/M metagenome (GOLD analysis project Ga0272441, IMG submission 193582) | Marine sediment archaeal communities from Little Sippewissett salt marsh, Falmouth, MA, United States - SSM-Prop-6N | ecosystem: Environmental > Aquatic > Marine > Wetlands > Sediment ...
CGGTTCAAAGAAGAATCGTTTCATCTTCGTCATTTCGATGACGCTCCACCTTACCACAACGTCAGGAAAGAGATTCGGAAAATATCAAGAGATGCGTATATCTCATATCTCGGTAATCGCTACTCTGCTTTTATCTGGCCGAGGGTCTGCGCAAAAACGTTTTCGTGCCAGCGGGGACCCAAGTTGCGACCGCCGAAACGGAGGCGCACGAGGCTTTGACCTATGAGACAGCTAAAAGCGTCACTGCAACGAGCGCATCTATAGAGGAGATCTTCAGCGTGGATCCAAAAAGAGATGCGATATACAACCATCTCCAGGATCTCAAAGAGAACAAAGAGTTTCGATTCTTCGAAGGCGAGGACCTCCAAGAGCACGTTCTTTACATGGGGCACGATGATCTTTTCAAGGTCGAGGAATTTGTAAAGATAACCCTGAAGTTCAAGTTCACAAATTCGATCGGCTTGGGAGATTTGAGGAGCTGGAAATGGGTTTACTGGACTGAGGTTGGCGAGGCCGAATTTGCTATCGATGAAGACTCGATCGAAGGAGATGGGGACGAATATCTGGTCACGTTGAAGCCTGAGGCCGAGATAAAAGATACGGAGATCTGGGGTAAAAAGTGCCTCTGGATCGCTTGCAAGATGAGTTCTGCTGCAAGATCTGTTCTCCCCGTCGTCGAAGAGATCAGGATATACAAGATCGCCAGAGACGAAGGTGAGCCTTTAAGGCCGGATCTCGGGTTTTACAATTTCATTCCTCTGGACCTCTCAAAGGACTTTTACCCATTTGGAAGGCAGCCAAGGCTGTTTGACACCTTTTACATAGCCAGCAAAGAGGCCTTCTCAAAGAAGGGTGCAGAAATTACGATCAGATTCGACGGGACAGGCAAGCACGAAGATAATGGACAGATATTGTCGTGGGAATACTGGGATGGATCTTCCTGGGTATCTTTAGAAATAAATTGTGATGGCTTTAACCCAAAGACTTTCAACGGTTGCGTGAAATTCAATTGTCCCGAGAACCTCCAAGAAACCGAAGTCGGCGGAGAGATGAACTGCTGGATACGAGTTCGTCTGATCGGCGGCGACTACGGCAGAGAGGAGTTCATTGAGACGACAACAAAAGAGACGACAACAAAAGTGGTATGGGTCGTATCTCCGAATTTTAACCCGCCCAGAATCGTTGTAAATGACACGTCCGGAGTCGAGATTAGTTACCGATTAGGCGAAGAGGGACTTGAAGAGGACCTACAATATTGTCTCACATATAACAACCTCGAATACAGAGACGTTACAGATGAGAACAAAAAGAGAGCGGGCTTTGAGCCGTTCGCGCCTTTACCGGAAGCGCATCCGACTCTTTACCTCGGTTTTAAGTCTCCCTTCGGCAAGGGCAACATAAACATCTTCTTCTATATGAGGGACGCCCTTCAGTCTCCCGATTTCAGTCCCGAGCTGGGATGGCATTACTGGAGCAAAGTGCCAGGTCTGGCGGAGAATGTGGGTGGTGCCACAGGTGAGACGGGAACTGGCGAGTTAGTCCTCGTCTCTTCTGAGGGGATAAGGATTGGCACAGAGATGCTCTTTGAAGAGAAGCTCGATGGATTTCTCGCAAAGGATACGGCGCCAGTCGTCTCCACTGACGGCAACGTCGTTCGTTTGAATAGAAATTTGAATCACAAATACACCAGGGCAGGACGCGTCCTCAAAAGAGACCGCCTCGAAACGGTTGACAATACAGAGAACTTGACCAAGAGCGAGACATTGGAGTTCATCGGGCCAACTGATCACTTGAGCACCACCAAGTTTGGGAGAGACTCTTACTGGCTCATGGGCATCTCAACCGGGAATTGTAAGCTGCCCATGACGAGGGGGATATTCCCGAACACGGTCTGGGCAGAACAGGTTGAAACGATCGAGGACGAGATACTCGGGTCGAGCGATGGTGAGAAGAACGACAGATATCGATTCATCAGGCGTCCGGCCATTTCACAAGAGATCTGGGTTAGAGAAGGTACGGCGATCCCGAGGGATGACAGAAAGCTTCTCTCTTCTGAGGGGATCGAAGTCCAGATGGTAAAGAACTATGCAGGCAAGGTCGTGGACTCTTGGGTCAGGTGGAAGGCAGTGGAGGACTTGTTCGATTCCGGTCCCAAAAGCCGGCACTACGTCTTGGATGGGGCGACGGGCGAGGTCACTTTCGGCGATGGAATCGACGGCATGGTACCGCCGATTGGGATGGACAACATAAAGGCGAGCTACAAGTCCGGTGGAGGGGTCAAAGGAAACGTTGCCATCGGCGAAGTCAACGTTCTCAAAACGCCCATCGCAGGCGCAAAACGCGTCGTGAACCATATGCCTGCTGAGGGTGGGTCCGATACCGAAAACCTAGAATCAGTCTTCCAACGGGGTCCCCATCTGATAAAGCACATGGAACGCGCGGTCACCATCGAGGATTTCGAGAGGCTGGCCAAAGATTCTTCGAGCGAGGTGGAAAGAGCCAGATGCTTTGTAGACGGGCCTCGGCTGAAAGTCGTCGTGATCCCCAAAGGCGAAGTGGAGAAGCCGATCCCGACCCCAGGACTTCTAAGGACTGTGAAGAGCTATCTCCTCGAAAGGTGCCTGAACTCGATATCCTCAGGCGAGATCGAGGTCCTGGGCCCCAGCTACAAAGAGGTCAGAGTGGAGGTTCAGATAGTTCCAGCTTCGAGCGGTGAGGCGACCCCTCTGGAGCTGGCGGTCAGAAAGGGGCTAAAGGAGTACCTCCACCCCCTCAGAGGCGGAGATGATGGGAACGGCTGGAAGTTTGGAAGAAACGTTCACCTGTCGGACGTCTACTCGCTGTTGGAGGGGGTGGAGGGAGTAGATCACGTGGAGGATCTGAGGCTCAACGAGGTGGGGGGTGACGTGACCATAACCGAATCAGAGATGGTCTGTTCGGGTGACCACAGGATCGCCATGAAGCTGGGGGTGGGACCATGACGCTGCCCCTGGAGAACCTGGACGACAAGACTTTCGACGACCTGGTGAAGGAGGCCATATCTCGCATCCCGGTCTATGCCCCCGGCTGGACGGACCGCAACCCGACCGACCCTGGGATTACCTTCATCGAGCTCTTCGCCTGGCTTGCTGAGATGCAGATCTATCGGCTGAACAGGATCGACGAGAGAAGCTATAAAAAATTCTTTAAGCTTCTGGGGATGCCAGGTATCAGCCCTCCGAGAGCTGCCGAGGCGAACGTCACCTTCTCTTTGATCAAGGGGGGTCTGGCCTCCGTCCCAGAGGGGACGAAGGTCGCGGCCCTCGATCCCTTCACCGGAGAAGAGATAATCTTCGAGACGATGGATGAAGTTGGCTCAAATACCGTCTCTGCAGTCCAGAGGGTACTCGTCGAGGAGGTCGGGTTTTCGTCCACGGGTCTTCCGGATCAGACCTTCGTCCTCGACAAAAAGCCTGTCGTTGCAGGAAGCCTCAAACTCAAGTGTGAGGGGTGGGACTGGACGGAGGTGGAAGATCTCGACGGCTCAGGTCCCGGCGACGATCATTACGTCTTGGACCCGGCGAGCGGCACTTTGACCTTCGGAGACGGCATCCGGGGCAGGATCCCGTCCAAGTCGCCCAAGGAGGGGACGAACATAAGCGTCTCCTACCACTGGTGCTGCGGCGTCCGGGGGAACGTCAATGCCCATTCCATCTGCAGGGTGGTGGACGACGATCTGAGAGATCTGGTGAGAGTGGATAACAAGGAGAGGGCCTGGGGGGGAGAGGATGGAGGGTCGCTAGAAGAGGCGATGGCTCGGGCGAAAAGAGAACTCAAAGAGGTCACACGAGCCGTAACATCTTCCGATTATGAGCATCTAGCCTTGAAGGCGCCCGGCGTCGAGGTGGCCAGGGCCAGAGCCATACCAAGATATCATCCGATCCACGAAAGAGAGATCCCCCATGTCGTCTCGGTGATAGTGGTTCCGGATAGTCCAGAGCCGCACCCTATCCCGGGCCCGGATTTTCTGAATAAGGTTTACAGATTCCTGGACGAACGTCGCTTGCTCACGACAGAGATCTTCGTTCTGCCTCCAGTCTACGTCCCGGTTTCGGTGACGGCGACGGTGGTGAAGAGGCCCCAGCATCTCGCGGCAGGGGTAGAGGAGAAGGTCCGTGAGAGGCTCGACGGCTTTTTACACCCGACGAGGGGGGGACCTGAAGGCGATGGCTGGCCTTTCGGGAGGCCAGTTTACGTCTCGGAGATATTCGAGGCGATCGACGGCGTCGACGGCGTCGATTACGTAGAACGCGTGAAGCTTTTCAAAGAGGGGTCGGAGCAGAAAGGAGATCTGATCATCCCGAAGCACGGTCTGGTCTACTCAGCCCCTCACGATATAACGGTCGAGGAGGATGGTTCCGGTGTCTGAGTTTGGGTTCAGGGCGTTGACGAGCGAGGACTTGAGATGTCTCGACGACGAGGCTCGGATCGGCAAAGGGGGTCCGTTGGGGCTCAAGGATGGCGAAGATGACAGAGTTTATACCTTCGCGCCCCTGGACAGCGGAGTCTTTGGCTGCCGTTGGCACCGGGCGGTCCTTGACGCCGACATCCCGGAGGACTCCTCCATCACCATAACTTTTCGAACTTCTGAAGCGGCGGGGACGGATGGGGTCTGGTCGGATCCGGTGACCGTCGTCTTCGAGGACGAGAAGGATTGCCTCATCCAGGCCCCGGCAGGGCGGTATATCCAGATCTGCGTACAACTACAGGGGGGGAAGAGTGATGCGCTCACGCCTCAGTTGAGGGGAGTGAAGGCCTATTATCCCCGACGCTCTTATCTGCGCTATCTGCCTGCGGCGTATCAGAACGACGAGGCGAGCAGGGACTTTCTGGAGCGTTTTCTCTCCGTCTTCGAGTCGGAGCTTTATGAAAGCGAAGAGACCATTTCCAGGATACCCAGCTACTTCGATCCATTGGCCGCCCCCGAAGATTTCGTTCCCTGGCTTGCAAGCTGGCTATCTTTGGACCTCTACGAGCTTTTGGGCGAGAGGAACCGGGAGTTCGTCTTGCGGGCGGTCCAGTTCTACAAGAAGAAAGGCACCGCGTCCGGGCTGGCCGAGCTGGTAACTTTTCTGACGGGCAGGAAATGTTGCGTCAAGGAGTACGCAAACAACGTCTTCTGGTCTTACGGGATGGTGCAGATCGGAGAGGGCGAGACGGAAGAGGAGACGGTCGAGAGTGGCGGATGCGAGAAGTTTTACCGCAAAGTATCCAGGACCGTGGACACGGAGGACTTCGACCTGATGGAGAAGATGGACACGTACTTCGACCAGGTCCATTATACGGTCGATCCGAGCGGGGAGAGCAGGCACTCCCGAAACTCCATCGGCCTTTTCATATTCCTGGACCCCGGCGAGGAGCTGTTGATAGAGGAGGTCGAGCTGAGGAAGATCATAGAGTCGTTCTTGCCCGTATTCGTCCGGGTTCACATAACCACGGTGGAGTCTCTTGGAGAGTCCTTCAAGGTGGGGGAAGTCGCAGATGTTTACTCAGATCACCTCTCCGTCTTCCTGGAAGAGAGGCTCGGGATGGTGGAGGGCGTTTACAGAGACGCTGCTAGCTGGGGATGGCTCCACTCTTGCATAAAGGGCGAAAAGAGCAACGACAAGGATCGTCGAACTCCTCACAGCGGTCTGGACGTGGATATCGCTTTTTGAGGAATCGATCGAAGTGAGCTGACCGTTTCGGTCAGATCTTGATTTATAGTGCTTAACGATACTTTTCAGACAAATCTCTAACTTGTAAGAGTTTGAGATTTGGCCTATTCGTATTGTTAAGCGCTAATCTTTCGAAAACCGATTAGTTTCATCTAATCGGTTTTCGACTATATTATGTTTCATCTCGGGGTGATGGGTTTGAAGATAGAGGGCATTTATAGAGATACCTTAAATTCGGATGATGAGGTCATCGTAGATACCGGCTGGAAGTCCAACACCATAGTGGCCGATTTCGGCAGGTTTCTGGCCTCTCTTATGAAGAGAGATTTTACGAAGGCGGTGGGGGTAGAGTACATAGCCGTCGGCGGCGGCCATGGAAATGATGTTGTCAAATTTAAAGAGAGCGTGGCAAACTTCTTCTCAAAATTCGACCCAAAAAAACCGGACGAACTTTATATGGCCGATGGCCGGTGGGTCTGGGCGAAGAGGATAGACGATTCGAAGATGGAGTATCTGGGCGACGATCAAAAGAAGAGCGAAACCGTCACCAACAGGCTGAAGATCGATGTTGAAATCGAGAAGGGCAAGCCGGTGAAGGACACACTGGTATTCGAAGAGTTCGCCCTCCTTGGAATAGACGAAACCGATAAGAAAAAGCCGGACGCGCGCAAGATGTTCTTCGTGGATTACGTCAATCACGCGCCTATCACGAAGGACAAAAGCATGAAGCTAACGAGGACGATAGTTTTGACTTTTCCGCTGGGGGAGGGTGAAGGTAGATGACTAAATCAAAATCAAATTGGTTTAAGGATGATGATCAGAAGGGAAACTTTTCGAACGATAAGCAGGATACCTTCGATCCCAATAAGAGGTACATCGGGATAAGGCTGCAGCAGGGGGTTCCCCTCCTTGACCGGGATTGGAACGAGCTGGAGGACATAAGGCGGAACGAAGAGCAGATACTGCGCAAGTGGTACATAGGCGACGGGACGCCAAACGATGGTTTCAGGATAATGCCGCTGAAGAAGCCTGGAAACGATTTCAAGATCTCTGCGGGAAGGTGCCTGGTTGACGGATTCGAGGCGGTGAACGAGTCAGATATCCTCTATTCCGCTCAAGTTGATGGAGACGTTGATGCAGAGAAAATTTCAGAGTTAGTGGAATGTACCGTTTATCTCGACGTATGGATCGAAGAAATAAACAACGAAGGAGATTCTGCGCTCGCCAATAAGCAAGACGTGGATATGGAGACCTGCATCAGGCATAAACTCAAGTGGCGGGTCAGAGTCCGATCTAATAAATTAACACCCAAGGATTATCATCATTACTACGATCTTGCCAAGATCAAGCGCAGGAAGAATACCGATACCATCAAAGAAGGGAATATCACAGATCTTCGGAATTCCTTTTCCCCTCTACGTTATGCATTGTCTGTGAATGCCAACGGAAACGTGGGGATCGGAACGATCGACCCCCAGGCGAAACTGGATGTTCATGGGGATATGGTATTTAATGGTGACACAAGCGTAAAATTGTATGGCGCTACTCGGGGAGAGCATAAGACCGTTGTTTTGAAAGGGCAATGGGGCGAGCTTGAGGTAAAAGGCAGAGTGATTGATTGGACAGGATCTGACTTGCACATTGGGCATGATAATCAAGACCATGGGAATCATATGGTATACATAGCAAAGCATTGTGAATTAAGAGGCGTTGAGATAAACGCACCTTTGCATGTAACCAACGATTTACATGTAACCAACGGCTTGCAGATCATCAATAAGCCTCAAGATGCTGATGGAGATACCTTGATATTGGGTGATGCCACCGGCATGTCGATCGCCACCTCGGAATCGGATACTATAACCACCTACTCTTCGCATTTGAGGCTGGGATATCATAAGGACTACTGCTGGATACAATCCTACGGTTCCAAGCCCCTCGCCATAAATCCACGCAGCGATAATGTCGGCATCGGTACGACCAATCCCAAGGCGAAGCTGGACGTCAGAGGCGACATCGCCCTGGGACTTTCTGCGGGTGGTGGACCGAAGTTGTTGCTCACCAATGTGCAATATACGCACTACATTCGAGCCAAAGACAATTGGACCGAGTTCGTATCTCATCCTAACGAAGGTTGGAAATTTATCTCTAACGATGGAACGAATGAGCTTGAGAAGGTGAGGATCACCAGCTCTGGCAACGTGGGGATCGGTACGACGACACCATCTCGCCCTCTACATGTTGTAGGACATGAGATCCACAGCGGTGGCGCAGGAGCTGGATTTTCGTTTGCTGATCGGGACAAAAAGGATTTTGTTGCGATCCCCTCCAAGGGTGAGAGATGGATCTGGTATTCAAAAGGTGGAATCGCACGACTTTGGTCCGAGACGGATAAGCTTTCCATAACCAAAGATGGCAACGTGGGGATCGGGACGACGACACCATCCAGCACACTCCATGTTGAGGGGAATGTGATCCATAGTAGCGGCTCAGATGCCGGTTTTTCGTTCGCTGATCGGGACAAAAAGGATTTTGTTGCGATCCCCTCCAAGGGTGAGAGATGGATCTGGTATTCAAAAGGTGGAATCGCACGACTTTGGTCCGGAAGCGATAAACTAACCGTAGACAAAGATGGGAACGTGGGCATCGGGACGGACGCCCCCCAGGCGAAGCTGGACGTCAGAGGCGACATCTTTGCCTTCGGCAACGTGGGGGTCGGAACTGCGACACCATCTCGCCCTCTATATGTTGAAGGCGAAATCCACAGCAGCCATGGATTTTCGTTTGCTGATTGGAAAAGTGGTTTTGTTGATGCCCCCTCCAAGGGTGAGAGATGGGTCTGGTATGCAAATGATGGAACTGCACATCTTTGGTCCAAAGTCGATAAACTAACCGTATCCAAAGATGGCGTTTTGAGAACCCGCGGTCCACAAACTGATCCTTTTGGTGGCATCGTAGTAATCGAAAAGGATGATTCTTCTGGCTCGACATTGAGGTTGGGATGGGATAAGGACTGTTGCTGGATACAATCGCATGGACCGAATGCGGATCTCCACATCAATCCTAAGGGCAACCATGTCTATGTCTATAATTTAGTGGAAAGATCTGACGTCAGACTAAAGGCAAACATCGAACCCATTAAAGGTGCCCTTTCCAAGATAGAAAAGATCCGCGGAATATCCTTCGAATGGAACGGATCGTCCGAGCTCTTTGGCAAGCCCAGCGGACGAAGAGAGATCGGCCTAATCGCCCAGGAAGTCGAAACAGTCTTCCCAGAGCTGGTGGCCACTTCGGGTGAAGAAAACTACAAGGCCCTCGAGTATAGCAAATTTGTTGCAGTTCTGGTAGAAGCGATCAAAGAGCTCAAGACAGAAGTGGACGCCCTAAGGGGAAAGATTGGGATTGCCAAGTAGGACAAATATTATTAGATCTGATTAAATGGAGGATATATGCGAGAACAGCTGGAACAACGCTTGAAAGAGCTTCAAGAAGAGTTTGAGTCCGGCCAGAAGATGCTGGCCGAGGTGGAAGCCAGAGGGGAGAACCTGAGACAGTCCCTTTTGCGGATCAGCGGAGCCATCCAGGTTCTGGGAGAAGAGATCAGCAAGACCGAGGAGGGCGAAGAGGCAGCTGCCCCACAAAAGGAAGACGCTTAGGGATCTCTTTTAGAGGTCCCCCCTCTTTCAAATATAATTTTTCTTGACGGCCCATCTGAGGCTCTGGCATGACACGCTACCGGACCGATGCAGAATACCTTCTTGACGAGCTTGAAAAGCTAGACTTGTTAATACACCTCCAGATTCTGATAACGAAGAAGAGGTGCGAGGCAGAGGATCCTTTTGCCGGGCTCTACGTCTCCGAAGAAGAGGTGGACGCTCTTTTGGATAGTGACGCGCCGCCCCGAGAAGATCCCCGCATCCAGGCTTTGGCCAAGAAGTTGGGGGATATGGAACGGGAGATCGAGCTGAAGGCCGAAAAGAGCCTCGAAGAAGGTGCCGATCTGAGACTCCCGAGGCTGGTCAGAACTTTCGATCTTTCGGATTTCGAAAAACAAGCCATCATAATCTGCGCCGCTTTCGAGCTTGATACCAAGTACGAGCGGCTGTACGCCTACCTGCAAGACGATCTGACAAAAAAGCGGCCCTGCATCGGCCTGATCCTGAACCTGCTCTGTGATGACCCTTTGGAGAGGATGGGCTCCAGGAGGTACTTTGCGCCCACCGGGACGCTTTTGAGGAGGCGGATCCTCACGGTCTTCTCCGATGATAGCGGCCCTTCGCTATCTTCGGCCATCGGGCTTGACCCTGGCATCTTGGCCTACATGCTGGGCGAGGAGACCTGCCCAGAAAAGCCAACGGCTCGAAGTGATCTATCCTGTGAGGATCTATTCTCCGAGAAGCTGAAGGCGACCGCAAAAAACCTCGCCCGCCACCTTCGGGGACGCGAGGGCGGGGCGATCTGCCTTCTCCAGGGTGCGCCGGGAGCTGGAAAAAAGGCCGTTGCAGAGTTCATGTGCGAGGATATGGGTTTGTCCCTGCACCCAATCGACCTTGCGGCCCTGGCGGCGATGGAAGCGACTGAGGCGGATTACGAAGCCGCCCTTTCCCGCTCTTTTCGAGACGTCATCTTGGGTGGCTCTGCGGCGTACCTGGTGGGCCTCGACCTTTTGAACGCCGATCCGAAGAGCGCCCAATACCGAGGCGCAATCTTCCGATCTTTGGAGGATTTCTCGGGATTAGCTTTCGTTGCCGCTCAGGATGCCCAGGATCCTTTGGGACTGGATGGAAGGCGGCAGATGGACCTCTTCTGTGTGGAGGTCCCGCCTCAGGACTACGCTATGCGCAAACGGATCTGGGAGCGGCATCTCAAAGATAGTCTCGGCGAAGGTCCTGACGAACGTTCTGTCGAAGGGGCCGATGAAGAGGCAAACGAAGACCTGGCGGGCCAGCTCGCTAGTACATCATGGCTGATATAAACCCATAGATATGGCCGGATAAGCCGTTTCTGGAAAGTCATTGTGCTTTCAGCCCCATTGTTTTATATATAATTGATACAAGACATTATCGCGGAAGGGAGT
>Ga0272441_10015252_pt1 | contig 10773 bp, 10 predicted proteins | sample SSMProp6N_FD_193582 | JGI IMG/M metagenome (GOLD analysis project Ga0272441, IMG submission 193582) | Marine sediment archaeal communities from Little Sippewissett salt marsh, Falmouth, MA, United States - SSM-Prop-6N | ecosystem: Environmental > Aquatic > Marine > Wetlands > Sediment ...
CTTAAAAAACAAAACCCTCCAAAGGTGGTAAACTTTCATTTGCCCATTTTTGGTAAGTTTTATCACGCCCATCTACACTTTGGTAACATTAAGGCCCTTATTCGCGGCATCTACCCCTTTTTCAGTGAGATATATTTTGATTGCCCGTCGATCCGAAGGAGTATTTCGGCGCAGGACAAGCTTTTTATTCTCCAACCGGTCAACAAGACCGGTGATTGCTGATTTATCCAGCATTAAAGCCCGGCTCAATTCACTGAGCAGGCATCCGTCATTATCCAGCAGATAATAGAGCGCACCCGACTGTGCTGTTGTTACACCGGCTCTATCCAGCAAAGCCTTGTCAAGGCTGGTGAATAAACGATGCCGGGCATGTCCAATAAGAAAAATAAAGCGTTCGTCATTTCCCATATACGTTCCGACTAATTGTTTATATTTACATTATTTGTATATTAACTGTTTATATGTCAACTAGTTGTTATGGTATTATTATATCCATATTCATTGATTATTTTGGCCATGTTAAATAAAGCTAAACAGCAGGATTTACTCTATCCAACCTTTTTATCTTTTAATTTTCACCTTTTATTTACATAAAGATTGATGCATAAAATTAAATTTATACAAGGTGTAATATCTCGTTCATACCTATAACCTGCAATTCATCATTGAAGATCTCCAAGGTATAAGTTCATCAAGCATTTTCTTAACGACATTAAATGAATCAATTTAGTTGAAACGGCTTTCAGGTATCGAATCAGGAAATTTTGTTTTACTTTTTCCATAGCAATCTGCAACGATTTGAGCAGTCTGCTGATGGCGTTTTTGCGTTCCCGATAAAGAATGGTTAAAGTTTTGGGTCATTTTGTTCCAATATGTTCCCAGCATCTCTGCTTGATAACAGCCCTGCTCAGACAACCTGTCGTAATCTACTCCGTCAAATGTTCCTTGCCCATGACGGACAAAATAAACGATACTCACATGCATTCCCCTAATTCATGAAGTAACAATTAATCCGGTAAATTCCTCTGGTTTTTGATAGCTTGAAGAAAACCGATAGAACAAGTAGTCATTGGGATGCCCTTTTCCCGAGGCATCCCAAGATAAATATTTTCAATAACAATTGTTTTTTTACTATCCCATGTTATTCATTGAAATCTGTTTTAAAATGAGTAATTTTTGGCCATTTCTTCAAAGCTACTGCCAATTCTTCATGCTCATCAGCATATCCTTCAATAGTAATACCATTGAGAACTGCATCAATTGCATACCTAAAAGCACGGGCCCCTGCTGTTGGTCCCTGAGGATGCCCATGTATGCCCCCTCCTGCACCGATAATAAAATCAATACCGTGGGCAGCTATAAGTTCTGGAACATTGTTCGGTGTCAACCCACCTCCGGGCATAGGCATGGTTGGCTTGAGTTTACCGAACGGATAGGTCAAATTGCGAGTGCAGGCATTGTAGCGCTCCTTCATATACGTGGCCTTGCCACCCATTGCAAATGGATAGGCAATGATATCAGCACCTGCCAGCCGAGGTATCTTGCCCATCATTATCGGAGATGAAACCCCGTTATAGGGCGACATGAAATAGGCACCCGCAACATCCTGGTGGGCAAGAATCGGAACGTTTATATCCGGATCTTCAGCAAAAGCACGCATAGCTTCCGGGCCAACGGAGATATAATTCACCATAAGGCAGTTGCCACCGGCATCGATTACCCGTTTCGCGGTTTCAAACATTTTAGGAAGTCTATCTGTCACATTTACAGCATAGAGGGTTCTTTCGCCGGTTTCCTCGTAGACCTGTCGCTCCTTTTCCATATAAGCCTTTACCCGATCAACACAACGGTTGAATTCCATATCCCCGATAAGTTCATCATCCTTGATTACATCGGCTCCACCCAAGGCCGCCTGATAAAATAATTCGGCCCCGACATCCACAGAATATCCGGTGCAAGGTTTAATCATGTTGTTTAAAAGCGGTCGTGAACCTAATTCTATCCCTAAAAGATCATATATACCTTCAATACCGAACTTCGGTCCTTGATATCCATCCAGGATTGATTTTGGCATTCGAAGATCTAAGAGCTTGAGTTTCTTGGCCAGACTGATATTTCCTACACATGATGTCATCAGCATTGGCAGTTGATTTTCTATGTTTACGGCCGGAAATGCGACTTGAATGATGTACTGGCGCTCAACCACATCCGGGTCAACTTCGCCTTCGTAATATGGTACTTCGAAAAGGCCGATTACCTTGGCGAGATGGTTCCTCCGTAAATCAGGAGTTTCGCCAGGCATGGGCTCAAATGTGCCGGTTGATTGTTCAATTGCCAAAGCCGGTGACATATAATCCATATCCCAATCACTAGGCCACGCCGTGTAATAGGTGGCGATGATGTAATTTTCCATGTCAATATATTCCGACAATGCCCGCGGTTCTCCTCTATAATCTATCATTGTATCTTCCTCCTTAAATTATTATTTTTTATTAATGGTCTTTCCCGGTATAGTGTAGAAATCTTTTCATATATGCATCCAGTCCCTCAATCGAACACAAGGGAACCGGTTGGGTTTCGATCTCAAAATACCCGCCAAGGTCGTGAGGTGTTTTTTTCTCCAGGGCACACTTTCCCACAAGGGCTGCACCAAAAGCAGTCGCCTCGTTTAGACCGGAAAGGTATACAGCAGAGTTCGGATTCAGTGACTTGATTAAAGCGCAATAGGAATCATTGTTATGGAAGCCGCCTTCTACATATATGGATTTGTCATGATCAAGCCCCACACTTTTCATCGCCACCTGACTTTCAATGGCCAATGAAAGATTAAGCACACCATAGGCAAGTGTAAAATCATTAAAAAATTCCGGCCTTCTGGTACCACTGATAATATCGTCGAATGAAAATTCTTCTCCTTTTTCAATAACTTTTGTCTCAGAGTCAGGAAACATCCCACCCCCGGTAACCCCGCCAGGTATTATAAAAAGTTCTTTGTGAGTTGCTATTTGTTCGTACAGTTCAGGGCTGAAGGCAGGATATTGTTTTTGTCCATGTATATTCGATATAATGCCCATATAAATATCGAATTCCATTCCACCAAGAAATAATGCTGTTTTTACCGGATTGGAAAAAGCATCTATATTATAGAAAACATACTTGCCCAACTCGTCAGTTTTAAAAGAGACATCCCGGCTTGGATGCATTGCAACACAAAAAGTTCCGGTGGAATCCAGCACAAAAGATTCTTTCATCTTGACAAGATATGGCAGCAATGCAGAATTCGAGTCATGGATGCCGAGGGTTACTATGGTATCTACCGAAAGACCTGTCTCTTCTGCAACCCTTGGGGATATGGTTCCCAGTATGTCCCAAGGCTTTAGAATATCTACCGGCAGCATGGTTCTTATCCCAAGTTTATCCACCATGCTTGAGTACCCCATGGAATAAAAATCCCATAAGAACGTCGTGCACCCAAGATATGTTGGTTCAATCCCTTTTTTCCCTGTTAGAAAATATCCATAAAACTGTGGAAGATTCAGGATTGATCGGGTCTTAACGAAACGATCCGGAAACTCTTTCTGGACGAAATAAATGCCCTTTGCGATACAGCCGAGACCAGGGTAATTTGGTGTCGCTGTCTCTCGTTGGAGAGATATCGGGTCGCCGAACTCTCGGCAGAACTGCTCTTGAAATTCATCACCCGGCTCATAAGTGTACGATACAACCGGCAGGACTAGTTCTCCATCTTTATCGAGACAAGTAAAGGCTGCTCCGTGAGTTGTAATGGAAATAGCTCCTATGTCGTGGTTTCGGCTCATAGCTTTCATGGTGTTCTTAAACCACGTAATTATTGAAATGACGTCTTCCTGGGTTATTCCGTCAGATTCAATGTCTGAAAAAGCCTCATACTCTGAATCGATTACACTCAACTGCTGGTCATATACCAGAATTTTCTGATTGGTTTTTCCCACATCAAAAACCACAATGCATTTACTCGCAGTACCGGATTTGTCTTTCATAACAAACCTCCTCTCAAAATAATTGGAGCCAATAAACGGCCCTATAAAATTCAACGTTGCAACGTGTTCACTTCATGTAATTCTGGTGATTACCTTGCAATGTAATTAATAACAATTTCTTCAGCCATAGCGCTGATTTCATCAAAATTAAATTGTTCCTTGTCTATCATACGCTGTATGCCTATTCCAAGAACCAGGGCAACAACAATAGCACCTATGTTCTCCGTCTTGACATGCTTATAAACTCCCGCATCTGAACCGGATTGCACCCCGTCGGATGAAAGACTACGGTATTTTTCGATAAAGCTTTTAATAATAGATGCATACTCAGTGTTATTGCTTGCTTGTGAAAGAAAATCGATTATTACGAACATCAGTGTAAAATCATCGTGTATAAGTTGAAAACCAGCACTCAATCCAAGCCGATAATGTAAATCTTCTTTTGAGTTCGTTTCTTCCTTGATCTTATTAACAATACTGTATAATTTTGTGTCTAGTTCATTGAGGACTGCAATCATAATATCCTGCTTGCTTTTGAAATAATGGGTTATAGCGCCCTTGCTGAGGCCGGCGTATTCAGCAATCGCATTCATGGTTACATTTGCATATCCCTTTTCAACAATACATTTGAATGTCGCATCGACAATATGAGAAATACGATCTGTAGATTTATCCTTTTTCATTGTAAATCCATCACAACAAAAAAACCGAACATCCGGTTTTTTATACTGATGCAGGTATGCCATGTCAACCATAAACTTACAAGGTCAGGCCAATGATCGTGGCCACGAATATGATGCAGAAAAATATGTACAATCTGGATATCCCGCCTTTCGACTAATTCATCGAGATGATCAGTGCGGCCAGTGGCAAGTTCTACGCCTGCCACTCCACTTTTGACATGTTCGGGCTCAGCATGGATGACTTTGTCGATGAGGTAGAAGGCATCCTGTCCGTGGGCGACTTCTACGAACTCTCAGCCGGCGGGCAGATTATCTTTACGTAAGAGAAAAAAACGGAGATAAACTCTGCTGAGAAGTTTTCTCCCCGGTTTTAAACCTGAAAGGTTACAGCTTGTTATAATCGAGGTACAATCTGGAAGATGTTCACTTTTCAGGGCTGATAATTTGAACAACAAAAAGTCCTGAGATATTTTCCTCACGAAAACCCCTCCATCACCTCTTCCCGATGTTCAATTTCTTTAATAATATTTTTTTCTCCCTATTGACATTGAATGATGGGACTCTAATTTATTGCTAAATAGATTAGTATGGTTTCACTGGATAAACATCTATATATACATCCTTAAAAATTAAGAAAACATGGGCACATAGATAACAGAACCGATTTAATTTAAATTTATCCCTTATGTTATGTTTTCAATAAAAAAAGGGGGAATGGATATGAAACAAGGCCAGCATAGTATCATGGTCTTTTTTCTGGTTTTCTTCCTCTGGGGCTTTATCCCCTCGGCCAGGGCCGAAATGTCATCATGTGAAGAATGTCATGTAAAAATAACACCCATGCAGGTAGAAGATTTTAATCGCGGAAAAATGTCAGAAACCATGACCTGCAAATTCTGCCACGGGGTGGCCCATAATACGAATGATGACGCGGAAAAAGCGGCATTGCCTACAATTAAGACCTGCCGTGCCTGCCATGCCAAACAGGTGGAACAGTATCTTTCAGGCAAACATGCCAAGGGACTCATGGCCCTGGAAGCCATGCCGTATACTCATCGTCAACCCCAGGCCTTTATTGAGGGGCAAAAAGGCTGCGGCGGATGCCATACCATGGGGCTTACGGACGAAGCCGCTCGGCAGTCAGAAAGACGCAAATATTATCGATACGGTATGGATTGCCAGAACTGTCATACACGTCACTACTTTTCTAAAAAGGAAGCAGCCCAACCGGAAGCATGTATGACATGTCATATGGGATTTGATCATGCACAATGGGAGATGTGGTTCGGATCAAAGCACGGTGTTATTTATAACATCAACCGTACTGTAGATAAAGCAAACCAGGACCGAGCACCTACGTGTCAGAACTGTCATATGCCCTCAGGTGATCACCGGGTTTTATCGGCCTGGGGTTTTCTGGCCGTTCGACTCCCGGAAGACGACCAGGAATGGATGGGATATCGCACAACTATCCTCAAAGGTCTAGGAGTTCTGGATCCCGAAGGCAAGCCTACAGCACGCCTTGATGTAGTCAAATCAGCGGATATGGCCCGGTTGACAAAGGAGAGCTTTCAGTCTGAACGCAAGCGATATACCGATATCTGCGCCCGTTGTCATTCGCCCAATTTTGTCAATGAAAATATGAAAAATTCAGATCTCATGGTTAAAGAGGCGGACAAGCTTTTTTCCGAAGCTATTGAAATCGTGGCGGCGCTCTAACAGGACGGCATCATCCCGAAGAGAAGCGACCAGGCTGCCTATCCCGACCTGCTTACCTTTTACGATGTCCGGACAAAGATTGAGGAAATCCTTTATGATATGTTTATGGATCACCGCATGAAGACATTTCAGGGTGCTTTCCATATGAATTATGATTATTCCACCTGGTATGGATATGCAAAAATGAAACAAGATCTTGTTGAGATTAAAGAACTAAATAATGAAATGCGGGCTCGATAACAATTCGCTTTTACCTTGATAATCTTAACAACTTAACTTTATAGATAAATATCGCCTGAATTTATAATACTCTTATCTTCTGGTTTTACGATACGCCAATGGCGGTATGGGTTTAGAGTCAATCCATAATCCACGTTTCCTGGCGCGTGCTTCTTTTTCAAGGCTTTTTAATTCAGGATTAGGAGCGTCCTCGAAATTGTGCCATGCCAAGCCTGCGCCTACCAGATCATGATTCAAGTTCCTGCCCCCGACGTACACCCAGGCCTGGGTTCTACCATAGCTGTCTCTTAGCAGAGGTTTTATCTGGACAACCTTACCGCAAACCCGCCGGTATGTATAATGCCTGGCCATATCTCTGAAAGGCTGCCCTTTCTCAGGACATTCAAGGCCATACAGGTTTACCCTGAACTCCTGGTTCTCGTGCATGACAATAATTGTGTCACCATCAATAACGCCGACGCATTGCCCTTGCCAAGCCCAGCATGCACTTGAAAACAGGATAATCCAGCAAGCGATTAAACCTGGTTTCAGGTATGGCATTGGTGCATTCTAACATATCCAGGTATATATATTAAGTGGTAGATACGACCAGACTCTTTGCCGGCGTATCAACCAGCAAAACTTTCATCCAGAATCTTTACCACCGAGAGATCGCCACTCTTGATTGCTCCTGCATAGCCATCCACCTGGGGCAGCACATTGCGAAGATAGAATTTGGCGCTCAGAATTTTGCCCTGATAGAAGGCCGCATCTCGGTTTTCCCGCAGAAAATCGTTACCGTTGGATGGATCGACCTGGTGGGTTACATAGATATCAGCAAGCTTTTCAGCGGCAATTCCAGCCTGCCAGAACAGCAGCCAGCCAAGGCAAACACAACCCATCAGGCACAGGAAGGGATACGCGTGTGTCACCGGAACGAGGAATGCGCCTTCCTTGCCGCAATTGGAAAAGTAGGCGACCACATCTCTCAGGGTATCTACCGCTGATTTGAGCTTTGCAGCGTCTTTTTCCAACCCTTCCACTGAAGAATACTGCTCGAGTGTCTGATACATCTCGTTCATCAGGTTCATGAAGTAGGCACCCTTCTTCTGGGCCAGTTTCCTTCCTACCAAGTCGAGGGCTTGGATGCCATTGGTGCCCTCATAGATGGACGCTATTTTCATATCGCGCATGAACTGCTCAACAGGGTATTCCCGGCAGTAACCATAACCGCCGTACACCTGTATCGCCAACTCGGTCACTTTGAAACCGATATCCGAGCAATAGGCCTTGCAGATCGGGGTAAGCAACTCCAGCAGGCCTTTCCACTTCTGCCGATCCTCATCGTCTTCAATCACCTCGCACTTATCCACACACAGAGCCAGCAGGTAAATGAGAGCGCGCATGCCTTCTACATGCGATTTCATCCACAAGAGCATGCGCCGAACGTCCGGGTGTTCGATAATCGCTACACGAGGGGCATCGGGGTTTTGCATATTGAGAAGCTCAGCACCCTGTTTGCGTTCCCTGGCATAGTTCAGGGCATGAAGGTAGGCGGCTGATGCAGTTCCCACACCTTGGAGTCCAACCCCGATTCGTGCCTCGTTCATCATCTGAAACATAATCTTCATACCGGCGCGTTCTTCACCCAGCAGTTCGGCATAGCAATTGCCGTTATCACCAAAATTCATTACGCAGGTAGCACTGCCGTTCAGCCCCATCTTATGCTCAATCCCACCGATACTGTAGTCATTGCGTGAGCCTATGGACCCGTCCTCATTTACCAGGAATTTCGGCACCAGAAAGATGGAAATTCCCTTTGTCCCAACAGGATCACCCTCGATGCGAGCCAGAACCGGATGAATAATGTTCTCGAACAGATCCGAATCTCCACAGGTGATAAATTGCTTCGTTCCTTCGATACGGTAAGTGCCGTCCGGCTGTCGAATTGCCCTGGCCTTGATATTCCCTACGTCTGTACCGGCCTCGGGCTCGGTGAGCGCCATAGATCCTCCCCATAGACCGGCGTACATTTTCTCCATGTAAAGCTTTTTCTGACGATCGCTGCCGTAATTACGGATAAGATGTGCCGCGCCGCTGGCAGCATAGGGATAGATTGTAAAACTGAAGTTATGGATAAATGCTTCTGTAGCGGCAATATTAATCGTATAGGGGAAACCCTGCCCCCCATCCTCTACCGGAACCGACATAACGGCCCACCCGCCATCACCAATGATCCGATTCAGGCGGTGGAAACACTTGGGAACATATACCTGGCCGTCTTCCAGCCGACAACCCTCCTGATCACCTTCGGCATTGGCCGGAAGAAGTTCCTCCTCTGCGAGCTTCAGCGCCAGATCCAGAGTCATATCAAACATGTCCCTTGAATAATCATTGAAAATCGGGCTGTCGCAAAGATTCTCTAATTCCAACATCTCATACAACACGAAAGCCTGATCACGGGCATCTACAACCAAGTTAGCCATGGAACCTCCTTAAGTTTAAAGTCTTACTTTATACTTAAGTACATTTGGCGACTGGACCTGTCAAGCGGTTTTTAACTGTTTTGCCTTACTAACCTTAAGCCATTACATACAATTTTATATATATGTTTCAGCATCTATGTCATAAGAATGAACGATAACTATGTCCCGGCTCGCAACCGGTTTTGTAATGGTTTTACATCTGCACTTTTTACCTCCTTGTCTCTCAGGTAGACCTCTACAAGTTGCAACGTCTTTCCCCTATTTTTTCAAAATGAGATATTAGATCGAGTCAATACCATTAAAATGATGGGCCTCTCACCGAACTTTGTAATCTGGATAAGGGATGATGGGTGATCACTTTCTTAAGTGATATGCCGGATAACTTGTAACGATTAGATACAGGGTTCATTCTTGGTAAAAGATTCCGCCGATTGTCTAATCCTTTTAACCATAGGATTAGGTGGACACCTTTGTTCTGAGAATTCTACCTCGCCTAAGTTGTTAATTTATCATCAGATTAAATTATTACATTTTCTGCTTGACTGTTCGACTATAGGATGTCCCCCTTCTTTCGAAATATCAAGAAAATAGAAACGCCCCCTATTCCCCCAAAATTCAACGGCAGACCACAAGATTACTTACTTAATTAACGTCCCTGTTATTTCTCTCACTTTTTGAAAATGCCTGCCGCGATCGTTAATTGTTTTGTCATTAAGAAAGTTCTGATAACCATTTTTTCCCGTCCCTCGCTTTTTTTACGGTGGTTTTATTGGTTATCTATAGGCAACTTGAAGAGATACAGAGGCGTTGAGCAAACTTTTATCCCTTGTCCATATGGGAATGTGAGCGAGACGTGCAGAGGCAAGTAAGTGTACATCAATAAGTCCGATTCCCATCCCCATGAGCTTATTCTTCTCAATGAAGAGCAGTGCCTCATCATTTTCCACAGCAGGTGTCTGTGGGAGTGAATGAAGCAATGCAAGAATCTCTGAGCGGTTTTTCAGATTGCCGCATGCAAGTTCGCCAATGATAAAGGGATGGCATGCCACCTCTGTATCAAGAAGAAGTTTTTCCAGATGAACATTTCCTTTCTTGAAATGATCAATCCATATTGAAGTATCAGCAAGGACCATTATCAAGATCCGGACTGTCTGCGGCGAGGAATCGTCCGGAGATCTTTTTCTGTCCCCCCCATTTTTGCAAGTCTTCTGCTGCTCTCGATGGCAATCAGGGCTTCGAGCCCTTTACGCACCAAGGCGGTTTTTTCTTTGATCCCTGTTAACTGACTCGCTTTCTTCAAGGTATCATCATCGATATTAAGTGTTGTTCTCATATGCATCAATATGTATTAATGATGCATATAAGTCAAGGGCATTCAAAAGGATAAGGTAACGTCGGTGAATTTGTGATTTTTGATATAAGCGCCACATCTGTTTTGAAAGATTTATTGCTTAAATGTCCATATTTCACGGACGCCCTTCCTTTTTACCTATCTTTTCTTGCCAGTAGTCTGTCAATTTATTTATATAATGATTTCTGAGAAGTAAGTGCCCATTTTCAGGAAATGGTTCAATAAGCATCAAGAGTAGTTGAAATTCGCAAAGAGGGTGCATACTGAGCCATAATGGACCGAATTTTTTCCATCCG
>Ga0272441_10015253_pt1 | contig 10773 bp, 13 predicted proteins | sample SSMProp6N_FD_193582 | JGI IMG/M metagenome (GOLD analysis project Ga0272441, IMG submission 193582) | Marine sediment archaeal communities from Little Sippewissett salt marsh, Falmouth, MA, United States - SSM-Prop-6N | ecosystem: Environmental > Aquatic > Marine > Wetlands > Sediment ...
AGTAAAATACAGTGCACAGGAACTGCAGTCAGTAATTCACGAAGAAACTGTGGATAAACCCTACAGACCAGTACCTATGCCCATCTATCTAGCCGATAGACCACAATTCGTAGGATAATACCCTACACTTTTTATCCAGTATATCGCCAACGCTCTATCTGTGCGGATTTTTTATTTCCTTTCTTGTATTCCTTGTAATGCTCTTTACAGAGATAGGCACGTTTAGCTCCTTCAGCATCTACTCCAGCCTGCTTTACCTTACCGATATCAATTGAACGAACAGCATCCTCGTTACATCCCTTGACGCTGCATTTCGTGCCCTTGCTTATCCTGCCCAAATATCTGCACCACTACAAATGCCTAAGAGGTCCGGTATAAACCCTATCCATGACTGGGCTAAAATTCAGCGATAATACTACTGGCACGTCTGAGACACTCAACAGCCACAGTATATTCTGGGAAACTATTTAACCCGCACTCCGGTGAGACATATGCGATCCTCTCAAACCCAAAGAAGCCTGTTATTTTCTCTAGTCTTTTCTTCATCAAGCTGGCTTCCTCAAGAAACATGAAAGGGTTTACCTTTCCTTTTCTGAGGTCTGTCCATACCTCGCCTATCTTCTCTGGTATATTACCCGAGAAACCCTTTTCCCGGTAATAGTTCTCGATCAATGTATCAAACTGGGTGATGCCCACTGCTGCCCAGAGATGCTTATCAGTCTCCTCAAGCCTCGCCTTTGTAGATTCCTGAGTATAGATGGGGTCTCCAACGTGGCTTGCGAGTATCCCCAAGTGTTCTACATCCCAGAAAAGATTCTCGCTGGTATCATGGAGATGCATGCTGACATCCATCCCATGGCTTGCACCTACGTGGGCTATCTCCTTCCATGCCTTTCGCAGTGATTCCCTGCCATCGGAGCCATAATCCAGCAATGGGTCATTCATAAACCCCAGCACTGGCTCATCAATACTCACATGACATAGTACAGCGCTTTTCGTATCGAAGACTGATTCCCGCAGAATAGACGCGATGCTATGCCCCAGTTCCTCGTACAGACTCGGAGACTTGTGTTGGAAGAAGCTAGCCAAGGTATATGGTCCAGTGACGCATGCCTTGACTTTGACTCTATCAACGCCTGTCTCGTCGCATATCCTTGATGATTCTCGTTTGAGTATCTCCGTCTCGGGAATAGCTGCACCTGATTTTGCCCTTATCTGGTCTTGTGCTATCAATGCTCCTCCCTGCTTCGTGAAACCATTCATTATGGTAAAGTACATCTCGTTCATATCCCTGAACTGGGGATAATTGGGGACATCGACGCCTGCCTTTACCTTATCGATGAAGGCTGATACCAGTTCATCCTTGAATATCTCATAATCTTCGTTACCCACACCCAGAAGAGGAAGAAGGCTTCCTGCTCGACGGGCTCCACTCCATATAGTATCCCCGTTGATCTTTGTAGGCATGCTTCCGATGTCTGAGCTAAGCAAGGTGAATCACCTCTTCCCTTCTTGTTTAGTTTTATATAAATAATTCCTTCTAGGATATGCAACTGACACTCAATATTACTAACGGAATAGATTAATTTCTGGTATATAGAAACCCGTATAAACTACCTTATGACTCCCATGCGGTATGCCCAACCTAAACATCGCAGTACTGGGAAAAACAGGATACTCAAGGGAGCTGGGGAAAATAGGCACCCAATCAGACATCACCCTATACAATACGAAGAAAGGCGAGGTTACACAGACAATCGTAGAGGCATCATCATACCCTGAAAAACTTCAGAGTCTATTCTATGCTGCTTCCTTCGCTGATATGGCGGTTCTTGTTGTGGAGGAGTTGAACGCTGCTTTTGGTGAGACTATCTTGATGTTGGACTGTCTCGGAGTCGATGAGGGCATAATCGTATTATCAAATTATATCACAGCGGACCAGATCACACGTTTCATCAAGGGCACAGTACTGGAAAAGTATAGCATAATGGAAGATGACCTACCACACCTCAGACAAGTCCTACAGGAAAGAGCGGATAAAGTACCCATTGGAGATGCAGCGGAACAAGGTGCGGTCATCATCGATCACAGCTTCAACGTAAGGGGAATTGGAGCAGTAGCCCTTGGAGTAGTGCGAAGTGGACAGGTTCATAAACATGATAAATTGAACGCCCTGCCCACAGGTAAAATCGCTCAGGTTCGTTCAATACAGAAGCATGATGATGATTTTGATACCGCTGAACTTGGGAACCGGGTTGGTCTAGCCCTCAAAAACATCGAAGCAGAAGACCTTGAGCGTGGGATGATCCTAACAAACGACCCTGATATCAAGACTACTAGAAAGATCAAGGGAAGATTGGACCTAGTAAAATACTGGGCTAACCCAGTAAACATTGGAATGGCTATCCACATCGGAAATAACATGCAATTCATAGCCGCCAACATAGAGACTATCCAAGACGAGACAGCAGAGATCAGCCTACAAAAACCCATAGCCTACATGCCGGGAGATAATGCTACAGTAATGTATCTGAATGGCGGAAACCTCAGAGTAGTAGGCACAATCCAGCTATAATATCCTAAAAGTTATAGGAAAAGAACCCATTCTTCACCGAGACAGGTGCCCCCATGAACAAAGGAATCACACTGAGCCTATCAGATCCAGCTGGAGAGACAATGCTACCATTATTCATAGAGAAAGGATTCAAGGAAACAGAAACACAGAACATCTACAAAAAAGAAGACAAGATACTCATCGCTGTAGAGCCCCTCATTGTACCTGAAGAACGCTTCAAGATACCTGATTCCCCCCGACCCTACCCCATAGACTATAATGCACTCGCAGAGAAATACCAGCTAGAGTACATCGCCGTAGCTAGCAGGCACTGGGCACAAAGCGGACAACCCAGCCTCACCGCCCACCCCACCGGAAACTTTGGTAAGGCAATGTATGGGGGCAGACACCGAGAACTCCAATATACATCCCCTAACCCCATGAGAAACATCTACCTACATCTACTGGACTCACCCCCAGAAGGTTTTCAGGTAAGCCTTGAAGCCACACATCACAGCCCTACTGAGTTTGGTGTACCCATGTTTTTCGTTGAGGTTGGTAGTCGTGAGGATAAATGGAGAGACGTTGAGGTATGCGATTATCTGGTGGACTGTATTCTAACTGGGATTGATGAGGAAAACACCAAGCCAATCGCCATAGGTTTCGGAGGCGGACATTACTGTCCCATGTTCAGCGAGAAGATACATGATTACTCCATGGGTCACATGGCTGCCAAATACGCTATTGATCTCCTTACTGATGATTTGGTGCATCAGATGATTGAAAAGAGCATCAACCCGGAGCTAGTGTTAATTGATGGATTAAAGGGACGCCATAAGAGAAAAGTGATAGAACTCATCGAGAAAACAGGGCTAGAGATTGTCTAGTTATTCCTCGAAACTCCAGCCATCTATCTCTTCCCAGATACGGGATAATACGCGAGTAGCTTGACCCGGGGGAAGCTCCAAGAAGAACTTTACCAGATGCTTACAGAATCGCTTACTGCTTTTCCCTTTTCGCCAATCATCACAGTTATGCTTGATGACTTTCTGCCCCAAGTCAATATCAATATAATAATCCCTGACATCCCCCATGAGACGATCATCATCACTCAGCGAAACCATCAACTCACTATTACTAATCTTCTCACCCCTTCTCATCCTACCCGGGTCAGTGAAATGAAGCAAGTGATCAGCCACACTCAGGTCCTCATCAGAGACACTGAAAGCCTCTAGGGGCTGAACGCCCCTCGGTCTAACCGCCTCTTCCCGATAGGTGGTTATCTTCTCATGTACAAGCTTCTGCTCTGGAGTAACCTGTCCTAATAGCTCAAGCATCTCTACTGCGTTCTTCACAGCGTTGGCGTTAAAGTGGTTATTGAAGTAACCATAGGTACGCCTCACCTGACCAGTTATCTCTTCTACTTTGGGTTTCCATTCCTCCAATTGACCCTTAGAGTACTCATAATCATACCAGAGCTGAGACCCATGCCCATGCCACCTAACATAAGCAAAATCAGCAGTCGTATGAACCTCAGGAGGAAGCAGAGGCTCATCCACCACAGTATAAGCCACATTGTGCTTTCTCAGAATATCATAAGTTTCATCCCTTAGCCAAGACTCATGCCTAAACTCTACTGCCCATTCATAGTTCTTGGGTATCATATCAAGGTAATTCTCAAGGTCACCTGCATGCTCATCGAAATTGAACTTGGGTCGTAGCTGTATCAAGATGGGTCCAAGTCGCTCAGCGAGAGGTCTTATCAAAGCAAGAAACCTGTGAGTATCATCCTCGACACCCTCATCTGCATTCAGCCACTTATCATGAGTAATTAATTTGGGTAGCTTGGCTGCGAACACAAAACCAGGAGGCGCATTCCTCATGAGTCCCATGATCAATCCCTCAGTTGGATATCTATAGAAGGTGCTATTGATCTCAGCGGTATGGAAAAAATTCGTATAATGAGAAAACATGCCAGTTTTCTTTTCATAGAATGGACCTACCCACTCCTTATAACTCCAGCCACTTGTGCCAATTAAGAGACTCATTAAAAATAACTGGGGAAAGGATCAATATAAGCCAGAGGAAACCCACTAAAACTCGTCCAGAATAATCAAAAAAAGACAGAATTGTCCCTTTTTTAAATAATAATTCCCATAGACTTATAAAGAGTATATATTATATTTATTTTGAGCAACAATGAAGTGCCCAGTTTGCGGTAAAGAAGCAAAACCTACTGGCAAAGAATGGAAATTCGGCCAGTTCGACGCTAAAGGATACAAATGTGCAGCGTGTGGAAAGAGTTCAAGCGCCTACTACAAGAACGGAAAACTAAGCCACACAGTACCAAAGAGCAAGAAGTAAGTATCCAACTCAACTTTTTTTTCATTCGTCAACCCATATCTATATGTAGATGATTACACATGAAAACAGAGACAAGAAAGCTATCTGAAGAAAACTGGGACCCATGGATAGACGAGGGCTACAATGCTGCATCAAGCATAATGATTGTACCCAAGACAGAGGCAAAAGCTGTGAGCTGCAGAATCATACAGTTAGAGCCAGAGGGTCATACTGGGATGCATAGTCATGAGCGGGTTCATCATGTTCTAGATTTGATGGGATTGCCTGAGTTAGAGACAGATATAGAGCGAATAAGACTAGACAATCTAGTTGCTGTAAAAATAGCTGCTAATGTTCCTCACAGGTTCATCAACACTGGGGATATTGTTGCCTTGATTCAGGTTCAAAACCTATTCCCCTGATAATCAGACAAGTTTCTCGTACTCATATATCATCCTAGATGTCACTGTCCACGCCTCAAGAGGCTCTGGATGAACCGAATAAACCTCATCAGCCAAATCCAGCACCTCACTGCTCATTGGGCCTTTTGGATAGGCTCCGATAAATAGCGCTGGGTTTGATTCTTCGGCTAATATTTTTGATACCTTCTCGTAACTGCTTGGTTCTCCGTGACTTGATAAAGCTATGGTTCTAGATGGAGCCAGTTTTTTTATTTGTTCACTTAACGAGTTTCGATATAGTTTCATCAATGGTTCTCCTTTCACTGGGACAGTCCCATTTATGAATAGTTGTTCCATTAAGCCATTGAATCTAATACAGTCACGGGGAGGTCTGGTAGAAGAATCAACATCGATTCCAAACCCATTAACCGTGTTAATAGAGACCCTGAGCTTTCCCATCCTATTGAGTGGAGAGCCCATGGCAAGAAGCAGACAAATATGTACAATATCGGGTCGCCCCCGCTTCTCAGCGTTTGGAAGCCTGTCCATTGCATAGTGATGAAGGCTCCTGTCTAAGAGTGTCTCTTCGGCTGCTTTCTTTCGCCTCTTGGCGTTTCGCTTCACAGAGGGGTGGAGAAGTATCTCCCTTGGCACTAGCTCAAGAGCAGTCTCAGTAAATATCAGGTTCATCAATTCTTTCAGCCTCCTCTCGTCTTATACCGCGTCTTCCAAGGAAATAAAACACTATGGCTGTAAGGAAAACCGCTGTGATGGCGGTGGAAAAGTTTCTCTTTGATGTCTCTAATTCAGCGTTTACTACGCGGTAGGTGCTTGATAATGCAATATAGGTATTCTCCAGTTGGGTGTACTCTAACTGTGCGACGGTTAACCGATCCTCGGTTTCTTGTAGCTGATTCTCTGTTTCTTGTAGTTGGTCTTCTAGTTGTTTTTCGATGATTTGTAACCTTGTCAGTTCGGTGAACTGGAGGCTTGTTGCTCTTACCAAGCCCTTAATCATATCACTGCGGTCATCTTCATCATAATCGTCCCAAATATCGAGGGCACCAACATAATTGCCTAGGGTCAATGAGTTATTCATATCATCTAATATACCGAGATATTTCTCTCGATTGAAGCCTTCAAGCCCTAATGCCTCAACAACAGGGTTGACTTCATCCTGCATGTTGAGATATTTTCCTTCAAGATAAGAAGCCTTCATCTCATCGACAAGGATCAAGGTACGACTCTTGGATACTATCCGAGGTCCAACTGTATCGTCACTCATAATCACATAAGCATCAAAACCAAAAACAATCTCAATTGTCTCAAATGGCAGTCTTCCATAGTCATAGGCATCTTTTGATAGCGTCAGGTTGAAGAAAACTGGCTCAGCATCTAATGAGACTGTTTCAGATACTGAGAGTCTATCAAGATTAAGGCTGTATCCTGTGGTTCCTATTCCGAAATCGTATCCCCCTTTTCCCCGCCATTTGATTTCTCCATCGAATAATATCCCAGTTGGTGTGCCTTTAAACCCTGAGAAATCAATGCTTGATAAATTCATGTCTTGAACACTCATATTCACAAGATAGGTCTCGTAAGCCCATAACTGACCAAATTCTGGTTCGGGCTCAAGTTCTATGCTTAGAATTGGCTCTGCCTTAATGGCTGGAATAGTGAAACAGATTATCGCGAGCAGGATTAGGGGTGATAATTTCCTCATAGCAGATATGAACCGTGTCATCCTTGATATTCGTATCTAATCAAATAATCCAAATAACAGAAACCATTAGAATACACGATGGCAGAAGAGTTCACCATAGCCCCCATAAGGAGGCTCCTGAAAAAAGCAGGAGAGCTCAGGATCAGCGAGGAGGCAGCCAATGCTCTTAGAGAATGCATAGGAGAATACGGGTTAAAGATAGCTCAACATGCTGTGCAGAACGCTGAAGAGGATAGCAGAAAGACTATTTTAGAAAGGGATATTTGGAAGGCAGCGGAAAAGGTATGGATACCGGAGAGTAGGGAAACTGAGTAAACAAAAAACTGGGCTACTAGCGTTCATCTTCCAAGAACATACCGCATACATCAACAAACTAGGACCAATATTTGCATTAACACTCCTAGTCTTCATCTTTAGCATATTCATGGGTTACGCCCTTGGGGACCAGATATCGCCCAAGAGCTTTGAAGGCATACTCAGTAACATCCCAGACCCAATTGACTCGACAAGTCTGGAAATGTTCACTGCAATTCTCTACAATAATATTCTTGCAAGTTTTATCTTTATAGTTTCTGGATTATTCGTAGGGATTCCGCCATTGATGTTCATGGCTTTCAACGGATTCTTTGTTGGATATATTGCGTTCAACGCTGCACAAGTCCAAGGTCTAGGCTTCGTGTTCGCAACGATCTTGCCTCACGGATTGATTGAGATACCCACCATAAACTTGTGCGCAGCGATGGGGGTAGGTTTCGGCTATTCCATTGTTCATAGGTTGATGCGTCGAGAAGGGCTCCAAAAATACGTGGTTGAGAGCGTAATGGTGTTCATCAAACGCATAACCCCCTTGCTTGTACTCGCAGCCGGTATAGAAACAGCGCTAATTTACTACCTAATATAGCGATAATCTTTTCAGAACAGGCGGTATTCTTTGCGGTATGATTGAACGAGACGGTAAAAGATTCAACTGCTGTGAAAGCACAATAATGAAAGTTAATGAAAAACACCCACTCAAAGGATTCGGGGTCGGAGTAATGAGAGCCACCTCAAACATGGGCGGAGGCGGCGCTGGATGGGGAAGCATGTGTGGAGCTGTTTCAGGAGCGGTCATGGCTTTCGGATTAGCAATGGGAACTGAGGGGAATGAATCTCCAGAGGCGTTCACAGCTATTAGAGACGAGATGAGAGCATATACTCAAGAATTCCAAAAGGCATTCGAGGAGAAATGGGGTCACATTAACTGCTTTGATTTATTGGGTGCAGACACCAGGACACCAGAGGGCAAGGCAGAACATGAAGCAAACAAGGCAAAAGGCATCTATTTCTGCGAGGATTTTGTCCAGTGGTCCGCTGATAAGGTCCTTGAGATATTTAAAGAGAAAGGCATCAAACCCGTAAAGTAGTTTTCAACATTTTCTTTATTGTTTTTTATTGTATCATATCTAAAATGTATATGACTCATTGATACACGTGAACCGCATTGGGGTAAGCTTCATGTTTGGTTTGTCGCAGAACCTCCCTGAGGTTATCGTAAATGCATGTAAATCCAAAATAAACAGGTTAAGACTCAACTATGGCTTCATTAAAGTATGGAGCCACGGAATCCCTCATTTCGAAGAGTGCCTCATCAGAAAAAGCCTTAACGTCACGATAATTTACATCCATTGATTTCAAGGGTTCAAAACGCTCGATAACAAAACGAGGCGCACCCACCAGATAATTTGCTATCTCCATCAGCTCTGGTTTACCAATTAACCCGGGAACCGGTTTTACCCTGAACTCATGGTTTATACCGCTCTTTCTGATAATCTGGATAGCTGAAGCAATCTCATCCACATCAATATTGTAGTTTACTACCTTCTTATACTTGCTCAGAGGTGCTGGAATGAACACACTAAAGAAGTCAACCATATGTTTATCGATGAGTATCTGGATTGCTTTTGGTCTGGACGCGTTGGTCTTGATTCGTATCAGAGATCCTTGGAACTTTAACTCCTTCAAGAAATCCAGTAGCGGTCTATGAAGTAGAGGCTCTCCCCCTGATAATGAGACACCGTCCAAGAAGCCTAATCGGGGTCTAAGAATTTTCACCAACTCCTCTAGGCTGGTTTTCTCCATGGGAATATAGTGATAGATGAGGTCCTCATGCGGGCAGAAGGGGCACCTGTAATTGCATCCCGCTATTGTGAGATCCAAGCAAAGCTTCTTTGGATAGTCTACTGTGCTGAGTTTTCGCATTCCCACAACTGGGAGCTCTTCTTTTACTTGTTTTTTACGTCGTAGTAGACTCGTTGTCGGTACGCCTCCTTTAATGATGGTGATAATTCTGATACTTTGGATATCTTATGGTCAACCTTGGTATAGGTCTCTGTTTCTGAGCCGCATGTTGGGCAGTCTTGCTCGCCTTTTATGTAGCCATGCTCTGGACACAAACTGAAGACAGGGGATATGGCTATGTAATTGTAGCCAAATTCTTCGATGGTTCTCTTCACCAGTAGTCTGAGCCCTTCATTATAGGTGAGACCTTCCTTGAGGTATATCTGCTGGAGGGTTCCTCCTGTATACATTGAGTGATATTTTTTCTGATGCTCAAGCACGTCCCAGAGATCATCTCCATGGCTGGGCTTCAACTCTGTAGCTGCTGTAAGATATGGATACTTTGAATCATATTCGTCCAATAGGATAGAGCTTGGCTTCTCAGAAGGATAAGACTCAAGGCTAAATAATCTACCAGTCGATGTATGGGCGCTGTCTATTTTCCTCAGTAAGGATTCTAGGACCTTGTAGGTTACTGCCTTGCCTGCAACATGTCCTAGTGGGGCATCGATCACGGTTTCAAGCGCCTCATTCATCCCAGTCAGGGTGATTACAGAGAAACCCCAGTCAAGATTCTCTAAGAAGTGGGTCGTAACAGGCATATTTCCTGCGTTAAAACGGGTCTCAATGCGTTTGCTTTTATCAATAAGGCTCTTTATGGCGTTATCCATTTGCATATCGAGCAGTTCGAAGAACTCTTCCTCACTCAATGATTCTGCCCCGATCTTTGCTAGATTGATGCATGAGTAACCAGTTACTGATTGATTCTCAGTGTTTCCTATGGCTCCGCCGAGTCGAAGATATGTTACATCATCTATGGGTCTGTAATTTCTGGGTCTAATGGTTTCCGGGGAGATAGTTCCAGAGATGAAGTTTTGGTAGGTTGGTTGACCAAAAAGATAGGATAATTCAAGCCATTGGTTCAATGGTCTTGATTCCCAGCTGGTTTCAGGGTAAACATTGATGATGATATAGAGCTCAAAGAGTCCTTTTTCCATCTGGGATCGATATGTGTCTAAAAGTACCCCGTTTATTGCGTCGAGTATTAGCTGTGTATTTTCAGTGGACTCGAAATCGGGTCTTTGGACAAGATCAAGCGATATTGTTACCTCATATTCTCCACTTATCGCTTGGAAAAAATGCTCCATCTGAGTGATGAATTGCTCTTTGGAGGGTCTTTCTCTTTCAGCGAATGGGGCAAGATAGTTATCAAGACAGTTGAGAGTGATAGGTCCTGCCCATTCTTCCCTTGATTCTTTTATCAGTCTCAAGGTCTGTTCCAGTAGCTCAGCGATAGTCTGCGGTGGCTCTGAATCTGACATTCCTTTTTGAATTAATGTTTCTAGGCTCCAGCCTATGGAGTATCCCTTCTCTGTGGTTTCCTGCCAGTGATAGATATCCCCATTATTCATTTTGATGCCCCATTTTTATTGATT
>Ga0272441_10015254_pt1 | contig 10772 bp, 4 predicted proteins | sample SSMProp6N_FD_193582 | JGI IMG/M metagenome (GOLD analysis project Ga0272441, IMG submission 193582) | Marine sediment archaeal communities from Little Sippewissett salt marsh, Falmouth, MA, United States - SSM-Prop-6N | ecosystem: Environmental > Aquatic > Marine > Wetlands > Sediment ...
CGCCCGGCCGCGCCGTTCCATGCCGCGTTCGCCTCAAGCGGTACGTTCGGGCTATATGCGAGCGATGCCGACAACCGGTCGGTGCTTCGGACGATCCGCGCCGCACTTGCGGACAAGGGCAGATTCCTGATCGGCCCGAGCGGTCCCGACCTCTTGCGCCAGAAGAGTTTTTCCACGAAAGATTGGTTCCTCAGCGAGGATGGTTGCTTTCTGCGGGAGATGGCGTGGGATCACACCACATCGCTGCTTCGAGAGAGTTGGCTGTTCATAGACGAAGAAGGGTCGGTCAGCGAGTTTGGCGGTTTTGACGATTCATCGGATGGGCAGTACGGTCGCATCTATTCCTTGGACGAATTGCAGGCCATGCTGGCAGAGGAAGGACTGGCTTTCGAAGCCGCCTACGGGTCGTTTGAGCTTCCTCCGAAGCCGTATGGATCCGATACACAGAGATTATTGATTGTGGGCTCTAAGGCGTAGGATGGATGCAGTCGCTGACGGTCGCACGGGGAAGGTTGTGAGGGACCATGCTCAGGTAGTGGGCCGGCGTCGCTGCCGAAGTACTTGAGCCCCGACCACCGCAAGATCGTTGACGCAACCGTGCCTAGTCAGGCCGCAGCCGCCCTGAGGCGCTCACATCCGATCGATTGAACCAGGTGCAATCCCGTAAGCCGTTTGCCTTGATTCCTGGTCGGGTACTCCGTCGTAGCGGGGCCGGCGGGGCGGTCTATAACTACTTTTTCAACAGCGTTTTATATGATTCACCGTCGCTGTCCTGCGATCTATCGAGTGGCTGTGTTGCGGGTCGACGCGCTCGTCGGCGCCTATATGGATGGAAGTGGCGATGGGGGAGCGGGCCTTCGGTCGGCGGCGAGGGATGGAGCGTCCTGGTACGGTTGACACCATTGTGCCCCAGCTGACCGAAGCCAACCGGGCCCAAACGTGGTGTTTTCGGCGAGAATGACGCTATAATGCTGGCTTGGCGCGAGTCCGACCGAGGGTGAGGTAGCCGGGCGAGCCCGATGGCGAGGCTCGGCAGACTGCGAAGGGATCTGGCTACCACGGTGTTCCCGCCGGCTAAGGGAGAGGTGGACTACTGACTATGTCGCTTCCTGCCCACAGAAGACGTCTGATCATCAATGCCTTGGCTGCTGGGGGCGTATTGGCTCTGGGCGGCCTGACGGCTGTGTGGCTGGTCGCGACCAAACCCCACCCCGAGCGGCGCGAAGCGGGCGTCCACGTACCCAGCGTCGAGGTGGTCACGATCGAGCCGCGCGTGTTTGAGGCGCCGATCGTTGGCTACGGCACGGTGCGTCCCAAACGTCAGGTCAAGATCATCCCGGAGGTAAGCGGCCAGCTTGTCCAGGTTCACGAAGATCTGGCGGTGGGCAATGTGATCCGCCGGGGCGAACTGCTGTTTGAGATCGACCCGAGGCCGCACGTATCACAGGTCAAGCAGATCGAAGCCGAGATCGCTCGTCTGGAGGTAGGCCTCAAACAGCACGAGCAGGAGCGGGAGAGCCTGTCGCAGCGTGTCGAACTGGCGCGGCAGCGGCAGGAGTTGACGCGTCAGGCTCTGGAGCGGGATCGCAAACTCCTGGCTCAGGGGTCGGCCACCGAGCTTGAAGTCGATACCCAGTTGGACCGTCACCTCCGCCAGTGCGACGAGGTGTTGGGCTACGAGAGTCGACTGGCGATGATTCCGCTGCTCATTCAGGAAACGCAGGAACTGCTGCACATCAAACGGGCGCAGTTGGACGAAGCCAACTTGCGGGTGTCGAAGACGAGGATCTATTGCCCGTTCGACGCCCGGGTCGATGCGGTGTTGGCCCAGAACACGCAGGTTGTGATGGCCCATCTTCAGATGGCGGTGCTGACCGATTTGGAGGCGCTGGAGCTGCCGGTGGTCATCGACCCGCGCGAGCTTCGCTGGACCGATCTGGCGGCGTTCGCCGACGTCGACGGTGAGCCGGTCGAGTCGTCACCGCAGGTGCGGGTGACGTGGACGCTCTTCGGGCAAGAGCTTAGTTGGACGGGCCGGATCACGCGTCTGGAGCGATTGGATGAGGTCACACGCACCGCGCATGTGATTGTCGAGATTCGCGACGTGGCGCTCAAGGTGGCGACGGACAAGGGCCATTCACACCCGCCGCTGTCGACGGGGATGTTCTGTCGGGCCGAGCTGCCCACCGAGCCTTTGGAGGACGCGTTGGTCGTGCCCTGGCAGGCTATTCACGACCGCCAGACGGTGTACGTCTTCGAACCCGAGGCGGACGGTTCGGGGCACGGTCGCCTGGTCGTCAAGCGCGTACCGACCCTTCGTCGGGTCGGCGAGCAGGTGCTGGTCGCATACCGGGGCGGGGTGGATTCCGCCCAGGCCGACGATGTCGACTCGGTGTGTGAACTGAAGCCCGGGGATCGGGTGGTGGTCTCGCCGTTGCCGCGGGCGGTCGAAGGGATGCGTCTGGCCGTCGGTGACGTGATGACGGCCGCCGCGCCGCAAGGCGAACTCGCGCCGTCGCCTGGGATGGCGATGGGGCAGCGGGCGGTGGCTGAGAGGTCGGTCTCCGCGGGCCTGTCGTATGCGGTGCTCGGCGGGGTCAGATGACATGTCCTGGCTGCGGGGGCTCATAGCCGCAGGCGTACGCAATCCGGTCTACGCGAATGTGCTGATGATCTGCATCCTGGCCGGCGGGGTGCTGGCGGGAACGGCTTTGGTGCGCGAGACGTATCCGGAGTTCTCCCTCGACCGGCTCGCCGTTGAAGTTGCCTATCCCGGCGCCAGTCCCGAGCAGGTGGAAGAGGGGGTGTGCGTCAAGATCGAGCAGGCGCTCGAGGGGGTACCCGGTGTGCGCAAAGTGTGGTCGCGCGCCGAGGAGAATGCGGCGCTGGTGATCGTCGAGCTTCGCTCCGACGCGGCCGATCCGCGCCTGGTGTTGCTGGATGTGAAGGATCGTGTGGATCGGATCGACACCTTCCCGCCCGAAGTCGAGGCGCCGGTGGTCCGGGAGGTGATCGCGCGGGCGCAGGTGATCAACGTGTCGATCTACGGTGACGCGCCGGAGCGTGCGATCAAGGAGTGGGCCCAGGAGATCAAGAACGAGCTTCTGGGCCTGGGCGCGGTTTCGCAGGTCAAGCTGCGAGGTGTGCGCGACTACGAGATTTCGATCCAGGTATCCGAGGAAGCGTTATCGCAGTACGGGCTGACGATGGAGCAGGTCGCCGGGGTGGTGGCCAGGAATTGCCTCGACCTGGCGGCCGGCTCGCTGAGAACGCAGCGAGAGGAGTTGCTGCTGCGAACGACCGGTCAGCGCTACACGGGCCAGCAGTTCGAGGATCTGGTGGTGATCGCCCACCCGGACGGTACGCTGATCCGGCTGGGGCAGATCGCCACCATCGCCGACGGCTTCGAGGACGACTACAAGCTGGCGCGTTTTGACGGCAAGCCTGCCGCCGTGCTCGAGGTGTTCAAGACGGCGGACCAGGATACCAGCACCATCGCGGCAGCCGTTCGCCAGTACGTGGCGGCCAAGAAGCCCGAGTTGCCGGCGCCGCTTCACATCGTCGCGTGGGCCGACAACTCGCGTCAGGTCGACGCCCGAATCGACATGCTGTTGGTCAACGCGATGCTGGGCATGGTGCTGGTGATTGTCGTGCTGACTCTGTTTCTGGACTTTCGAGTGTCGCTGTACGTGGCGGTGGGCATTCCCGTGTCGTTCGCGGGTGCGCTGATCGTCATGCACGTGACGGGCGAAACGCTGAACATGATCACCCTGTTCGGCTTGATCATGGTCATTGGCATCGTGGTGGACGATGCGATCGTCGTGTCGGACGGGTTCCGTCACCGCGTTCGAGCGGGTGACGAGCCCGCGCTGGCGGCGATCAACGGCGCCAACCACGTAGCCCTTCCGGTGCTCGCATCGTCGCTGACGACGATAATCGCCTTTCTGCCGCTGTTATTCGTCGTGGGCATCATGGGCAAGTTCATCGCCGTGCTGCCGGTGGTGGTGATTGCGGCTATCGTTTTCTCGTCGATCGAGGTGTTTTGCGTGCTTCCCTCGCATCTGCGGCATTGTCTGCATGGCAACGGTGGCGACGGGCGGCTGACGCGCCGTGCGAGGTCGGTGCAGGTGTGGGTGGATGGCTTTGTGGATCGCGTCATCGATCGGGCTTATCGACCGAGTCTGAAGGCGGCGCTGAATGCACGGGGCCTGGCACTAGCAGCGTGTGCGGCCGTGCTGGTGGTGGTAATAGGGCTGGTCGCAGGCGACCGCATTCCCTTCACGCTGCTGCCCGAGATGGATAGTGACACGCTGCGTGCGCGCATTCGATTTCCGCAGGGCGTGCCGGCCGAGCGAACCGAGGCCGCGGTAGGCCAACTCGAGGCGGCGGCGCTGCGACTGAACCGACCGGACGTACTGGCCCATCGAGGCTCGGGCGATCTGGTGGCGAACACCTTTGCGATTGTGGGGCAGCGCTCCGGCTGGGTCGACGAGCATGGCAGCCATCTTGGCGAGCTGATCGTCGAACTGCTTCCCGCCGAGCAGCGCAGGGCCGACTGCAAGCAGATCATGGCGGCCTGGTCGCAGCAGATTGGCTCGGTCCAGGGGGCGAGCGCGTTGACCCTGGATCGTGTTCAGCAAGGTCCCACCGATAAACCGTTGGAGCTTCGCCTGCTGGGTGACGACCTGGATGCGCTTAGCATGGCGGCCGACGACGTGGCCGCGGCGTTGGGCGGGTACGCCGGTGTATCGGGGGTCGAACACGACCTTCGGCCCGGTAAGCGCGAGGTCCGCGTGCGACTGAAACCGCTGGCGCGGACGCTCGGCGTGACGTTGGAGGATGTGGCGCGGCAACTGCGGAGCGGCTTTTACGGTGGCGAGGCTGTCCGTGTGCGGCGTGGGCGTGATGAAGTCCGGGTGCAGGTGCGCTATCCGGATCGTCAGCGAATGAGCATCGGCGACATCGAGACGCTGCGCGTGCGGGCGCCCGACGGGCGCGAACTGCCGTTCCGGGAGCTTGCCGATTGCACGGTGGAGCGGGGCTACGGCTCGGTTCAGCGCCAGCAGGGCCACCGTCGGGTGCGGATCATGGCCGACGTGGACGAGCGGCTCGCCAACGCCGAGCGGATTCTGACGGAGTTTCGCGCCGGCCCGCTGCCGCGTATCCTGGCTCGCTATCCCGGCATCGACTACCGCATACAGGGCCAGCACGGACAGATGGTCGAGTCGCTGCGCAGTCTCTTCAGCGGCCTGGCGGTCGCCCTGATTGCCATCTACGGGGTGCTGGCGGCCATGTTGGGCTCGTACGGCCAACCTCTGATCATCATGGCCGTCATCCCGTTGGGTTTCATCGGAGCGGCGGCGGGTCACGCCGTGACGGGATACGATCTGACCATCATGAGCGTGTTTGGTCTGGTGGCGCTGGCCGGCGTGGTGGTCAACGATTCGCTCGTCCTGCTCGACCAGATCAATCGGAACGTGGCCGCCGGCCAACCGATCACCGAAGCGATTATCGACGCCGGTGCGATGCGATTTCGTGCTGTGATCCTGACGACCGTCACGACGGTTGCGGGGTTGGCGCCGCTGCTGCTGGAGCGCAGCACGCAGGCGCAATCGCTCAAGCCGATGGCCATTTCGCTCACGTTCGGTCTGGCCTTTGCGACGGTGCTCACGCTGATCGTGGTGCCGGTGCTGTACCTGGTGTCAGGCGACGTTCGACGATTGGCTATCCGCCTTATTCGGCCGGAGCCGGCACGAACGGTCAAGGAACCTGAGGCGCTTCACCATTCGTCCTAAGCGTGATAGCCTTATGGGGATTGTGGACGAGGACGCGGGTCGGCGAGGGAGTTCTTGATGTATAAGTATTCGGGGCTGATGGCTTTAGCGATCGTGCCGCTTGCATGTTCGGCCCCGCATGATTCGATCGACTCGATGATCGCGCGGCAGCGGGACGCCATGGCGAAGCTGCCGGCCGAGGACCGTGCGCGGATGGTCGTGGTCGATCCACCGGTCTCGGACGGGCAATCGCCGCCGTCGGTACCGGCGGGTGTGCTGCCCCTGCCCGATGCGCGGCGGATCGCGCTAGAGGCCAACCCGGACGTTCACGCGGCGCGGGCGCGGCTCGAGGCGTCGCTGGCGCGGATCGGCGAGGCGAGATCGTTCTACTTTCCTCAGGTGTCCGCGTTTCACAATTCGACCCGGACCCTTCAGACGTCGAATCGGCTGTCTCGTTTCTACAGCTCGGCCCTACCCGAGGAGTCGGGTCTGGTGATACCGGAAAACCCGACGCTGCTCGACCTTCTCGGCACCGTGGTCGAACGGATGCGCTCGCGGCAGACGCTTTCGGTGGGCAACCAGAACTCCTTCAGCGACCACAGCACGGGCTTGACGGCTACATGGCTGCTCTTCGACGGCTTCGTTCGTGAAGCCCGCCTGCTGGGCGCCAAGCACACGTATCGCGCCTCGGCCATGGGCGTGGCCGACGTGGAGCGGCTGATCGTTCGGGCGGTTGACGTGGCGTATCACCAGACCCAACTCGGACGCGAGCAGATTCGCATCGCGCGGGCCGACGAGCAGTTCAGCGCCGAGCAACTCACCCACGCACAGCGCAACTTCGAAGCTGGCCGAATGAGCCGGGCCGACGTGCTGAACTTCGAGGTGCGCGTCCGCGCCGCCCAGGCCAATGTGGTGGCCGCCCGCGGGCTTCGCGAGACCGGGCGCGTGGTGCTGGCCGAGCTGATGGCGCTGCCCGAGGCGCGCCTGCCGGGCAACGTGCAATTGGCCGAGCTCGAAGACGACGGCGAGGCGCCGTTGGAGCCGCCGGACGTCGACGAGTGGATCGATCGCGGCATGCAGTTGCGCCCCGACCTCGCCCAGGCCCGATACGTCTTAAAAGCACGTTTGGAAAGCGTCAATCTGGCTAAGGGCCAGTTCAGTCCGCAGATCTCGCTCCAGGGGTCGTGGGGCTTCGAGAGTCTCTCGAACATGCGCTACGAGGAGGACGATCAGGCCTCGGCCGTCGCCCTGGAGCTGCGATGGCAACTGTTTACCGGGGGGTTCCGTACGTCACAGCTTCGCCGGGCCCGGGCCGACTGGTGGGAAGCCCATGCGAACCTGGAAAGCAAGCGGCTGGAGGTGGCGGCCGACGTGCGGCAGGCGGTCGTGGACGTGGTCGACGCGCAGGAGCAGGTCAAACTGCAACGCGCGAACCTCGAGTCGGCCAGCGAGAATCGGCGCCTCGTCGAGATGGAGTATCGCGCGGGCAAGTCGTCGCTGGTGCGGCTCAACGAGGCGCAGCGCGACCTCGTGCAAACCGAGGTCGATCTGGCGCGGGCACGCATTCGTCTGCGTCAGGCGTGGAGCGACCTGCGTGCGGCCGCCGGCGCCTACGCCGAGGGTGTGGACAGCCAACGCGCCGCAGCCACGGCGACAGATTCAGGTCAGACAGGGCCTTAGCGCAGCCCCCCATCCAAATCGAGTAAAGACAATGCTTGAGCGGTTCATCGGCCCAAGGGGCTGTGCTCGCGGAACGGTTGCCTCGCGCGGTAGAGGCGGCGACGGGCTTCAAATGCCCTCGCCAGCTCCGACTGCCCGCGTTGGACAGCCGCTGACACAGCCTGTTGAGCGACGGCGACGGCTCGTTCGAACTGTCCCGCCTCGGCGTAGGCAGCGGCGAGGGTATCGAGCGCGCTGGGATCGTTTTCGGTAAGCTCACACAACTGCTGCGCCAATCGAACAGCCTCGGATCCGTCGCGCACGCTGCCCTGCGGGCAGGTCGCGTACAGCCAGGCCAGGCTTTCCAGAGTCGCCGGTTGGGCAGGTTCGATCCGCAGCGCCTCGCGAAGGTGGTCAGCCCCCTGGGCGAACTGACCCATCCCGATCAGCAGACTGGCCAGATTGTTGTGGCCCTCGGGATAGTCGGGCTTGAGCCGAAGGGCCTGGCGAAGATGGTCGATGGCCTGCGGGATCTGCCCTTTCTGCGCCAGGGCGATCGCCAGGTTGCTGTGCACCTCGGGCCGATCGCCGCGGACGCGCAGCGATTCTTTGTAGTGAGCAATCGCCCGATCGACCTGTCCCCGGCCCGCCAGCAGCACACCGAGATTGGCGTGTGCTTCGTCATGATGGGGCCGCAACTCGAGCACGCGACGATAGGCGTCGATCGCTTTGTCCAGTTGACCGCCGAGCTGATACGCCACGGCACGTTGATGGTAAGGCTTGGCCTCGTCGGCGACGTATCCGCCGAAGTTGATGCTCGCCAGCAGACACAATCCCGCCAACGCCACGACGCAGGCGCCTGCCACCCGCCAACGTCGGGCGGCGACGAGCCTGGCGACGGTCACGAGGCCGCAGGCGGCCAGCAGCGCGAGCCACGGCTGGACCGGGACGCGGTAGCGCGCCGCCACAAAGAACGGCAGGAACGACACAAACCACGTCAGTACGAAGAGCACCGGCAGCACCACCACCGAGCATGGCGGGGCAGAGGGCGTTTCTTCTTGCGACTGGCTTTTGGTGCGACATCGCCGCAGCGTCAGGCCCGCGCCGACCAGCGCGAGCGACAGAAGCAATGCAAAGTTCGTCGGCACCATGCGCAGCACCGTCGAGTGCATCCGATCGAAATGGGGCGTCTGGTTGTGAGCGATCTCGCGAGGCCCCCAAAACAGAACCGCCCTCTTGCCCATCAGGCGAAGTGTCCGTCCGGGATGGGTTCTGATGTAATCGGTGGCTTTGGCGGCGAGGTAGCGGGACACCTCCGAGTCGCTCAGCGGCCGACCCGCCTGTTCCTGCACGTTGCGCACGACCGACCGGTAGTCGAAGCACGTGGCGAAGCGTCCGAGACCGGGCAAATCGTCGACCACATAGCCGTCGGCGACCTCGCTGTTGCCTATGTACAGGTTGATGCCCAGGTTTGATGAGATGGGTACAAAATCGCTCGCCACGACCGCATTGCGTATCGTCGCCGGTGCGATGGCTGCAACCGATCCGACCGCCAACGCCCCTGTCGCCAGGGCAAATCGCCGCCAGCCCTGCCGCCGCGCGACCGCCCACACGGCCCACACCACGACCACCGGCGCAAACAGCAACACGTTGGGGCGGACCAGGGCCGTCATCCCCAGCAACAGACCCGCCGCCAGAGCGCGCCACACGGTCACTTTCTCGACCCACAGAGCGAGCACATACAGCAGCACAACGGTGAGCGTGATCAGCAGCGTGGGCGCCAGCAGCACCGGCTCGAAGTAGACAAACGTCCAGTGCACCGCCATCAGCGCCGCCGCAACCGCAGCCGTCGCTCGGCCGAACCATCGCCGGGCCAGCAGGAACATCAGCGCGCAGTTGCCCACGCCCATCGCCATCTGCACGATGGCCGCCGCCAAGCGGTTGGGGCCGAACACTTTATAGATGGCCGCCAGGAAGTACGCGTACCCGGGCGGCCGAAGGTAGGCCGTCCGGCGGATCATCGGGTCGGCGTACGGCGTGGGCACGCGCCAATCGCCCGTGGCCAGCCCCGTCGCCCAGTGATCGTGGTAGGCTGCATCGATACCGGGATGCTCGAAGCGCGGGTCAGCCATCGCCTCGCGCAGGTACAGCGCCCTCAGCAACACCGCCGCCAACAGGATCGCAGCAAAGATGTAGATGTCCGCGTGATGCCGGGCTGGCTGCTTTGCCTTTTCGGCTTTGCCGGTCGCGTGTCGCTGTGTTCGACGCTGTGACCTAGGCATACCCAACAGCAACTCCGCGAAACATGACGTGACTCACCGATACAGGATACCGTTTTGCGCGACGAGTTTGGAGTGCTTGCGGGGTGTCGGCTGTAACGCCTGACTTTCTGTGGCTCGCTACCGTTTGTCCGGCGCGGCGGCAGAGCGTGCCGGCAGCTGAAGCACTTGCCCCGGGTCGGGGCGATGGAAGCGGGCGTCAACGCCTTCGAGGTAGGTCAGGCAATCATCCGGATCGCCGCCGAACGGACCGCCGGGCGGCACGTCGTAGGTGCCGTAGTGGTAGGCCACCAGATCGGTCGCGCCGCAGGTTTTGGCCAGTTGGGCCGAGCCGGCCGGTCCGAGGTGCGTTTGCACCTGGGCGACGTCGAAGAACAGCACGTCCACGCCGGTCACTTCAAGCAGTTCGTCAATCAGCCGCGTGTCGCCCGGGTGCCAGATGACCCCGTCGGGCGTGGCGACGACAAAGCCGCAGCAGTCGGCCCGCTTCCAAGGGTCGGTCGGCTGCCAATCGTGCATGGCGGGGGTCACCGTGATCGAAAGCGACCCGATCATCCAACGCGCGTTCTCCGACGCGAGGCGCGTGCGGCGCTGCTCGACGCCGATCTGCTCGACGCGCTCGAGCACGGGCGGCGGTGCGACGAAGACGGGCCGGAGGCGATCGTTGAGCGTTCGCGCGGTCGGCTCGGCGAAGTGGTCGTTGTCTGCGTGGGTGTAGAGGACGACGTCGAGTCTGGGCGCCTGCTTGGCGTGGATCGGCAGGTCGATCAGCAGACGGTGCCCGGTCTCAGCCAGGAGCTCATCGTCGCTCTGTACGAGGCTGATTAACGGGTCGATCATCGCGATCGTGCCGCGGCTGTTGATCAAGACGCCCGCCCCGCCCAGCCACGTGAATAGCGTGCGATCGCGGACGTCGAAGAATGACGGATCGATGGGGTGTGACTTCAGTTTGCTCATCGTCGGGTCCCCGGCCAAACGCAGTCGCTCCAGACGCGGCGCTGCTTGCCTGAAAGCATAAGGCCTGCTCACCCGGGCGCCCAAGCCATCGTCGGCCGGCCTC
>Ga0272441_10015255_pt1 | contig 10772 bp, 11 predicted proteins | sample SSMProp6N_FD_193582 | JGI IMG/M metagenome (GOLD analysis project Ga0272441, IMG submission 193582) | Marine sediment archaeal communities from Little Sippewissett salt marsh, Falmouth, MA, United States - SSM-Prop-6N | ecosystem: Environmental > Aquatic > Marine > Wetlands > Sediment ...
GCTCGGGAAAGCTGAACAAACTGATTTCCCAGAGCAGCTTTCATCTGAAAGGAACCGGTTGGTATGTGACCGACTATTCCAAAAAGCCAGCACCTGCGTCCAGCGGCAAAAATTCGGATGAAGCCACCACTGACATTAAACCAAGCAATACCGGCGGCTCTGAATCTAAAGCCACAGCGGGTGGCGACTGATTTCTTTGGTCCGGATGATGCACTCCCGGCGTCATCCACTGGTGCCGGGCGATAAAGCGTCCCTACAAAAAAACTATCGGTTTCCGCATACAAAAAATGACAATCACTCTTTACAAACCATGACGTGTGATTAGATTATTGAATCTTTCGTCTTCCTGAAAAAAAATCAGCGTATGCGACGACATTTGTTTAAAATAAGGTCATGAAGACTGACCTGGTTTAAAATAGTTGTGAAGCTTTGTTTTTTTTGGTGATCAACACAAGTTCTAAACTAAAAAGGAGAGAAGGAACCATGAAACTCAGACCATTGCAGGATCGAATTCTGGTGCAGCGCGTCGAAGAGGAGAACACAACCAAAGGTGGCATTATCATCCCGGATACCGCTAAGGAAAAACCGGCTGAAGGGAAAGTCAAGGCCGTAGGAAATGGTAAAGTTGGTGATGACGGCAAGCGTGTGGCGCTGGAGATCAAGGTCGGCAACCGGATTCTGTTCGGAAAGTACTCTGGAACCGAAGTGAAAATTGATGGTGAAGAGTATCTGATCATGCGCGAAGACGACGTGCTCGGCGTCATTGAGTAAACGATTACCCAACTAACAATAGATTATGGAGGTTTGGAAAAATGGCTGGTAAAGTAATTAAATATGATATGAAAGCCCGCGAAGCGATGCTCAACGGCGTCAAGGCGCTTGCCGATGCAGTGGTTGTCACCTTAGGCCCCAAGGGCAGAAACGTCGTTATCGATAAGTCATGGGGTTCACCCACCGTTACCAAAGACGGCGTCACCGTCGCCAAAGAGATTGAACTGGAAGACAAGTTCGAAAATATGGGCGCACAGATGGTTAAGGAAGTGGCCAGCAAGACCAGTGATATGGCTGGGGATGGAACCACCACCGCAACGGTTCTCGCTCGCGCCATATACGAAGAAGGCCAGAAGCTCGTTGCCGCCGGAAACAATCCCATGGCCATCAAACGCGGCATCGATAAAGCCGTCGAAACATGCGTCAAAGAGCTTCACAGGATGAGCAAACCAACCAAGGATCAGCGAGAGATCGCTCAGGTGGGTACTATCTCTGCCAACAACGATGAGACCATCGGCAACATCATTGCCGAAGCCATGAACAAAGTCGGCAAGGAAGGTGTTATCACCGTTGAAGAAGCCAAGGGCATGGAGACCACTCTGGATGTGGTTGAAGGTATGCAATTTGACCGCGGCTACCTCTCCCCCTACTTCGTGACCGATCCCGAAAAGATGGTCGTTTCCCTGGAAGACCCCTTTATCCTCATCAACGAGAAAAAAGTCAGCAACATGAAAGACTTGCTGCCGGTGCTCGAGCAGGTGGCCAAGATGGGCAAACCCTTGATGATCATTGCCGAAGATGTTGACGGTGAAGCCCTGGCTACCCTGGTCGTGAACAAGCTGCGCGGCACCCTTCATGTGGCTGCTGTCAAAGCCCCGGGTTTCGGTGACCGCAGAAAGGCCATGCTTGAAGACATCGCCATTCTCACCGGCGGTCAGGTGGTTTCCGAAGACCTGGGCATCAAACTTGAGAGTTTGACCCTCTCCGATCTGGGCAAGGCCAAACGCATCAGCATCGACAAAGACAACACCACCATCGTTGACGGTGCCGGTGCGCGCTCCGCATTGGAAGGCCGTGTCAAGCAGATCCGTGCACAGATCGATGAGACTTCTTCCGACTATGATCGTGAAAAACTGCAGGAACGTCTGGCCAAACTGATCGGCGGCGTGGCGGTAATCAACGTCGGCGCGGCTACCGAAACCGAAATGAAAGAGAAGAAAGCCCGCGTCGAAGACGCGCTCAATGCGACCCGCGCCGCGGTCGAAGAGGGCATCGTGCCCGGCGGCGGCGTCGCTCTGGTTCGCACCCTTGCTGCGCTGGACAAGATCAAAATTAAAGCCGACCAGAAATTGGGTGTCAAGGTGGTCATGCGGGCCATTGAAGAGCCGCTCCGCCGGATCGCCGGCAATGCCGGTTTTGAAGGCAGCGTGGTGATCGACAAGGTCAAGAACTCCGAAGGTGCCATGGGTTATAATGCGGAGACCAATACGTATGAAGATCTCATCAAGGCCGGTGTTATCGACCCCACCAAGGTGGTTCGCTTCGCCCTTCAGAACGCAGGCAGTGTGGCATCGTTGATGCTCACCACCGAGGCCATGATTGCCGATAAGCCCGACGACAAATCATCTGACCCGATGGCCGGCGCCGGTGGCGGTGGCGGCATGGGCGGCATGGGCGGCATGGGCGGCATGGGCGGCATGATGTAACCAATCACCCCGCTTAACATCTCATACAATCCTAAAAGCCCTCGTATGATTGATCATGCGGGGGCTTTTTATTTGTGCCCTAATTTCTTGACAACACGTCATTAATCAGGTTACTGAAATCAATAAGAAAGTTGCCATAGATGCATTGATTCTTTTTACGAGTCCATCATCTATGGGCCTGAAAATAAAATTTTTTTGGCAGGGTTGGTGTAAAGAAGCTTTAGTGATATCGTGCGACGGCCGATAACACTCTCTGAAAGCAATACTTTTACGCCTATAAGACACTCAAAAGGTGAGGTATCTGATGAATCGCAGAACTAATTCAGCAATTCTTTTTTCTGTTTTTCTGTTCCTGCCCCTGCTGTTTTCAACGCCTTCAACGGCGGCCGACAAGATCGACGTGGTCGAAAGCGAGACGGGGTTTTACTACACGATCCAAAAAGGTGACACCCTCTGGGACCTGTCAAAGCATTTTAACGATTCTCCCTGGTTATGGCCGGAACTGTGGGAAGGCAACGATCAGATATCCAATCCTCACTGGATCTTCCCCGGCGAACGGATCCGCCTTTACAAAAAATCCGGGTCCCAGGTCATCACGCAAACCGATGCCGTCCAGCCCGTTGTCGATGTCCAGCCCGTCGCCGTTGCACCCGTAATCCCCGCCGAGGGGAAAAAGGCGGCTGTCCCGTTTTTCGTGTACCCTTCCATTGACCGTGTCGGATTTATCCGGAAGCCACCCGTACCGCCCTCGGGAACCATTTTCGAGGTTCAAGGGAGAAAAGTCCTGATCAGTGAAGGGGACACGGTTTATATCCGCCCGGAAGGAGATACCGCCCAAGGCGTTCTCATTCCCGGGAGCCGGCATACCGTTTTCAGGCACATGAAACCGACGAACGAACGCGATTCAGTAGAAACCATCGGAACCCAGCACTATATCCTGGGTATCGTGGAAGTAACTAAACAAGAACCGGATATGGTCCTAGCAAAGGTCCTTAAGTCATTTCGACCCATACGGGTAGACGATCTGCTGATGCCGTTCAACGAGCGCGATTCAAAAATTGAACTCAAACCGGGTACCCCCGGAATCGATGGACAAATCATCATCTCTGAGGATCATACAGAATTGACCGGTGATTATACGCTGGCGTTTATCGATAAGGGCCTCGCCGACAACATCCACGTTGGCCAGCAATACAGCATTTACAGCAAACAGAAAACAGTTTTAGAAAATGATGAGATCAGCTCAAAAAGTCTGCCCCCGGTTGACTTTGGCACCTTTCTCGTCCTGCTTACAGAACAGACCACATCCACGGTGATTATTACCAGTGCGGCAAAAGTCATTTTTGCTGGAGAACGATTCAGAACGCCAATCAATTAAAAACAGACACCTGCATGGCCATGTAAAGAAAAATAAAGCCTGCCCTATCCGGGGCAGGCTTTTCGTTGTGTGCGTCTATTTGAAAACAGCCCGATCGTCATCCAGAATCGTTTTTTGAGGTGACGCGAAGCACTTCCTGATAGGTAGTGATGCCTTCCATCAGTTTCTCAACGGCGCTCTCCCGCAAAGAGGCCATGCCCTCTGCCCGTGCCGTTTCCATCAGGACGGCCAGATCCACGTCTGGAACGGTCTGGGATTTGATGGCATCGGAATAAGGAAGCACTTCATGGATGGTGGTTCTTCCCTGATAACCGGTCCCTCTGCATTTCTGGCACCCTTTGCCATGGAAAAGGGACAGCATGCCTGATTGACCGGTTTCCAGCCCCAGCGCCTGTAGTTTTGCCGTGTCCATTTGGATGGGCGCCTTGCAGGCATTGCAGATTTTTCGAACCAGCCGCTGAGAAAGAATACCCCTGAGTGTCGCCTGGATGAGAAAAGCAGGAACTCCCAGGTCCATCAATCGGACAATCGATGACGGGGCATCGTTGGTGTGCAGGGTCGACATGACCAAATGGCCGGTGAGCGCCGCCTGGATAGCGTTTTCCGCCGTTTCCAGGTCCCGGAGTTCCCCGATCATGATAATGTCGGGATCCTGCCTGAGAATGTTGCGCATGATCGACCCGAAGGTAATTCCCACCTGGGGCCTGACGGCGATCTGGTTGAAATCTTCATGCACCATTTCTATCGGGTCTTCGACAGTGGTGACATTGACCTTCGTGGTGCTGATCTTTCTGAGCGTGGAGTAGAGCGTGGTTGATTTTCCGCTGCCCGTGGGGCCGCAGACCAGAACCAGGCCGTGGGGATGGGAAACGATCTGGTTGTACTTTTGCATATCCACCGATGAAAAGCCCAGACGCTCGAGGTCCTGGAACAATATATCCGGATCCATGACACGCATGACGACCTTCTCGCCGAAGGCCACGGGCACGGTGGACACACGAATCTCCACCTCCACGTCTTTCTTCCCGGTCTTGATGCGTCCATCCTGGGGACGACGCTTCTCGGCCATGTCCAATCCGGACAGGTTCTTGATCCGGCTGATGATTGCCGAGTGGACATTTTTGGGCAGCTTGTGGACCGTGTGCAGCACCCCGTCGATCCGCATTCTGACCAGGCTGACGTCGCGCTTGGGCTCAATATGAATGTCACTGGCCTTTTGGTCGAATGCGTAAACGAACAGGTGGTTGACGGCATTGACCACGTGATGGTCAGTGGACGGCAACTCGTCTGCGGATTTGAGTTGGATATACCGCTCAAGATTGCCCAGGTCCACGGTGGGTCCGGAAAACTGATGCTCGGCAGCCGCAATGGATCGTTTAAAGCCAAAAAACTCTTCGATGAGTTTGATGATGTCCGAACGGGGACTCACCACTGCATGGACCTGCATCTGGCATGCACGGGTGATATCCTCGAACACGTCGAGGTTAAAGGGGTTCGGTGTGGCTACGGTGAGTTTTCCCTGGCGGACCTCCACGGGCAACACCAGGTGGTTTTTAGCAAAAGAGATGGGGATGGTGCTGGTGACCACATTCAGGTCCAGCTTCAGGGGATCCACCTTGACAAAGGGAATCCCCCAGCTTTCCGCAAGGGTTTGAAAAAGGGTATCCTCGTCAAGTGTTTTCGACGGGTCATCTTTGCGCTTCAGGTTCAGGGCGACGAGGGTATCGATAAAGATAAACGGTTTGTCCCGATTTTCATTGAAAGCGGTCCCACCTCGTTTGACGCGGCGCCGCTCGAACTGTTTGATCAATTCAAAGCGGCGACCGTACAGGTCCCGTGCCTGCGGGTATGATATCAATCCTTTTTTTTCAAGCGCAGAAAGGAGGCGTTTCTCCGACAGCTGATCGCTCACGTGAAGATCCCCCTGCGCTTATCCTGAAGGCCAGTTGGCGGTGGTAATGCTCCGGATGACATTTTCGATCCATTCCATGGTTCGAACGACGGATCGCTGATTTTCCGGCGTACCACTGAGTTCGGACAACTGATAGCCATTTTCGCTGATTTGTCTGAGCTGGCCCACATCATCGCGTGTCCCCACCCGTCCAACACCGCGGACAATGATTTTCAGGTGCTGCAGGAAAACCGGCAGGTAGGTTCCGGCTCTGAGCGTACGATAGATTCCCGCCTTCGGATCACCATATTCGTTCAATGCCGAGACCAGAATGAGGTGGGCGGTTTTCCCCGACAGCAGGGAAAGAAAGATGAAAATCTCACGTTCAAGAAACAGCAGGTGGCGCACCGATGGCGCTTGTTTACCGGGTGTGGTAGCGTTTAAAAGTGCAACCATTTTCTCATGAATGGTAACGATTTTGCTGGAGAACCGATACTCAACCGAATCGATCCGAAACTGGGCATAGTGCACCACGTTCCTGTCTAATCCGTTGCGGACATTAAGGACCTCCTCAGGGGTCATTTCGATATCGACATCAAGCTCTTTGTTGTATGTCCTGAGCAAGATGTTGGCCAGCATGATAGCATTCCGATCCGAGGGTTCCACCCGATCGGGATGCCGGCAGAAATCGGCCAACAGAAAACGCAGCGCGTGTTTGGGACGCTTGATGCGGCTGATCAGGTGCTGCAGGGCATTGAGGAAGGAAACTCGATTGGCACGGCCTTTCATCGCCTTGAAATAACACCACAACAATTCAAAGGCGTGGTTCCCGTGCCGTGCCAGTTCATCGATCATCGGCTCAAATGTTTTGCGGATGAAGTTACCCTGTCCATCAAACAGCTTCTCGATTAAAAGCGTTATTTTTTCTGTGTCATACAGAGGGATCTTGAAGGCACGGGAGACGGCCTGAAGGTTTTTTTCATTGCGGCATTTGACCAACCGGTCGATCACCATCAACTGCCGTTCCGTTTCACGGCTCTCCTTCCCCAAAGACAAGATCGTCAGCAGTTCAGCATTCACGCTGCCAATCATGGTCGATTTGCCATCCACATGCACCTGTATGGCATCTCGTCGAACGGTAACAGCGTCCAGCGCCTCGCCATCTACCTTGTAAATCCCCGCCCGCAGAATATTTGCCAGCAGCGTCGCCATCTCCTTGAAAACATTCTTATTGTTTAGGGCATTCAGGATTAAACTGTAGGTATGCAGCTGTTTCAAAAAAGTTTCAGCCCCCATCCCGTGGTGGTCGTTCAAAATGGCGGCTGCCGCATCGTCGTGGAGTTTCTGATCCTCGGCCAACTCCTGATGAATCAGCTGCATCGCCTGTTCCTTCAGGTTGCTCACATTGGTGTCTTTGGCAGGATCGATGTCAGCGGACAAGAATCTGGGGTCCGTCATTCGTTATCTCCATCTGGTTGAATTCGCCTGGGATTATTCATTTCTAAACGCATTGGGCCAACGATGAAAAAGCGTGCTCATGCGTTAGAAGGCCGAAGGAACACGCTGAAAACAGCAACCCTTTTTTCTGTTCGGCACTGACGCGGTTCAGGTGCCTGCCATCGCGTTGGTTTTACGGCTACAGTATAACACAGGGCGTCGCCAAAAGCCATTCCCTGTTTCGACCGGAGCTTCAAACTTAGGCATTTCTTCCAAGCAGTTACGGCACCTGTATTGGCGTTAGTGATAGTATTATCCCCTCAACATCTTCTTACTCCACTCATATTGCCTAAGGACCTTTTCGTGCCAACTTTTGCAGTCAAAATACCCAACATTTTCACGAGCCGCTACTGCTAATATATACGGCCGGTTTTAGAAAAGCTTTAGTGGGTTTCGTTGACCAATGTAAAAATAGACGCTTTTTTATAAAAACTCGCCAAGCGGGTCCTTTGGCGCAACATCGATGTTTTGAGGAGACAAGACCATGAATCGCAACTTGAAGAGTTTACTGGATCGAATTGGAGAAGCGTACAAACCGATGATCCTGAGAGGGTCCCGCCATTATCTCGAAGTCAGCGTCGGTAAACAGGCGAAGATGATGGGATATGCAGATCTAGAGGAAAAATACAAATATACCTGTGTCATCGTCCCCTTAAAAACGCCCCAAAAAGGAATGAAGGTTCGTATCGATGGACGCACGTTTATCAACTATGCAGAGCATGCATCCGGGATTGCCCTTCCCGGAAATCTCGCCCGGGAGGCTGGGCGATCGTTCGAGCGCTTTACGCCCAATGACAGCATGATCTGCAATTTTGCCTGACCGAGAACTTGCGGCCATCCTGTTTTCGTCGAAGAATCAGACGGCCTCCATGGTGGTACCCACGCTGAATGCAAACCGGGAACGAATTATTGTTGGCCCCCCGGCGGAAACTGGAGAAGAATCTTGTCCACAATTTTCTGCGTGGCCTCGGCTGCGTCTTCAGGCGTTTTATGAGTTTTCAGCCGGAACACACCCACCCCCCGCCACATCAATTCACCCGTATCCGCTGAATGGATATCGATGGTCAAGTGGCCCTCGTCATACTGCCGGATGCGCGTTTCGGTGTCGATGCCCCCATACCACGGATGATAGAAGCTGCCCACACCCACCGTCGAGTAATAGCTGTCGCTTTGTATTTTCTGCTCGATGGTCAGGTGGTAGGACAGATAAAGATCCGGCCGCCCTTGAGCCGGATCGATGTTCCGATTCGCCAGATGATTGTCGACAGCATGACGAATACGTTTATCCAGCAGTGGGTTGTCGATGCGGATGTCCCCGGTGGATCCCTGAACCGGGTCCCGCCACTGCCAGGTACCGTAGCGTGACATATCCGCATGGGGGTCATAGTCCTGGCTCACCTGAACGGTGGCGCAGCCGGCCATGGTCAAGACGGCAAACAACAAATTAATCAATGTCAAAGCTCTCACAAGATCCTCCATGGTACCCGGAGAAACCATCCTACGCGGTTGACTGCAGGCCAAAACACGAACCCGACCCGTTTTCCAACCAACTTCCTCCCAAGGGAATGGTTTTGACGATTCGTCCACCGTCATAACCACGTCTGCCCCTTGAGCAAGACCACTTTCTTGACAATGGATGAATTGACAGGAACATGATCGGCGGGTATCATCTTTTCACCGGAAATCAGAGACCTTGAGCAGCAAACCGGGCTAACGGTGGACGCCGTGGCGGACCGATTGCTTACCGACGATGAGCCGATCGAACTGGGCACGGCAGCGATCCGGGTGCTTCACACGCCGGGGCATACGCCGGGCGCATGCTGTTTTTTGAAGGAAAACCCTTAGATCACCGATTTTATGCTGGACCCCCTGAACCGCGTACACTCGGTTTTCAACGACAAGCGATGAGGTAGTTGCCATGAAATCCCTTCACGTCAATTTCAACGAAGCGACCCAGGTGATTGAGCCCATCGACGGCGCATCCCAGGAGCCCTGGGAAGATATTTGCGAGCGGTTCAATAACGATGTAAGGCGGATCAAGACCGTTTCAGACCCGAAGGGCTACAACGCCATTTATGCCTGTTATGATGAAAACAATCAGCCGGTTTACTATCTGGTGGAAGAAAAGGACCTGCTGACAAAATTGCGTCATCGAACATTTTTCGACAAACTCGGGCGGACGCGGGCAGCAGGGTCTCTGAAAAAATAAAATAATGAACGGATACATCTGATCAGGATGATCATCCTGTGGCCTGCCGCCGGACACAGACGAATGCCCCCTTTAGGCGAAAATCCGGTATCCTGGCCCGTCTGGACGGCTTCATCCCGACGGTTGGAATCAGCTATCGTTGATCTTGCTACGCAGCTTTCCCGAGCATTTGAAGGTGACCACCTTGCGCTCCCGCAGGGTCAGGTCGGAACCGGTGGCCGGGTTTCTGCCCCGCCGCTTCTTCTTTTCCTTCACGCAGAATTTCCCAAAACCGGATACAAGCAGATCGTCTCCATCTTCGAGGGTTCCCTTGACGATCTCGAGCAGAGATTCAACGGTTTCAATGGACTTTTTCTTCGTAAAGCCCAAGTCGTTCACCTTTGCGACGATGTCGTTCTTGGTCAATGCCATAGCGCCTCCTGAGAGAAATGGTTGCCGGGTATTAATGTGCCGACTGCATCGGATCACGGAGCACGATCCGGTAACTCACAGCCGTTGTTTTCTTTTGTATCTTCGGGAATAAACCGGGCCACCTTGTCCATGATCATATCCACCTTGCTCATTATCTCATCAATTTCAACTTTTAGCGCTTCATCATCTGTTTCGGTCATTTTAAAATTTCCTTTTTTTGGATCGCCAGTTGAAAATAGCGATGCTCCGGTTTGTTCACCAGTCGAAATCCGTCGAAATCCGGCTTTTGCAACGGGATGGGCGTTGGGTCAACGTGGGTAGTTACCGTGGGCATAAAGGTAATCGTAACAGTATGCCTGGTACTCGAGATCACGCGTGGCACCCGCCTCCTGATCAGAATCCAAGGTTTTCTCCAGACGCGCCAGCCATCCCATTTTCGCAAAATCGTAAAGGACGTCCCGGATCAGATCGGGATTGTCGCTGACCTCCGGATTGTTTTTGACGAAGAGGATCACGGCATCGATTACCGCCTTGACATTGCGGATATATTCGCTGTCATCCGTGCGATACTCCATGGAAACATCCAAAAACTTCCCCAACAAAGCCTTTGCCATGCCTTCTACGGCATCGATACAATTCATCGGTTCTCGATTCTGTGCCCCCTGGCACACATCAGGGCGTCTCAAGAATTTTAATTGACATTAAATTGCCGCTTTGTTCAATAAAATCATGCAGCTATTAGAACTATACGGTAGACCCGAGGATGTCAAGTTCATAAGATACGATAACCATTGAATTCAGAATCAGCGGGCAGGCAATTAAAGTCCAAATAGCGCTCACCATGCTCGGCATCCAGGGTCAGCGATAAGGCGCAGCTACCGACTGGCCAATACCGTGTCGATCTCGTCT
>Ga0272441_10015256_pt1 | contig 10771 bp, 10 predicted proteins | sample SSMProp6N_FD_193582 | JGI IMG/M metagenome (GOLD analysis project Ga0272441, IMG submission 193582) | Marine sediment archaeal communities from Little Sippewissett salt marsh, Falmouth, MA, United States - SSM-Prop-6N | ecosystem: Environmental > Aquatic > Marine > Wetlands > Sediment ...
TGCCCTGTTATTTTTCTTTTCGAGTCCGGCCTGGTGCGACGAAAACACAGCCGCAAAGGTCTACGAGGTATACGACCTGGGAGAAATCGTCGTGTCGGAAGACGCACCGGCGGTTCGGGAGATCGCCATAACCAATGAAATCACGGCCGAAGAAATCCAGGCAACGAACAGCACCACCGTTTCCGAGGCCCTCGATCACGTACCCGGCCTTTACGTCAGTACCGGTCGAAAGGCAGAGCCTGAAGTCTATATGCACGGATTCAAACAACACAAGACACTGATTCTGATCGACGGCGTTCCTTACTACGAAACCAAGTACGGTATGCTCGACCTGAATCAGATACCGACCGATATCGTGGCAAAGATCGAAGTGATAAAGGGTGCCGCCTCCGTCCTCTACGGCGCCAATGCCGAGGCCGGCGTCATCAACATCATCACCAAGGCACCCACCGAAAAACTCGCACTGGAAGCAAATATGGAAATCGGCAAGAATGATTACAGCCGCACGTCCGTCTCAAACGGCAAGAAGATCGGGAACTACAGCTACTGGTTGAATTACTCGCACCGGCAGACCGACGGCTGGGAAATGGCCAATGCCTTTGACCCCGTTGTCGGCTGGTACGGCCATCCGAAAAAGGAAACCAAGAGAACCTATACGGTCCTGGAAGACGGTGGCGTTCGCAACAACTCCGATTCCAAAAGCGATGCCTTCTGGGCGAAGTTCGGTGTTGAGCCGACGGCCGGCTCAAAATACTATGTCAATTTCCATGTCATTCAGTCCGAGAAGGGGCAACCGCCGTCACTATATGAAAACAAGCATTTTGCATCGCCACCCGCCTTTTCCCAACTGGCACGAAGCGAGAACTATGACGACTGGGGAGTTGACCTGAGCGGCCGGCAAAACATTACCGGCAAGCTGACGCTGCGGGGAAAGCTTTTTTACCATAATCACAAAGACGATTACGTCTCCTATACCGATCCCACCTATTCGACACCCATGGCCGTCAGTTCCTTTGAAGACTTCATGACCGGGGCCAGTCTCTTTGCCGATTACAGGGCCGCCGAATGGGACAGGGTGAGCTGCGCCCTTCACTACAAGGTCGATTCGCATGAACAGCGTGACGACACCTATCTGCCCTTTGAAGAATCAAAGTCGAATACGGGATCATTTGCCGTCGAGAATGAATTCACCCTGATAGAGAATCTGTCTGTCGTGGTGGGGGTCAGCTACGACTGGTTCGACGTCACCGACGCCCAGGAGACCGATGATGACGATCATCTGGCAGATCTGGAAACACCGGGAGCGAAGGATGCCCTGAATCCCATGATCGGCGTGGTCTATACCCTGGCCGATTCGACAAAGCTGTTCGGCTCCGTGGCCCAGAAGACCCGTTTCCCCACCCTGAGCGAACTCTACGGATCATCCGGGAACCAGGAACTGGAGAAGGAACAAAGCATCAACTACACCCTGGGGGTGTCACGAACCTTCTTTGATGTCATGAGTGCCGAGCTCTCGCTCTTTCATCACGACATCTCGGACTGGATCAGCCGCGACGGCCCCTGCGGCGACGGAGATTATATGAACTGGGGAAAGATCACGATGTCAGGGGTTGAATTCAACACGTTCCTCTTCCCCTGCGACGACCTGACGTTGAACGCGGGATACACCTATACCGATGCACGGGACCGAAGCGACGGCCGCCTGACCGATAATGTCTTCGACGTTCCGGAACATGCAGTGAAACTTGCCCTTCAGTACACCCTACCGAAAGCCGGAACGAAAATCGATATGACCGGGGTGTATCGTGCGGAGGTCTATTCCGATCTTCCCACACCCCAGAATCCGACGGACGAGGAACGGGAGGCTGATGACTACTGGCTCTTCGGCACACGGGTCACACAACCCTTCGGCAATCATTTTGAAATGTACCTCACGGGTGAGAACCTCTTTGATCTCGACTACGAACAGGAATACGGCTTTCCCGGCAGGGGGAGAACCATTGCCTGCGGTCTGACGGCAAAGTTTTAAGCTTCCGAGGGGGGGGGACTTCGGCCGTCTCCGTTTTGGAGACGGCCGAAGTTGTCTCCACAGATGATCGTAAGCAACGGGTTGAAAGATATGTAATGACCTTCAGACAGTGTGTGATCATTGCACTCCTTTTTCATTGTGCACTGATGCTCTGCCCCCTAAAAGGAGCGATCGAGGAAGCGAAGAAACGTGTGGTCCTCGTCGTCACCGAAAGCGCGTGCACCAGGGTGAATCCGATTTCGGAAGCACAGGCCGAGCCACTGCCGGTAAAGGCGCAACCGAAAGCAGTCACGAAGGTACCACAGGAGCCGCCGCAACGGGTAGCACCGGCGAAACCGGACAAAAAGACGGTCACACCCGAAAAACCGTTGCGGAACGTGCCGGCACCCATAGCAGAGAAACCGAAGCAGATAAAAGACCCGAAGCCCGAAAGGATTGTTGCACCGCGCACGGCACCACCCGAAAAGGAACCCGAATCCGCCCCGATAACGGAGCATCTTCCGTCCCCACCCTGCCGGGAAGAACCGGTTCCGAAGCCCCCGGTTGCGGGTGCCGTCCTGGCGAAAGCCGCCGACGAACCGCTGCATGAAGTCCGCTTCGGTTCAGCCGAAGGCCCCCGTTTCGTGAAACGTGCGCTGCCCGAGTTCCCGCGAAAGGCACGGCGGTTACGAAAGACCGGGGTGGTGGTCTTGATGCTGACCATTGATGCGGCGGGCGTACTGATTGATGTGGAAATTCTGAAAAAGGGCGGCTTCGGTTTCGACGAAGCGGCGATAACCGCGGTGAACGATTCATTGTTTACGGCGGCACGGAGAAACGGACGGCCCGTCGCCTGCAAGGCGATGCTGCCGATACGGTTTGAACTGAGGTGAAAGAAATGGTGGATTTTTTTCTGAAGGGCGGCCCGCTGATGTGGCCTATTCTTTTCTGTTCGGTACTTGCCCTGGCTATCATTATCCACAAGACGGTGCTGTTCAAGATGCTGCTCCGCCAACTCGGATGTTCCCTGAATGTGTTGCTGGAATCAAAGCCCGAAGAGATACGGCATCTGTTGAGTGCCCTGGAGAAGGGGTTTGAAGAAAAGGAGATATCGCTGGTCGGCGGCCGTGAATTACGGTCTCTCGAGAAGGGTGTCGGCGTCCTTTCTCTGATTGCCGCGATCACGCCGCTGCTCGGACTCACGGGAACCGTGCTCGGCATGATCGAATGCTTCCGCATGATAGCCATTCAGAAGGGTGCGACCAACGTGGAGTATCTCGCCGGCGGCATATGGGAAGCGCTGATCACCACAGCCGCCGGTCTCCTGGTGGCAATTCCCGTCGAGGTCGCCTACCTCTATCTTGAAGGACAGTTGGAAGAAATTTCACTCAGGATGAAAGAGCTTGCATACAGGTACACCCGGGGAGAGCAGGATGGAATTTGAGAGAAGGAAACGGGTCTTTCTTCATACCAATATCGCACCGCTCGTTGATGTCGTCTTTCTCCTTCTCCTCTTTTTCATGGTGACGTCGCGCATTATGGTGTCGTCCTCCATAGAAGTGGCACTGCCCGCATCCGCCACATCCGACGCAGCGGCCACCGAAGAGATCATCCTCCTGGTCACGGAAAGGGGAGACCTCTACGTAGGGAACAGAAAAGTTCCCCTGCATGACATCGCCGACGAACTTCGCCGCCGGCTCCTGCGGCATCCCGACCGGCCCGTCACGATAAAGGCGGACAAGAGTATCCCCCTGAGTCTCCTGATCAGGGTCATTGATGAAGTCAGATTTGCCGGCGCATCTACCTTTACGATTGCAACAGAAAGGACGTGAATACATGAAAAAAAGGGACTCTCACTATTTTCCGGATATCAGGGGCCGGGCATTACGCGCCCTGCCGATACTATTGTGCATACTGCTTCTTTCGTTCCTGCTCGGCTGCCAGGATTCCCAGGAAGACAGGAACGTCAGGGATGAAGTGTCTCGACTGCATGCGGAGATTGACAAACTGTCACAGAAAGTTGCCCTGATGAGCCCCCGGGATCAGCTGCTTTCGGGAAAGGATATGCTGATAACGGGTGAAGTGGCACAAACGGTCTGTCTGTCGGCGAAGGACCTTGCCCGCTTTGAGTGCAGTGAAGTCAGGCTGAATGAAGTGTCACGGGACGGCCGGTATCACGGAGCGTTCTCCTATCGTGGTCCCACACTCAGGTCGCTGCTTGAATTTGCAGGGATCGAGAAGAAGAATTCCGATTTCAATAAGGACCTTGATCTTGCCATTGTCGTGAAAGACAAAAAGGGACAACAGATTGTGCTTTCCTGGGGCGAGATCTTTTATCGGAATGCTCCCGATGTCATCATCGCCGTTGAGGCCTCTCCGGTGATCCCCCACCATAAAAAAAACAAGATACCGGAAGAATACTATCCCTGGCTTGAAGAGCTTGAACGTGAAGTCGGATTACCGAAACTGGTCCTGGCCCGCGATTTCTACTCGGATCGGTGCCTGGAAGGGATTATTGGTATCGAGGTGGTGGACCTCCATCCCACCGTCTCCCGCCAAAAGCAGGAGGTCCTTTTTTCACCGCAGTTCACGGTGTCGGGATACGGAGTGAACCCGCTGAGTTACAGTGCGCTGCCTCCCCTGGATCGTATCGAAATTCTTTTCAAGGAAGTGGGAGACGGACAGGGATACCACGGACTGAAACTCTTCGAAGGTGTTTCTCTGGCACAGATACTTGAGGAAGCGGGGATACCGCGTGACCTTGATTCCGCGATTGTCCTTTCCGCGCCTGACGGGTACCGGACATTGCTCTCCTATGGTGAGCTCTTCCTGTCGCCTGCGGGAAAAAACATCATTATCGGCGACTTGATGGCACGAACCAAGGTCAAGGAACGGGGCCGTTTCTTTCTCATCACACCTGACGATCTCTCCGCCGACCGGCACGTGAAATCGGTCCAGAAGATCGAGGTGATCAGCCTGCGGTGACAGGAAACATGAACGTAATTTCAGGATGTTTCGAATACTGCACGGTCGCGGCGCTGATCTCCTATACGGCATCGGCGGTGCTGGTTTTTGTCCGCATGCGCCGTGCCGGTTCCGTGCTGGTCATGGCGGGGTTCGCCGTGAATCTGATTGCGCTCGTATCACGAGGGCACATCGGGGACGACTGGTATTTCTTCCCCATGATTGACGAACCTCATCTTATCCCGGCTGTAATTGCGGTGTGCGTATTTCCACTGATACGGGGGAAACTGCGAACCGACGCCATGACAGTTATGGGGCTCCTCGTAATGACGACCCTTATTGCCGTCATCAGCCAGGCCGATCCTCCGATTCCGACAATCAAGGGAACGCCTGTGGTTGCCTCACTCTTCTTTTTGAGTGAAGCCGTCGCCACGGCGCTTTTCCTGATGGCAGGGGCCGTCGCCTGCGCGATCCTCCCGGCAAAAAATCCTGTCAAGGAATCCTGGAACGGCCTGGTACTCTGGGGTTTTACGATATTTACCCTGTGCCAGATCCTGGGAGCGCTCTGGGCCTTTATCGGATGGTCCTATCCATTTTCATGGAGCACCCGCCACCTGCTCAGCGCATCCATCTGGTGTTTCTACGGAGCGATACTTCATCTGCGGTATATCAGCATGGATACGAAAGCGAAGGCACTGCTGACGATACCCGGGATTATTCCCGTTGTGTTCATGGTATACCACCACGAAATCACCATACTTCTGGGAGGGGTACCATGAGACGGGGAAGACTATGGAGCTTGTTGTCACAGATGGAGCCCGGGTTCTACCTGTTGCTGGCGGCATCGGCACTCTTGTTCGTCGGCGCGATCATCGTAGATCTTCACTCCGATGACTTCCGTATGCTCAATTTCATGGTGCTGCAGAAATGGCTGGGGCTGTTCTGCGGCCGTCCCATTCTCTATGTCTGGATGTTCATCCTCTTTGCCGTGCTTCTGGCACTTGGGATAAACACCTGCCTCTGTACCGGAAAATACGTACGACATGTTTATTTATCAGGCATTACCGTAAGAAAGGCCGGCATCATTCTCTTTCATCTCAGTTTCCTGCTCTTTCTTGCCGGCCATCTTGTCTATGAGTGCACGGGAAGTGCGGAAACGGTCGTCCTGAACAAGGGCACGGTCAGCCGTCTGTCGGGAGCACGGTTATCTCTCGAACCTGCAATGCTTCAGCGGACGCATGTCGATGTGGCCGGCAGACAGGTTCGAATGGGCACCCGGACATCCATCACCATCAGGGACTCCGCAGGCGGAATCGCAACGATACATCCCGAATCGATGAAACCGGCCTTCTCGATGGGGTACAGCTTTCATGTCGGCCTGCATGAAAAAGGATTATCCGATGAACAGATCCGGATCATTGTCAGGAAATCCCCGGCACTCTGCATCTTTATTGTCGGTGCTGCAGGAATCGTGATTGCCTTTCTGTTATTCATCTTCGGCACAGGGCCGTTTCGTCTGAAGGTCTCGAAGAAACGTTCCTGAAAGGACCAGGCGACCCCGGATACCGAACGCTCCCCCCCATTCGCTACCCTCACCAATCCCAAGGAATGAGGCCTACGTCCGGTACACCGCATAGCCTGCCCCCGCGAAGGCGGGGAAAGGGTGCAGCGCAACGCCGCGGTTGGACCGGGAGTGCTCCCGCAAGCCCCGCTTTGCAGGCGGGGCCAAGGGGCACACTATAATTAATCAATTCCTTACCGGGAAGCCCCGCCCGGTGGGCGGGAAGCTTCACTTTTTACGAAGCCATCCAGCTTGATGCATTCGCAGAAAGTACATGTTCGATGGCAAAGTAAAAAGCTTCAAATGCAAGGCGCGCAAATCCTGAGGAATGAGGCGTACTTCGGTACGCCGCAGTGACGAAGGGTGCAGCGCAACGCCGCAGTTGAACTTTTTACGAAGCCATCTTGATTGATTTTTCAGAAACAGTTATGGTGCACTAATGTAACCGGTATCGACAGGGTTCATGGACCTGCCGCACCATTGCAACCTGAACGTAAGTTGCCGAAGATGAAAGATATTATGAAAGTCCGCCATATCGAAATCGAGAAGATCGGGACGGTCCTCTTCGAGCGGAGTGACCGGGCCCGCCGCATCAACATTACCGTGAGACCGGTAAAGGGGGTACGGGTGGCCGTCCCCCGGGGCGTGTCCTTCGACCGGGCTCGGGAGTTCGTAAATACAAAGATATCCTGGATAGGGAAGAGCCTGGAAAAAACGAAGGCCCTCGAAGAGAGGCGGTCGGTTCATTCGGCGATTCCCAACATTATTGACCGGGTGACGGCAGAACAGACCATCATCGGGAGGCTCCATGAACTGGCGAAAATGCACGGCTTTACCTTTAATAAAGTCTGTATCAGAAATCAGCGAACCAGGTGGGGCAGCTGTTCCGCCGTGAACAACATAAACCTGAACATGAAACTGTTTCTATTGCCCGATGAATTGCGCGACTATGTCATTCTTCATGAACTCCTTCACACCCGGATCAAGAATCACGGCCCCGGATTCTGGTCGGAACTGAACCTGCTGGTGAGCGACGCGAAAGAATTGCGCTCACGGCTGAAAGCCTATGAGGGCACGCTCCTGTAGCGGGCGGATCTCCGAAGCTGCCTGCCGGGCAGGAAGGAAAGGGTTGGGAGAGTGAAAACCATGTATCTGTTTCTACTGAGCATCCTGGGCATCTACAGCGCTGTCCATATCTATGCCTTCGTCAGGATACGGGCTGCCTTCCCCCTGGGAGCCATGGCGGGCATTTTCCTTGCTGCCTTCATGGCGGCCATGACCGTCGCCCCCGTCATGGTGAGAATCCTGGAAAGACAGGAGTACGAAACACAGGCCCGGCTGCTCTCCCATATCGGCTATACCTGGATGGGCATTCTCTTTCTCTTCTTTTCGGTCTCCCTTCTGATCGACCTCTATCGCCTTGTCATATTCACGTCGGGACTGCTCCTCCACAGGGACATGGCCCTGTTCATTCCCTCGGCGCGCTCCCTTTTTCTCATCCCCTGCGTCATCGCCCTGTTCATATCATGCTATGGATACTTCGAGGCCCTGAAAATAGAGCCTGAACGATTCACCGTCACCACGGCCAAGCTCCCCCCTGCTCTCGACCGCCTGAGAATCGTACAAATATCCGACGTCCATCTCGGACTCATGGTCCGTGAAGCACGGTTGGAAAAAATTATCAGGGTGATCAAGCAGGCGAAGCCTGACATCGTCGTATCGACGGGCGATCTTGTAGACGGACAGATCAACAGTATGACGGGACTTGCGGCGATGTTCGGAGAAATCGATCCGCCCCATGGAAAATACGCCGTCACGGGCAATCATGAATTCTATGCGGGTCTGTCCCAGGCCCTGGAATTCACCAGGCAGGCGGGATTTACCGTGCTCCGGGGCGAGGCCGTCGATGTGGCTGGTGCCCTCACCATCGCGGGCATCGACGATCCCACGGGAAAACGTTTCGCCCCCACGCACGGACTTTCAGAACAGGAACTCCTGGCTCGGACCTCCCCGGATCACTTCACCATCCTCCTGAAACACCTCCCCCTCGTCCGTGGCAACGGAAACAGGCACTATGATCTTCAACTCTCGGGGCATACCCACCGGGGGCAGATATTCCCCTTCAGTCTTGTCACGGCGCTCTTCTTTCACTACCACGCCGGCTGGTACACCCTTCCCGGAGGCGCTCATCTGCATGTAAGCCGCGGCACCGGGACCTGGGGACCGCCGATCCGCTTTCTCGCACCGCCTGAGGTGACTGTCATCGACCTGGTACGGGAGGACGGGTCTTCATAAGGGATTGGGTATCACCACCCCTTACGGTTTGCCTCTACTGAAATCGCATGGCAAAACGCAAGACCCCCTGCAGGCGGGAAGATAGATCTTGATAAGGGGCCGGGGGCATCGGGCGTTTTGCCTGTGCTGAATTCGTGGGGCAACGTGCGGGACCTGACCCGGGATGCCACACAATTCGCCTGTTTTCAATAATATCGGCTCCTGCACTGCCAATTCATTTCTCTAATTTTTCAAGCTCCCTCGCAATGTCACCAAGAGATGGACGGTCGTTTATGTCATGCACATCTATATACGTGATAATTCCCCGCTTGTTGATTATAAAGAGCGCTCGTTCGGTAACGCCGTCAGACCTGAGGACGCCAAATTTGCTCGCCGTTTCACCATGGGGCCAAAAGTCGGATAAAACGGGAAACCACAGCTTCCCCATCTGTCTTGTCCATGCATAGAGCGTCGGGATGTTGTCTACCGTTATTCCGAGGAGGATTGCATCATTTTTATCAAAAAGGGGCTTTGCGATATTGTATCCCGGCCACTGATCGGAACAGACAGGTGTCCACGCTGCGGGAACGAAAGAAATGACCACATTTTTTTCTTCCCGGTACTGTCTCAGTGAAATTGCATTACCGGACAACGAGGGGAGGGTGAAATCGGGTGCTTCACTTCCGACTTGAACCTTCAGCATACTGTCGACCGGTTTGAGCTCTCCGGGATCGAAAATATCCTCCTTCAAACTCTCCGATTGCGCGATCACGAAAGCGGGCAACAGGAAGCAGGTGAAACCAATAATGCACAACAGGTTATATTTTTTCACACCTTTATTCCCCCTCTTGCAACCCTGTTTTTTGAAGGATTCTATCAAGAAATATCCGGGGGGATTCAAATCCTCCCAGGTGGGTGTGAATCACCCTGTTCTTACCCCGTCCGTCGAGCGCCAGCACAATGAAGAACGGCGTGGCAGGCATCCCAATCTCTCTATGAATATCAAGCTCTTTATCTTCAAAGAGCGGAAAAAGTATCTTATAGGTATCCCTGTAAAAATCGACTTCATAGGAATCATTCTTTGCTCCGATCCCGATCAGTTTGATTTGCCTGTTCGATGCGTCATGTGCCACGATCAGATCGTACAGCTCGTTTACAGAGGGAGCCTCCCTCTGACAGATGGGTCAGTACATGCTGTAAATCTGAATGAGAAGAAACCGGGTATTAATTTCATCAAGAAAAAATTTTCCCCTATGACGCAATCCCAGATAATTTTTATGCTGATCGTTCAGGGGAACCGGAAGTTGAATATCGGGCATCATGTCATTTGGCTGCAGCGGTTCCCCCCACGCAGATATATTGAAGAGTACGGAACAGCACAGGTAGAATACTGCAATTGCGACACTTCCTCTTTTAAATCCCTTCCATAAATGTCTCATTCACATTCCCTGTTCTGTCGTGAAATGTTCGCTCCTTTTCGCGGGGATCACATATGGCATTGTCCCGACACAATTCTCCCCTCGTTTCCGAAGACCGAAAGGAGCGTAAGAACCCCCTGTTTCAGGGGGCTCTTACCGTTTCATCCGGGTCTCCGCAGCAACTAAAGGCATGTGCTACGGGAAGATCGTCACTTTCTCTCTAACTCTTCATTAATCTTATCCTGCATGGCCTGGGACCAGACCTCTACCCATGATCCACCCTTTTTCATATACAGCGACGTTGCCTTGATCGATTTATACCGGGGGTCCATTGTGCCTTCAACCTTCACCGGTTCTCCGATATGACGAGCCAGTATGGATTTATTGAGATTGGGAACCAGGTAGTATTCATCTTCTTTTACAAAAACGACAAAGGTCGATTCCGCTGCAGCCATGGGATCTTCATATCCAATAGGACATACTTTGCCCAGCGTTACACAGGTAAGTCCCTGTACACTCCCCTCGACAGTAGCACCAAAGGCAAGG
>Ga0272441_10015257_pt1 | contig 10771 bp, 8 predicted proteins | sample SSMProp6N_FD_193582 | JGI IMG/M metagenome (GOLD analysis project Ga0272441, IMG submission 193582) | Marine sediment archaeal communities from Little Sippewissett salt marsh, Falmouth, MA, United States - SSM-Prop-6N | ecosystem: Environmental > Aquatic > Marine > Wetlands > Sediment ...
GGATCAAACGGGCGTGCGTGGTGGACCTGGACGTCCACCAGGGCAACGGCACGGCCGCGTGCTTCGCCGGCGACGACGCGGTCTTCACCTTCTCCATGCACCAAGCCGACATCTACCCGATCCCCAAGGCCCGGTCCGACCTGGACGTCGAACTGCCGGCCGGGACCGGCGACCAGGCCTACCTCAAGGCCCTGGCCCGCCATCTGCCCGGCGTGCTGAAGCGGTCCCGCCCGGACATCGTGTTCCTCCAGGCTGGCTGCGACACCCTCGCCGGCGACCCGCTGGCGGGGCTGAGGATGACACTCGACGGGATCGTCCGCCGTGACGCCATGGTCATCGACGCTTGCGCGGCCGCGGGGATTCCGGTCGTCATGGTCCTGGGCGGCGGGTACAGCGAGCAGGCCTGGCAGGTGCAGTACCGCTCCGTGCGGCGGACGATCGAGACCTACGGCCTGGGCGGACGCCCCCCCGGCCCCGCGCGGACGCCGACCAAGATGGAGAAAATCTACACGAAATAGGCCCGGCAGCACGACACGTTCACAGGCAAGCGGAGGCAACGCGTCATGGCCAGGAAGAAGGCGACGGGCGGCTACGACCTCAAGGCGGTGCGGTTCATCGACCCGGCGCAGGTCGGCGGGATCGAGACGGCCGTCTTAGACGACGGGCCCGGGCGCGGCGTGCGGGTCGCCTGGGTCAACACCGGTTCGCCCCTGCGGTACAAGGTCCTGATCGATCGCGGACTGGACATCGCCGAGGCGTTCTACTCGTCGCTGTCGCTGGCGTTCCTGTCATACACGGGCGCGACGCGGCCGACGCGGGCGCTGGACGGCGGGCTGGACTGGCTGGCGGGGTTCTACGGCGGGCTGGTCTGCTCCTGCGGGCCCCAGCACGTCGGCGGGCCGGTCCGCGAGGACGGCGTCGACTACGGGCTGCACGGCACGCACTCGAACACCCCCGCCCAGGTCGAGGCGATCTGCCGGCCCGATCCGGCGGCCGGGAACGACGCGATGAGCATCACCGGCGTCGTCCGCACCGCGCGGATGTTCGGGCCTAACGTCGAACTCCGCCGCACCATCGCCTCGACCCTCGGCGAGCCGGTCATCCGCATCCGCGACGAGTTCACCAACCGCGGCAACGCCCCGGCGCGCCACTGCTGGCTGCTGCACATCAACCTCGGCTGGCCTCTGGTGGACAAGGGCGCGCGGATCGTCTATCGCGGGCGCGTGACGCCGCGCGACGACAGCGTCGCGTGGTTCGCCGACCCGGCCCGGTACAAGGTCGTCCCGGCGCCTGTCGCCGCCCACCGCGGCGCGGGCGAGGACGTGGCCTTCGTGGACCCGACGACGGACCGCGAGGGGCTCTGCCACGTCGGCGTCGTCAACGAGAAACTTCCCCTGGGGGTCGAGATTGTCTATCGCAAGCGGCATTTCCCGCGCCTGGTGAACTGGCAGCACTTCGGCGCCGGCGGGGAGTACGTCGTCGGACTCGAGCCGTGCAGCGGAGGCATGGTCGGCCTGGACGTGCCGCCGGGCGAACTTGCCCCAGGTCAGACAAGAACTTACGAGTGCGCCCTGAAGGTCCTCGCCGACGTGGCGCCCTTGAAGGCGTTCGTCCGGCGATGGGGTTAGCAAACGACGGGCCGTGGGGCCGACATTGAGGTCGCATTAAATCGTCCCCCCCGCTTGAACGTGTGGCGACGGACTGGTTAGAATAGAAGATGTGAGGCAAATCTAGGACCCTTGCGGAACACGGGCGGCACGGCATGAATCCCGGCGAGTCTCCCCCCGCTCGCCACATGTCTGCCGCCCATTTATGTGCGCCGCCGTCGGCGCGCAGAACGCAACGTCGTGGCAGCCTGTGATTTCAGACGGGGGGCTGTCGTAGCCGTCAGGGCAGTTGGTCACGGATCTCGCGTGCGGCGGCGGCGGGATCTTCGGCGGCGACCACGGCCGAACACACGGCAACGCGTTGCGCGCCGGACGCCACCAATTCCCCTATATTGGCCACAGCAATCCCGCCGATGGCGACGTGCGGCAGCGCGATCTCGGCGCACACTTGCTTCAGGTACGCCGGACCCGCGACCGGGCCGGCGTCGGTGGTGTCGGTGGGGAACATCGGCCCGACGCCGATGTAATCGGCGCCGGCCTCGACGGCAGCGCGGGCCTCGGCGATCATGTGTGTAGACACGCCCACCAGCGCCCCGGGCGCCAGGACGCGCCGGGCGGCCGCGACCGGCAGGTCGGTTTGCCCGAGATGCACGCCGTCGGCGCCGACGACAGCCGCGACATCGGGGCGGTCGTTGACGATCAGCAGGGCGCCGGCCCGCGCGGTGATCTCCCGCAGGCGCCGCGCCAACGCCAGCAGGTCGCGATCCGGCAGGTCCTTCTCGCGGACCTGGATGGCGCCGGCCCCGCCGGCCAGGGCTGCCTCGGCCGTGGCTTCCGGACTCAGCCGGCAGAGACGCGTGGTGATCAGCACGTACAGCCGGACCGGCTCGAACCGCGCTGACGCCGACACCCGCCGCGCCAAGTGCTGCTCCAGGCTGTAGGCCTCATACCGCAGCGACTCCAGGCGCGCCACCTCGGCCGGGGCGACGATCTTGGCGTACTCAGCCAGTGTGCGGAGGGCTTCGGTCAGGCGGTTGCACGCGGCGGCGACGACGTCGGCGGGGACGGCCCGCCGGGTTTCTGTGGGACTGGTCAGTGTCGTGCCGACATCGGCGGGGGTGTCCCGGCTGGCGAGCAGGGCGTCGGCCGGCAGCGCGGTGAGGACCTGCTGAAGGCGGCTGCGCATCTGCTTGGCCGAGCCGGCCAGCGCCGCGTCGTCCAGGGCGAACCGCGCGAAATCCTCCATCACCCGCAGCGCCTCGCGGGCGCGATTGAAGTTCGCGTCGAGGATGCGATAGATCGCGCGCATGTCGTTTGCGCCGGCGCGGCGCGTCAGTCGTCCCGTTGGTTCGGCACGGGGAAGGTTTCGCACAGCGCCCGTACCTGATCCCGGACGCGCCCGATCACGTCGGCGTCGCCGGCGCTGCAGAGAACCTGATCGATCCATTCGGCGATCCGAGTCATGTGGGTCTCGGCCATCCCGCGTGTGGTCACGGCGGGCGTGCCGAACCGGACCCCCGAAGCGCTAGCCGCCGGGCGGGGGTCGAAGGGGACCTTGTTCTTGTTGGCGACGATCCCCGCGTCCGCCAGCCAACCGGACGCGACGTCCCCGGTGAGGTCCTCGTAGCGGCTTCGCAGATCGACCAGCAGGAGGTGGTTGTCGGTCCCGCCGGTCACGAGGCGCCAGTTCCTTTCCAGGAGGGCTTCGGCCAAGGCCTGGGCGTTGGCGACGACCTGGCGGGCGTAGGCGGCGAAGGCGTCCGTCGCAGCTTCGGCGAGGGCGACCGCCTTGGCGAGGATGTCGTGCATAAACGGCCCGCCCTGGACGCCGGGGAAGACGGCCGCGTCGATCGCCTTGGCGTACTTGGCCTTGCACAGGATCATCGCCCCTCGCGGGCCTCGGAGCGTCTTGTGCGTGGTCGTCGTGACGAAGTCGCTCACCGGCACGGGCGAGGGGTGCGCCCCCCCGGCGACCAACCCGGCGATGTGGGCAATGTCCGCCATCAGGTACGCCCCGACCTCGCCGGCGATCTCGGCGAACGCGGCGAAGTCGATGGTCCGCGGGTACGCCGACGCCCCGCAGACGATGATCTTCGGGCGCGCCTTCCGCGCCAGATCGCGGATGGCGTCCATGTCGAGCGTCTCGTCGTCGTCGCGGACGGTGTAGCTGACGACCTGGTGGTATCGCCCGGAGTAGTTGCTTGGCATGCCGTGGGACAGGTGCCCGCCGTGGGCGAGGTCCATGCCCATGATCGTCTCGCCGGGCTTCAGGCACGCCATGTACACGGCGATGTTCGCGCCGGTGCCGCAGTGTGGCTGGACGTTGGCGTGCTCTGCCGCGAACAGGGCCTTGGCGCGGTCGATCGCGAGTTGCTCGGCGCGGTCGGCGACCTCGCAGCCGCGGTACCATCGGCGGCCGGGGTATCCCTCGGCGTACTTGTCCGACAGAACCGACCCGGCCGCTTGCAGGACGGCGGGCGAGACGTGGTTTTCGGACGCGATCAATTCCAGGGAATCTCGCTGTCGGCGGCGCTCGGCGGCGAGAATGTCGAACGCCTCGCGATCGATCTGGGATCCGTCGGCCATAGTCCTCTCCGAAGCAGCCTGGGGCGCTTCCGGCACTGAACCGGCCGGGACAATGTACTCGTCGGGCGGGACGCACGCAAGCAGAAGCGCCGGCGATCTGGGCAGCGGCGGATGGGTCCTGTACGCCCCCCGTGCCCGCCGGTATAGTGGATCCGCCCGGGGTGCGAAGCGGTGTGGCTTTGCCGCGGGAGATCCTGTCCAGGAGCGCGCGACCATGACGACGACCGACCCCGCCCCGACGTCCGACGATCGCCCCGCCGGCGCCCCCAAGCCGCGGTCCGACAAGTGGGTCAAGCGCGGCTTCTTCATCGTAATCGCCGTGGCCGTCTTGGTGGTGCTGTACTTCCAGTATCGCGGGCCGATGCTGGGCTGGCCGAGCGACCTGGACGCCGCGCTGGCGCAGGGGCGGGCGGAGGACCGCCGCGTCGTCGTCTTCGTGCGCGACTTCCCCGCCAGCGAGACGACCAAGCGGATGGTCCAGACGACGCTGCGGAAGGCCAAGAACCGCGAGGCGCTCACCAAGGGCCACTTCATCCTGGCGGAAATCCGCCTGGACCGCGACGCGGCCTGGGCGAAAAAGTACGGTGTGACCCGGACGCCCACCATGCTCGTGATCGCCCCGGACGGTGAGCGCTTTCATCGAGCCGAGGGGTTCATCGGCGAGGTGCCGTTCCGATCGGTGTTTCTCACCGCCCCGCTGGTCGCCTCGCGGCCCGCTTCCGCGGGCGGTACTTGACGATGCACGCGATGGCCGCCAGCCCGTCGCCCAGGCCGATCTTCTTGCCCTCCCGGCGGGTCCGCGGCGCGTACCGAATGGGGCGCTCCACCACCCGCAGGTTCGCGGCGGCGGCCTTGGCGGTGATCTCCGGCTCGAAACCGAAGCGGTTTTCGACCAGACGGATCCCCGCCAGCGCGTCCCGGCGGAACATCTTGTAGCAGGTTTCCATGTCGGTCAGGCCCAGCCCGGTGGTGCGGTTGCTCAGGAAGGTCAGGAACCGGTTGGCGAGGTAGTTCCGGCGGCTGCCGGTGGCGTGGTGCGGGGCGCGGAACCGGCTGCCGAAGACGGCGTCGGCGTGTCCGGCCAGCAGGGGCTGCAGGAGGGCGGGAAAGTCGGCGGGGTCGTACTCCAGGTCGGCGTCTTGGACGACGACGAAGTCGCCTCCGGCCGCGGCGAAGCCCGTCCGGACCGCGGCGCCCTTGCCTGCATTGGCGGGGTGAAACAGGACCTTCACGTCCGGGCGCTCGCCGGCGAAGGCCTGTAACTGGTCGCGCGTCCCGTCGGTCGAGCCGTCGTCCACGAGGATCAGTTCCCGCCGGACGTCGCCGAGGTCGACGGCCTCGACGCGGCGGATCAGTTCGCGCCAGGTATCGCGCTCGTTGAAGATCGGAATGACGATCGACAGCGTCGCGCCCATGGGGGGCCTTTGTGCAACGGGCGCGGCGGGCGCCCGCCGCTCGCGCCGGCGGGCCCTATTCTAGCCATGGGGCTGGGAGGAGCAATGCTTCCGGTTCTCGTGGGCTGCCGGCGGCCCCTGTTTCGTCCGCGGGCCGGTCAGTTCGCGAAAGGCCTTCAGGAGTTTCTGCGTGACCGGGCCGGGCCTGCCCGTGCCGATGGTCCGCCCGTCCACCTTCGTGACGGCGATGACTTCCGCGGCCGTTCCGGTCAGGAAGCACTCGTCGGCGGCGTACAGGTCCTCCGGCGCCACCCGCCGCTCCGCCAGCGGAATGCCGAGTTGCCCGCACAGGTTCATGACCACGCAGCGCGTCACGCCGATGAGGATGCCCGCCGCCGGCGGGGGGGTCACCACCTCGCCGCCGCGGACGATGAAGATGTTGTCGCCGGTGGCCTCGGCGACGTCGCCGTCGGCGTTGAGCATGATCGCCTCGGCGACGCCGGCGTCCTGGGCCTCGACCTTGGCCAGGATGTTGTTCAGATAGTTGAGGCTCTTAGCGGACGGATCGAGCATGTTGGGCGCGATGCGGCGCGTCCGGGCGATGATGACCGCCATGCCGTTGTCGTACATCTCCTGCGGGTACAGCGCAACCTGGTCGGCGATGATGATGACCGAGCCCCCCGAGCACTTGTCGGCGTCCAGCCCGAGCGTGCCCGCCCCGCGCGTCACGAGAAGGCGAATGTACCCCTCGCGCAGGCCGTTGGCCTTCACGGTGTCGGCCATCGCCTGGGCGATGGCGGCGCGGCCGTAGGGGACCTCCAGCCGGATCGTCCTGGCCGATGCGACCAGGCGATCCAGGTGCGCGTCCAACTCAAAGATGCGCCCCGCGTACACCCGAATGCCCTCGAACACCCCATCGCCGTAGAGCAGCCCGTGATCGAGCACGGAGACGGTCGCCGCGTCCTTGTCTACCAAGATCCCGTTGATCCAGATCTTCACCAGCGGATCCTCCGATCTTGCCTGCAAGTTTTCCGTCAGCGATTGCGGCAGCGCGATCCGCAGTCAACGCAACCTGCCGTCGCGCAGGTGCAGCACGCGCCCGGCCGCTTGCGCCAGGGCCTGATCGTGCGTGACCATCACAATAGTCTGATCGGTTTCCGCGTTGAGCTGCTTGAGCAGGCCAATGATCTGCTCGCCGGTCTTGGAATCCAGGTTGCCGGTGGGCTCGTCGGCGAGAAGGATTTTGGGGCGGTTGATGAGGGCCCGAGCGATGGCGACGCGCTGCTGCTCCCCGCCGGACAGTTCCCTCGGGCGGTGGTCGAGGCGTTCAGCAAGTCCGAGGCGATCGAGGGTCCGAACGGCGTGGCGGCGGACCTCGCGGCGGGCGGCGGGCCAACGCCACGGACCGGCGGCGGCCATCGCCGGAAGCATCGTGTTCTCCAGGACGCTCAACTCCGGCAGGAGGTGATAGAACTGAAAGACGAATCCGACGTCCCGGCTGCGAACGCGGTCGCGCTGGGGCGGGCACATCGCGGCGCTGTCGATCCCGTCCAGGGCCAATCGCCCGCTGTCGTGGGCGTCCAACAGGCCCAGCAGGTGCAGCAGGGTGCTCTTGCCGCTGCCGGAAGCGCCCAGGATGGCGACGAACTCGCCGCGCCGGATCGACAGCGTCACGCCGCGGAGGACGTGCAGGTCGCGCCGCCCCAGCCGGTAGGTCTTGTGGAGGTTTCGGGCGTCGATCCGGGGCGTGTTGGGGGGCGTTTCGGCATCGCCGGCCGGCCGGGGACCTATCGCCGCCAGGATCACCAGCGGCGATAGCGCGGCGACGGTAACGCCCAGCAGCACCGCCAGGTCCAGCGCCGCCGAAACGCCGAGAACCTTGTCCGCCCCCACCCAAACCGCGGCGACCACCACGGCGACGGCGGCAGCCTGCGCGGCGATCCACACCGGCGCGGACCGCCGGTGCGACCGCGCCAGGGCGCCGGCGCCCAGGAGCACCGGCCCGGCCGCCAGCGCCGCCAGCGCCCACCCCCAGGCCGGACGCCGCCGACGACGCGCCAGACGCACCGCCACGAAGATTCCCAGCCCCCAGGCGGTCAGCGCCGCCGTCGCCAGCAGCGCCGCCATCAGGATCAGGATGGGGTTGAGTTCACTCATACCGCACCGCCTCGGCCGGCTCCATCACCGCCGCCCGCACCGCGGGGATCAGCGCGCCCACCAGCCCCGAGGCAATCGCCCAGACCGCGATGACGACCGCCACGGACGGATCCACCTCGTTCGGTATCCGGTCGAACATGAACACCGCCCGCTCCCAGACCCGCAGCGATGGCGACCACGACGCCAACGCGTCCTGAATCTCGTTGATGTACCGGACGAAGAACCAGCCGCCCGTCAGTCCCAGGACCGACCCGACCACGCCCGTCGCGGCGCCGAAGCCCAGGAAGATCCGCGCCACCCCCGCCGCCGAGCCGCCCACCGCGCGCACCACGCCGATGTCCCGCGTCTTCTCCACGACGATCATGTAGAAGATCGCGAAGATCAACAGGACCGACACGGACGAGATCACGCCGAACATAATCGTCACCAGGTTGCGCTGCTTGCGGATCGGGCCGATAAAGTCCTGCAACTTCTCGCGCCAGGTGTGGAAGATGATGACTGAGTGCTGGGCGTCGCGGTGGGTTTGGGTGAAGCGGCCCCAGGCCGCCTGGACCTTCTTCCGCACGGCGACGAGGCGGGCGTCGGAGGTATAGGCGGGTTTGACCTTGATCTGAATCTGCGAGCAGCGGGCCGGATCGACGCTGCTCGGGTCGTCCATGTCCTGCCGGGCGTCCATGTCAGCGAGTATCTGGAGCGTCTCGAAGGGCACGTACACGAACTTCGAGTCGATGGTGTACACCTCGGTCTTGACGTCGTCGATGGCGGTGAACGTGCGCGTGTTGGGCGTGATGGTCGTGGGCAGGAAGCCGCGTCCGACGGGCAGAAGGGTCAGAACGATCTTCCGGCCGGGGGTGACGGTGCGGATGGTGTCGCCATCGGGCGTGCGGAAACTAAGCCCGGCAATGCCGACGCCGAGGATCAGGCGGTTGTCGGGCCCACGAACGGTGCGGTCGAGTTCGATGCGGGCGTCGTCCAGGGCGTCGGCGAGGCGTTCGATTTCGGCGGCGTTCCGCTGGGCGGGGGGCTTGTCCTCCTCGGCCGACAGCGCCGCCCGCGCGGCCGAGACGCGATCACCCAACACCTTGCTCCGCTCAAGGAGGCGCGCCATCCTCGGGGCGTTGCCGGCCGCGATCGTCAGTTTCTCCAGCAGCCCGTTGTCGCGCCGGTCGGGCGGACGATCGAGTTCGGTCTGGTGGACGCGGTCGATCAGCGCCATGTGCTCGCGCGTCCGGGCGATGACGCGGTCGATCGGCGGGTCGAACGTCGCCTGACGGTTGCCTTCCTGTATGAACAGGCCGTTGGCGAAGTCCGTCACGGCCAGGCGCTCGGGCATGCGGACGCCGCAAATCTGCACCGCCTCGGTGTACGTCGGGCCGATCCGCAGCAGCCCGTAGGAGTAGATCACCGGCGTGGCGGCCTCGATCTCCGGAACCTCGTCGGCGAGAGTCGCGATGAACTCGTCGTACCGCGCAATGCCCGACAGACTCGACGCGTCCACGATGATGTCGCCGAAAACGCCCTTGGCGGCGGTCTCGACCTTGTGCAGGAACCCGTCCATCACGCTGACGACGATCAGGACCATCGCCACGCACAGGGCGACGGCGAGGACCGCGATCAGCGCCAGGTAGCGCCGCCGGAGGTATCGCAGGCACAGGAACAGGTCGTACATGAGCAGTCCGTCAGTCGGTTCCTTCGGGCGCGCCCGGGATCGGGCGGAGCATCGGGAACAGGATCACGTCGCGGATCGACGCGGTGTTCGTCAGGAGCATGACGACGCGGTCGATGCCGATGCCCAGCCCGCCGGCCGGCGGCATCCCCTGACGCAGCGCCGTCAGGAAGTCCTCGTCCAGGACGCGCATCGCCGCCGCGTCGCCCTCGCCGGCCAGTTGCTGGCGGAAGTTGGCTTCCTGCACGGCCGGATCGTTCAGTTCCGTGTACGCGTTGGCGATCTCCATCTTGGCGATGTACAACTCGAACCGCAGGGCAATCGTCGGGTCGTCGGGCTTGCGGCGCGTCAGGGGGCAGATCTCGGCCGGGTAGTCCTTCACAAATGTCGGTTGTATAAGGTGGGGCTCAACGGCGGCCTCGAAGACCTCGTTGACGATGACAGCGTCGGCCTTGCCGGCCGGGTCGATGCCCAGTTCGACGGCCTTGGCGCGGACCGCGGCCGCGTCGCGTATCGACACGCCCGCGTACTCGACGAGCAACTCCTCATACGTCGCCCGACGCCAGGGAGTCGTGTAGTCGATCTCGACGTCCCCAAACGGCAGTGTCTGTCCGCCGCCGACGGCCCGCGCCGACGTGGCGATCAACTCCTCGGTGATCTCCATCATCACCTCGTAGTCGCCGTAGGCCTGGTACAGTTCCATCATGGTGAATTCGGGGTTGTGCCGGCTGTCGAGCCCCTCGTTGCGGAAGTTCCGCCCGATCTCGAAGACCTTCTCCATCCCGCCGACCAGGAGTCGCTTGAGGTACAGTTCCGGGCTGATCCGCAGGAACAGGTCGGCGTCGAGGGTGTTGTGGTGGGTGGTGAAGGGCCTGGCCGCCCCGCCCCCGTACAGCGCCTGGAGGACGGGCGTCTCGACCTCGGCGAAGCCGCGGGCCTTCAGCAGCGTGCGGAACTGTTCGATGACGGCGACGCGCTTCTGGAACGTCGCCATCGACTCGGGATTGGTCATAAGGTCCAGATAGCGCTGGCGGGTGCGGGCCTCGATGTCGGTCAGGCAGTGGAACTTCTCCGGCATGGGCAGGACGGACTTGGTCAGCAGGGCCAGTTTCTCTGCCCAGATCGTCACCTCGCCGGTGCGCGTCCGGCTGACGGGCCCGGCCACGGCGATCAGGTCGCCGAGGTCCAGCAGTTTGGCCAGGGCCCAGGCGTCCTCGGATAGCGCGCCGACGGGGTCATCGCTCTTGGGCTTCCGGAGGGCGATCTGCATTTGCCCCGACTCGTCGCGCAGGTGGGCGAACATCATCTTGCCCATGTCGCGCAGCAGGACCAGGCGGCCGGCGGCGTCGGCGCGCTGCGAC
>Ga0272441_10015258_pt1 | contig 10771 bp, 11 predicted proteins | sample SSMProp6N_FD_193582 | JGI IMG/M metagenome (GOLD analysis project Ga0272441, IMG submission 193582) | Marine sediment archaeal communities from Little Sippewissett salt marsh, Falmouth, MA, United States - SSM-Prop-6N | ecosystem: Environmental > Aquatic > Marine > Wetlands > Sediment ...
CCAACCACCGCCCGCACCCGGACGAGGAGCGTTACCCGTACACCCTGATGGACGCCCTGCCGGCGGGGCGGTACGACTGCTTCGCGCTGGCGGCCGCGGCGGTGGCGGCCGGGAGCGAGCTGCCGGTGCTGCACCTGCACTGCGGGCGCGAGGACGGGCTGTTCGACTGCAACCGGATGTTCCACGAGCACCTCGACGGGCTTGGCGTGTCTCACCGCTGGGCGGAATACAACGGCGCACACACGCACGATTACTGGGTGGCGCACTTTGACGAGACGTTCGAGTTCTTCACTGATTACTTGCCCGTGCGGCAGAAGGAAGCGTAGCGATGGGATCGTGGGCGACAATCCAGTTCCGCAGCGAGTCTGTCCAGAAACAGGACGGGATAAACGTCCTGATCCCGGATGGCAAGGGGCCCTTCCCCGTGCTGTACCTGCTGCACGGGCTGAGTGACAACCACACCGCCTGGCAGCGGTGGACGAGCATCGAGCGATACGCGGCCGAGTTGAAGCTCATCGTGGTCATGCCCAACGGGCACCGATCGTGGTACGTCAACGACTCGCGGCCGGGCGGACTGGCCTACGAGGACCACATCGTCCGCGACGTGGTGGGCTACGTGGACCGCGTGCTGCCGACCAGGCGCACCCGTCGCGGACGGGCGATCGCCGGGCTGAGCATGGGCGGCTACGGGGCGATGATGCTCGCCCTGCGGCACCCGAAGATGTTCTGCGCCGCGTCGTGCCATTCGTCCGCGTTCGGGTTCACACGGAACCTGGACGTGGATCGCTCGGACATGCAGGAACTGGCTGCGAGGCTGCCGAAGGGCAAATACGACGTATTCGCCCTGGCCCGGAAGCTGGCCCGCTCGGGCCCGATGCCGGCGATACGATTCGACTGCGGCGTGGACGACTTCCTTCTCGAACACAACCGGGAGTTTCACCGCCACCTGGAAAAGCTCGGCGTGAAGCACGAGTACGCCGAATACCCGGGCGAGCACAACTGGGCGTATTGGGACGAGCATGTCCAGCAAACGCTGGCGTTCGTCATGAAGCAGGTAGCCGGGAGATAGGCAGCGGTCGAGGGTTCCTGCACCGGCCGCCAACGTGGCCGCCTCGCTCGGCTCCTCAAACCACGCCACCCAGCCAAGTTACGCATTCCAGCAAGCGGCCATGGCACCCCAGACCCGCCCGCCAGCCAATCCCCAGTTCCCGGTTCCTAGTTCCCGATTACCTTCTTCTCCAGATCCAGCATGCGGCGCTTGAGGGCGTCGCCGCCGGGCGCTGAAAAGCCGCCGCACGTTCCGTCGGCGTGGATCACGCGGTGGCAGGGAATCACCAGCGGCGTGGGATTCTTGCTCATGGCCGTCGCGACGGCGCGGGCGGCGTCCTCCCGGCCGAGTTCCTTCGCCAGGCGGGAATAGCTGCGAGTCTGCCCATAGGGAATCTCGCGGCAGCCGCGATAGACCATCCCGCTGAAGCTGCCCTTCCCCGGCAGCTCGCAGACAACGTCGGCGAAGTCCGTGGGTTTGGCGTTGAAGTAATCGCGGCTGAGCTCGACCATGCGAGCGAAGGGCGCCTCATCGCGCGTTGCACCGGGATGCTCCCAGGCCAGCAGTGCCAGCAGGTCGTCGAAGGAATAGTGCGGAAGCACGACGCGCCGCACGCCGGCGTCGCCGGCCACGGCGCCCATCGGGCCCCACGCCGTCGCCCAGACCGCGTAATACTTGTCCTTGGGATTGGCCTTGCTCATGGGCCCATCGTACGCGGGCAGCCCGGAGCGATGCAAGACGGGCGGAAAAGGCGGAAGCCCGCAGCCTCCGGCTGCGGGCTTCGCGTCACCCGACGAGGTGACATGGCATTTCGCTGATGATCGAGACAGAACCGGGCAGACCGTCTATCTCGTCGCTGTCAGTTGTTTCGAAAACTCCCGCCGCGGCGCGACTGGTTCTGGAACTCGGCGACCTTGACGCTGATAAGCTGCAGGGCGACGCGTCCTGCCGCGGTTTCGGTCAGGCCGAGGAACTGGAACCCCAGTTGGGCGCGCCCGTCGATGAGTTCGGCGTGGCGGAACTGGGCGTCGGCGTAGACAGTCTCCCCGCCAGTCCCGAAGACCAGGCGCAATCCCACGCAGTCCCCTTCTTCGAGAATCCGCGCGGCGTTGGGATCGACGGCGAGTTGGAAACCGCCGGCGCTGATATTAACCACCTGCCCGGACCAGACGGGGTGTTCGCAGTCGGTCCCGGCCGGCTCGCAGTCGCGCCCGCCCATCCAGAACGACGCGCGCACGATGCGGTTGTCGGGCACGTCGGCGCGGAGAAAGGCGCGCCGCTGCAGGCGCTGCATCCGCGCGGGGGCGACCACCGCAAGGACGGGCAGTTCGCTACCGTCATCCTGGGCAATGCGTTCCTGGCCGACGACGGTCGCGGAAAAGATGTACTTGTGGTGCTTGAGCTTGAAGCTCACGCCGACCCGCTCTGCCGGGGCAAACTCGTGCGGAACGCCGGTCAACTCCGCGCAGGGCATCTCCAGCAGCATGTGCGAGCCCCACAAGGCCGCGACTCGGCTGTGGAGATTGGCCCAGCTCTTTTCCTGCGATATAGTTATGATCACAGGAACGGCCTTGTCTACTGCGGCGTTGATTAGCTCGTCGATCTGAACGGCGTCGAGTTCCTGTAGCACGGACATTTCGATCCAAGCTCCAATAGCGGAATTCGGGCAATCCTCCGAGATTGGCCTCCATATCCCTTTCGGCAAGAGCGGAGGGCGACTTGAGAAACGCGGCAATATCCGAGGGGGCTCTAGAGCGTTTTCGGTTTCGCTGCAGTGAGTGAACTTGCTGCGGCTTCGGCCGACGGCGTTTCAACGCATCCACATTTCGAAATCCCGAGCTACTGCCGCTGCTTCTCGAGGCGTACGGCGCCCTTGTCCCGCTGGTTGGCGCGACGCCACTGCCGCGGCGACATGCCGGTCGTAGCTTTGAAATGGCGATTGAAGCTCGATAGCGTCGCGTAGCCGATCTCCCGGGCGATCTGCTGCATCGACTGCCCCCCGCGCTGAATGAGCGTGATGGCCATGCGGATCCGCAGTTGCGTCAGGTAGCGCAGCGGGCTCTTGCCCGTGACGGTCTGAAACACGCGGCGAAAGTGCGTGGCGCTCATGTGACATAGCTCGGCGAGTTCCTCGATCCGGATCGCCTCGGTGTACTGGCTCGCCATGTGGTGCAGGGCGGGCGCGATGCGATCGATACTGGCGTGGACCGTACCCACCTCGCCGCTGCCGAGACCCGGCAGACGCTGTAACCGCGCCATCAACGCCCAGACCAGTCCGCGCACGGCCGCCTGGTGGTTCGGGGCGTGGGCCTGCAGTTCGTCGATGATCCCCTGCACCAGCAAGGCGATCTCCGGGTGGTCCACGCCAGAGATAATGTTGGAGAACTCCGGTCCGCCAAGGCAGTCGATGCGCAGCACGCCCGGGTCGACGGCGACCAGCCCGATCAGCCGGGCCGGATCGACCCAAAAAAACATCCACTGACTGATGCTCTCCTCCTCGCCACGAACAAAATGTAGTTCGCGGTTGTTGATCACCGCCACGTCGCCGGCCTGGTAAGGCAGCACTTTGTCCTCAACCACCAGCACGCCGGCTCCCGACTGACATAGACCTACCTCGAGGCAACTGTGGACGTGGAGCTTGGCCACCGGCCCCCTGGGATACCTGTACGGCATGCAATAGATGGGGAACTCGGGCATCAGCCGCTCGTCCCCGGCGGGTTGGAGGAGGGGGGGCAGTTCTGGCGTTTTCTGCATGCTTAGAAGCCTCTCAGCAGATGAAGTGGCGAATTGCGATCAAGGATAAGCCAGCAATCCGTACCCCGCAATGCTCTAGAGCAAAACTTTTGCTGCCCTGGCACAAGTTGATCGTATACGCTTACTACGTGGACGTAATTGCATATTACGTCTTGGACGGATCAGACTGCCCCCGTGGCGGTGCCGCAATAGATTACACCACATACGCAAAGAGTGCCTATCCGAAGTCTTGACAAATGCGCCTTATCGGGTAGAATACGTGTTAGCCCTTGAGCCGGGCTGCATATCGTACCGAGAGTCTGAGAAGCTATTGACAGGTCGTGTGGAGGCGCAGTTTTCGGTAGTCCTCCGAGTGTGTTCGGGAGCAGAACCGCCGGGGCCTCGTCAAAAGAACTTCAACTCGCTAACCGGAGCCTGGGTCGTCCTGAGGTCTTCGCGTGGAAGCCGAGGCGGCTCGACAGTCAATTATGAGGGAGACGTAAGATGAAGACAGCAATTGCATTGGTAGCCGTACTTGCGCTGGCGTCGGTCAGCTACGGCCAGGCGTTCTGGTCGTTCGAGAACGACTCGAACGGGTTCGCCGCCATCACGAGCTTCAGCGACACCATCGGCGTGACCGATGGCAGCTACTCCGCCGAGCTGACCGATCACGGCTGGCTGGCCTATCAGAACGGCAGCGGCAGCTTCGTCAACGACATGCGGGTCAACGACACGGTCCTCATCGACTTCACCCGCCCCGGGTACGCCGGCCAGCAGGTGATGCTCCAGTTGGCCTGCGATGGCAAGACGTGGACCAGCGGGTATCTTCCGCTGACGGGCAACGGCGCCACTGACACGATCGCCTTCGAGTATGGCGACATGTCGATGGTCCCCGAGAACGGCTGGGGCTGGTTCAAGCTCGGTTTGGTCGGCGGCAGCGACCCCGTGTACATGGACAACGTCCGCTTCGTCCCCGAGCCGGCCACCATGGCCCTGCTGGGGCTCGGCAGCGTGGCGGCCCTGATTCGCCGTCGTCGCTAAGACGCCCGGGCTACCTTACGCCTCAACGGAACATTTGGGCGGGCGGTCCCGCTTACAGACCGCCCGCCCGGATTCCGCGCAACGCAGTTGGCCGGATGACCGGCGCGAGGTTTCGTTGACGTCAGACCCTCTTGCCGGGTGCGGGACGCGAGTCGAGTCTGAAGCCGTCCGTATCCGCCCCTTCTGATGGGGCGATAATGGCTGCGCCTGCGAAGAAAGTATGGTTTGCCCTCAAGGAAAGGAGCAGGGAAATGAAACACGTTGCATTGCTGGCCATGGTCATCGGCTCGCTGTCGATGGCGGCCGGGGCCACCACGATTCTGAGCCCCGTAGCTGCGGGCGCCGCTTATGGCGGTGGCGGCTACCAGCCGGCCCAGAACAACTTCGACGCCCAGCCGACGTGGGACGCCGTCAACGGCGTCCCGGTAGGCGGCGAAGACCTCGGTAATGACGCGGCGTATTACTCGGACCGCTGGGCGTACATTGACCTGGGCGAAGACTGGGCCGATTGGCGTATCGAGGAACTCTGGACGCTGTACCGCACCTGGAGCGGCGGCGCCCAGCCCGCCTGGATTGAGGCGCAGTGGGCAGCCGTCGATCCGTCCGTGTATCCCGGCGCCGTCGGCGATCCGGGCAACATCGCCGAGCCTTCGATCAACTTCAACTATTACCCCAACCTGTCCAACATCGGGACGCAGCAGTGGGCCCAGAACCTGGACACCACCGCCAGCCCGATCACCCCGCAGAGCCAGTGGCTGATCCTCAAGACCGACGCCACGAGCACGTACAATCGTGGACGCGAATGGGCGTTCGCCGGTTACATCGTCCCCGAGCCGGCGACGATGGGCCTGCTGGCCATCGGCGGCCTGGCCGCGCTGATCCGTCGCAAGCGCTAAGGCGAACAACCGCAGAGACGTTCAATGAAGTTCACAGACGCGTCTGATCAGTTATAGGCGGGCGGTTCCTAGTGGGCCGCCCGTCCGTTTGCTGGGGCAGGCGGGTTCCTGGAATGCTGCCTCGTCTGGATTTTCGGCGCGATCTGTGTAATCTGATGGACTCATGGAGCCCACACAGAAAACCATCGCGTCTCACCCGTCCTGGGTGATCCGGTCCGACAGCGTCGAGCTGGCCGTGACGCAGCTCGGCGGGCATTCCGCGCCGGTCACGTTCTATCGCCGCGACAAGAAGCCCATCCGCCCCTACTACGTCAGCCCCTGGGCCAACGAGGGGCTCAAGATCGACGACCCGGTGCTGGTGCCGCTGCGGGGCGACTTCTTCTGCATGCCGTTCGGCGCGCCGAGCACCTACCGAGGCCGCAGCCACGTCTGCCACGGGGAATCGGCCACGAAGAAGTGGACCCTGCGCGAAGCCGAGCGCCGCGGGCCCGTCACGTCGCTGACGCTGGAGATGAAGACCACCAACGTTCCCGGCCGCGTGACAAAAACCCTCCAACTCGTTGACGGGCACAACGTGATCTACAAGCGTCACGTCTTGGAGGGCTACTCCCTCCGCACGTCGCTGGGACACCACGCGACGTTGGCGATGCCCGAGACGCCGGGCAGCGTCCACCTGGCCACCAGCCGCATGCGCCTGATGCAAACCGCCCCCACGCCCGTGGGCGACCCGCGCATCGGACATTATCAGTCGCTGGCGATCGCCAGGCGGTTCCGCGACCTGTCGCGTGTCCCGCTGATCTGGAATGAACCGAAGACGGGCGACTGCTCCGCCCTGCCGCAGCGCGAGGGGTTTACCGACCTGCTGGGCATGTTCAACGCGAAGACCGCCGGTCCGGCCTGGGCAACCGCCACTTTCGCCGACGAGCGTTTCCTGTGGTTCTCGCTGAAGGACGCTGCCGTGCTTCCGGCGACGCTGTTGTGGATTTCCAACCGCGGGCGCCACAGCCTGCCGTGGCTGGGGCGCAATCGGTGCCTGGGCATCGAGGACGTGTGCGGATACTTCGCCGAGGGTTTGGCCGATTCGGCCCGGGCCAACCCGATCAGCAAGATGGGCATTCCCACGTGCGTGAAACTCTCACCCCGCAAGCCCACTGCGGTGAACTACATCCAAGGCGTGGTGAAAGTACCCCGCGGCTTTACCAAGGTCCACACGGTGAGCTTCTCGTCGGGGCAGGCGACCTTCACTGCCGTCGGCGGACAGAAAGCGACCATCGACGTCTGCCATGAATTCCTGACCGGCGGCGAACTGCACCCGTAGGCCCAGACCTATGGTTCGCGGGCAACCAGGGCATTGTGCAGGTCGCCGGGCAGACGAGCGGTGAACTTCGGCCGGCCGCCTTCCGGTGCGGAGTTGTCCGCATGCACCTGTCCGGGGTGGAGGAACTGGATCGTCCGCCAACCCAGGGCGTTAGGGGCAACGAAGTCCTTGGCGGGGTTGTCCCCCACGTAGGCGCATCGCTCATGGGGCACATCGAGCACGCGGGCGATCTCCTCGAAGCCCGTCGGAGAAGGCTTCCATGCGTCGCGGCCAAGCTCCTCGGTGAACACCACCGCCTCAAAGAACGGCTCCAGCTTCAGCGCCCCGTACTTCAGCCGCTGGGCGGGCAGGTAGCCGTCGCTGAGCAGGCCGAGGCGGTAGTCCGCGTGCAGCCGGCCCAGCATCTCGCCCACACCGCCGAACGGGGAGATCCGCGGCCGGTGCTCGCGGTAGACCTTCACCATCGCCTCGATCTGCCTGGCGGTGAACTTCAGGTGGAACTGCTCACTCAGCGCGTCGAAGGCCCCGGCATACTCGCCTCGCTCAAACCGCGCCCATAGCCAGTCCTCGAAGCGTTCGTCCCGGTGCAACTGGCGCCGGAGATGTTCGCCCACTGCGCGGAATCCGCTGCCGACGTACTGACGCTCGGGAAACAACGTGTCGTCCAGATCGAACACCACGGCCCGAATTGGCGTGTTCAGGACGGTCATGATCGCGATTCTCTACACTGCGCCGCCGAACCGCGGCATCAGCGGAACAACGGTTTGTCGTAGCCCTGAAGCCCGTCAACGTCATTGACCTCGACGAACACCGCTTCATCATATCTCATCATAAGCAGGTGGTTGGTGAAGTGACCGATCTCGGCCGAGATCGGCCGATCCAACACTTCCTGGAGGAGGTAGAGCGGCAGGTCGGCCCCGGCGGCGATGGACAGCGGCGCGCCGCCGCCGAAACGCGGGTTGATCTCGAAGAACCGCAGGCGACCTTCGCCATCGCGCCGGCACTGACAGCAGTACACCCCCCAGAGCCCGTCCAGCCGTTCGCTGAGGCGCACGGCCGCGTCGATAATCGCCGGGGCGTTGACGGTCAGTCCCTTTTCCACCTCGCCGCTGCGGACCACCAGTCGCTGGCGCGGCACGACGGAGCGGATCACACCGTCGCGGCTGCGGTAGACGTCCACGGTGAACTCCTGACCCGGGACGTACTCCTGCACGATCATGGCGTCGCCGTAGGTCGCCACGTGGGCCTGCAGTTCCCGCTCGTCGCGGACCAGGCCCGTGCCGACACTGCCCGAACCGGTTACGGGCTTGACGAAGCATGGATAGAACGGGCGATTGCGAAATTCCGTCAGCGGCAGGGTCTCGATGGCCGAGAGGCCCGCCTCGTGCAGCAGTTCATTCGTGCGGGCCTTATCGCGGCAAATCGCCACGATCGGCTCGGGGCCGATCATCACGGTACATCCCAGCTCGGCGAAGCGATCGCGGCTGGCCGCCAGCGCCGCCAGGTCGAGGTCTGTCAGGGGCACCAGCAGCCCGACCCGCCGCCGCCGAACGATGTCCAGTAGCGTCGGGATGTACTCTTCCTTTCCCACGCCGGGTACGAGGATCCCCTCATCGGCCCGCCGAAAGGCCGCCGAGGCAGAGATGATATCGGTCGCGTAGAGCTTGCCGCTGACGTCCAGGCTCGCCATCGCCCGCCGGAACGCCTCCAACAGCGCTACCCGCCGTCCGCCACAGGTGAACAGGATGTTCAACTCTTGCCCGCTAATCGCTCTCGTGCTCCTTATCGCGGCTGTACTGCTGCTCGTAAACCGCCCGCCCGCCGAAGGCCGACGAGAAGGTCTTGAGAATGATCTTCAGGTCCAGGCAGATCGATTTCTTCTCAACGTACTCCACGTCCATTTCTATCTTCTCCTCGTGCGTCAGTTCCGCGCGCCCGTAAACCTGGGCGTAGCCGGTCAGTCCCGGACGAACCTCCAACCGCCGCCGTTGACGTTCGTTCCATTGCTCGGCCTGCCGCTCGTAGAGCGGCCGCGGGCCGACCAGGCTCATCTGCCCGGCCAGCACGTTCAATAGTTGCGGCAGTTCGTCGAGGCTCTTTTCCCGCAGCCAGCGTCCGAGCTTCGTGAGCCTCGGGTCCTCGCCGGAGTGCGGCGAGCCCCCATATGGATCCACATCGGCCCGCATGGTCCGGAACTTCAACATCGTGAACGGCCGACCGCGCCAACCCGCGCGGCGCTGGCGGAAGATCGCCGCTCCGGGCGACCCGGCCCGGATCGCCGCGGCGACCAGCAGCATCGGGATGCCCAGCAAGGCCAGCCCCAACAGGCTTGCGACGATGTCGAACGCTCGCTTGACCATCCGCACGCCCCGGCTGGACCTCAGCCCAGGTTCTCCTTGTACCAGTCGATCGCCCGGCGAAGCCCTTCCTCGAAGAACACCTGCGGTTCGTAGCCAATCGCTTCCTTCGCGCGCGAAACGTCGGCCAGCGAGTGCTTCACGTCGCCGGCTCGCGGCTGGCGGTAGACCGCCTCGATCTTCGTGTGCAGCAACTCGCCCAGCAGGGCGAGAATCTCATTGAGAGATGTGGCCCGGTTGCAGGCGATGTTCAGCGCCCGCCCGTCGCAGACTTCCTCCGGGGCGTGAGCGGCGAGCCAGTTGGCCTTGCAGACGTTCTCGATGAAGCAGAAGTCGCGGCTTTGCTCGCCATCGCCGAAGACCTCCGGCCGCTCGCTGCGCAGCAGGTGGCCAACCCAGGCGGGAATCACGGCTGCGTAGGCCCCGGCAGGGTCCTGGCGCGGACCGAACACGTTGAAGTACCGCAGGCACAGCGTCCGCAGGCCGAAGACGCCCGCATAGCCGCGCATGTACGCCTCGCAGGAGACCTTGCTGGCCGCGTATGGGCTGATGGGCATCGGGACCATCCCCTCGTGCTTGGGAGAGGTCTTCTGGTCGCCGTAGGCGCTGGAGGAAGCGGCGAAGACGACACGCCGGACGCCCGCAGCCCGGGCGGCCTCCAGGACCGTGATCGTCCCGTTGACGTTCACGTCGTGGGTAGTGAGCGGGTCGGCCACGCTGCGCGGGACCGAGCCCATCGCCGCCTCGTGGAAGATGGCGGCACAGCCGGCGACGGCGCGGTCCACCGCGTCGCGGTCGCGGATGTCGCCCTCGATCAGTTCGATGGCATCGGCGATCTCCGCGAGGTTCTCGCGCTTGCCGGTGGCGAAACTGTCCAGCACGACCACCTCGTGACCTTCGCCGAGGATAAATCGCGCCAGGTTCGAGCCGATGAATCCGGCCCCGCCTGTCACCAAGTATTTCGCCATGGCAAATCTCCTGCTCCTCTTTTCGGCCGATTTCGCCTTCAGGCGCACCGACAACGACAATTTCCCCGCCTTCGAGGAGCGTCACATCCGCGACTTCTCGTAATCGATCACCTGCTGGAGCGTCTGCTCCAGCGTGTAAGCGGGCTTGTAACCGATCAACCGCTGAATCTTACCCAGGTCCGGAAGGCGGGCCATCATGTCGTCGAAAGGCCGGCCGTACGCCTCTTCGTAGGTCAGGGACTTCTTGGTCGATTGGGAGCCGGTCAACTCGATGACCTTGTCGGCCAGACCTTCCATCGTGATCGACTCGGTCGAGCCGACGTTGATGACCTGACCGACGGCGTCGGGGCACTCCACCAGTTTCAGCAGCGCCCCCACCACATCGGCGACATTGCAGAAGCAGCGGCTCT
>Ga0272441_10015259_pt1 | contig 10770 bp, 10 predicted proteins | sample SSMProp6N_FD_193582 | JGI IMG/M metagenome (GOLD analysis project Ga0272441, IMG submission 193582) | Marine sediment archaeal communities from Little Sippewissett salt marsh, Falmouth, MA, United States - SSM-Prop-6N | ecosystem: Environmental > Aquatic > Marine > Wetlands > Sediment ...
GGATGTTATTATCTGACGAAGGCCAGAAAGGGCAGCCGCGGTGAGGGAATCGTGTTTTCCGATAAGTCTGAAGTCATTATTGCCTTTAATGATGAGCAGATCGATTTACATGCAAAAATTAAAGTCCGCTTTCGGGGTAAAATTATAGATACAACCACAGGACGGGTGCTGTTCAATGAAATCGTACCGGAGGAACTGGGTTTTATCAATGAACTCCTTACCAAAAAGCGTATTGAGGAGATCGTAGCCCAGTCTTATAATTTAAGCGGCAACCGGAGAACGGTGGTTTTTCTGGATCAACTGAAAGCGCTGGGCTTTAAGCATGCCATGATGGCCGGTATGACCATCGGTATTGATGATGCGATCATCCCCGATGAAAAGGAAACGCTGGTCGAAAAATCGATGTCTGAAGTTGAGCGTATTCGCAGTCTCTATGAAAAAGGCATTATTACAGACGGTGAACGCTACAACAAGGTGATCGATGTGTGGACACGCACAACGAATCAGGTGGCGGAGACTCTGTTCGAGAGGCTTCGTGAACAGAATCAGGGATTTAATCCTGTCTATATGATGGCAGATTCGGGAGCACGGGGCAGCAAAGAACAGATTCGTCAGCTGGCAGGGATGCGCGGACTGATGGCCAAACCCCAGAAAAAATTGACAGGAGGTACGGGAGAAATTATCGAATCCCCCATTACCGCCAATTTCCGTGAAGGCCTGTCCGTACTGGAATACTTTATTTCAACACATGGTGCCAGAAAAGGTCTGGCGGATACCGCTCTGAAAACCGCCGATGCCGGGTATATGACCCGCCGTCTTGTGGATGTGGCTCAGGACGTGGTTGTGACTATTGATGATTGCGGAACCATCATGGGGCTTCATGTCGGTGATTTGAAAGAAGGCGAAGAAATTATCGAGCCGTTGCGTGACCGGATTTTAGGGCGCGTGACCTCAGAAGATGTTTATGATCCGGATACCGGTGAGGTGATTGTTGAAGCCGGCATGCTGATCGATGAGCAAATTGCCGATCTGATCGTGGCCAAAGGTATTGATACGGTCGGAATTCGTTCCGTGCTGACCTGCGAAGCAGACCGGGGAGTCTGTATCAAGTGTTACGGCAGAAATCTGGCTACCGGTCAGATGGTGAACGTGGGTGAAGCGGTTGGTGTGATGGCGGCTCAGTCCATCGGTGAACCGGGCACGCAGCTGACACTCAGAACCTTCCATATTGGCGGAACGGCCAGCCGTATTGCTGCAGAATCGGAAGTCATCGCGAAGAGTGACGGTGTCGTACAGTTTGACAATGTGCACTGTGTACTGCATGAAGACGGGATGATTATATCACTGCGCCGCAACGGACAGATCAAGGTCCTTGATGAAGACAACAGGGTAACCTCACGGTTCAATGTTCCATACGGCGCTCATATTCTTGTTAATGATAATGATTCGGTGAAGAAGGGGCAGACACTGTTCCGGTGGGATCCGTACTCCGATACAATTCTTGCCAATACCGACGGTGAAGTCAAATTTGCAGATATTATTGATAATCAGACATACAGAGAAGAAGTGGATGAAACAACCGGTCAGAAGCACAGTGTGATCATTGAATCTAAGAATAAAGAGCTCAGTCCGCATATTCTGATCGTCGATGACAAAGGAAAGAAACTGGGGTCCTATATCATTCCGACAAGAGCGCATTTAATGATCAAGGAAGGGACCAAAGTTAAAGCGGGTGATGTGCTGGTGAAAATTCCACGGGAAATCAGTAAAACCAGAGATATTACAGGCGGTTTGCCGCGTGTTGCGGAATTGTTTGAGGCACGCAAACCCAAATCTCCCGCTATTGTCAGTGAAATTGACGGTACCGTGAATTTCGGTTCCGTGAAACGCGGTGTCCGGAAGGTTACTGTTGTTTCACGCGATGAACGGGATAAACGTACCTATCTGATTCCATACGGAAAGCATCTTCTGGTTCATGAGGGAGATATGGTCCGGGCCGGAGAAAAGCTTTCTGAAGGATCTGTGGCGCCCCATGATATTCTGGCGATTTTAGGGGCCAACCGGGTACAGGAATACCTGGTCAATGAAATTCAGGAAGTCTATCGCCTGCAGGGTGTCCGGATCAATGACAAGCATATTGAGGTGATTGTTCGTCAGATGCTCCGGAAGGTTCGTGTCGAGGATCCGGGTGATACAGATTATCTGGAAAATGACGAAGTCGATCGTTTGAAATTCCTGAAGATCAACGATGAGATCCTGAATAAAGTGGTTGTTGAAGATCCCGGCGATTCCAAGTTTCAGGAAGGTGACGTCGTTGAAAAAGTCAAAGTGAATATGGTCAATGAGAAACTGGAACAGAGCAATAAGGAAAAGGCCACCTTCACGGCTGCCAAACCAGCGACGTTTCACCCGTTGCTCCTGGGAATTACCAAAGCCGCGCTGGGAACGGATTCATTTATTTCAGCAGCAAGCTTCCAGGAGACCACACGGGTATTAACTGAAGCCGCAGTCAAAGGTCGGGTTGATAATCTGATCGGACTGAAGGAAAATGTGATTATGGGTCATTTGATTCCGGCGGGTACCGGGCTGAAAACGTTTAAAGAAATTCTGGTCTGGTCTGATCAGGATGATGAACCTGAAGCCGAGGAAGCGGATTCGGAATCCAATGTTCCTGAAGAGGTCGAGGAAGAGTCATAATTGACAAATGAGCGATAAGCTTTAGAAATTATTGAACAAGGAGGAATTTTTGCCAACACTTAATCAATTGGTTCGAAAAGGCAGAAAGCTGACTATTAAAAAGACCAAGGCGCCCGCTTTAAAAAATTGTCCTCAGAAGCGGGGAGTCTGTACACGTGTGTATACCACAACACCCAAGAAACCGAATTCGGCGTTGAGAAAAGTAGCGCGTGTACGTTTGACAAACGGCTTTGAAGTGACGGCATATATTCCTGGAGAAGGACATAATTTACAGGAACATTCTATTGTATTGATCCGCGGCGGCCGTGTGAAGGATCTCCCCGGGGTCCGGTACCACATTGTTCGCGGTTCTTACGACACCAGTGGTGTGGAGGGGCGTTTGAGGGGCCGTTCAAAATATGGTGTCAAGCGTAAGAAGTAGTTCATCGATAAGATGATGGATGCGATAGAAATTAAATTTAATTAAAGATAGGATTTAGTGGAGAATTCATGCGAAGACGACAAGCACCCAAACGACATGTATTGCCCGATCCGGTTTATAATAGTCTGGTTGTGACAAAGTTTATCAACAGTCTGATGAGAAAAGGCAAACGCAGTATCGCTGAGAAGATATTCTATTCCTCAATGGACATCATTGAAGAAAAGTCGGGCAAAAAAGGTTATGATGTGTTTAAGAAGGCCCTGGACAATGTTAAGCCGGTTTTGGAAGTCCGGTCCCGTCGCGTGGGTGGCGCAACATATCAGGTGCCGGTTGAGATCCGGTCCGAGCGTCGGCAGGCCCTCGCCATTCGCTGGATTATCAGCTACACAAAGGCCCGGTCTGAGAAAACCATGGCGGAACGCCTGGCTGCAGAATTGACAGCGGCTTTTAATAATGACGGCGCCTCGATCAAGAAGAAAGAAGACACACATCGGATGGCGGAAGCAAACAAGGCCTTCGCACATTTTAAATGGTAGAATTCAATACACAGGTTAATCAGTCAGAATAAGGCAAATGGCACGCGCATACGCACTTGAAAAGACACGAAATATCGGCATTATGGCTCACATTGATGCTGGTAAAACCACAACGACGGAACGGATTCTGTTCTACACAGGAAAGGTCCATCGTATGGGTGAAGTGCATGATGGCGCGGCGGTTATGGACTGGATGCAGCAGGAGAAGGAAAGGGGTATTACCATCACCTCTGCAGCAACCACCTGTTTCTGGCGTGATTATCAGATCAATATTATTGACACACCCGGGCATGTGGATTTTACTGTCGAGGTCGAAAGGTCTCTTCGCGTGCTGGATGGATCGATTGCCATTTTTTGTGCGGTCGGAGGTGTTGAGCCCCAGTCCGAGACTGTCTGGAGACAGGCGGAACATTATCATATTCCAAGAATTGCATTTGTGAACAAGATGGACAGACTGGGTGCTGATTTCAGGAATGCGGTTCAGATGATGCGTGACCGTCTGGGAGCCCGGCCGGTACCCATTCAGATTCCAATCGGCGAGGGCGATTCATTTTCAGGCATCATTGATCTGATAAAAATGAAAGCCGTTGTTTATCAGGAAGAAACACTGGGTGCCCAATTTTCCGAAGAAGATATCCCGCAAGATATGCTGGAAAAAGCAGAAAAATACCGGCACGATCTTGTAGAGGCGGTCGCAGAATTTGATGATGCTGTCATGGAAAAATATGTGGAGGGCGGCGATATTGCGCCGGATGAAATCCGGAAAGCTGTGAGAAAAGGAACCCTTTCGGTTCAAATGGTTCCGGTGCTTTGCGGAGCAGCCTTTAAAAATAAAGGTGTTCAGCACTTAATGGATGCGGTGGTGGAGTATTTGCCTTCACCGGTTGAAGTTCCGGATATAGAGGGATTTGATCCGAAACGCGGAAAACCTTTGACAAGAAAGACCAGCGACAGTGAACCTTTTGCAGCCCTGGCTTTTAAAATTACCACCGATTCCTATGTCGGGAAACTGACTTATTTCCGTGTGTATTCAGGAACACTTGCAACAGGAACGTATGTTCTGAATCCTCGTGAAGAACGCAAGGAAAGAATTGGCCGTATTTTACAAATGCATGCCAATAAACGTGAAGATCGCGATGAAGTATATGCCGGTGATATTGTGGCCGCCGTCGGACTTCGATACACCAAGACCGGCGACACATTGTGTGACACCAAACATCCGATTGTTCTGGAATCCATGGATTTTCCGGAACCTGTTATTTCGGTCGCCATTGAGCCGAAGACGAAAGCGGATGAAGAAAAATTGTCCCAGTCTCTCGATAGCCTTATGGATGAAGATCCGACCTTTCACTGCAAGATAGATGAGGATACGGGACAAACGATTATTTCCGGAATGGGTGAGCTGCATCTGGATATTATCGTCGACCGGCTGTTAAGAGATTTTAAAGTCAAAGCCAATGTCGGAAAACCGCAGGTCGCCTATAAGGAAACAATTACAGAGGCGGTCGGTTCTGAAGGGCGTTTTGTGCGGCAGGGTCAATTTGGACATGTGGTTCTGCATCTTGAACCGGCACCGAGGGGATCGGGATTTCAATGGGAGAGCCGCATTGTGGATGGCATTATCCCAAGGGAATTTATCCCTGCGATTGAGTCGGGTGTTCGCGGCGCCATGAATGCGGGCACGATAGCCGGTTATCCGATGATGGACATTCGTGCGACTCTGGTCGACGGATCTTACCATCCTGAGGATTCTACAACGGTCGCATATGAAATTGCAGCATCTATTGCACTTCAGGATGGCGTCCGGAAAGCGACTCCTGTTTTACTTGAACCCCATATGAAGGTGGAAGTCGTAACGCCTGAAGAATTTCTTGGTGAGGTGCTTGGTGATCTGAACGGACGTCGCGCTCAGATTGAGGGGATACATGCCCGTAAAGACGCGCAGGTTGTTACTGCGTCCGTTCCCCTTCGCGAGATGTTTGGCTATGCCACTGATCTGCGGTCGAAAACACAGGGACGGGCCATCCATACGATGCAGTTTTCAAGTTATGAAGAGATATCAAACAGTGAATCACAAAAATTATTGGAAAAAGTACGAGGTTTTGCATAATGTTTTGTGAAGGAGGATATTGATAATGGCAAAGGAAAAATTTGAAAGAACGAAGACACATGTGAATATAGGTACGATTGGTCACGTGGATCATGGTAAGACGACGCTGACGGCGGCGATTACCATGTATTTGTCGAACAAGGGTCAGGCATCGGTGAAGAAGTATGACGAGATTGACAACGCGCCTGAAGAGAAGGCACGCGGAATCACGATTAATACGGCCCATGTTGAATACGAGACCGAGACACGCCATTATGCGCATGTGGATTGTCCGGGTCATGCGGATTACATCAAGAACATGATTACCGGTGCGGCTCAGATGGACGGATCGATTCTGGTTGTGAGCGCAGCGGACGGTCCGATGCCTCAGACCCGGGAGCATATTCTTTTAGCGCGCCAGGTGAACGTTCCTTCGATCGTGGTATTTTTGAACAAGACCGATCAGGTGGACGATCCTGAATTGATCGAGCTGGTGGAGCTGGAGCTTCGCGAGCTTTTGTCCAAGTATGAGTTTCCCGGCGATGATATACCGATTATCAAGGGCAGTGCGCTTCAGGCGATGGAGAAGGGAGCCGCGGGCAGCTTTGAAGGTCCGGAATGGGAACCGATTCAGGAACTGTTAGACGCTGTGGATTCCTATATTCCGACACCGGAACGCGATACGGACAAGCCGTTTCTGATGCCGGTTGAAGATGTGTTCAGTATCACGGGCCGCGGAACCGTGGGTACGGGCCGTATCGATCGTGGCACGATCCATACCAGTGATGAAGTTGATATTGTGGGTCTGGGTTCGAATATGAAGTCCGTGGTGACGGGTGTTGAGATGTTCAGGAAGATTCTGGACGAAGGTCAGGCGGGAGACAATGTGGGTCTGTTGCTTCGGGGTGTGGACAAGGAAGCCCTGAAGCGCGGGATGGTTGTTGCGAAGCCGGGATCGATTACACCACACAAGAAGTTCAAGGGTCAGGTTTACGTATTGAAGAAAGAAGAAGGCGGCCGTCACACCCCGTTTTTCACGGGTTATCGTCCCCAGTTTTTCTTCAGAACGACCGATGTGACGGGATCGATCGAGTTACCGGAAGGTGTTGAGATGATCATGCCCGGAGACAATGTGACAATGTCTGTTGAACTGATTGAAGAAGTGGCCATGGAAGAGGGCCTGCGTTTTGCGATTCGTGAAGGCGGTCGTACGGTAGGTGCCGGTGTGGTCGGTGAAATTGTTGAATAACAGAATTGAGATGTGAATATAATGCGAGATAATATCACATTAGAATGTGTCGAATGCAAGCAGCGTAATTATGCGACGACGAAAAATAAAAAACTGCATAGCGGACGTGTGGAATATAAAAAGTACTGTCGGTTTTGTAATAAACACACGGTCCACAAAGAGACCAGGTGACAGGTAAAAATGGTTTTTTCCTGGTCAGAGACATATTTTTGGCTTAGGCCTGTAGCACAATTGGCTAGTGCACCGGACTCCAAATCCGGGGGTTGGGGGTTCGAGTCCCTCCAGGCCTGCTTTTTCTTTGGGAGAAAGCGATGATTCAGAAAATAAGAGTCTATTTTAGTGAAGTCGGTCAGGAGTTATCTAAAGTCAGCTGGCCCTCGCGGGAAGAGCTGTTTGGTTCGACAGGGGTGGTGATTGCCTTATGCATCGTTCTGTCGATATTTATATTTGGAGTTGACTGGTTTTTAAGTCAGCTGTTAAAGGTTGTGTTTTAATGAGAAAACAAGTGATCAGGTAGACTATTGCATTGGTATGCGATACATGTGTTCTCGGGACACGAGAAGAAGATAAAAAAGTATCTGGAAAGCGAAGTGGAGCGGCTGGAGCTCCATGAGCAGATAGCGCGTGTCCTCATTCCATCTGAAGATGTGGTGGAAATGCGTGATGGAAAGAAGCGGGTGAAAAACCGCATGTTTTTTCCGGGATACATGCTGGTCGAAATGGATCTGAATAAAAAGACGCAGCATGTGGTATTGAATACTCCGGGAGTCACAAACTTCGTGGGGCCGAAAAATCAGCCGGTGCCGCTGCAGGAAGATGAAGTCAAGAGAATTTTAGGTCGTGTTGAAGATCGTCCGGATGAAGAAGTGTTTGATATTCCCTTCAGAGAGGGCGATCCGGTTAAAGTGGTTGACGGACCTTTTACGGATTTTTCGGGTGTTGTGGAAGGCATCAATCATGAAAAAAAGAAATTGAAAGTCATGGTCAGCATTTTTGGCCGCTCGACACCTGTCGAGTTGGATTTTCTTCAAGTCAATTTGGAAAAGTGAACAGTAGGTAGCTGAGGTAAAGATGGCAAAGAAAATCATTGGCATGATAAAGCTTCAAATTCCGGCCGGGCAGGCCAATCCCTCGCCACCGGTGGGGCCCGCTCTTGGACAGCATGGTGTGAATATTATGGAGTTTTGCAAGGCTTTTAATGCCAAAACACAGGACAAACAGGGGTTGATCATCCCTGCTGTCATCACCGTCTATTCAGATCGCTCATTCACATTTATTACGAAGACACCGCCGGCAGCCGTTCTGTTGAAAAAGGCAGCCAACCTGGAAAAAGGGTCCGGTGAGCCGAACCGGGACAAGGTGGGCAAGGTGACCAAGGCTCAGGTGAAAGAGATTGCAGAAGCCAAAATGGTGGATCTGAACGCAAATGATATTGAAATGGCCATGCGAATAATCGAAGGAACCGCCAGAAGCATGGGTATCGTTGTTGAGGGGTAAAACTATCTATGAAGCGAAGTAAAAGATATCAGGCAGCACTGGAGAAAGTCCAGGAAGACAAGTTGTATTCATTGGAAGAGGGTGTTGCAGTTTTAAAGGAAATGGCCAAGGTCAAGTTCAACGCATCTGTAGAGGTGGCCATTCGGTTGGGTGTAGATCCGAAAAAGGCCGATCAGATGGTCAGGGGTACGGTCACGCTGCCGCACGGCTCGGGAAAAGAGGTTCGTGTTCTGGTGCTTTGCAAAGCTCCAAAGGACAAGGAAGCTCAGGAAGCCGGTGCCGATATGGTGGGTCTGGAAGAATATATCCAGAAAATCGAATCCGGCTGGTGTGAGGTTGATGCCATTGTCGCAACCCCGGATGTGATGAAGGATGTGGGTAAGCTGGGTCGGCATCTGGGAAGAAAGGGATTGATGCCGAATCCGAAAGCCGGTACGGTGACGCTTGAAGTCGCTGAGGCTGTTAAGCAGCTGAAGGCCGGCCGGATTGAATTTCGTGTCGATCGTTTCGGTAATGTGCATGCCACTATCGGTAAAGCCTCTTTTGAATCGGTCCAGCTGGTTGAAAACATCAAGGCGCTTATTGATCAGGTGTTGCGTCTGAAGCCCCCGACATTGAAGGGGCAGTATGTCCGTAATATTTCCATTTCAACGACCATGGGGCCGGGTATTGCTCTGGACAGAGCACTTGTTCTTGAAGGTATGCGATAATTATTGCTAATTAAATATACAGGTGAACGGGAATGGCAAGACCAGAAAAAGAAGCAGCTGTAAAAGAAATCGCTGAAATCCTTGATCAGGCAAAAGGAGTTTTTGTTACGGATTTCAAGGGTTTGAACGTTGAAAAAATCAGTGAATTTCGCAGCAAATGTCGAGAGGCATCCGTTGAGTATTTGGTTGTTAAAAATACGTTGGCCCGGCTGGCTACTGAAAAGGCCGGTCAGGATGAAATGAAGGACTATTTTAAAGGACCTTCCGCAATTGCCTACAGCTATGAAGATCCTACCGCTCCGGCCCGTATTATTTCTGAGTTCAGCAAAGACCATAAGAAGCCGGCGATTAAAATGTCTCTTTTTGAGGGTGTCTTTTATGGTCCGGAAAAAGTGGATATTATCGCGGCCCTTCCATCGAAGCAGGAATTACTGGCTCAGATGGTTAGAGGATTGAATGCGCCCCTTCAGGGTTTTGCCGGAACCTTACACGGTCTTTTACAGAAGTTGGTTTTAACGCTGGATGCTGTAAAAAATTCAAAAGAAGAATAGTTATTGAATAAATGTATCATTTTTTATGTAGGAGACAATAAGAATGGCTGAAGAAAAAACTGCTGAAAAAGCAACTGAACTTAGCAAGAACGTTGCGTCGATATTGGAATCAGTAAAGAAGCTGACAGTCATGGAACTGGCAGAACTGGTGAAAGCCATGGAAGATGAGTTTGGTGTGACCGCAGCCGCGCCTGTGGTTGCCGCTGCACCCGGTGCAGCCGCCGGAGCCCCCGCAGCTGCTCCGGCTGAAGAAAAGACGGATTTCGATGTCGTGCTGGCCAGTGTTGGCTCCCAGAAAATCCAGGTCATCAAGGTTGTGCGCTCCATTACCGGGCTGGGTTTAAAAGAGGCCAAGGATCTGGTTGAAGGTGCACCAAGTCCTGTTAAAGAAGGTGCCAATAAGAATGAAGCAGAAGATCTCAAAAAGCAGCTTGAAGAAGTCGGTGCAACAGTTGAATTAAAGTAGATTTTATCCTTCTTTATTAAGGAGTGTGGTCCCCTTGAAGAGAGAAACGAAAAAAAGAATCTCTTTTTCGAAAATCGAATCCGCTGGAGAAATTCCCGATTTGCTGGATATTCAAATCCGCAGTTTCAGGGATTTTCTGCAAGGAGATGTTTCACCGAATAAACGAAAAGTCCAGGGATTGCAGGAGGCATTTATCTCTCTGTTTCCCGTCAGTGACTCTCGTGAAAACTATCTTCTGGAGTTTGTGGAGTACAGCGTTGACGTTCCGAAATATACCGTTGAGGAGTGTCGGCAGAGGGGGATGACCTATGCGGTTCCTTTGAAGGCCAAGCTTCGGTTATCTGTTCGTGATCCGTATAGTGAAAAACCCAATTATGTCGATACAATCGAACAGGTTGTATATTTGGGGAACTTTCCCTATATGACCGATCGGGGAACTTTTATTATCAATGGTGCCGAACGCATTATTGTAAATCAGTTGCATCGTTCTCCCGGTGTTTTCTTCGATGAAAAAATCTTTCCCAACGGAACGAGAACATTTTCGGCGCGTATTA
>Ga0272441_10015260_pt1 | contig 10767 bp, 7 predicted proteins | sample SSMProp6N_FD_193582 | JGI IMG/M metagenome (GOLD analysis project Ga0272441, IMG submission 193582) | Marine sediment archaeal communities from Little Sippewissett salt marsh, Falmouth, MA, United States - SSM-Prop-6N | ecosystem: Environmental > Aquatic > Marine > Wetlands > Sediment ...
GAGATTTGCAGGAATGTCTGCTTATACAGCTTGAAGAACGTGTTCCCCAAAATGAACTGGCTATTCGTATGGTCATGGAATGTTTTGAAGATTTTACCAATAAACGCTACGAGAAAATCGCCAAGAAACTTGAAATTTCACTTGAAGAAGTTAAGGCGATTATGGAACTGGTTTCGAGTTTAAATCCGAAACCAGGAGAACGATATATTTCAGAAGGTGAAAATTACATTATTCCGGATGTTATTGTTGATCATGATGATGATGAATTTGTTGTTACCTTAAATGACTGGAATGTCCCCAGGCTCAGAATCAATGAGTCCTACAAACAGCTTTTAAAGAAGAAAGAAAAGGTCAACAAGGAAACCAGGGATTATATCCGACAGCGGCTTGAATCCGCCCGATGGCTGATTAATTCAATCTACCAGCGCCGTTCCACGATTCAGCGTGTTATGGAATCTATTATCAAGCATCAAAAGGACTTTTTTGAAAAGGGAAGTGAATTTTTAAAACCCATGGTGCTGAAAGATATCGCTGACGATGTGAGTCTGGATATTTCTACCGTAAGCCGTGTGACCAGCGGTAAATATGTTCAAACAGAGTATGGTGTTTATGAGCTGAAATACTTTTTCAGCGAGCGTCTTGAAACGGCGGACGGAGATGAGATTTCCAATAAACTGATCAAATCGAGAATCAAGGATATTATTGAAAGTGAAGATTCAAAAAAGCCGCTCAATGATCAGACAATCTCGGAAATATTGCGCAAGGATGGATTCCTTGTGGCCAGAAGAACCGTTGCCAAATACAGGGAACAGATGATGATACCGGTCGCCAGACTTAGAAGGAAGATATAGGGTACTTTAAAGTCATACAATTGGGCGATTGATCAGCGGGATATGAGTTAAGGATAATTTTATGGAAATTGTTGAAAACAGCAGGAAATTAAAGGCCACGACCATACTCTGTGTCAAAAAGGGCAGCAGGGTAGCCATGGGCGGGGACGGACAGGTGACACTGGGTGATACGGTCATGAAAGAGAAAGCCAAAAAGGTCCGGAAGATGTATGACGATACGGTGCTGGCCGGATTTGCCGGTGCTGTCGCGGATGCGTTTACACTTTTTGAAAAGTTTGAAAAAGCCCTGGATCAGTATCGTGGCAATCTTCAGCGTTCGGCCATCGAACTGGCCAAGGAGTGGCGCACCGATAAATATCTGCGGCGTTTGGAAGCTTTGCTGACTGTGGCGGACAAGAAGACCATTTTGCTGATTTCCGGCACCGGTGAGATCATTGAACCGGATGATCAGATTGTGGCCATTGGATCAGGGGGACCCTATGCACTCGCAGCCGCCCGGGCTCTGGTTCAGCATTCAAAAATGGATGCCGTCAATATTGTAAAAGAATCGCTGCTGATTGCTTCAAGGATTTGTATCTATACCAATGACAGTATTGTTGTGGAGGAGTTGTAGACGTGCTGGATAAAGATTGTAAAGCTTTGGGACGTAAACTGAAAACCGATCAGTTAACCCCGCGTCAGATTGTCCGGGAACTGGATAAATATGTCATAGGTCAGGACAAAGCCAAGAAGATGGTGGCTATTGCCCTTAGAAACCGATGGCGCAGACAGCAGGTTGAAGACGAACTTCGTGAAGAAATTATGCCCAATAATATTATTCTGATCGGACCAACCGGTGTCGGTAAAACAGAAATCGCCCGTCGTCTGGCGCGTCTGGCTGAAGCTCCGTTTATAAAGGTCGAAGCATCCAAATTCACGGAAGTGGGTTATGTGGGAAGGGATGTTGAATCCATTATCCGGGATTTAACCGATCTTGCTGTTTCCATGGTTAAGGCTGAATGCATGGAAATGGTCAGGGAGAATGCTGAAACGGCCGCGAGTGAACGCATCCTTGATCTGCTGTTCCCCGCATCCCAACATAAACCGTTTCAAGAAGATAAAATTCAGTCCGCGGAATCCCTTCCCGTATCGGATGACAATCAGGGTCAGCCGGCTGAATCCGCAGAAGAGCGCCATAAACGAACACGGGAAAAATTGAAGAAACAGCTTAGGGAAGGAAAACTTGAGGACCGAATGGTTGAACTGGAAGTTTCATCCGAATCTTTTCCGATGCTTCAGGTTTTTTCGCCGATAGGTATCGAGGAAATGGGAATGAATATCCAGGACCTTTTCGGCAGTATGATGCCTAAAAAACGTAAAAAGCGCAAAATGACAGTAGCCGAAGCCAGACAGATTCTTGTTGCAGAAGAAACACAGAAGCTGATTGATATGGAAAAAGTGGTCGACGAAGCCATTCGCCGTGTTGAAAATTCCGGTATTGTCTTTCTGGATGAGATTGATAAAATTGCAGGGATGAGCGATGCGCATGGACCGGATGTTTCAAGGGAAGGCGTACAAAGAGATATTCTCCCTGTCGTGGAAGGTACCAATGTGGTGACAAAATACGGCATTGTGAAAACCGATCATATTTTATTTATTGCTTCGGGCGCCTTTCATGTGGCCAAACCGTCGGATCTGATTCCGGAACTGCAGGGCCGGTTTCCCATACGTGTTGAGTTAAACAGTCTGAGCACCGAAGATTTTATACGAATACTGACAGAACCGGAGAATGCCCTGGTAAAACAATATATCGCTCTGCTTGAGACGGAAAGTGCGAAAATCTCATTTGCCAAAAGCGCCATCAAAGAAATCGCCCAGACAGCAACCATGGTCAATGATCGGGCGGAAAATATCGGCGCCAGGCGTCTCCATACCATTTTAAGCACACTTTTGGAAGAAATACTTTTTCAGCTGCCCGATCCGTCTGTAAAGGATTTTAAGGTGACTGCAGAATACGTCAAGGATAAATTGAATGATATTGTTGAGGATGAGGATCTGACGAAATATATTCTTTAGGAGGGTGATGTGAAACGCGATTTTCTGGCAATAACTGATTTGACCGGTGATGAAATTCACAGTCTTCTTGAGCTTGCCCGGAAACTGAAGACCAAGCAGAAAAAGGGCAAATTGTATCAGCCGTTAAAGAATCAGACCCTGGCAATGATTTTTCAAAAACCGTCAGCCAGAACCCGCGTTTCATTTGAAGTGGGCATGTATCAGCTTGGTGGACACGCGGTCTATCTGGCGCCCGCGGATATCGGTCTTGGTCAAAGGGAGACGGCTTCCGATGTGGCCCGCGTGATATCCAGATATTGTGACGGTATTATGGCCCGGTTATTTTCACATGATCTTATTGAGGAGCTGGCCCGTTTTGCCACGGTTCCCGTTATTAATGGATTAACAGATTTACTGCATCCCTGTCAGATACTGGGAGACATGCTGACCATTCTGGAGCACAGGGGACATCTTGACCAGTTAAAAGTGGCCTGGGTCGGGGACGGCAATAATGTGGCTCATTCATGGATCAATATCGCTTCCAGACTGCCCATGCAGCTGCATCTGGCGTGTCCGAGGGGATATGATCCGGATCCCAAATTGCTGAAAAATGCGCGTGACAATGGCGTCAGTGAAATTCGTGTGCATCGCAGACCGGGGGAAGCGGTTAAAGAGGCTGATGTTATTTATACCGATGTATGGACAAGTATGGGGCAGGAAAAAGAGAAAGCGGCCAGAAAAAAAGCCTTCAAGGGTTTTCAGGTTAATCAAAGACTGGTTGACAAAGCCAAGTCCGATGTTTTGATTCTGCATTGTCTCCCGGCTCACAGGAAAGAAGAAATTACGGAAGATGTACTGGAAGGACCGCGTTCCGTGGTATTTGATGAAGCGGAAAACCGGCTCCATATTCAGAAAGCCATTATGGTGGCCCTGATGGGGAAATAGTCATTTTTATTATATATTCTGCAATCAGAAAACCACAAAATGTACGATCAGGCCTTTTTCTCGGGTATTGTTTTTCGTTACGGTCTGTAATTCAAACAGAATTTATTTTGTGGTTTTTCTTTTTCAAGTGAACATGAGATGAAGATACTTCATTTCGCTGTAGAAAATTTTGCACGGGTTCCGGGTAACCTGGTCCAGGCCGAACGGACACTGGGTCACGACAGTTATTTAATGACCATGTATGCCACTGCGCACAGATTTCAGGACGCGGATTACTGTCTCCGTTTGCCTTTTGTCGGCAGCCGGACCGCTGGAATGATAAAATCCGTATTCCGTTCAGAACAGTCACAATCCAATAAAAGAAAAGATGTATCGCTTGGTAAACCGATGTGGAGCCCGAAAAACAAGGCAGCAGCCGGGCTGTTTGACCTGAGAGACCGGTTTTGGGAAGATCGAATAAGAAACATGCTGGCATCAATTGATATCGGATCCTTTGATTTACTGGTTCTTGATGGCGGGCTGGGTTTCCTGCGCAACGGTAAAATCATTCAGGAACTAAAGGCTGGAGGAATGAAAATAGGCATTCTTTACTGCGGCAGTGATTTGCGGACCAGAGGGATTATTCCGGCTGTGGACAGGCTGGCAGATGCGCGTTTTACGGTGGAATTTGATCATACGCTGTTGGATCCGAGCCTGACGTTTTTATATTTTCCCTTTCAACTGCCGGATTTTGAGGAACCGCTGCCAGATAAGAATCCGGTGATCCGAATCGGACATGCGCCCACAAACCGCGCAGTTAAAGGAACAGATCAGATTTTAAAGGAACTGGAGCCGATAAAAAATACACATCCGGTTGAAATCGTTTTAATTGAGGGCCTTGCCCATCAGAAAGCGCTTACCCTGAAGAAATCCTGTGATATATTCATCGATAATATCGGTGAACTCGGATATGGCATCAATGGCCTGGAATCCCTGGCTATGGGTATTCCGACGGCGGTTCAGCTGCTTCCCGATTTTGAGGTTTTACTGGGCGATCATCCTTTTATCAATATTGCACAGGGGTGTATTGCCGGGAAACTGATACCCTTTATTGAATCTGAATCATTGAGAAAAAAAGTTGGGGTGGACAGTCAGAACTGGGTTCATGAAAGACATCATCCGCTTCAAATCTCACGAAAGATGCTTTCCTTCTTTTAAAAAATTCTCTCAATTACAATTGGATACGGAATGTGTTCCGCATGATGGTCTTGGCGTCAAAGGTTTCCTTGAAAGCAATCAGGTTTCTGTTTGGGGTCATGGGATTGTCCGAGGCCGGCTGCTGTGATACACCGATATCCACATACCGGTATCCGTTTTCAGTGGCGTGTTTCACCACTTCATACATCACACGATGAATAGGCTTAAGCCCCGCGTCTTTGTATCGCATCATATTGTAAAAACACAAAGCCACATTTTTATTGCAGTAAAACATCAGGGAACCCCCGATTGGCCTGTCCTTGTAATAAATCATAAAGAGTTTCAGGCTTTCCGGGAGCAGTTTGGTTAGTTTCTGCAGATCTTTAAAGCTGTGTGTTGGTTTCGCATCATGTTTTGCAAGATTTTCTTCCATGATTGGATAAAATTCATCATAGTGTTCATTGATTTCAAATCGTATATCCGGATTCCGAAGTGTTTTGCGTACGCAGTTACGAACGGTTCTTTGAAACCGGGGAATGATTTCCCGATTTGGATCCAATTGAATGGCACTTGAGATATAGTGGGTTTCGTATTGAAATCCCTGCCAGAGCATGGCAAAATCCAGATTCTGATTTGGAAAGTTTTCGTAAATAAGAGGAGCGCCTGTCAGAACAAATTTTTTGTATCCTTCCTTTTTTCCATATTTCAAAAGGGCTGTAACAAAGGCCATGGCCTGTTCAAACGTTATTTCCTCCGTGACCAGAGAGCCATAACTGGCTCCAATGGGTGATTCGAAAATGCCGTCTGTCAGACTGCCGGGCAGCACGGCCGCAATTTCGCCCTTTTTTATCAGCATAAGGTGATGCCATTTGAATTTGCCCGTTTTGTGATAATCAAAAAACTTTTGCAGGTGAAACAGGGTTCCATTGTTGGATTTGAGAACAAAGGCATCCCATGCGTCTCTGTATGATTCGTTGTATTGAATGATTTCCATGTGTTTTTTATTTTATGAACAGTGGATCCAATAAGGTTATATAATACGTATTCCCGTGCTTAATATCAAGGATAATTTCCTGTTCTATGATTAATTTGGGCTTGGAATATTGATTGAATGTTCTAAATTAGGGTGTCAGACTGGAAAACAGTCATCATGAATTGTAAAGGATTTGTTTATCCGGGGTTGATATAATGGATAAAAAGGATCATTATACTGCTGCTGAACGTGAAATAAAAATACGTTTGGAAAAAGGCGGGGATCTGACTGCAGATCTGGGAAACACAGCCGCAGTGCTGAAAAAACGATTTTCTTTCTTTTGGATCGGTTTTTATTTTTTTCAACACAATAATCTGGTACTTGGTCCGTTTCAAGGTACACCGGCCTGCGTTTTTCTGGAGAAGGGAAAAGGCGTATGCTGGGCCTGTGTAAAGAAGAAGAAAACGATTATTGTACCGGACGTTCACGCGTTTACGGATCATATTGCCTGTGATCCGGCTTCACGGTCTGAAATTGCGGTTCCTGTTTTTGATCGAAAGGGATCATTAAGGGCTGTTCTGGATGTGGACAGCGAGCACCTGCGGGCATTTGATGAAGATGACCGGATTGGCCTGGAAAGTATAGCCGGGCTGCTGGCAGGGTGCTGGAATGATTAAAAATGAAACATATCGGTGTTTTGCGCCGTTTAATCTCCAATATCTGTAATTATATTTTACGGAGTAATCTATGAAAAAATTATTGTTAACGGTCTTATTGTTTACTGTTTTCGGAAGTCTGTTTGCACAGTATCCGCAGCGCAGGGATTTTGAAGGGATCATTGAGGGACGCGTCCTGGACGCCAATCAGAAAATTCCTATTGAATATACCAATGTTATTCTTTTCAGCTCCCGTGACAGCTCACAGGTTACTGGAGGTATATCCGATAAAAGCGGCACTTTTATTCTGAGGGTTCCAAGGCCTGGCAATTTTTATGTGGAATTGAAATTTATGGGCTATTACACGAAAACCCTGGATCGAATTGTCATCAGACCTGATAATCCGAATCTCAATCTTGGAGACATTCTGTTGCAACCGGCCATTTTAATGATGCAGGGCGTTCAGGTGGAAGAAGATAAGACAGCCATTGAATACAAAATAGATAAAAAAGTCATCAATGTGAGCCAGCAATTAACCACAGTATCGGGCACAGCCGTTGATGTGCTGGAAAATGTGCCGTCGGTCACAGTGGATATTGAGGGCAATGTCCAGCTCAGGGGGAGCGGCAGTTTTACAGTGCTTCTGAATGACCGGCCCACTGTCCTGGATCCCAGTGATGTATTGCAACAGATACCGGCCAGTACGATTGACAATATTGAAATTATCACCAATCCCTCTGCAAAGTATGATCCGGACGGTGTTTCAGGTATCATTAATGTGATTACCAAAAAAGGCAAGATGGATGGTCTGCACGGGCTGGTTAATGTCAATGCGGGGTACAACGGCAGGAACGGTGGTGATTTTCTTTTCAATTACAGACAAGAGTCGTATAATATTTATTTTGGAGCGGATTTCAACCGTTTTTCAGGCACAGGAACTGATGAGAGCGAAAGTAAAACGACTGCAAATGACACCATATCCTATATCTATTCCGAAGGTGAGTCGGACCGAAGTTTTACGCGATATGGGCTGAGAACAGGTATTGATCTATATCTGTCAAAAAAGGATGTTTTGTCTGTTGGTGTTCGCTATGGCGGCCGGGCAATGGAATTTCAATCGGATGAAGATTTTGAAACATGGATGGAACCCGGAGAATCCGGAGATTTGTATACCAGTTACAGTGAATCCAAACGGGGTGGTGATTTTTACTGGCTGAACATGGATTATCAGCATGATTTTGCCCGTAAGGGCCATAAATTAAACGCACAGGTCAATTTCAGCCGTCGTTATGGTGATGAGGAGAGTCTGGATGAACTGAAAGATCTGAATGGTCTGATAACCAGCGGACATAAATCAACGGAGGACGGGCCTTCCAGACGCTGGCGTATGAAATTTGAATATGTTTTACCGCTCAGGGAGAATGATCGTTTCGAAGCGGGCTATCAGAACCGTTTGAGAGTGTCCGAGGACATCACAACTGCAGACTTCTACAATAATGACACCGGTGTTTATGAGACTTTTCCGGAATTTAATCATACAACCAGCTATGAACGCAATATTCACAGTTTATATACGCTTTACGCGGCTGAACTGGGTTCGTTCGGCATACAGGGCGGTATTCGTGGAGAGTACACAGATCGTCTGATTGAACTTGAAGGCGAAAACGAGCAGTTTGTTATTGACCGCTGGGATCTTTTTCCCACTTTACATATGTCGTATAAGCTGCCTGACAAAAATCAATTCATGATCAGCTATACACGCCGGATTGACAGGCCCCGGGGCTGGTACCTGGAACCGTTTATTACCTGGTCGGATGCCTATAATGTCAGGACAGGGAATCCGGCTCTCAAACCGGAGTATATTGATTCCTATGAGCTGGGATATCAGAAATCCTTTGGGCGGAATATGGTCTCTGTAGAAGGATATTACAGGGTTACGCATAATAAGGTTGAAAGGGTCCGATCCGTATACGCCACAAATGTCATGCTTCATACCACGGAAAATGTCGGTCAAGATTATAATCTGGGTGCCGAGCTGATGATGAACATAGAACCGGTTAAGTGGTATAATTTGAATTTAATGGGTAATTTTTATGATTACAAAGTTGAAGGTATTTTATACGATGAACCGTTTTCCCGCAGCAGTTTTAACTGGGGTATACGGATGAACAACACCTTTAAACTCGCGAAATATACCAGAATTCAGATCAATGGAATGTATAACAGCCCCTCTGTTTCATCCCAGGGAACACGGGAGGGATTTGTGGCCACCAATCTGGCATTCCGGCAGGAATTTGCCGAAAGGAAATGGTCCGCGACCCTGCAGATCAGGGATCTGTTCAAAACGGCCAAACATGAAAGTACATCCGAGGGTCCCGATTTTTATTATTACAGGCTTGGAACCCGCGGCTGGCCCATGGTCTCCGTTACACTGACCTATAATTTCAACAATCAGAAACAGGACAAGCGCCAGATGCAGGAGATGAACGGGGAATTTGAGGGTGAGGGTGAAAGCGACTTTGAATAAATTCGGACTTTATCAAGGCGGGCTCTGGCCCGCCTTTTTCTTTGCTTGATTTTAAGGAAATAAAAACCTACATTATTTCCTCAATTCCAAATTAAAACAACATTGCGGGCAGAATTTATATTTGATAACGGTGGATGAACCGCTTCGTTCCATTCAGTGTTACAGGTTCCGTTCATCCTTAAGAATTACAAGCATTCAATAAACCGGAGAAAAAATGAAAGCTACACAGTTGAATAAAATTTTATTTTTTTATCATTGGTTTGCAGATTGTTTTCAATGCTCCGGCGGTGCAGTCCCAGACAACGGATGATCTGGTCTTTCTGCATCATTCCTGCGGAAAAGCCCTTATGAGTAATTATCTGAATTCAGCATTACTTGCCAAGGATTTTATTGATGAGCGAAATGATATTTACTATGACACCACAATGGTTCCCGATGCGGGGCGCCCTGCTTCACTGGGTCCGGAACCCGGGGATCGTACAAATATGTGTCACTGGATCTACTGGTTTAATGATTATCTGGAGGGCGTGAAGGCGCATGAATGTGATAATGGTGAAAATGTGATCATTATGTTTAAAAGCTGTTATCCGGCCAGTAATATCACAGAAGACGGTACAGAACCCGGCGATCCGTTCAGCGGGACCAAATCCCTGGTCAATTACAAGGCGGTTTACCGGCATCCATCCGGAGCGGGTAATACCTATTCAAACGGCGGATACACCTACAAACCGCTTGAGGATATTTTTGCAGAGAATCCCAATACGTTATTTATACCAGTGACCGCACCACCTTTATGCTACACAGCTACCACCGATGAAAATGGCCATCGTGCAAGACTGTTTAACAACTGGCTGAAAAATGAGTGGCTGGCAGATTACAACGCGGCCCATCCAGGGCTGGATAATGTCGCGGTTTTTGACTGGTTTGATTTTCTGGCCTATGCCGATGACCATGCTGACCATCCCAACCGGCTCAAAGCGGAGTATGGCGGTGAAACCACTAATTCTCATCCCAATTCTACAGCGAATTCAGCGAGTACGGTTCTTTTTGCCGACAGTGAAGGCAGTTTTATTGATACGGCATGGGACGCCTTTGCCTATGTCCGTGCGCAAATCCGGGTGTTTTTAGCCGGCGCCTATGACGTGGACGGGGACACCATGACAACCTATCTCTGTCATGACGGTTATACGCCACTTAAAAGCCCCTACTGCGACAGCCTCGAGGTAACCACCGTACCCGACGGCATCGCCGACTGGGTGCTGATTCAGCTCCGGGAGACGGAAGACGGGGACACCGTGGCTCAGCGTTCCTTTTTCCTCGATAAAAACGGCTATGCGGTGGATACGGACGGGACCACAACCAGTCTGGAATTGAGCGGCGTTTCGGATGGCGATTATTTTATCATTGTCCGTCATCGTAATCATGTGGATGTGATGAGCGCCCTGGCACAGTCTCTAAGCCGGACCAGTACGACATCCTATGATTTTACCACAGGCACGGATAAATACTTCAATGCCGAGGCCTGCTCCCTGGAAACGGGTGTGTACGGGATGTGCGCGGGAGATGCAAACGGTACGACTGTTGTCAATTCAGGTGACTATCTGG
>Ga0272441_10015261_pt1 | contig 10764 bp, 9 predicted proteins | sample SSMProp6N_FD_193582 | JGI IMG/M metagenome (GOLD analysis project Ga0272441, IMG submission 193582) | Marine sediment archaeal communities from Little Sippewissett salt marsh, Falmouth, MA, United States - SSM-Prop-6N | ecosystem: Environmental > Aquatic > Marine > Wetlands > Sediment ...
TACACCACCCCGCCGGCCGCCTCCGCCGTCTTCACCAGAATCGCGTGTGCCTTCAGCGCATCGTTCCCCAGCGGCAGATGGCGCCCGTGCCACTCGATCAGACCGAACGGCACGTACACCACCGGAAACGCCCGCGCCGCAGCCTCGAGTTGCCCCGGCCGAAGAAACTGCATCTGCACCTCGCGCGACAGCGCCTTCTCCATGTCGACATCTCCTGCGAATGAGGTCTGTGTGGCACAGCCGTCCTCGGCTGTGATGTCTTGACGCAACAGCCCCAGTATAGCGCCTCGCCTCTCTTCTTCCACCCATCCACTCTTCCCCTCTTCCACTGAACACCGATGAACGCGGATGAAGATGAGTCTCACGCAGAGGCAGCAGAGGGAAATGAGGAAAGGCAGCAGAGAGGAAAGCTCAAGAAGAGCCGGTATAGGGTTCGGAGTAGACGGGATCCGGCCCCGTTTGGAGCATTTGGGTTTTGAGCTTCGTGCTTGTTTAGGGTTTAGGGTTTAGAGCTTAGAGCTTGTGGCCGCCATGGGGCGTCTCTGCCCCGCGACTCTTCTCAACGGGAACAGTATAGCACCCCGCCGCCCGCCTTCCACTCCTCCATTCTCCCAATCTTCCATTCTTCCCTCTTCTCCTCTTCCATTCTTCCCTCTTCTCTTCTTCCACCCTTCCACCCCTCCATTCTTCCACTCCTCCCTTCTTCGTCTTTGACTTTCCCGTCGCCCTGGCCTACCATTCCTGGCGCGTCCGACGACCCACCCCAGCCTCGAGGGACCACCCGATGAGCAGCCTCCGCGACCGCCTGTGGCTGTGGGGCCATCTGGCGGGGAGCCAGAACGACACCTGGAACCTGCCCGCCCCCTCCCGCATGACCCCCACCGAAGCCGCCGGCTACATGGGCATCCCCAACATCCTCATGATCGTCTACCGAGGCAAGCCCGAGCCCCCCTTCGACCTCCACGCACGCGCCATGAGCCCCCTCAAGCGAGTCGTCTGGAGCATCGTCGGCGACTCCTCGTCCACCCGCAACGACGAAAGCTCCGACCTCGAACACGTCGTCGGCCTCGCCGAACGCTTCCCCAACATCACGGGCGCCATCATGGACGACTTCTTCCACCCGCCCAACGACGCGGGCGCCATCGCCCGCTACAGCGTAGACGACCTGGCCGCCTTCCGCAGTCGCCTCCACGCCGCCGCCCGCCCCCTCGACCTCTGGGTCGTCCTCTACTCCCATCAGCTCGACCTCCCCGTCACCGGCCACCTCGACCAGTGCGACGTGACGACCTTCTGGACCTGGCGAGCCGCCGACCTGGCAAACCTCGAAGCCAACTTCGCCCGCTTCGAGTCCCTCGCCCCGCGCACCCGCAAGGTCCTCGGCTGCTACCTCTGGGACTACGGCGACCGCAAGCCCATGCCCCTCGAAGTCTTCCAGCGCCAGTACCGCCTCGGCATGCAGTGGCTCGAAGAGAGCCGCGTGGAGGGCCTCATCTTCCTCGCCACCTGCATGTGCGACCTGGGCATCGACACGGTGGAATGGCTCCGAGGCGAGCTTCGCCGCCTCGGCTAGCCCGCACACAAAGGCCTTGAGAGGTGTGCTCCCGCCCCCCCCACCATCCACCCGCCGGCACCACGCTCACCCTCGGTGGCGCGGACTCCCGGTATATCCACGCCCTGCCAGAGTACCGCCGCGCCAAGCTCTGAACATCCCGACTGCGGGCCGCGATCACCTCACGACCGGCCCCTCTCGACACCTGGGGTTGCATTTGCATGCGGATCCGTACAATAATGGGCGTAGTCCGCGGGTCCCCCTTGAGGACCCGGCCCCGGTGTGAGAAGAGCCAGCCAGAGGGTGGGTCATGAGCGCCAGGCCACGACTGCCGACTACGGCCGAACGGTCGAGACTCATGGCACGGGTCCGCCAGGCGAACACTGCTCCCGAGCTCGCCGTGCGGAAGCTCCTTCACGCTCTGGGTGCTCGTTTCAGGACGGGAGCCACTGACCTGCCCGGGTCGCCGGACGTCGTGAACCGAAGTGGGAGGTGGGCCATCTTCGTCCACGGATGCTTCTGGCACGCTCACCAGGGGTGCCGGCGATGGAAGCTCCCGAAGCATAACCGTGCCTTCTGGAGCGATAAGTTCGCGCGGAACAGGGCGCGCGACAGACGGAAGCTTCTCCAACTCGAACGCTCCGGCTACGCGGCGCTCGTCGTCTGGCAGTGCGAGCTGGACGACCTCGACGGCCTGAAGGCCAAGCTCGCCACCTTCCTTCGAGGCCAGCGCCTCAGGACGGGCAAACGCACCATGAATCCACCAGGCGATGCGGGCGGCACAAGCGACGCGCGAGGAAATGGCCGCGCGAGCAGAGAGGCATTCGCTCGCACGACCACGGGGCGCTCTGTGACGAGAAGCGTGTCCCACAATGGGGGCAACGCCTTCACGACGCGGCAGATCCTCGGCGAAGAGGACGATGGAGAGAGCCCGGCGGCTGCGTTCGACGCAGCGTTCCTGCGACGCACGACACCTCGACGCCACAAGCCCGAGTGGCCCGAGGCCCGTTGCGTCGACCTGTTCTGTGGCTGCGGTGGCCTGAGCCTCGGCGCAAGGGAGGCCTGCCTCGCCGTTGGCCTCCGTTTCACGCCTGTGTTGGCTCTGGACTGCAACCCGCTCTGCGTAAACGTCTACCGACGTAACTTCCATCCACGGCGTGCGCTCACCGGAGATATCGCGAGCGTTCTCGGAGGTCGGTTCGGGAACCACGCTACCACGGAGGAGCGCGACCTGCTCAAGAAAGTGGGCAAGGTGGACGTTCTGCTAGCAGGTCCTCCGTGCCAAGGCAACTCTGACCTCAACAACCATACGCGGCGCGACGATGACCGCAACAAGCTCTACGAGCGTGTCGCACGCTTCGTGGAACTGGCCAAGCCCACACACGTTCTCATCGAGAATATCCCGACGGCGATCCACGGCGTCGAGAAGGCCGTGCAGCGCACGAGGGAGCGGATCGAGAAGCTCGGGTACGACGTGGATGCAGGGGTCATCGACCTCAGGCTACTGGGCGTGCCGCAACGACGTAGACGACACGTCCTCGTCGCTTCAGCCACGCGAACGATCCGCTTGGCGGACATCGTTGACTCCGCTGGTGTCGCCAGCCCGCGCAGCATCGAGTGGGCCATACGTGACATCGGGGACGAGCAGGCCAACGGCATCTTCACATCCCCGAGTCAGCACTCGCCCACGAACGTCGCGAGGATGCAGTACCTACTCGATGAGGGGCTCTACGACCTGCCGAATGACCTCCGTCCTCCCTGTCACCGCAACGGCCACACCTACAAGTCGATGTACGGACGGCTGCGATGGGACGAACCGGCCCAGACGATCACGAGTGGATTCACGTCGCCAGGGCAGGGACGGTTCGTTCATCCCGCCAAGCCGCGCGCCCTGACGCCTCACGAGGCTGCACGTCTTCAGTTCTTCCCCGACTTCTTCGACTTCTCGGCTGCAACCTCGCGGCGGGGTCTTGCGGCGATGATCGGCAACGCCGTGCCCATGAAGCTCTCCTACGTTTTCTGCCTGGAGTTCCTGGCGTAGTCCGCTACAGCCATGTATATGGAACGAGCTAAGTGAGGCGACCGCGCTGGCCAACTGGACGTGATGCTAGGGGGTGAGTCCATGCCCAGGCTGCCGTTCACGGTGGATTCGGCTTTGTTGAGGGAACTAGGCGAACGCCTGATTGGCAAGCCCCACGTCGCTCTTGCCGAGCTGGTGAAGAACAGCTATGACGCCGATGCTACAGAGGTCCATATCCGGTTCGAGGAGGACCGTATCGAGGTCCGCGATAATGGCCATGGCATGAGTTTCGATGAGTTCAAGAACCACTGGATGCGTATCGGCACGACTCACAAGAGCGGGCAGCGGACGTCCCGCAATCTCGGGAGGCCGATGACGGGCTCGAAGGGTGTGGGTCGCTTGGCCGTTCAGTTCCTCGCCAAGGAGCTCACGCTCCGTACGGTTTCTGAGCGGGATACGACCTCACAGCTTGACGTCGATGTGAACTGGGAGCAGGCCGTCCAGGTCGGTACCCTTACAGAAGCCACCGCAGATTGCCATAGGGTCTCGCGCACCGCCTCTTTCCCTTCGGGATGCCGACACGGCACTGCGGTGATCTTGTGTGACCTCAAACACGAATGGAAAGAAGAGAAAGTCAACGAAGAGAAGACCAAGAAAGAGAAGATCACGGATCTGGCACGTGAGATCTGGTGGCTACAGCCTCCCTTCCGCATGAACCCTCGCTTAGTCGCTGACCGCCAGAGGGCATTCCATGTCCGTTTCATGAGCGCCGAGAAGGATCTCGGCGCGAAGTTCTCTGCACAGATGAAGGCGATCAAGGACATCTGGCACGCGCGATTGGTGGGGAAGCTCTGTTCGAGCGGAGGCTCGAAGGGCTCAACAGGGCATGAGGTCAAGCTATCGCTTGAGTTCTCAGACGGCACGAACGAGGTGACGACTTACCCCTTGGCCAACCCCGAGTTGCACGAAGCCGAGTTCGAGATCCGCATCTACCACCTCCTTCACAGGCAACCTCGGGGTATCAAGGTAGGTGAGGCTAGAGACTATCTAAACCGGCATGGGGGCGTCCACGTCTATGACGCCGGCTTCCACCTCCCGTACTATGGGATTGACAACGACTGGCTCGAGATTGAGCGGGACCACGCGCATCGGGTCACCCGTTCAAGGCTGCTCCCAGAGGATCTCCAAGTGTTCCCGATGTCTGGGTATCTGCCAACTCAATCCCGGATCGTTGGCGTTGTCCATGTAGACACCGCCAGGGAACGGGAGCTCGCCATACAGGAAGGCAAGGAAGTTGAAGAGCGACACCTCAAGATCCAGATCACACGTGATCGCTTGGTGGATAACGAAGCCTACAGGGCCCTGCACGATTGTGTGCGGGGCGCCCTGGAGTTCTACGCGATTCGCGAGGCGGGCCGAGCCTACGAGAGTGCGCAGAAACTTCGGGCGATCGAGCCGCTTCGGCAGAAGTTCCTGCGCGTCGAGGACGTGCTGAAGGAGCATCAAGCCGAGATCCCTACCCCTCTGTTCGCCACGTTGCGGAAAGAGGTGGATGAAGCCGTCGAGGCGAGCGAGACCGAAGCGGAGGCCACTGTTCGCAAGATAGCGCTACTCGGCCCGCTGGCAACGGCCGGCATCTCTGCCATCGCGCTCCAGCATGAGTTGAACCAGCAGTTCCGGCTGCTGGAGGATGCCATCGAGCAGCTCAGCACGATCCGGGTGAGCGACTCAGGCACCCAGGGCCGCCTTGAGCATGTGGCAGACGCGCTGGTCGGCTGGCTGGGGCGTGCCAGGGGGACCCGGGCGCTATTCTCGCATCTCACTGAACAGGAGAACAGGGAGACCAGGGCGCGCCTCCTTGCCCGGAATGTGCTTGGCGATGTTGTCGACCAGATGAACCTATTCGTACGGGGCGCCGTCTTCGACACGGCGGGCGTCGACCCCAACCTCCGCTTTCCGAAGGCCAGGTTCGCAGAGTGGAGCGCCGTCTTCCAGAACGTGTTCCTCAATGCCGTCAACGCGATGATGGACTCAGAGGAGAGACGTGTGCATGTGCGGTCACGAGGCCGTGGTCTCACACGGGCAGTGCTTGTTCAGGACACAGGTTGCGGAGTGGATCTCGACATTGCGGAGAGTCTCTTTGAGCCCTTCGAGCGCAGGCTCAAGCTCTCGCCGGAAAGGCGGGCACTTGCCCTTGGTGGCACTGGGCTCGGCCTGACCATCGTGCGCATGATCGCGCAAAACGTCGGATGCAAAGTGTCCTTCGTACAGCCAGACGACGGTTTCGCAACTGCCTTCCGTCTTTCGTGGAGCGAGAAGGAATGACGGCACGCACTATCCTCATTTGCGACGACGAGCCGGAGCACGGTCGCAGGTACCGCGAGCAACTCGTGCGGATACAGGCTGTGGTAAAGGCGTTTGGTACCGCGAACGTCAAGTGCCTTCCGCTAGAGGAGACTCTCGGAGCTCTGAAGGGACTCCAGGACCGGCGAGCGCGCCAACGCGACCCCGACGCGGCTCCGGTCGACCTAGGACCCAGCCCGTTCGATTCTGCTGCGGTTCTGGTCGTGGACTACGACCTTTTCACGCCTCCCTCATCCGCCATCGTCTCCGGCGAAGATGTGGCTTACCTGGCACGTTGCTTCTCACAATGCGGTTACATCATCGGCGTCAACCAGTTCGGGGACGCGCAGTTTGATCTGAGACTCGAAGCACACCTCGATTCCTTCGCCGACCTGAACATCGGGGGCAGCCACCTCGGCAAGCGAGGCCTGTGGGAGCAGCCATGGACGGGATTCCGGCCCTGGCACTGGCCGCTCGTTCCCCTTCAAGTCTTGGCCTTGGAGCGGCGCGTACGGAATGTGTACGCGAATCTCGGCCACCGGATCCTCGAGTACCTTGGCCTTACCGGCGACCCTGTGCCGCCTTTGCCGCGAGGGGTGACCCAGTTCCTGGCTGGTGCACAGGATTCACAAGTTACCACGTTCAGGAGTTTCGTCACCGACTCAGGGAACGGCCTTCGCGGGAAGGACAAGCAACAGGACGACCGAGTTCTTGCCCGCGTCGCGGCCGCCCGTGTCGCCAAGTGGTTGGAGCGGGTGGTGCTCGGTGGACAGGAGATTCTCGTAGATGCACCCCATCTCATCTCCAGGTTTCCTAGCCTCGCACAGAAGCGCGAGATCAAGGCCTGGAACCGAGCATGCTCTTTCTCTCCGTCCAAGGACCTGAACCTGAAGCAGCCGCTGATCGAGGAGTTCAGGTTCAAACAGAAGAACTGGCTTTCCAGGGAAGCATGGTTCTGGGAGCTCATCCGGCAGTGTGAGGACATCGAAGAAGTCCGGAACCCGTGGGACGCCGAGCGCCCCAGTTGGGTCTTCTGCGAGGATGCGTCCCGTTTCCATCCCCGAGCAAAGTGTAGAGGCTTTATCGCCGAAGTCCCCAGCCAGTTCGTTCAGAGGTTCGTCCGTAAGCACGCACGGACCGATTACGTCCCGCAGGTCCGGTTCTCCCTATGAGGCCCGGCAGGGAGGAAAGGGATGGACGTCCCCGCTCTTAGTGTCTTCCGCCAAGTGATGGTATGGCTCTGGAAGCGTCATAGAGAGTGGCAGGAACGCTCGATTGCCAACGCCATACCCATATACGACGAGATTCCTCCGCCGTTTTCTTGTGTTAGCTCAAAGGAAGAGCTTGAGGACCTTCTCCCCAAGGAGGGCAGACCCTCTGCCAATCTGATCAAGCGAGACAAGTTCCTGTACCTTGACCCAGTCACGAAGGGCGGGCTGCTTCTACCCATCATGACGTTGAGCTGCAACTTCCAGCTGTCCATCCCCGATATAGATGTGAGATGCTTCTTCTTTTACACGGACAAAGATTCCGAGAGGGTGAAGACGATCGGCTACCGCTTTGAGGCGCCCCACGGACTGGGCATGCACTTCTATTACCACGCCCAGCTTATCAACTCGGCACTAGGCACGCCAGGAGAGTCCGCTCACCGAGTTCCGGAAACTCAACCTGCCTTTGCTCTGGATGCATGCTGTCCCGTGTCGATGTTGATTGCTGTTCTACTCTCTATCTATGGCGGCAAGGGGATCGATGGGCTAGCCATCGATCACTGGGGCGGTGTTCTCAAGTCGGCTCTCCAGCGAACCCACTTCCGGCAACTGGAGGAGAGGAAGAGGTACTACTGGCGCGTTGGGACAGGAGAGAGCGCCAGGTACTACGTGACCTGGTACAAGGCCACGCAGTTCAGGGACGTCATCATGGCAAGGTCGCCCAAGAGCCGCCGGGGCCAGCAGATGGAGCCAGTATCTCACAAGGAATTCTCCGAAGCGGCCGAAGACCTGCGTGGCATCTGCTGACTCCAGCGAACGGCCCTGGTTGGGCACACAGGGGCTCGGTGACTGCCATGCAAATGGGATACCAGTTCCGCAACGGCTACGGTGGTGGCGGTTGCGTCGACCGGACTCACAAGCAGGTGTGGAGGGCACATCTGCTATTCGACCTTGCTGTCAAGACCCTTGTATCCGAGCACGCGCCTGCGGAGCTCTGCCGATCGAGTGCAGGCTGCTATTCGAGTCGTCTTCACGAGTAAGGGATGTGGGGCGGGCCAGCGGAACCAGGCGGGGGGCAGCCACGGGCGGGTGGCCTCGAGGAGGGCGTGCACGAGGGGGTCGAGGAAGAGGGCGTGGCGGGCGGCGTCGCGGTCGCAGTGGATGGCGGCCTGGATGCTGAGGTCGTGGATGGTGGCTCAGCGCGGGACGAGGGCGGGTGCCCCAAGCTCTAAGCTCATGCGAGGCCGCAGGCTGCAAGCTGCAAGCTACAAGCTCCAAGCCGCGAGCCGCATGGCTCCTCTCAGTGCCCTCCGTGCCTCGCTGGTGAAGTCCCGTATCCGGGACAGAAGGGACCACAAGGACATCAGGGACACCAGGGACGCGAACAAGAGGCGTCGGAGCTCGGGGGGGGCCTCCTGGCAGCCTGTATCACTGTATCACGCTATCATCTGGCCCTCACATCGGTGTTCATCTGTGGTTCCCGCTGGGGCTCATGCGCGAGCCGGCGACGTGGGATCTGGTGGCGGCCTGGCCCTCAGACGAGTGCGAAGACCTCGAGGGGCACGGTCCTGATGGGTTGGCCGGCGCCGTGGACGAGTCGGCGGATGCGCTCGGTGGTCTCTCGCGAGAAGGTGGGCTCGCCGCAACGCCGGCAGACGCGGGCGGGGATGCGCTCGACGAGGACGCGGCGGCCTTCGACCGTGAGGACTTCGCTGACGAGGTCGTCGCCGGCGGTCTCGCCCCCGCACACGTGGCACTTGAAGTGGGTCATAGAGACCTCCTTGCCCGGAAATCTATCCATTCGTCCGGGTCTGGCTGGTATAGGGTGATGATCTTCGTCAGAGGCGTCTCGGCCCAGGATACCTGGAAGTGCAATGGGCGTCGGGCCGCGGTGAAGCCGAGAAGCAGGGCGCTCGGCGAGTACTTGTCGTCCGGGTAGTTCTCGATCACTTCGGCCCGGGCGCCGGCTTCCCGGATCTCCTGTTCGCTGATGTTCCGCTCGACGGCGCGGCGGAAGGCGTGGCGGCTGAACTCGAAGTCTCCCGCCGCCAACGCGTGGCAGACTTGCGCCAGCGTTTTCATGCCGGCTCCTGGAGGTCTCAGATGACCGTAAACTCATCGCCCAGGTCGTCGGTCACCTTCGCGGCCGCGCGGGCGTACTCGCCGGCGCGGAAGGGCGCACGGGATACCTGAACACATGATGAGGTCTGGAGGTGGCAGTGTCAAGGGCCGGTGCGGCAGAGCGTGTGGGCCAAGCCCCAAGCTCTGAACTCTGAATCCTAAACAAGCTCAAAGCACCAAACTCCAATGCCCCAAACACGGGCGGGTCTTTCCTGCATCTCTTATCTGTGGAATCGGTCCGGAGCCTGAAAGGCTCCCAGGGACCAGCCCAGGGCGGGTGCTCCAAACTCTAAGCTCTAAACTCTAAATCCTAAACAAGCCCAAAGCACGAAATGCAAAGGCTCGAAACGGGGCCGGGTCTCGGCGGCCTCCCTCATCTGTGGAATCGGTCCGGAGCCTGAAAGGCTCCCAGGGACCAGCCCAGGGCGGGTGCTCCAAACTCTAAGCTCTAAACTCTAAATCCTAAACAAGCCCAAAGCACGAAATGCAAAGGCTCGAAACGGCGACGGCCGGGAGCGCGGGTGGTACGGTGATAGGGTGGTACAGTGATAGAGGAGCGGGCGCGGGGATGGCTTCGCAGCTTTGCGGCTCTGCGTGAGCCTCTCTTCATCCGTGTTTCTCGGTGTTCATCTCGCTTCTCGTCCCCACGCTGGAGCATGGGGACGAGAAGAGAAGGACGGGCGGCAGAGGGGCGCCCCAAGCTCTAAGCTCTAAGTTCTAAATCCTAGACAATCCCAAAGCACAAAATCCAAAGGCTCGAAACGGAGATGCGGGGCGAGTGGTGGGGTGATAGAGGGGTAGGGTGGTAGAAGGGCGGGGCCGTGGCGGTAGTGCAGAAACCTCGGCTCCACCGAGGCAAGCTCGGTGGGGGCCGGGATCTTGTCCTGCCCGGACCCTACCCCCGTTCTTGCTTGCGCTTTCCTTTCTGCTGCCTTTCCTCTGCTTCCTCTGCTGCCTCTGCGTGAGACTCTCTTCCTGCCCTCTCCGTGTGCTCGGTGCCTGGGTGGTTCAATCCCGATCCGGGATCGAGGACGGTGCGGAAGGGGATGGTGTTCTCGCGCGACGGGGACGTCCCGCCCACAATGGGTGGCGCGCAAGGTGTGGCCCCATGGGTGGCGCCCGTTCCCTGCGCGCGCTCGGGGCTCGTGGCTCGGAGCTTCTTGGTGGGCGGCTTCTCCGGGCTGCGTGCACCGTTTGGGTACACGGAATGATACCGGATCGTGTACCCACGGTTAAGCGCGGGGGCAAAAACCGGTCAAGTACGGTCGAAAGACGGTCAAGTAAGGTCGATTTAGCGTCATAGGTGAACACGTTCCCGGGGTGCCCACCACAATATGTTGTGGATCTGGGCGCCTTGGATCACAAGTCGGATCGGGGCTGCCGGGGCGGCTGGAGGGGGTCTGATCGGGGTGGCCGGGCGGCGGCCGGGGCGGTGAGCCGGTGGTTGCTGGCGGGGCCTTTGGGGAGGGTTGGGGGGGGCGTCGGCGGCGGTGGGGAGGGATGCGGTGGGCGTTGTGGTCGGA
>Ga0272441_10015262_pt1 | contig 10763 bp, 7 predicted proteins | sample SSMProp6N_FD_193582 | JGI IMG/M metagenome (GOLD analysis project Ga0272441, IMG submission 193582) | Marine sediment archaeal communities from Little Sippewissett salt marsh, Falmouth, MA, United States - SSM-Prop-6N | ecosystem: Environmental > Aquatic > Marine > Wetlands > Sediment ...
ATGGGAAGGAGACCTATGGTCAGCACCGACGACGCGCAGGCCGTGAAGATGCCGAAGGCCAGGTCCCATTTGATCTTCTGGACGAACTCCAGGATGTCCGAATAGGTGAACAGGAGCACGCTTGTGGCCCCAATCGTCAACGAGTAGGCCGCAATCAGGTAGACAATGGACCGGTAGAAGTCGCTGCGATGAAGAACCTTGCGCACAGAATAGGCGCCGGTGACGCCGGTGATCAGAAAAACCAGACTATACTGCAGGCTTCCCAGGATGCTGGCGCAAATGGCCGAACTGATCACGGAGACCACGAAGCCGATCTCTGCGTCAAACAGCACGGTGGCCAGCATGGCCGAAAGGGCAATGGGGACCAGGAACGGGGTGATGGCCTGAAGGGTGGCCGCATAATGGGCGACCAACGCGGGCATCAGGAGGATAATGCCGAACAGCAGGAAGTGCGAAGTCTGTCTGTAAACAACCGATTTGAAGACGCTGAGATATCCAAAGAGAATGGTCACCATAAGCCCGCTGATGACCACACGGGCGCCGAGTTGGACAACGGGCAGATAAGGGTCTTTCTGCCGGCGTGCGTTCATATGGATCACAAGGGACTGCAGCTTATCTATGTGCTCTTTTGTGACGCGATCGTGTTTGTCGATGATTCGTTCATCCTTGAAAACCGTCCCTTTGGTGTGAGAAACGTTGTCTGCGGCCGCCAGCCTGCGCCGTTCGGTTTCCAGAGGGTCGTAGACGAGGTTGGGGGTCAGGTAAGCATCCACAAGCTCGTATACAGCCTTGACGGCTGCGCTGGCGCTGCCGGGCGGGAGCTTCTGTTCGATGTTTTCCTGAAGGGTCAGCACGGACTCTGTAAGGTCGCGAATATCGTAGATGGGCACGATCCGTTCATCGGTGTCTCTCAGAAGGACGACTTCCTGGCGGTTTCTACCAACCACATCGGCCTTGTTCTCAATGACCCCAGAACGATAGATCTCGGCAAGGATCTCACGTGTTGTGTCGCCAAGTTCCGCAAGGCGTGAAGCGACCATGGATGATTTCCTGAGCAGGAAACGAAGGGTGGACTCTGAGACCGGGCCGATTGCCGGATGGGAACGTTTGAGTTGGCGTACCTTTTCCGAATCCGGGAGGGCGGATATCCGCAGGGCTGCAATGTCTTCCAACAGGCCAGTGAGGGTATGCTGCTGAGCGCCGGGAAGCGTTTCGTTGAAGGCGATCACCGGAGGAATCTGGTTGCGGACCGCCGCCACTTCGGCTTGATATGCTGCTTCGGTCTTGAAGATCCGGAAATCTTCAGGTGCGATCACTTCTTCCGGAGCGATCGTGCCTTCGCGGAAGACATCGTATTTGGTGCTCTGCTTGGTTGAGTAGAGCACCGAAAGCGCACCGGTCAGGGCCAGAAGGAAGCCGATGCGGAGGAGGAGATTCCCTTTGATGAGTGGAAATCGGCGCTGGAACTTCGCTTTGCTCATGGCCGATCTTTTTCGGGATGAGCGTGTCAGCATGCCGGGGCCTCTGAGCGATCGCTGGGTGTTGTGCTGCTTGTGTCCGTATCGCGCTGTGCGTTGTTCTGCAGACTCTGATCATACCGGTCGTATGCGCTGATGATCTCCTGAACCAGAGGATGACGGACCACATCCTTCTCCGTGAAGTAGATGAACCGGATGGCCTCTATGTGAGAGAGAATGCTCTGGACGTGAATCAGGCCCGATCGTGTATCCTCCGGGAGATCCACCTGAGTAATATCCCCGGTAACCACGGCTTTTGAGTTGGCTCCCAACCGGGTGAGAAACATCTTCATCTGGTTGATGGTGGTGTTCTGGGCCTCGTCCAGGATGACGAAGGCGTTGTTCAAGGTACGCCCCCTCATAAAGGCCAGAGGCGCAATCTCCAGCGTACGGAGCTCCATCAGGTGACGGAGCTGGTCGGCCGGTATCATCTCTCGGAGGGCGTCGTAGAGAGGCCGCAGGTAGGGATCCACTTTCTCCTGTATGTCGCCGGGAAGAAAACCGAGATTCTCTCCTGCCTCAACGGCTGGGCGAGTCAGGATAATTCTGGAGATCTGTTTGCGCTTGAGTGCGGCTACTGCAGAGGCGACGGCAAGGTAGGTTTTGCCCGTGCCTGCCGGACCGATGCCAAAGACGATGTCGGTCTCCTGGATTGCCGTTACGTAGGCATATTGTGCCTCAGATCTCGGACGTACGACATTCTTTTTGGTCACCAGGACAATCCCGGAAAGATCCTGGTCACCTGCGTGTGCGCCTCGAAGGTGCTCTCGATCCACAAAACTGGAGGCATCAAAGGCATCGCCCCGACGAAGGCAGGAAATCATCTCTTCAATCAGGGCCGACACCAGCCGCACTTTATGCGCAGGCCCGTCTATCCGCATGGCGTCGCCTCGTGCCGTAAGGCGGACGCCATAGCGTTCCTCCAGGGCAATCAGATTGGCGTCATTGTGGCCGTAAAGCGAGAGGGGGTCAACCCCCTGCATCGAGATCTGGTGAGAGCGTGTCGTTTGGTCGTCCAATGCTGTTGGGGACTGTGGTGAGAAGGGCCAGGGCCTCAGCCTGTCCTCCTACCTCAACATCCTGCTCCTCCTGTGGAAATCCTGGGAAATACAAAAAGCTCCCGTTCCCTCACTGATTACAAGAACGAGAGCTTTCTGCACGATTAGTCCAACTGTTTCACGATTTCCATAATGTAAAACGGCCAGGACTCAGCGAAAAAGTCACCTGTCAGTTTGCTGGAACGTCGAGTACCTGCGCCGGAAAGATCAGGTTGGGTTCCAGAATTTGGGCCTTGTTGGCCTGATAGAGCTTGTGCCACTTGGTGACATCTTTATACACGACCCCAGCGATGCTGGAAAGGTACTGACCTCGGAGGACCAGATGCTGATTCAGGTCCACACCAAAAGGCACATTCAGTACCCACTGAGGGTAGATCAGATCCGGATCCTTAATGAGGCTACGATTCTCAACGTAGATGCGAGGCCACATGTAAGCATCGCTGTAGATGTCGGGCTTCTTGGCAATATTCCAGAGGCAGTCGCCTTTGGCAACCGTGTACTGCCGGATCTGCTTACGGGGCATTTTGGATTTGAGCCGGTCGAGCAACTGCTCAATGCTTTTGATCTTGCTCTGAGCGTCTGGCAGCGCGGCTCGCTTATCGCCTTTCAGTTCCTTGAGGAGCGCCTCCAGGGCATCAATTTCGTCCCGCCGGTCGAACAGGCCTTCTTCGGAAAGGTTGAGCAACCCCATCATCTGACCCTGGGTCTTGTCCAGTTCGCCAATATAACTATTGATACCGCCCTCGTCCGAGCCGACCAACTCATAGATCTCGCCTTTTAAGGACGCAATCTGCCCGTCGAGGTCCGAAATCTGCTTGGCGAGGTCTTCTGTGGCCTTCGTGCACTCCGGCTGGGCCTTCTTGGCCTCGATGGTCCGAGCCTCGTATTTTGCCAGGTCTGCCTTATATTCCTCGTAGGTCATCTCCTGAGCCTGCACTGCACTGGAAAACAGAAGGGCAAATGCGGTGCAAAGGAGAAAGAATCCGAAACGCTTGAAACCGGTCATCCGGAAGCTCCTTTCTGACATGGAAGAATTACATACCCAAAGCATTTCGCACCGCATCGCGCGTTTTCTGCAATTTGGCCAATTCTTGCTTCTTCTGGGCCAAATCCCGTTCCAGTTGCGTTCTCTTTTGCTTGCATGCGGCCAAGTCGGCCTCTGCAGATTCCGCTGCCTTTTGAGCATCTGCAAGTACCTGCCGTTCCTTTGCGCCAATGTAGGCAGTGCAGCCGGACAACTGGGGGAGTGACATTAGCACCAACATCATGCCCACTCCAGTCGCTCGTTTCAGCAATCTGCGCTTTGTCATAGCGGGGCTCTCTCCTCGAACGAGATCTTGAGATGTGTGATACTGCAAAATACGATAGGGCATTTCTGAGATAGCTGAACACCGCAATATATCGGAAGAAAATAGGGCGAATTTGCGGGAAAATTTGCCCTACTCAGCTATGTTTTTTCACGTGAAGAACTTACTACATGAAAAACCTAAAGTCAAGAAAAAAATCAACATGATGCACTTATGCAAAATTTTCTGTCGGCCAGTTTGCCGGATTTTGCCGCCGGGTGGACTGGCCGTTTGGGTGGCTGGGTGCAGCGGATGGTTTTCACCTGGATTCTGCAGGGAAATTTGCCCTTGACTTCGGCCGTTTTTGGGGCCAAGTTTCCAGGTGTCGGTCGGCGGTGGCCGAATATGCGCTCGTGCGGAGAGGCGCTTCGCTCCAGCGTGCGCTCATTTCTACACCCGAGCGCGCTGCGAATGGGGGACACGCACGGCTGAGACTGAGGGAACTGCCTCTCTGCCTATAAATGATGATCGGCAGAAGTAATACATTATAAAACAGAAATTTAACAGAAATTTAACAGAAATTTGGCAGACTTGGTATCTGCGCCGTCACAAACCCGAAAATCCAGGATTGCCGCTATGAAGCACCAGGTTTTGTGTCGAGGAGGACTTGTCGTTCTGATGATGGCGCTCTGCGCCCCTGCCTGGGCGCGAGACGAAACCAGGATCAGTGAGCACCTGACGGTGCCAAAAGGTCAGGAATTGGATAACGCCATCTCTCTGGGGGGAGATGTGGTGGTCTACGGGAAGGTGCTGAAAGATGCCGTGTCCGTCGGCGGAGACCTTGTGGTGAGATCCTCCGGGAGCGTCGGGAGAAATGCGCTCGCCTTTGGGGGACGTGTGATTGTCGAAACAGGGGGTCGTATTGGCGGACAGCGTCTTGAAATTCAGAATATTCCAGGGCTTAGCTCACTTGGCCAACTGGGGGTACTGACGGCGCGCCTGCCCGAAATCCGGCATTCTGTTATATCGGCCCTGCTGTTTCTGAGAGAGATTTACTGGCTGAACGCCATTGTTGTGGCGCTTGCGCTGGGCCTTCTGGCGCAGGGCGCCGTCTTCGGTCGGGTGGAGGCGGTTTCCCGCACGATCGAACAGCGTCACTGGAAGGCTGCGTGTATTGGTGTGGCCGGCTTTCTCGGCGTGTTGCTCCTAATTGCCATGGTGGCCATCAGTATCGTATGGATACCGTTAATACCTGCTCTTATTATATTTATGACGGTGGCATTGCTGCTTGGATACGTGGCTGTCGGGTCTGCCGCCGGTCGTCATCTCCCCGTTCCCTTTGTGGCGAACGCGCCCTTTCTCGCAACTGCCTGCGGGATGCTGCTGCTGACGTTGGCCTGCGCACTGCCCTGGGTGGGCGCCTACGTTTTTGCCGCAGCCAACCTGCTGGGGTTCGGCGCTGTTCTGATGTCGAGGTTCGGCGCCGACGGCAGTTCCGGGACGGGGACCTGAGCCTCGTCTGAGCGGCCCTATAAAAAAAGGCGGGACAACACGGTCCCGCCTTTTCTCATGACGCTGGACTGCATGCGTATCCCTACTGAATCGTCCTGAGCCCGAGTTCCCGGAGTTGGGCCGGGTCGACCGTGGACGGGGCGCCGTCCATCAGGGAGGCGGCCGTGTTGGTCTTGGGAAAGGCGATCACATCCCGAATAAACTCCTTGCCGGCCATCAGGGCAATCAGGCGGTCGTAGCCAAAGGCGATGCCCCCGTGAGGCGGCGCTCCATACCGGAAGGCGTTCATCAAGAAGCCGAATTTCTCCTCGGCCTCGCCATCCGAGATGCCGAGGGCACGAAACATGCGTTCCTGTACATCCCGCCTGTGGATACGGATGCTTCCCCCCGCAATTTCGTTGCCGTTGAGCACCAGGTCGTAGGCCCTGGCTTGCACCTGCGCGGGATCGGATTCCAGCATGTCCAGGTCTTCATCCAGCGGGGCAGTGAAGGGGTGGTGGCAGGCGGCGAAACGCTTCTCTTCCGGGTTCCACTCCACAAGGGGAAAGCGGGTGACCCACAGAAAGCAGAACGTGTCATTCCGAAGCAGGTCAAGCTGGCGCGCAAGCTCAAGGCGAAGGTTGCCAAGCGCCTGTGCGACCACCTCCGGCTGGTCGGCCACAAAGAGGAGCAGATCGCCCGGTTCGGCGCCCAATGCCTCCCGAATGAGCGTCTGCGCCTGTTCCGGAAAGAATTTCACGATCGAGGATTCCAGGCCCTTTTCTGTGACCTTGATCCAGGCCAGGCCCTTTGCGCCGAACCGCCCGACAAACGCCCCCAGATCATCAATCTGCTTCCGCGAGAAACGGGCGCATCCCCTGGCATTGATGCCACGGATCTGTCCGCCGGCATTCAGCACGTTTCTGAAGACCTGGAATTCGGATGCCTGCGCAGGCGCTTTGAGGTCTACGATCTCCAGGCCGAACCGGGTGTCTGGCCTGTCGGTACCGTATCGATCCAGGGCCTCTTGATAGGTGATTCTGGGCATAGGGTGGGGGACGTCGAGATCAAGGATTTTTTTGAAGAGATGGTGAACCAACCGTTCCGCCGTTTCCATCACCTCGTTTTCATCCACAAAAGACATTTCGATGTCGATCTGGGTGAATTCCGGCTGGCGGTCCCCGCGAAGATCCTCGTCACGGAAGCACCGAACAATCTGGAAGTAACGCTCGCAGCCTGCGACCATCAGAAGCTGCTTGTAGGTTTGCGGAGACTGCGGAAGGGCGTAGCACATCCCCCGGTTGACCCGGCTGGGTACCAGGTAGTCCCTGGCGCCTTCGGGCGTGCTTCTCATCAGGAAGGGGGTTTCGACCTCCAGGAAACCGTCTGCGCTCAAGAAGCTGCGGACGGCCTGCGATGTGTGATGGCGAAGGCTCAGGATTTTCTGCATGTCCGGGCGGCGAAGGTCCATATAGCGGTAACGCAGCCGGAGTTCTTCGTTGACGTCGATGTCCGGCTCAATGGCAAAGGGCGGCGTTTCGGCTTCGTTGAGGATGCGAAGCTGGCTGCACTCCACGTCGATAGCGCCCGTGGCCATTTTGGGGTTGGCCATGCCTTCAGGGCGGGGCTCCACCTTGCCTTTGACCGCCAGGACGTATTCGTTTCGGATGCCCTCCGCCTTACGATGGACGTCCGGGTTCACATCGGGCCGGAAGACGACCTGCGTGATGCCGCGGCGGTCCCGAAGGTCCACGAAGATGACGCCGCCGTGGTCTCGACGCTTGGCAACCCAGCCCATCAAGGTGACTTCTATCCCCACATCTTCCTGGCGCAACACCTCGCAGGTGTGTGTGCGTTTCCAGCCGCCCAACGAATCCGCCATACCGCTTCTCCTGAGTTGTAGCTGCTTGTTTTCAATTGGTTTTTAAGTAATTCAGAATGTCGTTCAGAGGAATGTCTTCCTGCTGGCTGGTGGCCATACCCCTGCAGGCGACGACGCCTTTCTCCAACTCAGACTGACCCAGGATGAGGGTGTGGGCAGCGCCCGAGGCATTGGCTTGCCGCATCTGCGCCCGCATGCTTCGGCTGCCGTAGGTAAAGGCAACCCGGATGCCGGATGTCCGAAGGGATCGGATGAGGAGAGATACCTGATGCCGGACCTCATCGCCCAAATGTACCAGAAAGACCTGAGGACGCTCGGCGCTCGGAATCTGGATCTGCTGTTCCTGAAGGGTGAGAACGGCCCGATCCAGGCCGATGCCGAATCCGATACCCGGCGCCTTGGGTCCTCCCAGAAGCTCCGCCAGGCCGTCGTAGCGTCCCCCGCCGCCTACGGCATTCTGAGCGCCAATGCCCTCGGCCCAGAATTCGAAGACGGTTTTCGTGTAGTAATCCAGCCCCCGAACCAGAATGGGGTTGCGCGTGTAAGGGATGCCATAAATCGCCAGGTAGTTCTGCAGGCTATCGAAGTGCGTCTGACAGTCCTGGCAGAGGCCGTCGGCCATCTTGGGCGCATCGGCGATCCATTTTCGACAGCTTTCAATTTTGCAGTCAAAGAGGCGGAGCGGGTTGACCTCCAGCCTGCGCCTGCAGTCGCCGCACAGGGCGTCCCGATGGCTGCGGTAGTAGGTCACCAACTTCTCAAGGAAGGTAGGCCGACACGCCGGGCAACCGATGCTGTTGAGCTGAAGGGAGATGCCGGAAAGCCCGATCGCGCTGTAAAAGTCCCATGCGAGCGCGATGATATCTGCGTCGAGCGCCGGATCGGTCTCTCCGATGGCCTCCACGCCAAACTGTTTGTGCTCCCGGTAACGGCCCGCCTGGGGACGGTCATAGCGGAAGATGGAGGTCATGTAATAGAGCTTGACCGGTTGCGGCAGGACGTGCATCCCGTTTTCGATATAGGCCCGCATCACGGGGGCCGTGCCTTCGGACCGGAGCGTAAGGGAATTCTTGCCCTTGTCCTCAAAGGTGTACATTTCTTTGTCGACGATGTCGGTGCCTTCACCCACACCACGAACAAAAAGGCCGGTGTCCTCAAACGTCGGTGTATCGATTTTCTCAAAGCCGTAGGTTCGGGCCAGTGTGTGGGCGGCACGCTCTACGAAGTCCCAAGAGGGACGGTCGGCGGGCAGCAGGTCTCGTGTGCCTCGAGGGGCGCGATGGAGAGGGGGCATTGCAATCCTGTTCGCAGAATGCCGGTTGTACAGAATTATGGTGAATAGATCAACAAAAATAAACAGAAGCAGAGGGATTGTCAAGCGTGGCTTATATACGGAAGGCCCCGGGAATGTGGCGCACGTGCGGGCTGTCACCGGAGAGCCGGATGACCACCACGTCGAATCGGGAGGACCATTCTCGGGAGGGATTGTGTTGCAGGTAAGCACGGGCCACACGGGCAATCTGGCGCTGTTTCTCCGGGGTGACCCACGCTTCGGGAGCACCGAACTGGTCTGTCGTGGCGGTTTTCACTTCGACGAAGGCCAGGACGCCCTCACGATAGGCCACGATGTCGATTTCGCCGCCTGCGGCGCGGTAGCCCCGTGCGAGGATGCGGTATCCCTGCCGGGCGAGTTCCTGGACGGCCAGGTTTTCTCCCCTTCGCCCAGTCAGGGAATTCTGGCGTTGCCGGTAGAGCCTTCGGAGGGCTTCGACTTCCTCGCCCGGGAGGTCTTTGCTGACGGCCGCAATGCTCTGCCCGATGGCTTCGAGCTGCCCGGGCGTATCGGCCTGGCGGATGCCATCGGCAAAGATCCGGAAGTCTTCGGAACGCCGGGGAAGGGGGGACGGGACGCCGCGGAAGGATGTGCGGTGAATGGGACAGGGGCCGTGCGCCTTGAGCGCCTGGAGGTGTTTGGCACTGCCGTACCCCTTGTGACTGGCGAACCCGTAAACAGGATACTGCCGGTGATAGACCTCCATCTGCCTGTCGCGGGTGACTTTGGCGATGACAGAGGCGGCGGCAATGCACAGGGAGGTGGCATCGCCGTCCACTACGGCGATCTCGGGGTATGCCCCTCCGGGAAGGCCGGCGCCGTCTACCAGCACCCTGTCCGGGGCCACAGACAGCCCCTTCAGGGCACGCCGCATGGCCAGGTAGGTGGCCTGCAGGATATTCAGCCGGTCGATCTCGTCGACTTCGGCCTGTCCGGCGGATACGTCCAGGGCCACGGTTTTGATGCGGCCGTAGAGGGCCTCCCGCCGTTTCGGCGAGAGCACCTTGGAGTCGTTCAGACCGGGGATATAGACGTCTTCCGGGAGGATGACGGCCGCAGCTACCACGGGGCCGGCCAGCGGCCCTCGCCCGGCTTCGTCGACTCCCGCGATGTGAGATATCCCCCGGGCGCGCAGTTTCCGTTCCAGGGCGAGCATCCTCTCGATTCGGGCGTGTTCGGCCACTTCGGCATTGCGGCGCCTGCGTTCGCGAACGGCCAGGCTTCTTACCCCGGCCCTGGGGTCTGCTTCCAGGGCGCGCAACAGCGCTTCATCCAGGGCGTCCTGGGCGCGAACGAAGTCGCGGATTTGGACGACGGTGAGATCCGGGATGGCAGGGAGAGACATGGCATATCCTGCGAGCAACGAGTGCAACCGGCCAAGGAAAGCAGGCATAATGTAGGCCCAGGAGAATGGGGCGTCAAGGGAAATGCGCTTGGGGATGGCCTCTTGCCTCACTGTCTGATAATCCGTGTTTTGACATGAAACGGTCGGGCATGGGGCGTTCGGCGGGCATCTGGTTGCCAGACGTGTTGCGCACCCCTGACATGTCGGGCACTCGTCTATGATCAACCGCTTACTTAATTTGATTTCCAGAGATGATATGTATATATTAGTGCTGGGAGAAGTTTGGGTGCGGATGGCGTTACGCTCTATCTGAAGCCTTTGGCCTGCACGGCTTCGACGATCCTGAGAGGTTCCGATGGAAGAACGCGGCAAGAAGATGGATAATCTCCGGAAGCTTATGGGCTTCGTCAGGCCCTATATAAAGCGACTGGGTCTTGCGCTGGTGATGACGGTGATGCTGACGATGACGGGTATGATCACCCCGCTGATTGCGAAATATGTTGTGGACAGGGTGATCGTGGAGGGACGGTGGGAGATGCTGGAGATCGTGCTGTTTATCTCCATTATGATTCCGCTGACAACGGCGGGCCTGCGGATGCTTAATACTTATACCATCTCATACATCTCCCACAAGCTGATTATGGATATCCGTTTGGAGATGTACAGACACCTTCTCCGACTGCCCCTGCGTTTTTACGACGAGATGGGGACCGGGAGGGTGATGGCGCGCATTATGGGGGATGTGGCAAGCGTGCGGAGCATGGTGACCAGGCGCCTGCTCACCATGGTGACCAATTTCGTCACATTCTGGGTGGCTGTGGTGCTCTGCTTCACCCTGAGTTGGAAGCTGG
>Ga0272441_10015263_pt1 | contig 10762 bp, 19 predicted proteins | sample SSMProp6N_FD_193582 | JGI IMG/M metagenome (GOLD analysis project Ga0272441, IMG submission 193582) | Marine sediment archaeal communities from Little Sippewissett salt marsh, Falmouth, MA, United States - SSM-Prop-6N | ecosystem: Environmental > Aquatic > Marine > Wetlands > Sediment ...
GGTTTATGATAATTACCCTGTTCAGGTTGCTACTTATCTTTGGATGTATGAGCAGATGACTGGTTCTGTGGTTGATGGTGCTGGTATTATTTGTTTCAAGAAGGATGGTGTGGTTGAGAGATATATGTCTCGTGATGAGTGTCTTGAGCTTGTTGATGTGTTCAGACATGCTAGGGCTTTGTATAGGTGGAAATATGGTAAATGAGGATGAAAACTTTTATTTCTGGTTGCTTCTAATTATTGCACTGTTAATAGCATGTTGTGTTAGGGTTGTGAGTTTATTATTGTAGTAAATATGTAAAAAAGGTGTAGTTATGACAGAGAATAAGTATAAACGTGAGAAAGAAGTTTGGGATGATGAAGAAATAACTGAGTATGTTAAAAAGATTGTGTCTGATGGTATTTCTCATCTTGAGAACCTTAATAGCATGAGTATTAATGGTAAGTATGAGCAGTATCGTATTAAGGCTATTGATAGTTATTTCCGTAATGCCCCTGAATTTTTGAAGATTAAGAAACAGGTGGATAATTTTTATAAAAAAGCTATCGCTGCTGCTGAGAGAGAAGAAAATGATGAATCTGAAGAAGTGGAAGAGGTGGAGATTCAGTTTGGTGAATAAAAACTATACACGTGGCAGGAGATTTGAGTACAGGGTTAAAAAATTCTTTGAAGACCTGGGCTTTTATGTGGTGCGTAGTGCTGGGTCTAAGGGTGTTGCTGACCTCGTGGTGGTTAAACGGGATTGTTCTGGTATGTGTTGCAGGGTTGGTTTGGTTCAGTGTAAATATGGATGTGGTTATATAAATAAGGAAGAACTTAGAAGACTTGAGAAACTGTGTAATGAGCTTCTCGTTGCTGGTTATGTAGCGTTTACTGATGAGAAGGGTCATATACGTTTCAGGTTGATTGATGATATGGATGAAGAGGAGATGGAGATTCTTGAGAGACAGGTTAAGGAATAGGTTTTACAGGTGGGTTGGTCTTGTGCCTCGTGATGATTTCATCCTGGTTAACAATGATGTCTTTAAAGTGTTAGAGTCTTTTGAACGTTTTACACAGGCTACTAATGGTTTTTGTAATATTGTAGCTAGTCGTCTTGGTTTCAAATATGATGGTGAAAAAGTTGTTGATGATAAATCTAAATCTGAAGAGGATATTGAGGATGAATACAGGAATCGTGGTATGATATGAATTATTATATTTCAGATGTTGTTGTGTCTTGTCCACGTGTTGGTGGTAAAAAAGTGTTGAAAGAGGTTTGTTATGGATGTCATTATTATGATAAACAGTGTGGTTGTCTTTATCGTGAGATGTATAATCCTTTAAATATTAAGAGAGAATGAAGTATGGTGAAAAAACGTATCTGTCCAGTATGTTATGGTAACATGATTCTACTTAGAGATTTGTGGAATTTTAGGATTTATTGGCAGTGTGTTTTGTGTGGTAGTACATTTGAGGAGTTGGAAGAATGAAAATACCTAATTATATTAAGGAAATATTAGACGCTAATCCAAATATTGGTCGTGATAGGCTTGCTGAACGTGCACATATAAGTAATCAGGAAGCACGTTTTTATTGTAAGCTTCATAAGTTTAGTGATAATAAACCTGTGAAACGTGGTATAGCTGTTGGTGATTTGCATTATCCTGATGATAATATAGGGTGTAAAAACATTCTTTTTAAGTTCATGGATGATTTCAACCCTGATATTCTTATACTTGCAGGCGACCAGATGGATATGGGTTGTATCTCTGGTTTTAATAGGAAGAAACCTAAACTCACTGAGGGTAAACGGTTATCTATGGAGTATAAGGGTTTTCAACGTGAGTATCTTGACAGGATGTCTCATGTTAAGGATAAATATTTTATGATTGGTAACCATGAGTATCGTGTTGAAAGATTAATTGAGGAATATCCACAGTATGAGGGTTTTATTGAGGTTGAGAATAATCTTGATTTGGATGACTGGTCTATTGTTCCATATAATGAATGTCTTAGTCTTGGTGAGATGAATTTTATACATGGTCATTATTGGAATAAGTTTCATGCTCATAAAAATGTCAGTATTTATGGGAAACAGATTTTTAACTGGCATGTTCATACTAACCAGGTTTTTACTATGCATAGTCCTGTGAATAGGCTTCCGAAGCAGGGTGTATCTGTTGGGTGTATGTGTAATAAGAATCCTGAATGGTTGCATAATAAGCCGAATAGTTGGATTCATCAGTTTATGTATTTCTATCTTTTTGGTAATGGTAGTTTTGTGTATTACACTCCGATTATTATTAATGGTAGAACTTTTATAAATAACAAATTTTATGAAGGATAGTTTATTCCTTCTATTTTAAGTGATTTTTATGCGATGTCAAAGATGTAAATGTGAGATTGAAAGAAAAACCAATAATCAGAAATACTGTAAAGAATGTGCTATTATTGTTAATCGTGACAGGGAGAAATATCGCATGCGTTATAAGCGTAGTATTGGAATGACTCATTATGATTATTGTAGGGAAATAAAACGTCTTGGTTTTAAACGTCAATTCTCATAAAAACCGAAAAGTTTATATACTTGTTTTCTGAATCCAACCTATATATTAATTAATTAGTGAAGTAGGATGTGTGAAGCTAACTCGGGTAAGGGTGGGCAACTTCATTAACTTAACGAATTCGTTAATCATTTTTACATGGTTTCTATAAAAAGGTTTCCAATACCGAGGGAATTTCTTCCAAAACAACAACAAGTCCTGGATGCAGTAAAGGAATATAAATATGTTTTGTATTCTGGTGCTTTCGGTGCAGGTAAGACGTTTCTTATGTGTCATGTTGCTGCACAGACTTGTATAAACAATCCGAAGGTGTTCGGTTTTTTCGGTGCACAAACAGTTCCTATGTTACGTGATACTGTTGTTCGTACATTCCTTAACGAGATGGATGAGTACCAGAACATTCTTGATAAAAATGGTATTGATTTAAAACTTGAGGGTCAATGGAGACCTTCTACTATGAGCTATCGTTTTTATAATGGTTCTGAGATATTGTTCCGTAGCTGTGATAATCCTTCTAAGTTTAAAAGCTTGAATCTGGATTTCTTCATACTTGATGAGCCTGTTGATATTGACAGGGATGTCTTTCTTATGTTGCAGGGTCGTCTTCGTGGAAAAAACATTAGGAAACCTGATGGCACGACACATAGATTCGGTGCTATGGCTGGTAATCCTGCTGGAAAGATGAACTGGGTGTATCAGAGTTTCTTTGACCATCCAACTGAGGACTACTATAAAGTTCATACGATAACTCGTGATAATACTCATCTGCCAAGTGACTATATTGATAATCTTTATAGGACTTATGATTTTGAGTATGCTCGCAGGTATCTTGAGGGTGAATGGGGTAGTTTCATAGGTATGGTGTATAAAGACTTTGATTTTGATAAACATGTCACGAACAAAAAACCTGAAACTAATGATATACGCTATCATATTGCAGGTGTTGATGTTGGTTATACCAATCCTACTGCTATGCTTGCTATTGCTATTACTTTCGATAACCAGGCATATATAGTGGATGAGTATTACGAAACTGAGAAGACCACTGATGTCACTGTTGAAGAAATGAAATCCTGGAATGAGAAATATAAGTTTAAAAAAATCTTTGTAGACCCTGCATCTGCTGATTGGTATAATAAAGCCAATACACAGCGTCTTAGGGTTTATGAAGCTGATAATGATATTGATAAAGGAATAGCGAAATGTAAAAGTTTTTTCGCTAATGATATAATCCACATTCATAAAGATTGCAGCAATTTCTTAAAAGAGCTTGAATCATATCAATATGATAAAAGAAGTGCTAGCGGCAATGAAACCGAAAAACCACTTAAAAAATCAGACCATGCTATGGATGCTATGCGTTATGGTTTCACAGATTTTAATCCATGGCGTAAAAATGTGTTTATTTCTGGTGGTAGTTGGTAGATAATATGACAACCTTACGTGAAATTATAAGAGATGTTGGTGAAAGATACATATGGGGCTTATCAGCAACTGATGATACAAGTTCCAATAGTAAAGTAAAAAGAATCGGTGGTAGTAATGATTATTCAGGTAATAGGACTAAAGATGTTGATTTAGAACTCCTGCGTAAGATTGTTATTAGTGAGCCTCTTATTCGTAAAGCTATTTTTAAGAAGAATCGTGATACTTTTAAAAACTGGTTTGTTATTCAGGATATGGATGGTAATATTCTTTCTGACAGGAACTACAAAATAATTCGTGCTTTTGATAAAAAAACTTTGTTTCCTAATCTTCTCATGCAGACAGGTATCTCTGCTAATATTTATGGTACTGGTTTTATAGAAAAAATATATAATGAGAATAGTAACACGAGTAGCATGAGTAAGATTACAAGTCGTAAGAATCTTATTGATTTGGAGATTCTTAACTCTGAGAATATCAGGGAACGTAAAAAGAATCCTAATAATGAACATGATTCTATGCTTTATCCTGTATATAGTAAGGGTAATAGTGGTGAAAAATTTATTCATCCATCTAGGCTTGAGGTTGTACGTATTGATAAACTTCCATATAGTTATTTCGGTATCAGCACTGTGAAGATTCTTTGGAATGTACTGAATAGTAAGATGAACGCTGATGTATCTTCTGGTGAACTACTTAACTGGTATGGTCGTGGTATGTATGATATCGAGATTGAGGGTATGACACCAGAGGATGAAAATGAGACCAAGAAACAGGTCAAGAAACATCCTGATTATCTTATACATGATGAAAAAGTAAAAGTAAGTGTTGTTAATCCGACACGTATTGACCCTACTCCTTTCTATGATTATTTTTATACAAACATAGCTGCTGGTCTTGAGATGCCTAAACATATGTTGACAGGTGCTGAAATCGGGAACGTAACAGGTTCTGAGGTTGGTACATCTGCATATTATAGCGATATCGAGAACACACAGAAGCTTGTTTTTACTCCTATTATTGAGAATATTTATAAAGAACTGTTCCGTAGTTTTAACAAGAGCTGGGATTATGAAATAGTTTGGAATCCTATCTTTGTAGATGAACTATCTGAGGCGAAGATACTTCAAACACGTAGCTATAGTGCTACTCAGGCTGCTAACTCTGGAATTGTTGATACTGGTGAGGCTCGTAAAATGCTTAATCAGGGAATTGTGTATCTTGACCCTGACAAAAAAATAGAAAGTATTATAAAAGATTCTCCAAAAGTGTCAGACCCGAATGTTGAACCGCAGCCTGTTGAGAAACGTGAGAGTGATGAATCTATTTATACTCCTTTTCTTACACCTCTTCAGAAGGATATGATTGAACGTACTAAGTTGAAGGGTAAGATTGAGGAAGAACTTCAGGAACAAAGAATACGTGAAGCTTTGGAGAAGATGAAAAATGAGTGATACACCTAGAGGAATCCCTAGACGTGATGGTAGCGGTGGCGGTAATCGTGGTAATCGTGGTCGTGGAGGCTGTGACCCACCTGAAGACCGAGGTTGGGGTAGAAACATACCAAGACGTGGTGGAAGGAATAGAAGATGATTTTTGCGACTTGTCCGAGATGTGGAAAGAGTTTTAAATATCTTGAAAGTGATGAGTTGTGTTGTCATAATTGTAGATTTAGATTTAAGAGAGTTAAATAAATGATAGAACTTGGAATGATTGGTATGAATAGTATTCTTGGTAAACTTAAAAAGTTTAGTATGAAGGATGCTGTTGATGATACCATGGAAGAAGCAGCAAGAACAGCAAAATTATATGCTGAAGCCTTTGCACCATGGGCTACAGGAGAACTAATGGAGTCTATTTATGCTGATGTGATTCCTGGTGGTTTTATACTTGGTGCAAATGCTAGACACGCTGTATTTAATGAATATGGTAGTCTTACTACTCCAATAGGAACTGTACAAGCACCTCTCCCTGCTAAAATAGTTGGAGTACGACCTTTTCTAAGACCTGCGTTATATAAGGTAAAACAGGAAATGCAGAAAACATTTGAAAAAAGTTGTGAAGAACTAATTAGTCATGGGTGAAAAAAATGAGTGAAGTAATAAAATTATGTAGAAGGGCACGATGTTGTCCAACTATAGAGAAGCTAGAGGAAGACATGTACATAGTCAAAGATGATTATGATGGAGAAGTACGACTGACGAAAGAAAACATAGAACTTATGCATGCAAGTCTATCGGAGTTATAAAACATGAATGTAATTAAAGATGTACATATGCGACCCGTTCTAGAGATGATAGATGCTAATAAACAGGTATCTGGTTTGCAGGGTCAACGAGATAAACATGAACAAAGCATAAACAATATAAACAAGCTTATAAAAGATTTAAAAGCTAATCGACATAAAACACTTAAACAAATAGTGGGTGGAAACCTAATAGTTGATGTTGATGGTAAAGATGCTATCAAAAGACTTCAGGATTATAAGAGAGAACTTGAGATAGGTATGAAAAGCATGGATGAACAACTCATGCATAGAACTGATGGGTTAGAGAGTGCTGCTATAAAAACCTTTAAACTATTACGTAAAAGACTACCAAAAGATGTACTTGAAGAAATAGAGAAAGGAGAATAACCGTTATGGCTCTTGATATAGTTCCAGCTGATAAAGAAAAATGGTATATGCGTATCGCTATGAACTGGTTTATAAAGAAATATAGTGGTGGTAAAAACAGTAAGATAATCCATGAAGAAATGGAAGATTGCGGTAACCCACTCATTCGTTATATTATGAAACTTCGTAAAAAACTCACTGATAATATTTCTGAAGATTATCAAACAAAAATGATTAGTGATACTACAGAGTTTCTATTATGGATATTGTATAAAGATACAGCTTATCGTCAAATCTTTGTTTATGCTCTTAAACAGATGATGGATGATAAAGAAAAACTTATGCCTATGATAGAGAAATATTATCGTGAACCTGAAGACTGGTATGTTAATGTTTGGAATGAATCCAAAAAACTTACCAGGGAAAAACGTGAATCTGGTGAAATCACTAAACATGGTATGAGTGTTGCTGAAAAATATTTTGTTCCTAGGATTACGAGACAACGTATTGAACAGGAACTTGAAGATGAAAGAAAAAAGAAAGGATGGTAAAATATGACTTTTAGAAAGAAAAAAGATTATGGTAGTGTTTATGATAGAAATGAAGACCAATTGTTTATAGACCATGATACTGGTGCTCTCTATGCAGACACTGGTGAACATGCACGTACTGGTTTTGATAAAAGATTTTTTTATGGGCATTTGTTTTCTAGTGTTGCTGCTAGTAGTACATGTTCGATAACCATAGAAACAAATACTAAGTTCCCACATGGGTTTTTTAACATAACATCTGATAACGAGTTTAGTTATACTTTTGAGTTATCAAGTGCAACACATGGAGATATAAATGGTACACAGGATTATCAGTTTAATATTAATCGTGGTGCTAATAGTGAAAGAAGTGTTGCATCGTTTTATTATGGCGATACTGGCGCAACTGCTGTTTATAAAACACTAGAAGAATGTAGAGTGCCTGCAACGGTTTTTACAACGCCTGAAATGCATATTATGAATGATTGGATGCTCGATGATGAACGTATATACAATCTAAAAATAACTAACCAGGGTGATGATGCAGCATGGGTCTGTGTTAGATATATATACCATGAACATGACCCAACCTCTGTTGATTATACCTCAGTAACTGGTAATGGTGAAAGTGCTACAGAGTATAGTCCACAATTATAGGGTGATGAATAATTCCAGTACCTAAAAAAAATGAATCACAAAAGGATTTTATTTCCAGATGCATACCATATGTGATAAAAGAAGGAACAACAAATGATAGTAGTCAGGCGGCTGCTATATGTTACAGTATCTGGAAAAAACATAAGCAGGAGAACAAAAACATGAAAGAGAAAGAACGTATAATGCTTCATCTTGATGCAAAACTTAATTGTTTCTTCGAGTTATCTGATAAAAAAGAATCTGAGCTTAAAATTGACAGGTGTACTATGCTTGTTGGTGATGGAACTTATAATGGTGTATTTTTTCCATGTGAAGAAATAGAGAAAGCCTTTATGAGTTTTGAGGGTAAACCAATAAACATAAACCATAACGCTGAGACAGTGGAGGATATCGTAGGTCATTTAAAAGATGTACGATATGAGGATGGAAAACTAACAGCAACACCAATATTTAATGAAAAAACCGTTAAATATGATGCTGTTATGGGATATATAAATTCACGTTTTGAAGCCAAAGATATACCTAATGTAAGTGTTGGTGTATGGCTTAATCGTGAATTAGAGGAAAACGGTGAAACAAAAGAGAAACGATATGTAGCTCGTGAACTTGAGGGAGACCATCTAGCTGTAGTTGTACATGGTGCATGTAATCCAGGTGATGGTTGTGGTATCGGTATCGGATTAAATAATGATGTAACGATATCACATGATGAATATGTTGCACGAGATGAAGAATATGAAAGAATGAAACTTATGGTTGAAATAGAAAAAACTAAATTGGAGGAAGAAAAATAATGTCTGATGAAAAGACGCTTGATGAGTTAAAAGCTGAACTTGAATCCCTTAAAAAAGCTAATCTTGAGAGAGAAATAGCTAAAGAAAAGGCTAAAGTTAAAGAAGCTGAAGAACTCGAAAAAAATAAAGAAGCTGAAGAATTACGTGAAAAAATACGAACTGAACTAATGCAGGAAATGAAAGGAACATCAACTGTTGAAAAAGATGAACCTGAAACACTTTCAAGTAAGCCTAGATATCAATATTTCTTAAACAAGATAGAAGAAAAATATGGTATTAAACACGAATCATATGAAGACCTGGCACGAAGAATAAGCACACCTGGAAACTTTAAAGGAGAGAGAAAGTAAGATGAGTAAAACTTTTTATCAACTAACAGATTGTGATGATGGTGCTGGTGGTGCTGGTGCATGGATGCCTAGCGAATACTTCGTTGATATAATCCTTCGTGGAGTATATCAAATGGGTGACCTATCAGGTAAGGCATGTGTAATAGGTACTGATTTAGCAGCTGGTAATGGCGATACTATAAACATAAGGACTGTAACTAAACGTAGTGCTAGTATGAGTTCAACTGATTGTGGTGCTTGTTTAAGTATGACAAGTAACACGTTTAGTGATGTAGCTATTAATGTAGCACAATATGGTGACTATGACAAAATAGCTGATTTTGCAGATTGGCAAGCAAAAGGAGATGTCATGGGTGCAGTAGCTATAGAGATGGCTAACAGGTTTGCAGCTGGTCGTGATTTAGCATTATGGCAAGCACTAAATGGTAGCACGCCAAACACAACTCTCACAACTGGATGTAGCTGGAGTTCAACACCAAGTTCAGGAGACCTAGACACAAACTGTTGCATGTTCTGCTTAGATATCTACAACCAAATCATTGAAGCAAGACAACATTTACTAGGTGACGGATATAACCCTGATTATGTGCTTATACATCCATATGCCGCAAGCTATCTATACTATAAAGAAGGTGGCGGAGGTAGTGCATATCCATTCCAACAGATGCCACTCCTAAAATTCGGAGAAGATGGTTATATAGCATCTATAGCAGGATTAAAAGTTATAGAGGTAAGAGCTGCTGTAGCCGATGATAGTGACCCATCAGGTGGTACAGGTAGCGGTGGAGATGAACTCGCATATGTCATTGATAGTAGTCGTGCCATGGCTGAAGTATGGGGTCAAAGACCTAAGTTCAACGAATGGTATGATGGTCAATGTAACGCAACCGAACTAACAGTTTGGATGTACTGGGGCTGTGACACCGTAGACGATAATGCAATAGTGGAGATAACTAACCCATAAAGATTAAACATTTTTTAATCTTTTTTCTTTTCTTTTTATAGAGGTGAATAAAAAATGAGCATGTATAGAACTTTCAAAAACAAAAAAACAGGAAAAATAATTAAATTAAATGTTGAAAAAAATAGTAATCTTATAAAAAGTTTAGAAAAAGATAAAATGTTTAAGGAGTTAATGGAACTATGAACGAAAATATAAAATTCAAAGATAATGTAAGAGTTAAACATTTCAGAAATGGTATACTTATAGATGAATACACAAGTCATAACCAGACACAGGATGCTGTACTTGATGAAGTTATTGATGCTATTGATACAGGTAGCTGTAATGATATAATCACTATGGCTATAGGTACAGGTAGTGGACAAGCAACGAGTGATACAGCTCTTGGTAGTATTTCTAGTTATGAAACAGGTGCATCATGTTCAGCAACACAAGCTGGTGATGGAGAAAGTGTAGAGTTCTCTGCAACGTTTACAGCTGGTGGTGCTTGGGCTATAGAAGAAGCTGGGTTATCAACAGCGGCTGATGGTACATCAGGTCTAATGTTCTATGATGATAGTATTTCTACGTCTATGACAGCTGGTGACACACTTCAGATTGATTGGACTGTTAGTGTATCATAATAATTAAACTCTTTCTTATTTTTTTATATTCAATTTGGTGCTAATTTATGTTACAAATATTTTTAATAATTTTATTTTTAGGAATACTTACTTTTTCAGGTTTATATATTTACAAAGAAAACATTATTACATGGTATAAAAAAAATAAGAAAAAAATATTGACAGCAGCTGTTATTAGTACCATGCTAGGTATTAGTGGAACAGGTTTATTATTTATACCAATTGATAACCCTGAATTTCCTGAACCATATATTTATA
>Ga0272441_10015264_pt1 | contig 10761 bp, 4 predicted proteins | sample SSMProp6N_FD_193582 | JGI IMG/M metagenome (GOLD analysis project Ga0272441, IMG submission 193582) | Marine sediment archaeal communities from Little Sippewissett salt marsh, Falmouth, MA, United States - SSM-Prop-6N | ecosystem: Environmental > Aquatic > Marine > Wetlands > Sediment ...
TGCCAGGACCGCCAGAACTGGTTCGGCATGCGCCACCCGTGGCTCGCCTACACGGGCCGCATGACCGCCGGGATGGCCACCGTGCAGGTGCCCGGCGTGAAGCTCGCCGCCGAGGTGTGCCCGAAGGCGCAGATGACCTATGCGGGCAAGGACTACTCCGTGGTCGACTACGTGCTCGACTCCACCTTCGTGCCCGGTGGCCGCCCCCGCGGCGCCGACAACTCGCCAATCTTCAACGTCCTGCCCATCCCCGAATACTGGGGACGCGTCCGCTACCTGTGCTATCGCTCGGGCTCGCGGAGCGTCGACCCACCCGACCTCGTCGAGTGCGTGGTCGACGTCCGCCTCGAGCACGACCTCAAGCCCGTGGGCAGCGTGTGGCCGATCATCGGGCGCACGGCGGGCGGCGCCGCCTACGTGTTCCGCGACGCCAAGGGCGCAAGGGTCGAGGGGAAGGTAGCCACGTTCGTCGACCTGCCCGCCGGCGGGTGCGCGGGCGACATTGTGGCGCTCACCCCGCTGCGCGTGGGAGCCGACGGTGCGCTCGGCTTCGCCCCACCCGCCGAAGGCCAGGGGGCGAAGGCGGGCACGGAGTACCACGGCGCCTTCATGAAGATAGACCCCGCCCATCGCGACGCCGTGCTCGCCTCGATGGGCCTCGGCGACGCCACGCCCTACAAGCTGGCGCTCCAGCAGGGGACGGTGCGGCGCATCCTGGCCGCCATCGAGCTCGAGGCCGCAGGCGGCGGGGCCGCAGGCACGCTCCAGGGCGGCCCGATGCCCGTGTGGCCGCCCGCAGGAGTGCACACGTTTCGCCGCGTCACCCCCGTGCCGCTCAAGCTCCACGGAGCCAACCCGCGATGGCCCCTGGGGCTGTGGACCGCCGACGGGAACATCACGCAGTACGGCTTCCTCGACGGCGTGGGCATGGGCCGCCTGGACGTGACGAAGGACACCCGTTTCTACTTCGGCAGCCTCCTCGTGGCCTCCGACCCCAATCTGAACCTGGCGTTCGCCTCGGAATGGACGCAGCAGGGCGCCACCATCGAGGTGAACAACCCGACCGAGAAGGCCATCGTCGCCACGGTGCGAAGCGCCGCGGCCATCCAGGATCGCAAGGCGATCGAGCGCAAGCTCACCGTCGCACCCGGCGCCACGCTCTACGTCGACGTGCAATGACCCGCGCCCCAAGGCGAAAGGAGACCGCCGTGACCGATGCACGCCCCAGCGGACTGCGAGGTGCGTTCCCCAGTCTGATCGCCGCGGGAGCGATGCTGGCCTGCGGATGCGGCGGGCCGGCACGGGTGGCCGACCTCACGCCGGTCACCCATCGCAGGGCGCCGGCCCACCCGCCCGTCGTCCTCGTGGAGGCCGGCGAGCCGAAGGCCACCATTGCCGTCATGTCGCCCAAGGAGAGGACGTCGCGGCGCCTGGCCTCTGCCGTGCGCGATCTCCAGAAGTTCATCGAGCTGGCCACGGGCGCGAAGCTGCCCATCGAGCACGGCAAGATCAGCGGCACGGCCATCGTGATCGGCGACTGCGACCTGGCCGCGCGCCACGGCCTGGTCGGTGCGGAGATGCCCGTCGAGGGCTTCGCGATCAAGACGGCGCCCAACGCCGTGCTCATCGTGGGCCACGACGGCGAGGTGGCGCCCCGCACTCACTCGGACGGCACGGCCTGGGGCATCTACGACCTCCTGGAGCGCCTCGTGGGCGTCCGCTGGTACTGGCCGGGCGAGCACGGCTGGTCGGTCCCGCGGCGCCCCACCCTGGCGATTGCACCGGTGTGGCTGGAGGATGCGCCGGTGTTCCGCAAGCGCGAGATCTGGCCCTCGGGCGGGCGCTCGGTCACCCCCTTCACGGGCATCCATCACCAGCGGATGCGCTCGGCCGACGCCTGGCCCGTCCGCCTCCAGGTCCACAGCCCCACCGGCTGGCCGCCGCTCTACGGCGAGAGCCGCCCCGAGTGCTTTCAGCTCCGCGCCGATGGCAAGCGAAGCTTCCCCATGCTCTGCTACGGCCACCCACGCACCCTCGATACCTATCTGGAGACCATCGCGGCGTTCTACGAGAAGGGCGACAAGCGGGCGTGGGGCGGCAAGCCGCCCGTCGGCAACTCCATCACCGTCTCGCCCAACGACATGGCCATCGCCTGCCGCTGCGACCACTGCCGCAAGCTCTGGAACCCCGACGGCGGCCAGTATGGCACCGCCTCGAACGTCGTCGGCCAGTTCACCGCCAACCTCGCACGCGAGGTCAAGAAGCGCTGGCCCGACAAGACGGTCATCTACCTCCCCTACCAGAACTACACCGAGCCGCCCGAGGGCGTCGACTTCCCGGACAACGTGGAAGTCCAGCTCTGCGGAATGCCCGGCCTCGCCCAGTACAAGGAGCCCGCCATCGCCGCCAGCGAGCAGGCCAACATCGACGGCTGGGTGCGCCTCACCGGCCGCAAGATCCAGAACTGGCACTACTCCTGCTGGCCTGAGAACCAGACCCGCGCCGCCTATCTCTACCCCCACGTGGTCAAGGACCACTACACCCGCAACCGCGACAAGACCGTCGGCAGCTTCATCAACGGCACCCGCGACCACTGGGCACGCCAGCACATCAGCCTCTACGTGTGGATGAAGGTGCTGTGGAACCCCGACCTCGACGTGGAGGCGACGATCGCCGAGTTCTGCCGCCGCATGTTCGGCCCGGCCGCTGCCACGATGCGCAGGCTCATCACCATGCAGATCGACGGCTGGGAGAAGAGCCGCTGGCCCGGCGGACGCCTCTCGCCCAAGGCCATCTACGAGACCAGCTACCCCCGCGACGACGTGCTCCGAATGGAAGCCCTCCTCAAGCAGGCCCGCAAGGAGGCCGCGGACGACGCGACGGTCACCCAGCGCCTCGACTATCTCGCAGCCCCCCTCGAGGCTTTCTTCACCGAGTCCAGGGAATACGCCGAGGGCAGCGCACGCACCGTCCTCGTCGCCCAGAAAGTGGGCGAGGACCCGATCATCGACGGCAAGCTCGACGACGACGCGTGGAAGCAGGCCAAGCCTGTATCCCTCATCCGAGCCCTCGACCGCACGCAGAAGGAGCCCGCCTTCCCCACCACCGTGAAGGCCGTCTGGACGCTCGGCGGCGTGACCTTCGGCTTCCACATGGCCGAGCCCGCGCCCGACAAGCTGGCCCGCGACATCGAGGGCCGCGACGAGTCCCTCGCCTGGTGGAACGACAACGTGGAGCTCTTCCTCGACGTCCTCGGCCAGCGCACGGACTACTACCAGCTCATCCTCAACCCCAACGCCGCCGTCTACGACGGACACGGCAAGGACACGGAGTGGAACTGCAAGGGCCTGAACGCCAAGGCCCACGTGGGCAAGGATTTCTGGAGCCTCGAGGTCCACATCCCCTACACGGCTTTCCCCGAGCTGCTCACGCCGGGCACGGGGGTCGAGTGGTTCGGGAACTTCACCCGCCACCGCGTGGCGGACAAGCAGCCCCGCGAGTATCAGCGCCTGAACACCACCTACGCCGGCCCGAGCAACAACATGATGGCCTTCGGGCCGATCCGTTTCGTCGAATAGGAGAGCAGCTTGCCCATGCGAGCCTTCCGACCCGTCTGCCTGCTTCTCGCCTGCGCCGTCGCACAGGCAGGCCCCGCGCCGCTCGAGGTCGTCGGCGTGTTGGGCAACACGTCGGGCATGACCCATCGCCCCGTGCCCTATGCCTTCTACACGGGGATCGCGGCCGACGCCCGGGGGCGCCTCTACCTGGCCGGAGCGGCCGAGGGGGTGCCCGTGTGCGACCAGGACGGCCGCTGCCTTGCCGTCCTCACCCTGCCCGAGGCGGAGGGCATGGCCGTCCGCTCGCTGATGGCGCGAGCAGGCGACGCGATCTTCTGCATCGCCATTCATCCCGGCGGGGGCCGCAGCGCGCTCTACCGCATCGCGACCGCAGGCGAGGACCCGGCGACGCTCGAGGTCCGGCGCATCACTGCCGGGCCGGGCCATTGGGCCATCTCGCCCACCCTCGACACGGCGGGCCGCATCGTCGTCGGCCAGTCCGAGGCCCAGAAGCTGCGATACGCGGTGACCGCCTTCGATCCGGCGTCGGGGAAGGGTACCCCGCTCTTCTCCGCCGAGATGCCGAAGGGCGCCATGCGACCCTGGCGCCACCTCGTCCAGGCCGACCCCGATGGCGCCATCAGCATCCACCACCACGGCGGCAACAACTGGGTGGTGCGCCGCGACGCCGCGGGCAAGCACCTGGGCGAGGCCCTCGGCGGCCAGATCCTCGACGGCCTCCGCTACCACTTCAACTACCAGGGCGGCCTGCGGCGGATGGACCTCACGAACACCAAACCCGCCCCCGGCGAGTGCGGCTCCGTGGCCATCGAGATCCGCATGGCCGCACAGCTCATCCGCATCGGCACACGATACTTCTTCGCCGGACGCGGCGGAGCACTCGAAGCCCGATGGAACGGAACGAACTTCGTCTACACCCGCCGCATCGGCGGCATCCACGTCGAGGACATGGCGAGCATCGACGGCGACCTGGTGGGCGTGGCCTTCACCACCTCGGGCAACAACGACGTGCAGCGCGTCCTCCGCCTGCCCAAGAGCAAGCCGCTCGGCCAGATCCTCGACGCCACCACCCCGCTCTACGGCCGCGCCGCACGCACCGTGGTGCCCGCATATGAGGGGATGGTGTATGTCTATAGGAAGGGACGCAAGCTGCGCGCCTGCTACGACGGTCGAGCCGGGCACCTGCGCTTCGACGTCCCGCTGCCCCAGGTCAAGGAGGCCGGCCAGGCCGCCGCGGCGGGCAAGGACATGCTCCTGGCCGACCCCGGGTCGGGCACCATCTGGCGCCGCCCGCTGATCGACAAGCAGGCGCCCCTCGCACCCTGGCGGACGGGGCTGCCCGGCGTCGTGGGGCTGGCCGTGGGACCCGACACCGTCTACATCGCCACCGCGACCACCGTGGCCTGCCTCTCGAAGGATGGGCAGAAGGAGCTCTGGCGCTCGCCCGCGGCCTACAAGGGCATCCGCCGTCTCGCCGCGACGCCCGAGCACGTCTACGTGTGCGACGCCGCCGGCCACGTGGTCGATCAACTCGACGCGACATCCGGCACGCTTCTCGCCCGTCTTGGCACCCTGGGCGAGCCGGGCCACAGCCTCGAACGCCTCCACTCGCCCCACGCCGTGGCCGCCGACCTCAACGGCGTCTACATCGCCGACAACGGGAACGGCCGCGTCCTCGTGGCCACCACCACGCTCTGGCGGCCAGAGATTGCCATGCTGCCCCGCGAGGACGCCTCGCCCATCGTCGCCGCCCGCATCCCCGTCGTGCCCCCCGCGAAGGGGCGAATGAGCGTCAACGTCTACGACGCGAACGACCTCACCGTCCGCCAGCTCGCCTGCGCCCAGCCCTCCGACAGCGCGGTGACCTGGGACGGCCGCGACCTCTACGGCAACTGGGCCAAGCCCGGCACGTATCGCTACCACGGCATCATCGCACCCACCTTCTCCCTCCGCTACGTCACCAGCATCAGCCAGAGCGGCACGCCGCCCTACCGCACCGCCGACGGCACGGGGAGCTGGGGCGGCGTGTGGGGCTACGCGATGGACGTGTGCACCGTCGGCTCCGAGCCCGGCTCCGACATCCTGGTGCTCTGGGCCGTCGAGGAAGGGGAGGGCGGCCTGGTCCGCATGAGCCAGGACGGCCAGGTGCGCTGGAAAGCCCATCTCGCCTGGTGGATGAAGGCCAGCCAGATCGCCGTGGCCTGCGACGGGGCCGACGTCTACGTGGCCGGCGCCTCGGCCCTCGGCGCACCCGAAGGCCAGGAGAAGTACAGCGGCTCGAAGAACCGCCCCCTCCTGTGGCGCCTCGAGGCCGCCTCCGGCCGCACCAAGCCCTTCCAGGGAACCACCCAGCAAAGCCAGCGCATGTTCGGGGACTACCTCGAAGGCCAGCGGATCGTCACCGACCTCGCAGTCCGCCAGGGCAAGGTCTACCTGACCGCGCCGGCGCAGGACACCCTGTTCGTGGCCGACGCGGCGAGCGGCCGCCAGGTGGCGGCGTGGGCGATCGACGACGTGTCGGGCGCGGCTTTCGACGCTCAGGGCCGTCTCGTCGTCGGCAGCGGCTCGAAGATCGTCGAGCTCGACCCCCAGGGGAGCACCCGCCGCACCATCGCCGATGCCGGCGGCGAGATCTGGGACGTCGATTGCCTCCGCGACGGCCGCCTCGCCGCCACCGTCGGCACGCCCCGCCACCAGGTGGTCCTCCTCTCCCCTCAGGGCAAGGAGCTGCGGAGCCTCGGGCGGCGCGGCGGACGGCCCAAGTGTGGGAAGATGCAGCCGCGCTCGTTCCGAAGCCCCGTCGGCCTGTGCACCACGGGCAGCGGGAAGCTCTTCGTGGCCGAGAGCACCGCGCCCAAGCGCTTCACCCGATGGTCCCTGGACGGCTCCCTCGAACGCGAGTTCCACGGGCCATACTACTACAGCGGCATGTTCGGCATCGACGAGGTCCGCCCCGAGCACGTCTACGGCGACACCCACGGCGACATCATCCGCTATGTGGTGGACTACGCGACCGGAAAGTGGCGAGTGGACCACTACTGGATCGACGCCTACAAGGACTCGGGCGTGCCCGCCAAGTGGTGGCCCCGCATCCGCACCCACGACGGCCGCACCTGGTGGTGTAGCGGCAGCGGCGGCATCGTGGAGCTCGCACCAGACCGCGTCCGCGGCGTCGCCGCCGTCTACGGCGGATGGCTCGAGAAACTCCCCGACGGCACCTACGAGCCCGTCTATCACAGGAAGAAGACCGGCCTGAAGGGAACCTGGTCGGACCTCAACGGCGACGGCCGCCAGCAGCCCGACGAGTGGCAGGTGACCGACAAGCCCGCCTACCCCATCGAGGCCAGCGGCCCGCAGCAGGGTTGGGGCGCCTACTTCGACGAGCGGTTCGACCTCGTCATGCACGACTGGTCCGACACCGCGGCCGGCGGCCTCTGGCAGATCCCCGTGGCCGAATGGAAAAACGGCACGCCCGTCTACCGGTGGGACCAGGCACGCCACGTCGGCCTCCCCCGCTACCACGGCCTCCAGCACGGAGCCAGCGGCGCACGAACCGCATTCGCCCACGCCGACGCCACTTTCGCCTTCAACGGCGGCTACAACGCCGCCGGCCTCCCAGGAGTCGGGCACGGCCACGACTGGGAGTTCGCACAACTGACCAAGTACCACAAGGCCACCGGCCGCCTCCTCTGGCACGCGGGCGAGCGCTCCAGCGGATTCGCGCCCCCAGGGCATCACTACTGCCCCACAGGACCCTCCGGCGTCGTCGACGACTACCTCTTCTGGACCGACGAGAACAGCCTCGTCCACGTGTGGGACATCCGCCACGGGCTCTATGTGGACACCCTGCTCGAGGACATCGCCCGCGGCCCCGACCCCTCGCCCTACACCGTGTGGGTGGAGCTCTTCAACACCCGCACCTTCCGCCATCCGAAGACGGGCAAGGTGTATCTGATGGCCGCGAGCGACGCCATCCACGTCTTCGAAGTGATCGGCACGGAGCAGAAGATGGTGCGCTTCGGCGGCCGGTTCGAGCTCACCGAGGCCGGCATCCAGACGGCGAAGCAGCAGCTCGCCGCACGCTCCGTCGCCCAGGAACGCACGCTCGACATCCCGCGCGCCGCCGGCCCCGTGACCGTCGATGGCGAGCTTGCCGAGTTCGCCAACGCCCCCGCCGCCAGCCTCGTCCTCAAGCAGACCGCCCGAGGCTCCGCACGCCTCCTCCACGACAAGCGGTTCCTCTACGTCGCATTCGACGTCGCCGACGACTCCCCCTGGAAAAACGCTGGCGGCGACCCCACGGCCCTCTTCAAGACCGGCGACACCGTGAGCATCTGGCTCGGCCCGTCGAACAAGCGGCGCCAGCCCGATCTCCGCGACGCACGCGCCCTCTTCGGCCCCGATGGGGCGAAGACCCTCGCCGTCGTCTACCGCCCCAGGGTCGCCAAAGGCCGCAAGCCCGTCCACTTCCGCTCCCCGGCCGGCGCGGTCTCGATGGACAGGGTGGACGTGCTGGCCGACGCGCAGGTGGCCGTGAAGGTGGCGGCGGACGGCTACCGCCTCGAGGCCGCCATCCCCCGCGCCGCCCTCGGCCTCCCCGACGACGCCGAGCGATTCGCACTGGACCTCTCGATCAACTTCAGCGACCGTGCAGGCCAGCGCAATGTGGCCCGCATCCACTGGGGCCGCAACGGCGCGGCCATCGTCTACGACCTGCCCACCGAGGCCCGCTTCGAGCCCGAAACGTGGGGCATCGGCCGCCTCCGCAAGTGAAGCCGCTGGCCCCGCGCCGCCTCTTCTCCTCAAGTCACTCCTTGTGCCTTCCCTGCGCTATTCCGGTAACAGGCCTTAATATTATTCATTATGCACTTGACAAACCGAAGGTCTGAGTCAATAATATTCATACACAGGCCAGTTTCATTCTGAAAAGGTTCCTGACACCTTTTCCTGCCAGGGGTGTGTGAATGGCCAGGAGAGTGATGCCCTGCGTGTGTCCGAGCTGCCAGGCGCCGCTCGAGGTGATGCGGCTGGCGTGCGACGCCTGCGGGACGGCCGTCGAGGGGCGCTTCCCCGTCGCCGTCCTGGCACGCCTGACTCCCGAGGACCAGGAGCTGGTGGTGCACTTCGTGAAGGCCAGCGGCAGCCTCAAGCGGCTCGCCCACGACTACGGCGTGTCGTACCCCACCGTCCGCAACCGCCTGGACGCCCTGATCGAGAGCCTGGAGCAGATCGAGACTCAGGGCGCCGCACGTGAGAGTGGAGAGGAGTGAGACGATGGCGACCGATCTGCCCGCGGCCGGCCCCGCAGCGCCGCGCTGCCCCGTCTGCACCTGGCTGTTCAACCCCTTCCACTATGTGGCGGGCCTCACCGCGCTGGGGCTGGGCCTGGCGGCGGTGGTGGCCGCGAGCCTGGTGGGAGCCCTCAGCCACACCCATTTCGACGGCGTGCTCGACGTGCACATGGGAGCCGTAGCCCCGCTGTGGGTCTTCGTGGCCGAGGGGCTCATCGACTGGCTGGCGATGGGCGTGCTGCTCTTCCTGGGCGGAATGCTGATCTCGCGGAGCCGCCCCCGCGCGGTCGACGTCTTCGGCACCCAGGCGCTCGCTCGGGCGCCGATGGTCGCAGTCGCGTTCTGTGGGCTGCTGCCGGGAAACCAGCGCTACACGGCCTACCTCGTCTCGAAGCTCACCCCCAACGCGGCCGAGGTCGCGGCGGCTCCCGGCGACGTGGCGGTGTTCGCCATCGCCGCAGTGGTGATGCTTGCCATGCTGGTGTGGATGGTGGCCCTGATGTATCGCGCCTTCGCGGTCTCGTGCAACGTCCGAGGCGGAAAGGCAATCGGCGTTTTCATCGCCGCCATCCTTCTCGCCGAAGCCCTCTCGAAAGTCGCCATCCTCGCCCTCTTCGCCGTGGCGTGAGGGCGTGACGCGTGGGAAGAGCAGCGCGTGCGCAAGGGGATGGGCGCAGGACGGTAGTGCGGAAGGTCAGCCGGGGGCCCACCAGTCGCGAACGCAACCCTAGCCCGCACTTCTCGCCAGCTCTGGCCGGCAGTGGCTCCGGATGAACTCCTGGCATGCGGCCATCTGGTGACGTTCCACGAGCGCCCTACCGCACCGTGACGCGCACGGGGGCGGTGGCCAGGCTGCCTCCCCACATCGGTGCCGCCTTGCTCGCTCCCCAGGCCCGCCCCTCCCCGCCGGTTTCCACGTACAGGCCCGTGATCGTGTAGACCCCCGGCTGGCGGGTGTCCAGCCCCAGCGCCTTGAGGGATTTGTGGGTCCTGCCCGCCTGCCACTCGGGGAGCACGTAGGGCTTGCCGGCCCTCACCTCCACGGGGTGCGGCGCGTTCTTATCCCATGCGGCCTGCACCGGCCGCCGGAGGAGGTGGGTCTTGCCGTCGGGCGTCTCCACCAGGAAGGCGTGGTTGCGGTAGCCGTTCGAGTACTTGCCGTCCCACACGCGGGCGCATTCGAGGCGCCGCGCGAAGCGGCCCGGATGGACGGCTGCCGCGTTGTCGAACTCCAGCGCGAATGCCACGGGGATGTCCTCCCCCGCCCCCACGGTCTCCGCTGCGGGCCGCAGGACGCCGCGCAGCCCGTCCACCACGTCGCCATCCCGGGGTGTGATGCTCGCGGCCCACTCGAGATGGGCCTTCTGTGCGGTCGGGTAGGGGCCGCCGTTCAGCGGGTGGTAGGTCGAGACGGTGACCTTCAGGTCGCGTGTCCGCGGCACGGCGACGAGGATGAAGTTCCACTTCGGCGCCGTGGCCGCGTGGGACTTGTAGATGATGTAGCTCATCACGATGGCGAGCTCCGCTCGATCGCCGTCCCGTGTGAACCGGTAGCAGGCGAACCGGTCCTTCACATCGCCGTTGTTGAAGACGCAGAGAATCGAGTCGCGACGGAAGTCCACGCCCGCCAGAGCATGGTCTTCGGGCAGCTTCCAGCCCAGAGCGGCCAGCTTTTCGATGACCCTCTGCCGCCGCGCGGCGGAGCGGACGACCAGGCAGCCGTGCTTCCCGAGCGTCCGCCAGGCATCGGCATCTGCGAGTTGGCCCGTCAGGTGCGGCGGCGCCCCGCCTGCGGGGCCGGCTGCTGGTGCTTCCCCGGCGATCCCGACCCGTGGGCACGCGAACCCGAGGAGCCCAACGCCCAGGCAAACGAGAAACGTCCGTCGCACAGT
>Ga0272441_10015265_pt1 | contig 10761 bp, 3 predicted proteins | sample SSMProp6N_FD_193582 | JGI IMG/M metagenome (GOLD analysis project Ga0272441, IMG submission 193582) | Marine sediment archaeal communities from Little Sippewissett salt marsh, Falmouth, MA, United States - SSM-Prop-6N | ecosystem: Environmental > Aquatic > Marine > Wetlands > Sediment ...
TCACGTCGAGGGTGGGGAGCCAGGCGACGGCCTTGCGGGAGTAGCAGTCGAGCTGGCCTATGGTCTTGGGCCAGCCTTCATACTGCCCGCCCGTCTTCGGGTCGCGGGGGTCGGCGAAGCGTGGCCAGCACTCGATGGTGATGCGGCGGGAGGGCTTGTGGAAGCGGACGAGGCCGTAGCCGGGCATCTTGTCGTGAATGCCGGCGGGCTCCTTGCCCATGCTGCGGGGGTTGGTGTGGGCGTAGACGGTGATGAGGTTGCCGAAGCCGTCGCGATGCTCGCCGGTGTGCTCGATCATGCCCTTCTTCCAGTTGTGGGCGGGCTTGAGCGGCACCCAGGCGCGGGGGTAGAAGTTGGCGATGGAGGGGACGCAGAAGGACCAGGTGGCGTCGTTCCAGGCGTCGATGCCGTGGTGGACGATGGTGGCGAGGTGCTGGTCGCCACCGATGTGGAACGCGAAGCCGCGGCGAAGCTCGTGGAGGGCCTTGTTGCGGCCGGTCTGGGGCCACCCGTTGGAGTCGTAGTCGGCGATGAGGCGGCTGAGCCCGCCGCCGTGGAGTGTGGCGACGTTGCAGAAGGTGGTCTGGGAGAGGGCGCACTTGAGGTCGGCGCCCCGCCAGTCGGCGGCCCACGTGCGGAGGAACTTGAGCTGGCGCTCGCCGAGGAGCTTCGCTCCGGGCACGTCGGCGGATTTGACGTCGAAGTTGGGGTCGCTCACGTGGTCGCTGCGGCCCTTGGTGCGGGGCACGAGTCCCTCGGGGCCGGTCTTGAACTTGCGGTCTTCGACGACGGCGAAGCTGACGCGCCCGTAGGTCATGGCGCAGTAGTAGACGCCGATGCCCTGGTCGATGGGGGTGGGGTCGAAGGGGTCGGGCAGGTTGCTGGTCTGTGTGCGCTCGACCACCTTGACCCACTCGGCGGGCATGGCGTAGCCGCCGGTGTTGATGCCGCCGGGGCACTTGCGGCCGCCGTGGCCCCAGAGGTTGCCGTGGTAGACGTCGTGGTCGTCGGGGATGCTGATGGTCGGGCGGTCGCGGATGACGTCGGCGAAGGCCCAGCCGAAGAAGTACCACTTGCGCAGGTAGCCGAGGCAGGCCTTGTCGAGGGGCGAACGCTGGCAGCCGTAGCCGCCCACGTTCTCGTAGATGTTGTCGCCCGAGAAGAAGAGCACGTCGGGGTCGTGGGCCTTGAGGTGCTCGACCACCTCGGTGTTGGGGAAGCCGTAGTCGGCATTGCCGGTGAAGGCGGCGACGACGATGGTCTCCTTGTCGATGGGGTCCTTGCGGACGGTGCCCGCCCATGTGTGGTCTTTGCCCTCGAAGGCGTAGGCCACGCGGTATGGGGTATCCTTCGTGGCATCCCAGTTGGGGACGCGGAAGGTGGCGGTGCGGGCGAGGGGGTGGATGGTGGCGGTGGCGACGGCGGCCCAGGCGCCCCCCTTCTGGACTTCCAGGCGGACGGTCTTGGCGTCCTTCTCACCGAGGGGCGGCATCTGGGCAGTCATCTTGAGGACGCCGCCGCTCAGGGTATGCTGCGCCCAGAGGATGGGGCCGAAGGCGCGGTCGGGGTGGGCTTGGACCTTGGTGCCGGCGAGGCGCCAGTCGCGGAACCAGCAGCGGACGCGTCCGCCGGTGGCCTCGCCGCGGCGTCGGCCGCCCACCTGTGCGTGGCACACGAGGGCGACATTTCCCACGAGGGTGTCGGCTGTGACTCGCCGCTTGGCCTGGGCGATGGCGTTGCCCGTGGCGGGGTCGTGGGCGGAGAGGGTGAGGGCGTAGGCCTCGCCGTCGGGGGCGGCGGTGATGCGCAGCTCGATGTCGCCGAGGGGCAGAGCGCCTGAAGGCGGCGTGGAGGCGGCGGGTCTGGCGTCGGCGGTCTTGGTGTCGAGGACGAAAAGCTCGGCGATGACGCAGGCCGGGCGGTCGGCCATGATCCCGCTCTTGGGCACGATGCGGAGGAAGCGGCCGGGCGTGGCCTTGAAGCGGACGGTCTGGAGGGCATCGGTGTTGGGGAAGCGGCCAGTCTTGACGGGCTCGCCCCAGGCCTTCGCGTCGGCGCTCACGTAGAGCTCGTAGTCGCGGATGCGGCCGGTGACCTGGTCCTGGCGGGGCAGGAGGCAGATGCCGCACACGTCGTAGCTGGCGCCGAGGTCGATCTGGAGGTCGTAGGGATAGGAGCCCCTCTTCTTGACGTACTGCGAGTGCCAGATGGTCTCGGGGCGGTTGTCGAAGGCGTTGGTGGCGCGGTGGTCGGGGCCGTCGGTCTCCTGGCTGCTCACGGAGTGGACTTTCCACTTGCCGCGCGGGATGCCTCGATGCTGGAGGCCGCCGGCGCGGCCGCCTGGCTTGCCGATGAAGAGCGTGCCGTCGGTGGTGAGGCCGCAGTCGAGTCCCTGGCCGCGGCGGCAGCTATCGCGGTAGTCGTCCCACTGCCCCTTCGCGCCGATGCGGAAGCCGAGCCAGCCGGGGCCGGCCCTCCCCTCGCCGAGGCTGCCCATGCGGACGCTCATCGCCACGTCGCCCTTGCCCGAGCCGAGCTGGTGGGTGAGCAGATGGCAATTGCGGTTGGCGCCGCTGGTGACGCATTCGAGCCGTCCGTTGGCCACGCGCCAGTCCTGGAGGCGGTTGGTCCAGTATTGGGGGCCGGCCCACACGCGCTCGGCATCCTTCGGCCAGGCGCTCGCGAACTCGGCGGCCGCGCACGAACACGCCACGAGCAGCGCCACGCCAAAGCCCGCGAGAAAACGGCTGCGTCGCATCCTGCACTCCTTTCGCATCCGGTGCCCTCCCACTTGCCGGCCATTATAGCGTGGCGTGGAGCGGCGGCAAGCGAGGCGGTTGACAGGGCATCCGCCGCCGCCTATCTTCGGCGCCAGCAGATCGATCTCGATCTCCTCCTCGATCTCGGGTCTCCTCGATGGGCGCCCGTGGTAGCAGGGGGATTCGAGATCGAGAACGAGATCGAGATCGAGAAGAGCGGAGAGGAGATCTCCCATGCTGAAGCGCTGGACATTGCTTGTCCTCGGTGCCATCATCCTCGCGGCGGCCGCGCGCTCGCAGGGAGGCGGGAAGGTGATGGTGGGCTTTCTCCACCGCGAGGCCGCTCAGCACCGTGCCGAGTGGCGCGACTATCGCTATCGCCGCGAGCTGGTCCGCAACGCCATGGACGGCTCCCTGATCGACAACCGCGGGATGTTCCGCGGCGCGCTCGACGAGGCGGAGTTCCTCACCCGCCTCAAGCCTTTCAACGTGGTGGTGCTGGCCAGCACGGAGGAGGGGGTGGCGAACTTCGCGGCGGTGAAGGCAAACTGCGAGGCGGCCCGCCGCGCCCTCGAACGCTACGTGGGCGACGGCGGCGGCCTCTTCGTGCTCCTCCAGGCCCACCGCTACCCGAGCAGCGACGACGAGACGTACTTCAGCCACCTCCTCGGCGGCTTCGGCTGCCGCTTCCTCCACGAGGGCGTCTACGACCCGCAACATACCTTCCAAGCCCCCGCCACCCTCAGCCTGCCCTCCTGGGAGTATTTCTACACGACAAACGTCACCGCCCATCCTGCAACGAAGGGCGTCGAGCGGCTCTACCTGCCCAAGCTCCTGTTCACCCGGCCCGGCGTGCCCGCCGCGAAGTACGACGGGCCGTGGACCACGCTGGTCGCCGCGGAGGCCTCGGCCAAGAGCTACTGGCAGCACCCGAACGACAACCTCCCCGACTGGAACCGCCCCGCCTCCATCGCCTCGGCCCCGCCCATCGCCGCCGCGCGGGCCTTCGGCAAGGGGCGCGTGGCCGTGCTCGCGGCGCCGAACATGCACGCCTTCGCCAACTTCGGCAGCCGCATCTGGCCCCACGTGGCCGAGACGGAGGGCGATGCCGAGAACGGCCGCCCCAGCCACGGCAACCTCCTGGCAGTCAACGCCCTCAAATGGCTCGGCGAGCCGTCGCTCGGCGTCCCCGGCTTCGGCACCTACCGCGACACCCCGCCGCAGCCCATCGTATTCCCGAAGTCGGTCGACTGGGATCGCCACCTCTTCGCGCCCCTGGCCGAGCCCGAGACGTACGGCGACGGGCGGCCGATCGACATCCCGGCCGCCGCCGTCGGCGTCAAGGGCATCATCGGCGCCCACACGGCACTCACCGACGGCAAGGGCTCCGTGGCCGACTACGCAGCGGCAGCGAAGGCCGCGGGCCTCGGCTTCATCGTCTTCGCCGACCCCCTCGAGCAGCTCACCCCAGCCGAGCTCGAGCAGCTCGCGGCCGAATGCGCCGCGGCGAGCCAGGCCCCCGACTTCGTGGCCTGCCCGGGCATCGAGTACACGGACGTGGCGGGGAATCGCTGGTCGGCGTTTGGCCGCAAGCTCATCTATCCGCCGCCCCACCTCGAGTATCGAGGCCGCAAGTTCCCCCTGTGGGACGGCCACCGCATCCACCTGACCGGCCAGTATGAGATTCTGTGCGGCTTCCGCCCCAACGGCCTCATCGACTATCGCTCCCTCGCCAACGGCCCGTGCCACGCGGCCAACATGTGGTGGTTCTTCCGCGTCTTCCCCTTCGCCTACGACGGGGGGAAGCTGATCGCCGACAACTTCGATCAGTTCCTTTATTCGCTGCGCGACCTGCGGTGGATGGACGTGGCGTCGTTCACCCGCATCCGCTCGCCCGGCGAGGCGGCCGCCGCCGCGAAGACCTGCGTCACCGTGCTCCGCTCCGTCGAGCACGCGCGGACGTGGGTCGACTCCCGCTGCACCTCGCACTTCCACCCCGGCCGCCCCTACGTGACCCAAGGCCCGCTCATCCTCTCGTGGGAGGGGCTGAACACGCAGATGGAGCGGCCCGTGGAGATCACGCGCGGCATCCAGCGCGTGCGGCTGCGATTCGAGGTGGCCTCCGACGCCGGCATCCGCGAGGTGCGGGTGCACGACGCGAACTTCGGGCCGATCCGCCGCTTCCTGGCCAAGGGGGCGAAGCACTTCGCACGCGAGTTCGAGATCGTCCACGGCAAGCAGCACTTCCTCACCCTCGAGGTCATCGACACCCAAGGCCGCCGAGCCGTCTCCCGCTACCTCTTCGTCTACTGCTACAAGAGCGGGCTCTACCGCTGCGGCGACAACCTGAACACCCTCTCGTCCTCGGCGATGACCTGGCACCCCGACCGCGCGGAGATGCCCCTGGCCAAGCACCACGAGGACATCGGCCGCATCTCGATTGCCGGCTTCGACACCTCGAGCGGCGTGGCCTCGCAGCCGATGCTCTGGCGCCACGACTTCGTGCAGCTCAAGGGCCACAAGCACCCGCACTACCCGATGCGCGAGGAGGGGGCGGTGAACAAGATCCTCGACGTGCGCCTCACCTCCCACGACCTCCAGATCTACACGTTCCACATGGACCACCGCATCGAGGGGTGGGACAACGACCGGCGCCCCGGCCCCGCGCTGGCCAGCATCCCGCGGAACCTCGGGCCGCTCGAATTCTTCGAGCGCACCCACACCTGCTACGGCCTGCGCAGCCGCGTGAACTACTACCTGAAATGGAACCACCGCCGCGAGTTCGAAGGCACCGACCGCTACCGCGGCGGCATCATCTGGCACGAGGGCGAGATCCGCTTCAAGAAGGACGTCACCCTCCGCGGCTCCGTGCCCATCCCCCTGGTGGATATGGACGGCAAGGGCGGCGCGGCGGTACGGCAGTTCGACCACCTGTTCGTCACCGACCGCGACCGCGGCACGCTGGGCATCGCCCTGCGCCCGCAGGACAAGGTGCACCGCATCGCGGGCCGCATCGCCCCCGGCGGCTACCTGGCCGCCATGCCCACGGACGTGGGCTACTTCGCGTTCCTCGCCTCATCGGGCAGCGATTTCGTCTACGACTCGCAGGAGTGGGACAAGAAGGTCGCGCGGTTCGGCCGCATCTTCATCGGCCTCGGCCACGATGGCCAGACGCTCAAGGCGGGCACCGCCCTGCCCTACCGCTTCATGCTCGCCACGCTCAACGACCAGCGGGTCTCCAACGAGCTGCTCGAGGACATGCGGCGGGCCTACAACCTCGACGGCGGTCGCGACGGCTATCCCATCGCCGTGAAGCACGGCAAGCTGGCCGACGCCGAGTTCTTCCTCACCCTCGAGGCCGAGGGCGGCGAGGCCCTCGTGGAGCTCGGCCCGCGCGAGCTCATCTGCGACCTGCCCATCCGCGTGCGCGGCATCGCAGACAACGGGTGCGCGGCGGTCTACGCCTCGGCGAATCCCTTCCACCGCTTCATCGCCGTAGCCGACGGCACGGCCTGGCTTCAGGAGCCCATCGAGAAGCGCACTACACTGTGGATTGGAAACGTGTTTGCTGCCGACCGCCCCGAGCTCGATCTCACCCTCGTGGCGCTCGGCCAGGCCGCGGGCAGGGAGCCCTTCCTGGAGATTCACAACCCGACCGACCAGCCGATCCGCGCGGCCATCACCTCCCCGCCCCACTGCCCCCTCTTCGGCGGATTCCGCAGGGAGGTGGACGTGCCGCCCGGCGACAGCATCCGCATCACGGGCCTTCGCCCTCGCTGACACCGCCCGAGAGGCTCGCCGCCCGGTCGGCCATGAACTGGCTGTAGACCTGGTAGTGGTCGGTCTCCTCGTAGGCCACCTGCCGCACGGGCGCGTGGTCGAAGCTGTAGATCGTGGCTCCGCGGCAGGCCAGCAGGATGGGCGAGTGGGTGGCGATGATGAACTGCGCGTGGCCCTCGCCCGCCATCTGCTCGAGCACCGCCAGCAGCTCGAGCTGCGTGCGCGGCGAGAGAGCCGTCTCCGGCTCGTCCGCGAAGTACAGCCCCTTGATGCTGTAGCGGCCCTTGAAGAAGGACATGAGCGACTGGCCGTGCGACTGGGTCATGAGCGACTTGCCGCCGAAGTAGCCCAGGATGCCAGGGGTGCCCGCCGCCCACTCGTCGAGCAGCCGCGCGAAGTTGCGGAACTCCTCGGAATCAAAGTACGAGCCGGGCACGGGCCCGTTGAGCCACTCGACGTGGATGGCGCGGTGGAGCGCCTGCTCGAACGGGTTGTACTCGAAGCGCTCGCGCTCGATGCCCTTCCAGATATGGATATCGCACCGGTTCGCCAGCGCCCGCAGCAGGGTGGACTTGCCCGTGCCGTTCTCGCCCACGAAGAAGGTGACGGGCGTGCGGAACTCGACCTGGGGGGTCTCCCGGAAGATCGAGAGGTTGAACGGATATTTCTCGGCCGTGGGATAGCGATCGGGGTGGAGGACCACCCGCCGGAGGTGCATCGCGCGAGTCTCCTGGAGGGAACCGTCAAGGTGTCGTTGCTGTCACCAGGGTAGCTATCGCGGTGCGGCGTGTCAAACGGCGCGGGCGGCTCGCCCCGCGCTCAGATGGGAAGGACGTTGTAGACGATCGGCGGCTCGCCGGTAACCAGATAGTAGATGGCGCCGAAGATGATGAAGAGCACGCCGGCGAGCATCTCGCCCGCGATCAGGCCGATCATCAGGGCCTTGAGCCGCTGATAGGCCCGGTGGCCCCCGTAGCGAGTCACCGCACTCTTGACCACCCAACCCAGCAGGAACGACGGGGCGAGGATCCGGCTCTGCCACGTGCCCAGCACCAGGAAGAGCACGGGGTGCAGCGGCCATCGGGCGAACCGCGACCGCGCCGCCGAGAACAACACCACGAGGGCAAACGTGATACCGAAGGCGGCCAAGTGGGGTCCGCTCGGCGAGATGTGGGCGAACCGCTCCCATCCCGAGAGGGCCTCGGCACGCTCGAGCGTGCCCTGCGCCTCGAGCTGATACTTCACCCGCACCGCCTCGTTGAACGCCAGGCGCGGCACCGTGTGGATGATCCAGCCATGGCCGGTGGTCAGCCCCCCGCGGTCGTACTGCCAGTAGAGCGTGGCCGGCAGCGCCACCGCCACCCCCACGGCCAGCACCGCGGCCGCCAGGAGCGCCGCCCGCCCGATCTTCATCCCGTTCAGAGAAATCAGCTTGTTCGCGTGCACCGCGAACGGCATGAGCGCCTCGCTCGGGTTCACCACGAGCACCGACGTGATGATCAGCATGAGCAGCATCGCCTGCGACCCCAGGGCCTGGAACCCCAGCAGCCCGCCCAGCAGAGCACACGGGAAGAACGTGGGGTAGATGTAGAAGACCCCCGTCTCGGCCACTACGCGGCTCACCACCACCAGCAGGGCCACGGCCACGCACACGTAGAGGAAGGCGAGCTGCCAGTCCAGCCCCGTGGTCGAAAGCTGCCACACCAGCACCACACACGCCACCAGAAACACCCGCCCGCCCCACGCCTCGGCCGGCCGCACCTCCTCACGCCCCGACAGGAACACCGAGCGGCGGACTACGCTCCAGTAGTAGTGGCGACCCCTGTAGACGAGCACGAGGAACGCGCTCAGGAACGCCCCCGCGTGGAGGTAGCCCACCGTGCCCTGCGAAAGATGGGCGCCATACACCGCCACCCCCACCCCCGCCAGTGCTCCCACGATGGTGCAGTAGGCAAACGGCGCCACCCCGAGCGACAGCGACACGTCCGTGGCCAGGAAGAACGCGAAGCCCACCACCGTGAGCACCAGCCGCGGCCGGAGCAGAATCCAGCCCCCGCCCCGCACCAGGCGCGGAAACACCTCGCCGAGCGACGTGAAGTCGAACACGAGCGGCACGCGCAGCAGGTAGCGGGGAAACCAGGCGGCCCCCCAGTTGTTCACGTGGATCGCCAGCGGAACCAGCAGGCCGAGCCAGAACAGGCCGCTCCGCAGCGTCGGGCCCCAGGCTCTGCTCGGACCCGGCAGCAGGGCATGGGCGAAGCCGGCGATCGGGTAGGGGATGTGCTCGTGGTCCGACCACTGCCGATGCACCACCACCGCCAGCGCGATGCACGCAATCGCCAGCGTGAACACCACGGGCAGCCAGAAGCCCAGTGTCCGCGTCCACCCGTGCCACGGGATGCCCGAGAAGGGCATGTGGCGGGTGCCCTCGCCCAGCCCCTGCACGAAGCCGTTGAGCACCGTGCTCTCGTCGCCGCTCACGTCCGCCAGCATATACGGCGGCACCTGGTCGAGGACCCCCGACGAGCGCCAGCCCACGTCCGTGCGAGCATAGTGGTGGGGCAGGATCAGGAACGTCGTCAGATACTGCATCAGCCCGTAGCCGGGCACGTGGCAGGCCACGAGCGCCAGGGCGACGACGACCGCAAGCTCCCGGCCCGTGAGCGCCAGCCCGCGACGCAGACGGCGCAAGAGCGGGTTGATGCACAGCACAAACAGCACCAGCCCGCCGTACACCGAGACGGGCAGGAAGCAGCGCACGAGAACCGTCTGGCGGATCACCGCGTCGTTGAAGAAGCAGAACCCACACAGAAACGCGCTGAGGAGGAAGCCGATGACGACGGCGCGACGGGTCATAGGCGGCCTCGCCGCTGAGGCGCAACGACCGCGGCGGGTCCCCTCACTGCCCCGCCAGCTTGTCCAGCCGCGCCGAGATCCCCACGTACATCACCACCATCAAGCCGATGTAGACGAGCGACATGAGGAAGCAGAACACATCCGGGCCGCTCGCCCCCATGAAGGGGAAGAGCATGAAGAAAAACATCGAGATGATCCAGTTACCCACGATCCACATGCCCAGGGCGGCGATGGCGCCCGTCCGCTTGAAGACGAGCGACATGAAGGCCACGAAATGGAGGAAGGCGACATACTGGATGATGGCGTACCAGCCGCCCGAGGAGCCCAGGATCTCCTCGATCGCCTCGCTAAACCCCGCGGGGGCGAGCAGCACGCCGATGAGGAACGCCACCGCGTAGGGGATCAGGGCCGGCAGCAGGCCCAGGATCATGTCCAGCGTGATGCGCCGCTTGCTCATCGGCAGGAGCATGAGCTCCGAGAGCGTGTGCCAGCGCACCTCGCACTGGTACATGCGGGCCACGTAGCTGATGATCTCGAGCGCCGCGATGATCAGCGACCCGATGATCAGCACCCCGCCGATGAAGTCCGCCGGAGGGGGCCCTTCGCCCGTGGCCTCGTGCATCCAGGCGAAGAAGAGCACCAGGAGGAGCAGGCCGGCGAACCGCACGACGATCATGAAGCGCCCGCCGGCCAGGAAGTGGAAGTCCTTCCACGCGATGGGGCGCCGCCACGTGCGGCTGATCCCAATCCATCGCAGCCGCCCCGAACGGCGCGCGACGACGCCCCGCGCCGGCGCCGCCGCCTTCTGCTCCCGCGTGAACGCGCCGAACAGAAGCCAGGCCACCACGAAGAAGAACCCGCCCAGCGCCAGGTTGCTCACCACCTGCACGCCGAGCGGATGCCCGTCGAAGCCCGACGCCATGATCTGCCCGATCCGCGCCAGCGGATTCGCCGCCTGGCAGCCCCCCGCACACGCATCGAGCAGCGCGTAGGTGACCGTGGCCTTGAACCGCGGCGACGACATGGGGAGCAGGTTCACCCCGATCGGCCCGGCGATCAGGAACGCGATCAGGAGCACACCCGTCACCGCCGCCGCGCGCAGCGTGCGCCGCGAGCACACCGAGACCATCAGAGCGAAGTTCGCCAGCAGCACCAGGTAGGCCAGCAGCGTGGCATAGGCCGCGAAGATCTGGCGGAGCGACACCCCGCCGAGAGTCACCGCCAGCAGCGTGAACGGAAACTGCGCCAGCAACAGCAGCACCGCGCCCGTGAGACGGCTGGTCGACTTCCCGAGCAGGATCGCCACGGAATTCAGCCCGCTCATCTTCAGCAGGCCAAGCGTCATCTCCTCCTTCTCCTCCGTCAC
>Ga0272441_10015266_pt1 | contig 10761 bp, 4 predicted proteins | sample SSMProp6N_FD_193582 | JGI IMG/M metagenome (GOLD analysis project Ga0272441, IMG submission 193582) | Marine sediment archaeal communities from Little Sippewissett salt marsh, Falmouth, MA, United States - SSM-Prop-6N | ecosystem: Environmental > Aquatic > Marine > Wetlands > Sediment ...
CTGGCCGGCCGAAACCACGATCTCCGACTCGCGCTGCGCGTGCTCGGGCCGGGCGTTGAGCACCTCGTGCTCCACGCCGTACGTGTGGGTCAGCAGGTTGCTGATCAGCTCGGACTTCTCCACGCTGGTCGTGCCCACCAGGACGGGCCGCCCGGCCTTGGAAACGTCGTTGATCTCCCGGACGATCGCGTCGTACTTGGCGGGGGCCAGCTCGTAGATGCCGGCCTGGGTGTTGTTGAGGTACTTGGGCGCGGGCTTGGCGTCCTTGTCGCCGACCGCCCCCGCGTAGATCCGGTCGTCGTAGTCCATGCGATTCACCGGGCGATGCGTCGGGATCGACGCGACGTCCAGCTTGTAGATCTTCATGAACTCGTCCGCCTCGGTCATGGCCGTCCCGGTCATGCCCGCGAGCTTCTTGTACAGCTTGAAGTAGTTCTGGAGCGTGATCGTCGCGAGCGTCTGGTTCTCCTCCTTGATCGGCACGCGCTCCTTGGCCTCGGCGGCCTGGTGGAGGCCGTCGGACCACTCCCGGCCCTCCAGCAGCCGCCCGGTGAACTCGTCGACGATGATCACCCGCCCCTGCTGAACGACGTACTCCTTGTCCTTCTCGTAGACCAGGTGGGCCCGCAGGGCGTTGTCCATCAGGTGGGGCCAGTCCATGTTGCTGCCGACGTAAAAGCTGCCCACGCCCGCGATCTCCTGCGCGACGCCGACGCCCTCGTGCGTCATGTGGACGGACTTCTTGTCCAACTCCACCTCGTAGTGCTTGACCTGCTCGGCGAGGTGGTCCTCGGCGGCGGCGAGCTCGTCCTCCGCCTTGGCGATCTGCGCGGCGACGCGCTGCGCGGCGTCGCCGGTGGCCCTGGACTTCTCCCCCTCTAGCGCCTTGAGCTCCCGCTTGAGCGACTCGACCCGCCGGTTCGCCCGGTCCCAGGTCCGGTTGCGGCTGATCAGCTCCCGCGCGACGGCGTCCGCCTTGCGGTAGAGGTCCGTCTTGTTGTACGCCGGGCCCGAGATGATCAGCGGCGTGCGGGCCTCGTCGATCAGGATGCTGTCGACCTCGTCGATGATCGCGAAGTCCAGCGGGCCCTGCATCTGGTCGGCTACCGACGTCTTCATGTTGTCGCGCAGGTAGTCGAAACCGAACTCGCTGTTCGTCCCGTAGGTCACGTCGCAGGCGTAGGCCCGGCGGCGCGGCTCGGCCTGTTCGCCGGCGGTGGCCATCTCCGCGGTGATGTAGCCCACGGTCACGCCGAGCATCTCGAAGATCGGGCGGGCGAACTCCGCGTCGCGCTGCACGAGGTAGTCGTTGACCGTGATCACGTGGGCCTTCATGCCCGCCAGCACGGCCATGTAGATCGCCGGGTAGCACGCGATGGTCTTGCCCTCGCCGGTGGCCTCCTCCGCGATCCAGCCCTCGTCCAGGACGTGCCCCGCGACGAGTTGCACGTCGAACTGGCGGTGGTTGCGGGCCCGGCGGGACGCCTCGCGGATCAGCGCGAAGGCCTCGGCCTTGACGGCGGCGCGGTCCTCGCCGTCGGCCAGCCGGCGGCGCAGGCGGTTGCTGCAGGCGAGCATCTCCTCGTCGGACAGCGCCCGCATCTTCGGCTCGAGCGGGTTGACCTGCTCGGTGACGAACGCCATCCGCGCGCGGATAATCCGCTCGTTCCGCGTGCCCCCGATCAGTTTCAGGAAGATCTTCTTCAGCAGTCCCAGCATCGAATCGCCCGCATACCAGCCGCTCTGAATCCCCAGCGAGACACGCACCTACCGGGGATTGCGCAAGTATCGCATGACCCGCCCGCCGGAGTCAAGCCGGCGCGGCGCAAACGCTCTCCCCTGCTCGTGCCATGGAAGCACGGTTCGGCTTTCGGGCCGAAGCGTGTCGGCCATGTCTTGCCCGCGGGTAACCGGACATGCCCGACCCCCCGCGGCGGGGCTGGCATGGAGAATGGCAAGAACGGGCGTCAGCGCCCCTGAGGCTGGGCGGGCTGGACCTCGACGGGGCCTTCCTCGACCATGGCCGGCGGGGCCGACGGGACGGCGCGCATCCCGAACAGCATCATCGGGGCCAGCATCATCCCCGCCGAGCTCTCGCCGGGCATCTTGGCCGTGATGGTGACATTCCCGCCGGCCTGCTTGACCTGGATGCTCTTGACAAGCTCGGCCATCGGCTTGAGCATCGGCATCTGGGCAACGCCTTCCTCCATGTGCCGGCGAACGTTGGCAAGCTCGGCGTTGAACTGCGCGATTGCCGCGGCCGTCTTGTCGGCGTCCTTGCCCTGCGCCAGCAGCGTCAACTGCGTGCCGCCCTTGCCCTGCTTCGTGCTCAAGGCCGCCGCGTGGAACGGCTCGAACATGGGCGAGCCCTTGCGGTAGACCTCGGTCATCTGGGCGGCCGCCCACATGCGGCCGGACTTGTCCGTCGCGTCGATAATCGCCGCAAGCTCCTTGTTGTCCCGCAGCGTGCCCTTGCCCGCCTTGATGGCCTTGGCGAGGGCCTCGACGGGTAACTGGTCCGCGTTCGGCCCACCGGCAAGGACGAAATGCTCGTTGGAGACGAGGATCATCGCGACCTCATCATCCGGCCGGTAGACGTCCATACCGGCAACCTGGTCAATCCGCTGCCTGTTCTCGTCGGTCATGAGGCCCTTGAGGGCGGCGGCGGCGCGCTGGGCGTCGTACAGCCCCCGGGCCACGACGACGACGAATCCCTTGTCATTGCCCACGTCGCCGGCGAGCCCGACCGTCACGGCGTCGATGCGAACGTTGCCGATCATCCCCGTGACTTCCACGAGCGGCTTGGTGAGCTGGTCCAGGCCCCCTTCCTGCTGCATCTGCTCGCCCATGGGGCCCATCTGGGCAATCACCTTGGCCACGTCCACCGGCCCCGTCCCGGGCGCGAGGGCGAACTGGGCGACGAGCCCGCAGTTTGCCGGCAGGAGACCCACATCCTCCATCCGCATGGCGAGGGGCACGCCCTTGCCGCGCAGCGTCTTGCCCTCGATAGTCGCGATCGCACGCTTGGCGTACTCCGCGACGAACAGCTCCTTGGAGTCCGTGAGCTTCCTGAGCAACGGCAGCGCCTCCCGCTTCCGCAACTCGCCCAGGGCGCGAACGGCCATCAGCCGGCGGACGTCGGCGTTCGGCTCGCCGGGTTCGGCTTTAAGCTGGGCGAGCATATTCTCGGCCGTCAACTCCACGCCTTGCAGCCGCCAGTAGCCCTTCGTGGACACCACGTCCAGCAGCTCATTGGGGCCCTGCCCCACCATCAACATCATCACGAACGACATGCCCATCATTCCCATCGCCAGGTTCCTTTCCGTTTGCGGATATCCTGCGACTAGTGTGCAGACCGGCTCCCGCGCACGTTCCTAGACGTTGTCGCACGGGCATCGTGTTCATTTCATTCGTTTTCCGGGCTCGGCTCGCCGGACGCGGGCATCTGGAGAACGCCGTAGCGCTCCGGCAAGAGGCGGGCGTCGGGTTGCGGCTGGAGGTAATACCACGCCGGGCCGGCCAGGTCCTCCCGCACGGCCCGGACCTGGAAGTTCCAGGCCTCCGTCACCAGCGGCCGCTGCGTCAGCGCCCGTACCGGCAGGGCCATTTCCACGGTCCAGGCGTTTTCTCCCTTGTCGGCCTCGGCGCGGAACACGCGGTCGCCCAGCGTCGCGGCCGGGCCGTTGCGCACCGCCAGTCGGGCCGACCGACTGCCGCGCGAGTCCCAGTACAGAAGCGCCTGGGTCCAGGCGTCGCGGTCGGCGTCGAGGGCGACGTCCAGTCGCCAGTGGCGTCCGGCGGCGCGGGGAAGGCGGGCGGCAAGAATCAGGAAGCCGCCGGCGGAGTGGGCGACGTGGATTGACGGGGCCTCGGCCGGGACGCCGCCCGGCTCGCCCGGCCCGCCGGGCCGGAGCACAATGGCCTCCGCCTTCTTCCAGCAGTCCTCCTCCAGCCGGCCGTCGAACCGCCCCGCCTCCGTGACGGGCGCCGCCGCAACGCACCGCCGGTCGCGCAAGGCCTGCCCCGCCGAGACCGTCGAGCCGGGACGGACCAGCTCCAGCAGCGCGCATCGCCGCCAGGCCGGAGGGTACGGCGCCTGGGCCAGCGCACGGAAGACCGGCACGGCCCGGGGGGCCAGGCCCGCCGCGGCGAGGCCCTTGGCATAGAGCATCCGCCCCTCCGGTGCCTCGCTCCACGCCTTCCGGCGGCCGAATGCGGCCAGGGCCCGGTGGCGCCGGTCCAGGTCCGTCGGATGCGGGCGGCCGCGGGCGCGAAGCTGCGCCTGCCACTCGCACGAGATCGCCATCGCCAGCGCCGCGGCGGCGATCCGGTCGCGGAGCGGGTGCGGAGCGCTGCCTTCCAGGAAGGCCGCGAGCGTGTGGTCGGCCTCGATCAGCCGCCCCTCGGCCAGCAGTTGCCTCCAGCACAGCAGCAGTCGGTCGGCCGCGAGCGTTGCGGACTGCGGCGACCCCGCGTTCCGCATGGCCCGGACGATCCCGGCGGCCGCCTGGTACGTCTGCCTTCGCGCAACCGCCACCGCCACCGACGCGCACGTCGCCAGGTCGCGCTGGGCGGCATTGCCCGCGCCGAGCACCAGCCGCCCCGCGCCCACGCCGCTCGTGAACAGACGAACGCGGCGGTCGAGGCCCTCACACCAGTACGAGTTGGTTCGGCTGGGGCGGTCCAGCAGGCCGACGTCCGGCAGTTGCCACATCGCCTCCGCGGCCAGGAGCCCCAGCGGCAGCTTGCGGTCGTCCGGGAACTCGCTCGTATCAAACGATACCACCGCCCGGGCCGCCGTCGGGCGCCGCTTCGCCTGCCACGGGGGCGACCATCGCTCGCCCTCGGCCAACCCCACGAACACCCTCTTGACCCGCCACGGCGGCAGGTGGGCCTGGGCGAACCCCGCCGGCTCGCCGTCCCGGCCCGCCAGCTCCGCCGCATCCTGCGCCAGGCGCGACACGAGGCGGTTCTCGGCGATCCGGCCGCGAGCGTCCGTGCCCTGCCCCGCATCGGTCCCGTCGGGCCCCACGGCCAGCACAGTCGGACGGTACAGGCGAAGGGCGGCGGCGAGTTGGCGGACCAGTTCCACGTCGCCCGGGGCGTCCAGGGCGAGAGACCACCGCCGGAGGATCTCCTCGCTCCGCAGATGCTCCCCCGTCGGGTCGGTGGCGACGGACGCGAACTCGGTCAGCGTCGAGACGCCGCCGGCCCCCGCCATTGCCGCCGCGGCGCGCAGCGACTGGTCGGGCGGCGTGTGGGGCCAGGACGGCAAGTGCGTCGCGTAGACGACCGCCACGGACGCACCGGCCAGCGCGTGGGCGACCATCGCCGGGTAGAGGCTCCGGTCCCCCGCGGCGGCGACGAACAGCACATCGGTCTGCTTGGGGCCGTGTACGAGGGCCCAACTCTCCCCGCCGTCGGTGCTGCGCCAGATCCGCTCGGCGTCGCCGGCGGCGAGGAGCACCTCGCCGGGCAGGACCGTCAGCGCGTGGATCGCGCCCGGGCCCGGCGCGGCCAGGAGCTGCCACCTCGTTCCGCCGGTCTCCGTGCGGGCGAGCACGCCGGTCACCCCCCCGCCGACCCAGGCCCGGTCGGCGGTCGCGAAGGCCAGGGCCTCGAAGTCCGCGCACCGCCTCGCCGCCGGGGGGATCGGTACGGCGAGGCGGTCCCACGGCTGGCCCGGCGGGCCGGAGCGCAGCACCGTACCGTTGTCCCCCACAGCCCAGCAGGTCCGCTCGTAGGCAAAGCGAATGCCGCGCAGCTCGCCCCGGCCGGCTGTGATGGGGGGGCGAATCCGCGGCTCGGCCAGGTCCCGCAGCGGCAGCAGGCGCTCCCGTCCCCCCGCCATCCAGCCGTACCGCGGCGAATGGAACGTCCCGCACCGCAGATACCCCTCGCTTGTCACCGACGCCGGCGGCCACGATCCGCCCTCGTTAATCGTCCGCCACACGCCGCCGGGACACGTGTACCCCGCCTGCCCGTAGACAACGGCCGTCTGCCCGGCAAAGCTGCCCCCGTACAGCCACCCCACCGGGGCCGAAGGCAGGGCGCGGAAGGTCCGTCCCCCGTCGTCGGTGCGCAATAGGGCGCCCTGTCCCACCCCGCCGGGGTGCCCCGCTACGGCCCGGCCGCCGTAGAAGAACACCGTGCCCAGCGCGGGCTGGACGAACTGGAGGTTCGCCCTCGTGTCGGGCTCGATGCGGCGCCACGTCTTGCCGCTGTCGGCGCTGTGCAGGACCGTCCCGCTGTCCCCGGCCGCCCAGCAACCGCCCGAATCGGGCGCCAACGCCCGCAGCGCCCCACCCGACGTGGGAGCGGCGGCGCAGAGAAACGTCGTGAGGCACAGCGTGCTGGTTACCCGTCGCCACATGCCCCTATCGTAGCGGCCCGCGGCATAATCTCCGAGGGCCTTTTCCCCCCGCCGCACGGCCTGCGAGCCCCTCCCAGCGGCCTATGGCTTCTTCTCCGAGGCCTTCTTGAGCGCTTCCGTCGCCAAGCCGAGAACGCGCTTGGCCTCCTTGTAGGTCTCCTCGTTCTCGGAGGTGCGGATGAGCCGCTGCATCGCCGCGACGACCTCCTGGGGGTGCGTCTCGTAGATGTGTCGTGCGACACGATAGGCCACCATCTCCGCCGTCGGACGCAGCTCGGGGAAGTCCAGGTGCTCCATGCCCAGCTTCATCGACGCGAGGGTCTTGATATCGCCGAAACGGGCAAGAATGAGCTTCTTCTCCTCTGCGCGGAGGGCCACGTCCAGCACGCGGAGGTACATCCAGAGACGCTTCTCAGGCGCCTCGTTCAGATAGGCCGCCAGCCGGAGGTAGCTGTTGATCGCGTCCGTGCGGAGCTCGGGCTTGGAGGCGGAGGCAGCGATCTTCAACAGCGCCTCGGCCGCCCGGACGTCGCGGAAGTGCCCCATCGCCTGGAGGGCATACCGACGGACGTCGGCGTTCCCGCCCCGCGCCGCGGCGGTGACGATCTCCAGGGCCCTGGTCCCCCCGAGGCGCCCGCAGATGCGCATCACGGCGGCCCGGGCGCGGACGTTCTCCTCCTTGACGGCCGAGGCCAGCGTCTCGGCCGCAACGTCCTCGTCGTCACAGCGAGAGCAGATTTCCACCAGGGCTCGCTCAAGGCGGTAGACCTCGCTGGAGTCCTCGGCCTGGTTGAGGTACTTGGCCAGCGCTCCGACCGTATCCTCCCCGCCGAGCTCTCCCAGCGCATCGAGGGCGGCCTGGCGCATCAACGGGTCTTTCTCCGCGAGGATCTGGAGCAGCGGGGCTACGGCGTCGCGGACGCCCCGAGCGGCGAGCGCGGCCACCGCTTCGCGGCGCGTGGCCGGGTCCGCGGCGGCGAGGACCTCCATCAGGGCCTCGTCCACCTTCCGCCCGCGGAGGCGCTGGAGCGACCACTTCGCCCACTTCCGCTCCTCCTCCTTGCCCTTGATGTCCTGAGTGGCCAGGCGGACCAGCAGGGCCACGTCGCTCTCGTTGCCCACCCCCGCCAGCGCCTTGATCACGGCAATGCGGACCGAGTCCTTCTCCTGCGGGGCCCACTTCTGCCCGCGGATCGCGCCCAGCACGCTCTCCCGCGCCGTCGGGTCCCCGCGAGAGCCGAGCAGCTCCAGCAGCGTGACCTTCTTGTCCGCCGTAGCGGCCCGCTCCAGCAGCGCGGCGAACGCGCGGGTGGCCTCGCGGCCGGGAATCTCGCGGGCCAACTCCATCGCCACGGGCAGAATGCTCTTGTCGCCCGAGTTGACCAGGGAAACGACCATGGGCGTGGCCTTCTCGCCCTCGGCGGTGACGAGGCACCGCAGGGCCCGGACGCGGTTCCGCTGCGGCTCCAGCGGGTTCTCGAAGGCCTTGCGGTACACCTGCAGCGCCGTTTCCCGGTCCCCCGTGGCCATCGCCTGTTCGGCACAGGCGAACAAGGCGTCGGCGATCTCGTCCCGCAGCGTCCCCATGGCCAGCAGCCGGTGATCGTTCAGCGCCTTCATCGCCTCGGCCGTGCCGATCTTGCCCAGCGCCACCGCCGCCGCAACGGCCACAGACTCGTCGGGATCCCGCAGGAGCTTGCCGAAATGCGACACCGAGCCCTCGTCGCGTCGGCAGCCGAGGGCGTTGACCAGCCCGACGCGCCAGGACGGTTTGACGGCCTTGAACAAGGCCTTGCGCAACTCGTCGTTGACTCCCGGTGCGGGGTTGGCCTCCAGCGCCCGGCGGGCCCGCTCGCGGGTCTCGGGGTCGGCGTCGTCCAACCGCGCCGCCAACGCCCCGACGGATTCGTCCCCGCCGACGTACTCGAGCATGCGCACGACCGTCGCGGTGGGCAGGTCCTTTGCCTCGCCTTCCAGCATGCGCACCAGCAGGCCGCACACGACCGAACGGTCCAGCGCCGCCCCGGGCCGGGCGGCCCGCAGGCAGAGGGCCTCGAGATCGTCCCGGGCGGCCAGACGGTATCGCGAGCTGAGCCGCACATCGCCCATGCGCTCGACAAGGTACGTAAGGGTCTTCTCGTGATCCTCCAGCAACTGCTGGGCGGTCCGCTTGCCAAGCTCGGTCCGGCCGGTAAACTCCTCGACGAGTTTCGCCGCCTTCGCGGCGGCCTCCGCGCTCGACCGCCTGGACTGCCCCCCCGCCGTGCCGGCAAGCAGGGCCGCCAGAATGCCCGCCGTGAGCGATCTCATGGAGCGACTCCTTCCGCGAACGCACTGCGGACCGTGAAGGCCCAGGGGGCACGGAGCAAGGCCCAGCAGCCGTGAGTCCGGCGTGGGACATGACGGGCAGCGGAACAGGGACCGACCTGCCTGCTCCGCCCTTGGCGGGAGGTCACGCCCCGGCGGCAGACCGCCGTCCCCGTCGCCCTCTTCCGTTCAGCCGGTCTCATACCTCGTATCCGCTCTTGGCGTCTCTGCGTCTCGGCGGTCTTCTCCCGCTCCCGATCACACCCGCCACGGGGCGCGTTTGGGGCGATCCAGCCATCGGGCGGCGGCCGGGTCGCCGACGATCTCCTCTTTGGCCGGGTCCCACCGGATGGGGCGACCCAGCCACGTCGCGATGCAGCCGAGGTGGCTGACCGTCACCGACCGCACCGCGGATTCGACGTCGGAGAGGCATCGGCCACGCGTCCGGATCGCGTCCAGCCAGTCGGCAATGTGCGCCGTGCTGGCGTAGTAGCTCCGCCGTTTGGCGTTGGCGGCCTTTTCCGCCGCCACGCCGATCGACTCGGGCCAGGTCTGAAAGGACTTCCCCTCCACGCCGATCCCCAGCGTCGCGGCCGACCCGACAAGCTCGATGACCGCGCCCTTGGGGCCCTTGCCGTTATGGACCGTAAGCCCGTCGGCGTACCGGAAGGTCAGCGTCTTGACGTCCTTGCCGTTGGCCGGGACCACCTCCACCGGTCCGGTCCGGTCGAGGCCGAGGGCCCAGTGGACAGCGTCGAAGTAGTGCGCGCCGTAGGACGCGAGCCGCCCGCCGCAGTAGTCCCGCCAGACCCGCCACCCGTAGCTCCCGCTGCTGCCCGAGCAGCGGTATGGATGGTACGGCGCGTCCGGCGCCGGGCCCAGCCACAGGTCCCAGTCAAAGCCCGAGGGCAGCTTCGCACGGGCGAGGTGACACTGGCGGCTAACGTCCCCGGCCTGGACGTACGCCGTTCTGACCTCGCCGAGATCGCCACTGCGGGCGATGTCCACGGCGGTCATGTAGCTTGCGTTCGAGCGGCGATCCGTGCCGACCTGCACCACCCGCCCGTACCGGCGGGCGGCCTGGGCGATCTGCCGGGCCTCGCGGATGGTCAGCGACAAGGGGCTCTCGACGAAGACATCCTTGCCGGCCTTGGCGGCCTGCACGGCCATGACCGCGTGCCAGTGGTCGGGCGTGGCGATCAGGACGGCGTCCACGTCCTTCCGCGCGAGCACCTCGCGGAAATCCCCGTAGGGCTTGCAGCCCTTCTGGCGTCGGGTCGCGTACCGCATGCCCATATCGAGCGCCCGCCGGGAGACGTCGCAGACGGCCACGGGCTGCACCTGCGGCATCCGCGAGACATAGTTCACCCAGACGTATCCCCTGCGCCCGCAGCCGATAAACGCCATGCCGATCCGCTCGCTCGGGGGGGGGGTATCGTCCGGGCGGGACCTGCGTTGGGCGAGCACGCCGGCGGGCAGCACATACGCCCCGGCCGCCGCCGCGGCCGATCGCGCCAAGAACGACCGCCGAGAGGTTCGCTTCCTTTCGTCCATCTTTCCATCCTCCGCCCGGGCAGGGCCCGGTCGGCGCCGGCGGCCGCCCGTCCACGTGGCCGCGTGAAGGCACTCTACTTGTGAATGCCTCCCACCGCCCGTGGGTAACGGTGCGGTTGTGCGAAACGACGGCGCCGCTAGCGGTAGATGAACGTGGAATCGGCCCGACAGTTTCGGTTGGTTCGCAGGCGGGCCCAATGGGCGCTGAAGCCGGGGGGGAATTCGTGCCGCACCGTCTTGCCGGGCGCGACCTCGATGGTGCGGTAGACATGCCACTGGCCGGTGGCCAGGAAATCCACCTCGAGGGTGAACGCGACCGCCTCGGCTGCGTCGTGGGACAGCTCGACCGTCTTGTGGTCGTAGCCGGTCATGAGATACGGATCGGACGGCACGCCGGCACCGACCTGGCTGTTGCGCCATGGGCCGCCCCGCCCCACCGGCTTGCCCAGCCGCCAGAGGTCGTCCACCTGCCCGAACCACAGGCCCACCGTGCCGGCGGCGGCGAAGTACTGGCCGTCGGGCGCGGC
>Ga0272441_10015267_pt1 | contig 10760 bp, 2 predicted proteins | sample SSMProp6N_FD_193582 | JGI IMG/M metagenome (GOLD analysis project Ga0272441, IMG submission 193582) | Marine sediment archaeal communities from Little Sippewissett salt marsh, Falmouth, MA, United States - SSM-Prop-6N | ecosystem: Environmental > Aquatic > Marine > Wetlands > Sediment ...
CGAAATCGAGACCGTCTCCATCTGCAAGAAGGGGCGCCTGACCCAGGCCGAACACGCCCGCGAACACACCGACGAGTTCCAAGACGGCCAGCGATTCCGCTCCGGCATCGAAGGCAGCATCTCCGTCTTAAAACGGGCGTTCCACCTCAATCGGTGCCTTTTCAAGGGATTTAAGCATTTCGCGGCCAGCGTCGGCTGCGCCGTGTTCTGCCACAATCTGGTTTTGTTGACGAGACTATAGACTGCGCATGTTGTCTGAAAGGCAATTGGACGGGCTTTTTGAAGCCCGAACGGCGGAGCGTACGCAAAAACAACAACAAGGGTGACGAAACAGCGCGACCGTGAAATTCACGCGCACACTGACCATCGCATCTAGCTACTATACTCATAATGAAAACTGGCAAAAATCCCCCTTCCGCAACAGAAACTAGTTATAATGATGGTCGCGCTGGGCATTGCCGTGGGCGTTTCGGCCTTCGCCGATCTGCAGAACGTGACGGTCGGTGGCGAGGTACGCGTCCGGGGTCGGTGGTGGCGCAATGCTTGGGCGGGCAACTACGCGCCCATCACCCGGATGCCGATCGCTGCTTTTGGCAAACGGGCCCTGGGACCGTTCGGCGTAAACAGCCTGTACGACTTCGATGACCGGGGCAATGACATCACGTTTGTCGAGCAGCGCACGTTGCTTAACGTGAAGGCGGATTTCACCGATAGCGTAGCGGCCTTCATCGAGTTTGCCGACTACGCCTGGTGGGGGGAGGACTTCCGCTCGAACTACCTCACGGGCGTGGACCGACGCGCGGATACGGCCGACGACATTGAGGTGCTCCAGTCCTACATCGAGATCGACGAGATGTTTGGCCATCCGCTTCGCGCCCGGATCGGCCGGCAGAACATCGAGATGGGGAAGAAATGGCTCATTGGCAGCCAGGGCTCGCCGTTCCTCCCCTTCTCCTACGACGCGATCCGTCTGACGTACGACCCGGTGGACGCGTTGACGATCGACGCTTGGTGGGCGAAACTGGCCGAGAGCGGGCCGGTTGAGGAAGACGGCGACGAGGACTTCTACGGTGTCTACGGCACCTACTCGGGGATCGAGCCCGTGAGCCTATCGGCCTACTGGGTGTGGGTGCGCGACGCCGGCAAGGTCTTCGACACGCAGAACGACTGGCTGGGCGAGTGGGTCGAGGACCTGCTGGACCTGGATGACTACGACGTGACCAATTTGCACACCGTGGGTCTGCGCGCGTTCGGCAAAACGGGTGGTCTCGACTACGACCTCGAACTCGCCTACCAGTTTGGCGACGCGAGTTCCGCGGGCGTCCTGTTCCAGATGCCGTGGGTGTCGGGGGTCTATGGCGACGACGGGGCCGAGTACGACGCCTGGGCGGGTGACCTCCGGGTGGGGTACACGTTCGACTACACCTGCTCGCCGCGGATCTACGTGGCCGCAGCCTACTTCGAGGGCGAAGACAACCGCGACTTGAGCTTCTGGGAATGGCTGAACCCCTTCGAGAAGGCCGATGCCAGCCTGTCGTTCAATCGCCTTTTCTCGGGCGTCTGCTACTGTGCGGCCCAGGACGCCTTGGCAGGGATGCAGGACATGTCCAACTTCTGGACCGTCAAGGTGGGCGTCACGGCGAACGCGACGGAGAAGGTCTCCACGGGCCTCTGTGTGGCCCACTTCGAGGTGCTCGAAACCTTCGATTGGCCGCGCTACATCCAACTGCCCGGGCTTTGGGCGCCGGATATCCGGTTTCCGATCGTGCCCGAGTTGGGCTTCTGGACACAGGAGGCGGACGACGACATCGGCGAAGTGGCGCACCTGTGGGTCAAGTACCAGTATAGCGAGGACCTGTGGATCAAGGTCGGCTGGGAACACCTGTTTACGGGGGACGCGCTCGAAGACGGCAACTTCATCAAGAGGAACGGCTTGCTCATGACGAGCGGCACAGACAACGACGACACCGACTACATCTACTTCGACACGGGGCTCAAGTTCTAGCAGCTCCCGTTCGACGGCAGTTCGGCCAGGGGTGTGAGGGCATGCCCCTGGCTACCTTTTTGCCCCGGTCCCTGGGGTTCTGGGGGCCCGGGGGAGGGGCCGAGAGCCGTCCTCGTCTGCCCAGCAGAGCCCCATGCGGACAGTGAACGCGGCCTACGGGTACCTGAGTGGGAATTCACAGCGAACTCGGCTATGTGCGAAGGCCGCCGGCCTGGGAGTGGCGGCCTTGTCGAGTTGGGGAATATCCCGTTCTCCGCAGTGCGAGTACGCCTGCAAGCGCGGCCATCCCAGCCAGCAACCCCAGCCCAACCGTCCCCGTCACCGGTGTGCCCGGAGTGACCGTCAGTTCCGCGGGATTACTCTGCATCGATTCCTCGTAGCTGTCCGAGACCACGGCCACATACACGCCTGAATCGGCCAGATCGAGCGGATCCAGCGTGAGGGTCGCGTCGCTCGCATCGGGGATTGGCGTGCCGTCCTTCCGCCATGCGTAGACTAAGGGCGCATAGCCGCCTCCGGCGAGCACAACGAAAGTATGTGAATCCCCAATGATCTTGTCACCGCCCACCGGGTGCTGCGTGATTGCCAGATGTTCGGCCGCGTCGAGCGTCGCCGTGTCGGAGACGTACGTCGCCAGGTCATCGGCAGCCTCACACCAGTATGCGCCCACGTCGTCCATGCCAAGCGGGTCAACAATGAGCGTCGGGGAATCGTCGCCCACGTCGTAGACCGCCTTCAGGCCATCATCGAACTTCCACTGGTAGTGGAGCGTCCCCAACCCGTGATCCGCAACCACGCTGAACTGGGCCTGCTCGCCCACGTAGGCCTGCACGTCGTCGGGCTGGCTCGTGAAGGTCACGGGCAGCCCCACCTCGAGTGTCGCGGTGTCCGACATGTGCGTGGCCACGTCGTCCGTGACCTCGCACCAGCACGTGCCCGCATCCGACAAGGCAACGGACGGTATTGTGAATACCGGCGAATCGCCGCCGACGTTGTGGACGGTCTTGAGGCCGTCGTCCAACTTCCACTGGTAATGCAGATCGCCCAGGCCCCCGGACGCGGCCACGGTGAACTGGGCCGTCTCGCCGACGTAGCGCTTGAGACTTACAGGCTGGGTGGTGAAGGCGGGCGCCTCACCCACGCGAACCGTCATCGGGCCCGCGGTATCGTTTCCGATCAGCGTCGTTACCGTCAGGTAAACGCGGTACGTGCCGACTCCCGCATACGTATGCAGCGGGTTGGGATCGGGGCTCGAGCCGGTATCGCCGAAATCCCACAACCAATCGGTGATGGGCGACCCGCCTGGCAGGGATTCATCCATGAACTGCACCTCCAGCGGCACGTAGCCGAGGTCCACGTCCCCGCTGAAGGACGCCGTGGGCAAATCGCTGTCCGCGAACTCGTAGGCGCCTATATCGACGTCTTCGCCCTGGGGCCGGCTCACGTCGCGGATATCGTCGGGCGGCGCGTCCGTCTGATTGCCCTCGTCTATGCACGGCGACGCCTGTTTGAGCCGGTAATCGCCGACCGACGGGTTTACAAACAAGGGGTCCTCGTCGATGTTGTGGATGCCCGAAGCGCCGCCCTCGACGTTGCAGTAGCTCACGGCTGCGCTCTGCCCGGCAATCTCATCAGGCGCGCCGCTGGCCGTGTCGCCCCAGAGTATCGAGTTCTTCAGGTACGGCGTGAGCCCGCTTTCGCTGAACATGGCCCCGCCCGTGCCATTCGGCGCGGAATTGGTGTTGAACGTGCAATTGACGATCCGCGGCAAGGCCGAACCGTTGTTGTATATGGCGCCGCCATCGCCGGTGTCGGCTTGATTGCCCCGGAATATGCAGTTGGTCAGTTCCGGCTCAGCGTCTAGGCCGTTCCACATCCCGCCGCCCTCGTCCGCGGAGTTGTTCCTGAGTGTGCAGGCATCCATCGACGGGGAAGGCCCCATCTCGTTGTAGATGGCCCCGCCGAGCCCGCCCGATGCGGTATTGCCGTCAAACGTGCAATCCGTGATTGACGTCTCGGATCCCATGTTCATTATCGCGCCGCCCCAGCCGTTCGGCGCCGAGTTGCCCTCAAACACACAGCGCGTGACGGCGCCGTTCATACCGGAGTTCACCATCCCGCCGCCCCAGCCGTCCGGCGCCGAGTTGCCCTCAAGCACACAGTCCGCAAATGTCGGGGCGCAGCCAACGCTGGCAATCGCACCGCCGAGCCCTCCGGACATGGCGTCGTTGTCGTCAAACTCGCACCCGGTGACCGTGGCACTGCACATCATGCCGTTGTACAACCCGCCGCCGACGGACGCCAGGTTATTGATGAATCGGCAATTCGCCACGATCGGCGAGGTCGGGCTGGATCCTACATCGTCGCCGTTATACATCCCGCCCCCGGCCATCGACGCCACGTTCCCGTCAAACGTACAGTGGTCGACCAGCGGCGAGACCTGGAAGTTGTTCATCCCGCCCCCGCAGTTGTCCGTCGGGAAAGTGGACCCGTCCGCGTTGCCCCCGGTCACCGTGAACCCGTTGAGCGTGGCGTTGTCGGCGCCGCGCACCGTGCATTGCGCCGGCACGCCGGGTCCCCGGCCATTTGACCCATCAATGGTCGTCACATTGGTTTCCCAGTCTCGCTGGTCTCGCTCCGTCTCCTCGAGTTCGCCCAGTCCGGTGAACCCGCCGTAGAGGTGGACGCGCCCGGCCATCTCGAGTGAGCCGGTCGGGCTCCCGGCAGAGCGATCCTCGTCATAGAGGCCGTCCGCAACCCACAGTTCGCTCGGGCCGGCCAGGGCCGCGCCTGCGTCAACCGCCTCCTGAAGCGTGGCAAAGGCCGTGGCCCATGACGCGCCGTCCCACGGCCCGGTCGTGTTGGCGAGGTCCACAAAGACCACCTCGCGGACCTCGATATACCCGGTCTTGGTTTCCGTATCGCTCGCGTCCGCCGTCGTCACCGTGAGCGAGACGGTATAGATGCCGGCGGACGTATACGTATGAGTGGGGTTCGGATCCGGGCTGGTATCGAGGTCGCCAAATGCCCAGAGCCAATCGGTGATAGGCGACGAGCCGGCCTGGGAGAGGTCGGTGAAATGCACGACCAGCGGCGGCTTGCCGCCGGTCACGTCGGCCGTGAAATCGGCCACAGGCCCGGTGAATTCGTACGCCCCCATGTCCACGCCCCCGAACTGGGGCCGCGCCACGCCCAGGATGTCCTCAGGCGGGGCCGGCGGCACGCCCGCAGGATCCGCGGCGTCAATGCAAGGCGAATCCGACGTGAGTTGCAGGTCGCCGCCCGGTCCGTCGGCGAACAGGGGATCTTCATCCATGTTGTGGTCTGTGGGGTCGCCGTACCCGCCCTGCACATCCGAGTAAGTGACCACCGGTTCCGTGGCGCCAAAGACCTCGTCCGGCGTGTCGCCCCAGCACACGCAGTTCGTCGCGGTGATCAGGCTGCCAGCCCACGAGCCGAACGCCCCGCCGGAGAACCCGGCCGAGTTGTTCGAGAACGTGCAGTTGGTCAGCGCGACCGCGGCATCCTCCCAGACCACCACGCCTCCACCCAGGGCCGCGGCCGTGTTGTTCCAGAACACGCAGTTCACAAGCGTCACAGAAGACTCGGAACCGGTAACATACACGCCGCCGCCATCCTCAAACCCGGCATTGGCCGAATTGCCCAGGAATTCACACCCGGTTATGGCCGGCGAGCCATTCAGAATGTAAACGCCGCCGCCGCTTGAGTCGGCGTGGTTATCCAGGAACACACAATGGGCGATGGCCGGCGACACGGCCGCGATGAACATGCCCGCGCCGTTGTCATCGTTCGTCATGCCCCCGTTCGCATTACCGCCGAAGACGGTGAACCCGTCCAGCGTGCAATCGTCCACGCCTTTGACGACGTGGTAGGCGGCCGACCCGGCCCGCGCCGTTGACCCGTCAATGATGGTCACGTTGCTCCGCCAGTCCCGCTGGTCCCGGCTGGTTTCCTCGAGTTCGCCGTACCCGGTGAACCCGCCGTAGACGTGTACGCCGGGGCGCAGGTTCAGGGCGCCGGTGATGTCCGTTCCGGTGCGGTCTTCCCCGTAGTCCCCTTCGGCCGCCCATACCTCGGAGGACCCGCCCAGAGCGTCCGCCGCGTCGAGCCCGTCCTGCACTTCCTGGAAGGCCGTGGCCCAGGAGAGCCCGTCCGGCGTGGACGCGGGGCTGTCCGCGTCCACGTGGATGAGCCCGCGCACCTCGATGTAATCCGTCTTCGTTTCCGTCGTGCTGGACGTGGCCGTGCTCACGGTGAGCGAGACCGTGTAAATCCCGGACGCGCCATAGGTGTGCGGCGGCGGATTTTCGGCGTAGCTGTCCATGACGCTGTCGCCGTCAAAATCCCATCCCCAACCCGTGATCTTGGACAGGCACTGCGTTGTCATATTCGTGAAGTCCACGGTCAGCGGCGCGTACCCGAACGTCTCGCCGGCGCTGAAATCCGGTATCGGACCATCGACCGCGATGTAGTCCGTCTTTGTTTCGGTCGCGCTGCCCAATGCGTTTGTCACGGTGAGCGACACCGTAAACACGCCCGGCGTCGTGTACGTATAGCTCGGATTGGGCACGTCGCTGTCTTCAAAACCGTCATCATCCAGGTCCCACGACCAGTCGGTGATGGGCGCGCCGCAGTCCGTCGAGAGGTCGGTGAATTGCACGTCCAACGCCACACAGCCCGATGTCACGTCGGCGCTGAAGTCCACGTTGGCGGCGATCGCCGTAATGGAGTCCTCTTTCGTCTCCGTGTCTTCCCCCACGGCATTCGTGACCGTCAACGACACCGTATATATGCCTGGCGCGGCATAGACCTGAGCCGGCGGGCTCTCGAGGTCGCTGTCCTCAAACCCGTCGCCGTCGAAGTCCCACGACCAACTCAGGATCGGCCCCGCGGGGCCGGGATCCGACGAGTCCGTGAAGGTCACCTCGAGCGGCGCGCACCCCGAGGTGAGGTCGGACGTGAAACTGGCGGTGGGCCGGCCGAACTCGTACGCGCCGATGTCGTAGGCGCCGCCCGGCGGCAGTGGTCGAGGCGCGCCCCGAAAGTCGTCGGCTGGCGCGCCTGCATTCGTACCCGCGTCAATGCACAGCGAGCCCGGCATGAGGCGCACGTCGCCGCCCGGCGCGTCGACAAACAACGGGGCGGTCGCGATATTCCTGTCGCCCGCGTAACCGCCCTGAACGTCGCAGTACGTCACGGTCGCCGGGCCGACGATTTCGAAGATCTCGTCCGGCGAATCCCCCCAAAAGATGCAGTTCGTAATGGTGCTGCTCCCCGATTCATAGAACGCACCCCCTTGCATGGCCGTGGTCGAGTTGCCGTGGAACGTACAGTTAGTCAGGCACAGACCCGTGCCGGAATTGGTCATGGCGCCGCCCCCGGAAAGCGTCGTTTCGGCCGTGTTGTCCAGGAAAAGGCAGTTCGTCAGGCTCGTGTAGTTCCCGCTGTTCCTGATGGCGCCGGCGGAGCTCTCCGACGAGTTGGCCGTGAACGCGCACCGGTTGATTGACGGCGAAGACGAGTCCCCGATGTACATCGCGCCCCCCGTACCCGACATGAAACCGACAGTACTCCGGTTTTCCGAGAACGTGCAGTCGGTCAGCGTAGGCGACGCGTTCAAAAGGTGCATGCCTCCGCCCGAGCCATGGTTGGCCACGTTCCCCAGAAAGTCGCAATCGGCAACAGGTGGCGAGCAGTTCTCGATGAATAAGCCCCCGCCATGGCCTGAATCCGTCTCGTTCCCCTCAAATGAGCACGCGGTCACAGTGGCCGGCGCGGCGTTGCTGCAGTACATGCCCGCTCCGCTGTAGTAGCACGTATTGGCCGAGAACGTGCAGCCGTCCACCGCGGGATCGGAGCCGGCCACGTTCGCCATGCCGCCGCCCCTGCTCTCGGCGCGGTTGGTCTCAAACCAACAATCCGCCACGGTGGGCGAGGAGGCCGTGTTGTACATGCCGCCGCCGTACTCAGCCTGATTGGGCCCCAGCGTCTCCCCAAACCGACACGCGCTCACGCTGGGCGACGCGCTCTCGTTGTACATGCCGCCGCCGTTGCCCACCGAGACGTTCACCACAAAGCGGCAGTTCGCCACCACCGGCGACACCGAAACGTTGTACATGCCGGCCCCATGCTCCGTGCCGGCAGCCCCGGTGCCGTCGGCGTTCCCGCCCCGCACCGTGAATCCGTCCAAGGTCCCGTTCGCCCCGATGACAACGTGATAGACGCCCCCGCCGCCTTCGATAACGGTGGGGTTGTTCTCCCAGTCCCGGTTGTCGAACTCCGTCTCGCCGCTGATGAACCCGCCGTAGAGGTGGACGTCATCGCGCATCGCGACCGATTCCGCATAGACCCCGGTGGCAACCCACACATCCTCGCCGCCGTACGTGAAGAACGCGTCGTCGACCCCTTCCTGCACCGTGTTCCACGCCGTGGCCCACGTCAGGCCATCTTCAATGCCCGAGGTGTTGCCCACGTCCACATGGACCACCGACCAAGCACTGAACGCCAGCAGCACGGCCAAGAATAGCATTCCTGCGATCCGACTCATGATTCCTGCCTCCTCAATGTGTCAAGAGCTTACGCCGATACGCCCATCTTCGTCCACCTTCCCCAGTGCTGGTGGCCCCAGGCAGCTCCGCGACCGCAGAATCACCTCAGCGCCCCGATACTACCATCGGCCCACAACAGCCGTCAACCGGCCGGCTTCGGTCCAGTTGCTTGGCTATCGGAACCAGGTCACGCCCAGTCAATGGACGTCAATAGGGGACACCCATCTATTTGTGGTTTCTTGCGCGGGCTGCTCGCACGATGTGACTGGGGCCTGTCATCTGGCTGTACCCATCGAGCCAAAGGCCGAGGCCTTGGCTTGTCCGTGTGATGACTCGAAAGAATGCGCCTTTCATGCACAAAGGAAACCCATCGTCCTGGGTGATGGGGGGCTGCGTTATTGGGTATGCAAGCCCTGCAACCCCCTATCCGTGCGATTCTCGACATGGCGTCACCGTATGACGGCCGCCGCCTCTCGTCAACATAGAGGGGTTCTGTTCCTTGTTCGGTTTCCACTTGCGGGGGACGCATTCACTTTACAGGCCGTCGCCGGTTCGTTGTCCCGTGGCGAAGTCGAGTGTGAGCGCGTACCCGCCCGCGTTGATTTCGAGGCGTTCGGCGAAGCGGGGCGTCTGCATGTACGGGTTCTTGTACCGGTACTTGCGACGGAGAGGCATTTCCTGTCCAGCGACGCGGAACGGCTTCTTCCAGCCGAACTCGAGCATCCCCAGGCTTGGCGAATGGTACCGGAGGGCGGTGTAATCGCCAGCGATCGATGCGGCGGCTACGGCCTCGATGAAGTCGCTGAAGCTGCCGTCGTCTTCGCGCCGGCCCATTTCGCACAGCCACACGTTCCGCCGGCCTTCGGCGATGAGCTCTTTGGCCGCATCCTCGCCTTGGTTCTGCCACGTTGTGGGGTTGGCGGAGTAGAGCGCAAGGTACCCGTCGTTCTTTCTTCCAAACACCCAGTGGCCACGCTGCTCGACCTCGTCGAAGGCATGCTTGGGGAACCAGGCGTGGGTGTACGATGCGCGCTTGCGTTCGCCGAGGTACCGGAACCAGGGGGCGTTCTGGAGGGCGATGAGGACGTTGCGGTGCTGGGCCACGCGGGGATTGGCCGCGGTGCCGTGCCAGGCGCCGGGTGAGCCGCCGAGGGCAGTGGTGGGATGCGTCACGAACACGACGGCGTCGGTATCAAGCGCCGCTTGCCAGGCCAGGCTTTGCGCGGCGATGCGGCCCGGCCTGCGGTCGAGCGCGGAAGAGAGGATGTAGTCGGGCGTCCGGAAGGTGTAGGTGTGTGCGTCGGCGAGGTAGCTCCCTTCGGTGGCGAAGGGGACGCAACGGAACAGGTCGTCCAGGAGCCCCAGGTGCGACAGCAACACCCCGGCACGCGCGAACCCATGGAAGAATGTGTTGTGGTAGAGGTCGTATTCGCGCCACATGCGCGCCGAGGTGTTGACGACCTCGGGATGGGTGTACATGCCCATGCCCCAAAAGAACATGCCCGCCTCGAGCGCGTTCGGGTCGAGGCCGTGCCCGGCAGCGGCGTGCACGGGCAGCCCGTGGGCCTGGTAGTTTCCGATGACGCTTTCCGTGTCTTGACCGATAGCCAGCAGGGCCTTGGGTAGCCTGTACTTGGACGTGGCCCACGAGAGGCCGCATCCGTCTGCCCCGGCCACATCGGGGCCAAATGGGCGGACGCCCCAGACGAGGTGGGCAAGGGTCTTGACGGAATCCCCGCGTGCGCTCTTCGTGTTCTTGGCGTAGGTGCGGCCATGCGTGCAGGTGAAGTTGCCCCGGAACGAGTTGAGCGCCATATTCAGGAGCAACTGGTCGATGGCCATGGCCGCACGCTGGGCCACGGCTGGGTCCGGCGCGAAGTCGACCAGGTTGAACAGCGGCTTGAAGTCTTGCGCGTAATAGCAGTTCGAGAGCCACTCCGCGAACCCAAACCGTTCGCGCCAGCCCAGCCAGCGCTCGGTCAGTCTCTTTCCTTTCTGGCGGTGTTGCTCGCCCGTCATGCCGGCATTGGTAAACACGCGTTCGGGAAACAGGCATCCCACAAGGTACTCAGCCGAATGGTAAAGAATCTGGTGGTTCTCGGACCAATAGCACATGCTGTCGTTCCCGGGTTCATCAATCCAGTACTTGAACCCGAGCAACGCGTCGGCGAGCGCGCCCTTGACCT